>Ga0302202_10007635_pt1 | contig 10421 bp, 7 predicted proteins | sample II_Bog_N3_3_FD_194579 | JGI IMG/M metagenome (GOLD analysis project Ga0302202, IMG submission 194579) | Peat permafrost microbial communities from Stordalen Mire near Abisko, Sweden - II_Bog_N3_3 | ecosystem: Environmental > Terrestrial > Soil > Wetlands > Peat | place: Sweden: Abisko, Stordalen... | reverse complement strand
TGGAGGAAATGCAGAACGTCGTTGCTGAACGTTACAGCCCTGACAACTGGAACATCTACGCCGCCCAGGCCTCCGACGGCGACAACACCGCCAGTGACAACGACCGCACCGCGCGCCTGTTGACAGAAACGATTTTGCCGGCCTGCCAATACTATGCCTATCTGGAAGTCGGCCGTGATTCGGAACATTTCCCGCCCGGATTCATCCGGCGCGATAGCGATCTTTGGCAGACCTACACCGCGATCGTGCGCAGCGGGGCGCCGCTGGCGATGCGCAAGGTCGGCCACCGCCGCGACATCTATCCCGTCTTCCGCGAATTGTTCGCCAAAAAGACCGGTTCGGAGGCAGCGACCGCATGAGCACGACCCTGATCCGGGCCGAACGGCCCCTGTTCGAAGGCGCGGACTGGGAATTTTCAACCATCCAGCGGTGCCACGACGCCATCCAGCAGATCGCGGTCGAGGAACTCGGGCTGAACTGCTACCCGAACCAGATCGAGGTCATCGGCACCGAACAGATGCTGGACGCCTATTCCTCGATCGGCATGCCGCTGTTCTACAAGCACTGGTCGTTCGGCAAGCACTTCGCCCGCAATGAAGCCATGTATCGCACCGGCATGCAGGGGCTGGCATACGAGATCGTCATCAACTCCAATCCCTGCATCAGCTATATCATGGAGGAAAACACCGCCACGATGCAGGCGCTGGTGATTGCGCACGCCGCCTTCGGGCATAACCATTTTTTCAAGAACAACTACCTGTTCCAGCAGTGGACCGATGCCAACGGCATCCTGGACTACCTGGAATTCGCCCGCGGCTTCGTCATGCAGTGCGAGGAACGCTACGGGGAGGCGCAGGTCGAACGCCTGCTCGACGCCGCGCATGCGCTCATGAGCCATGCCGTGCACCGCTATCCCCGCCGCCGCACCACCGACCTGCGGTCGGAGGAAAAGCGCGAACGCGAGCGGCGCCTGCACGACGAGCAGGTGTTCAACGACCTGTGGCGCACCGTGCCGGGCAAGGAAACCACGCGGCAGGACCCGACCGCCGAAGAGCGGCGGCGGTCCTTGCTGCAACTGCCGCAGGAGAACATCCTTTACTTCCTTGAAAAGACCGCGCCGCGCCTGCTGCCGTGGCAGCGGGAAATCCTGCGCATCGTGCGGATCATCGCGCAGTATTTCTATCCGCAGTCGCAGACCAAGCTGATGAACGAAGGCTGCGCGACCTACGTGCATTACCGCATCATGAACCGCCTGCACGAAAAGGGACTGATCAACGACGGCGCGATGGTGGAATTCCTGAAGTCGCACACCAACGTCGTGTTCCAGCCCGAATTCGACGATCAGCGCTACTCCGGCATCAATCCCTACGCGCTGGGGTTCGCCATGATGCAGGATATCGAACGCATCTGCAAGGAACCGACCGCCGAAGACAAGATCTGGTTCCCGGCCATCGCCGGCAGCGGCGACGAGATGGCGGTGCTGCGCGATATCTGGGCGAACTACCGCGACGAAAGCTTCATCCTGCAATATCTCAGCCCGCGGATGGTGCGCCATTTCGGCCTGTTCCACGTCATGGACGACGCCAACGAACCAAGCCTGCGGGTGGAGGCGATCCATGATGAGCGTGGCTACCGGAAGATCAAGCAGGCGCTGGCGAAGCATTACGACGTTGCCTACACCGCGCCGGACATCCAGGTGGTCGATGTCAACCTCGCCGGCGACCGCAAGCTGATCCTGCACCACCGAGCCCTGAACCGCGTCCTGCTCGAAGAGAAGAATGCGCGCATGGTGCTGCAGCATCTGGCCGATCTGTGGGGCTACGACGTGGTGTTGAAGGAGATCGATCCGGCGAACGATTCGGTCTTGAAGGAACACGCCGCCAACCCGCGCGCCGGGATCGTGCCGATGAACGTGCCCTGATCCGCCGGCCCCGCCGCGGGCGGGGTCAGTGGATCAGCGCCATCGCCGGAATGCTCTCCGACGCCCGCCAGAAACGCGTAACCGAATCCGCATGCGCCGCCACGGCGGCGTCATCCGCGTCGGTGGCCGGGGCGGGTTCGTGATCGAAGTGCCCGAACCTGTCCTCACCGCGCACCAGGGTCGCCGACAGCCGCGTCGGCCCGACATGGCGCACCCGGGTCGGGATATAGCTGAACCCGATCCCGATCCGCCGCTCGTTGCTCGGATTGATTCCGGAACGATGCACCGTCAGCGTGTGGTGGAACGACACCTCCCCCGCTTGCAGCACCATATCCAACGCCTGGCGCTCGTCCACCGTGTCGGCCAGGGTCTGCCCGCGCGACAGCATCGCTTTCGGGTCCGGCTGATCGAAATGCGGGCGCTGGCCGGTCGTATGGGACCGCGGAATGATCTGCACACAGCCGTTCTCCCGGGTCGATCGGGTCAGCGCCACCCAGGCGGTGACATGCTCGAACGGCGCCAGCCCGAAATAGGTCGCATCCTGGTGCCAGGGCACGAAATTCTCGCTGTGCGGTTCCTTCAGCCAGACGGTGGTATGAAACACCATGATGTCGGGCCCGATCAACGCCTGCACGCAATCCAGGATGCGCGGATGGCGCACCAGCGCGGCCGCCCAGGGGAACAGCAGATAGGGCTTCACCCGGTTGCTGGACTGGCGCCGGCCGGAAACCGGCAACACCGGCCCGCAGCAGCGCTCGCAACCGGCGCGATAGAGCTCGGTTTCCGCCGCGGTCAGCAAAGCTCGGCCCGGCAGGTAGCCCTCGATGTTGTAGCGTTCGACCTCGGCGGTACTCAGCATTGGGGCAGCCCTCGTGTCGGGATCGTGTGTCAGGCCGGAGCATGATGCACCGCTGCGGATAAACCGCAACGGCGGATCGTTCTGGCTTTGCGGTAACAAAGCGTAACTGCGTCTTCAACTGTGGCGCGGATCGGCCTACTACATTACACGCCAAGGTAGAACGGAACGCCGGCTGTGGCCAATCTCGATCGACGTGGTTTCGTGCAAACGGCCGTGGCGGCCGCCTCAGGCTTCGCGCCGGCACCCGCCAGCCAAGCGGCGGTAGCGGGCCGGCTGGCGGATATCGACCATATTATCGTCCTGATGAAGGAAAACCGCTCGTTCGACCATTACTTCGGCTCGTTGCGGGGGGTGCGGGGTTTCGACGATCCCCGCGCGCTGCAGATGGAGGATGGGCATTCGGTGTTCCATCAGCCGGATTCCGTCCATCCCGACGGCTATGTGCTGCCCTTCCGGCTGGATACGTCCCGCACCGCCGCGCAGGCCCTGCATGAACTCAGTCACAACTGGGATCCGCAGCACGCGGCCTGGAACGGCGGCGCGATGGACCGCTGGCTGACCACGCACAGAGCCATCGAACACGGCCTGGCGCCGCTCACCATGGGCTATCACACCCGCGAGGACCTGCCCTTCTACTACGCGTTGGCCGACGCCTTCACGATCTGCGACGGCTATTACTGCTCCGTGTTCGGGCCGACGCATCCGAACCGTATCTTCCTGATGACCGGGACGATCGATCCCGCCGGCCTGGGCGGTGGGCCGGTGCTGGACAACAAACGGCGTACTTATACCTTCGAAACCTACCCCGAACGGTTGCAGCGGGCCGGCATCACCTGGCGGATCTATCACGACGTCGATGATTTCGGCTGCAACGTCGTCCGCCGCTTCGAACAGTACCAGGCCGCCGCCCCCGGCTCGCCGCTGCATGACGGCGCGATGCGCAACCGGACATTTGCGTCGTTGCTGGACGATTTGCGCCGCGGCGATATTCCCCAGGTGACCTGGATCGTCCCGCATAGTTTCGCGACCGAACACCCAAGCTTCATGCCGGCCGCCGGGGAGGATCACACCCATCAGATATTGCGGGCCTTGTGGGACAATCCCAGGCTTTGGGCCCGCACCGCCCTTGTTCTCAACTACGATGAGAATGACGGACAGTTCGACCATGTCGCGCCGCCCACGCCGCCGCCGGGCACGCCCGACGAATTCGTGGGCAATCTGCCGATCGGTCTTGGTTTCCGCGTGCCATGCCTGGTGATTTCGCCCTTCAGCCGCGGCGGCTTCGTCTGCGGCCAGACCTTCGACCACAGTTCCGTCCTGCGCTTGATCGAGGCTCGTTTTGGGGTGGAGATCCCCAGTCTCAGCCGCTGGCGGCGGGAGGCCAGCGGCGACCTGACGGCGGCCTTCGGCTTCGGTGCGCCGCCCGACACAACCTTGCCGGCGCTGCCGGACACCGCTGTCGCGCTGGTGCGCGCGGAAGCGAATGTGGCCCTGCTGCCGGCCCCCACGATGCCGGCGCGCCAGGTGATGCCGAAGCAGGAACCGGGCACCCGGCCGCGGCGGACCTGAGGGCCCCGCTGGCTATTCCGCCGCCTTGGCCTTGCGCACCGGCCAGTCCGCCACCGCGATCCGCGGCAGTTCGAACCGGTCGGTGACCCGGGAGTACCACCCTGCCCCGTGCATGCGCCCGATCAGGTCCAGCTTCGGAGTGTCGATATAGCAACGTTCCTTGTTCAGCACGCAATCGTCGCGCACATACATCGCGACGACCTTGCCCAGCACCACCGCGCGATCGATCCCGACATCGACGATCACCAGCCGCTCGCATTCCATCGCCACCGGCGCCTCGGCGATCCGCGGCGGCTTGACGTGCAGCGACGGCGCCGTGGTCAGGCCGGCTTCCTTGAGTTCATCGACCTCCTTGGGAAAGTCGATCGCGGTGACGTTCATCTGTTCGGCCAGCTCGTAACTGACCAGGTTGACCACGAATTGTCCGGTGCGCCGGATATTGCCGCCGGTGTCCTTCACGTCACCCGGCCCGCGCCCGCCGATCCCGAAGGCCACCACCGGCGGGTTGCCCGACATCGCATTGAAGAAGGAGAAGGGCGCGGTGTTGATCGAACCGTCCACGTCCCGGGTGGTGACCCAGGCGATCGGCCGCGGCCCGATCGTCGCGACCAGCAACTTGTAAACGTTCTCGTTCGAGGTATCGAGGAAGTCGAACAGCATGGTGGGCTCCCGTGGCAACTGGCGGCGATCGTTACGCGCCACCCCGACCCCTGTCCAGATAGCCGCCGCCCCGCCAGGATGCCGCCCGTGCCCTTTACCCGTCCCATTGCCGGCCTCAGCGCCTGGACCTACGTCTTCGCCTGGGCCGCGACCCTGGCGGACCAGTTCGCCGGCCTGCCGCAAGCGGGGACCCTCGCGGGCATGGCCATGCTGCTGTTCCTGCTGCTGCAATTCCCCCAGCAGCGCCGCTATGCGCAGGTGCTGTTCCTCGCCCTGACGGCGATCGGTCTGCTGGGCGTGCTGGCCGCCACCGACCCGCTGGCTTTGTTCCTGGCCGGCTGGCGACGCGGTGCCGCGTACGGCGCGTTTTTCCTCGCTTTGTCCACCTTGCGCGACGCGGCCGAGACGAGCCCGCTGGTCCGCCGCTGCGGCCAGCATCTGGTCGCCCAACCGCCGGGCCGGCGCTACGCCGCGCTGACCGCCGGCGGCCATGTCTTCGGCATCATCCTGTCCTACGGCGCGATCGAATTGCTCGCCGCCATGGTGATGCGCGCCAACACCGCCGCCGGCGGCTCCGAGGCCACAAGAACCCTGCGCGCGCGCCGCATGCTGATGGCGATCTACCGCGGCTTCTGCGTGATGAACTGCTGGAGTCCGCTGAACCTGATGACCGCGGTCGTCTCCACCGCCGTGCCGGCCGCGCCGATGCGGCTGCTGATGCCGGTGGCCTTCTTCGTCTCGATCGGCATGGCCGTCCTGGGCTGGCTGGAGGACCGGCTGTCGGCCGCGCGCCGCCGCACCGCGGGCGACGCGCGCCCCCGCACCACCGAAACCTGGACGGTGCATCTGCGCATCCTCGCGCTGGTGCTGCTAGTCCTGCTGCTGGCGGAGTCGGGCAACCGTTTCCTGGGCGTTTCGCTGATCGCGTCGGTGACGTTGGTCGTGCCGGTGATCGCCCTCGGCTGGGCGGTGGTGCAGGCGCGGCGCTTCGTGCTGAAACCCGGCGGCCCGCCGGCGGCGCACCGGATCGGCGCGGTGCTGCGCCGGCGGCTGGACCGGTTCCGGCTGCGGATCCCGGCCTTCCGCAGCGAGGCGACCGTCCTGGCCGGTTCGGGCTTCATGGGCGTCACCGTGGGCGGCGTGCTGCCGGCCGATGGCATCGCGCCGCTGATCCTGCATCTGCCGCCGGTCGCGATTCCCCTGCTGGTCCCGGTGATCCTGATCGCCACCGGCCAGGCCGGCCTCAATCCGGTCGCGGTGGTGGCGCTGCTGGGGGCGGTCCTGCCGGATCCCGCAGGCGTTGGCGTGCCGCCCGCGGTGCTCGCGCTGGCCTGCATGCTGGGCTGGGGGCTGGCGGTGAACATAACGCCGATGTCGGCGTCCGCGATCACCACGGCGCGCTGGGCCGGGGTCTCGCCCTGGACCGTCAGCACCGCCTGGAACGCCGTGTACACAATGTCGGCCTTGCTGCTGGCCTGGGTGGCGCTGCTGCTCGCCTTCGCCTTTTGGCCCGCCGCCTTCACCTTTCGTTAAGGCTCGGCCGCCATACTGGGCCATCTGTCAGACCGAGGGCGCCCATGCTCCGTATCCTGTCCTTTCCGCTGCGGCTCGTGCGCGACCTGCCGATCGGCCTCAAGTTGCTGATGACCTCGGCCGGCGCCTTGTGCCTCATGAGTGGCGTTGCCTGGTTCGCGCTCGACCGCCTGACCGTGGTGGGCGCCTTGCAGGACGGTGTGGCCGAACAGGCCGGCTACGAGCGCGCGGTCCAGCGCAGCCTGCTGGCCGCACAGGAATTGCGGGTCGTGAGCCGTGAATTGCAGATCCTGCAAACCGTTCCGTCGGTGAAAGCCGCCGCCGAACGCGCGGCACAGCAGCGCGCCGCAGCGCAGCAGATCCTGCAACAGATGCAGGCAGCGGCGGCCAGCCCGGCGGCGCGCGCTGCGCTGGACCAGGCGCAGCAGCGACTCGCCGCGATGGCGGACGCTGTGAGCCAGGAAGCCGCGCTGCGGACCGATATGCTCACCGCGCGCCAGAAGCGGCTGTTTCAGGCTCTGCCCATGTTCGAGTCGAGCCTGAAACGCCTGACCGACGAAATCGCGCGGGATGGCGCGGCCCTCAGCGGCGTCGATTCGGTGCGCGACACGACGGCGGCGACCGCCGGGGATCGGAGCCACCCGGCCATGGTCGCGCTCGATGCCTACCGGATCGCCATCACACAGTTGCAGGCCGCGGCCCTGATGTTCATGGCCACGGGCAACCCCGGGTCGGAGACCGAGGTGCGGGCGGCAGCCGCTGAAGCCGGCAAGGACATCGCGGTCATTCTGGCGGGCGATGCGGCGGAGGCGGTGAAGGCGGATGCAAGGATGACCGACTCGCTGGGCAGCGGGATCGCCCAGGCCGCCGTCGATCTGATCGCCCAATCAAGTCATCTGGACGAGGTGGCGCAGAAAGACGTGGAGGCGGCCAGCCAGGCGATGCAGGCGGCGATCGGGCAGGTTGCCGAATCCTTGGCCGCCGCGGTCCGGACCGCCTCCGACAACGCCGCCGCGGCGCGTTCGGCGGCGCAGGGCGACATGATCCTGCTGATCGGCGGCCTCGCCGTGACGATGATTTCGCTGGGGCTGCTGACCACATGGCTGATCGCCGGCCCGATCCGATCCCTGACCCGTTCGGTCCAGGCCATCGCGCGCGGCGAGACGGCGACGCCGGTCGCTTACTGCGACTGGCGCGATGAAACCGGACGGATGGCCGCGGCCGTGGAAACCCTGCGCGGGGTCATGCGCCAGACCTTCCTGCAAAGCCAGATGATCGAGCAGCTTCCGATCGGTGTGATGACCGCCGGACCGGACACCGATGTCCGCATCACCTATCTGAACGCCGCGACCGCGCAATTGCTGGCGACGGTGAAGGACCACCTGCGGGTCGCGCCCGACCGCCTGGCCGGCCAGGGGTTGGGCCTGCTGCACCCGGACCTCGCTCGGGAAGCGGCAGCCATCGCGGATGTGACCCGGCTGCCGCATCGGGCTCGGGTGGTTCTGGGACCGGAGACCCTGGCGCTGTCCGTCACCGCGATCCACGACCAGCATGGCGGCTATGCCGGGCCGATGCTGATCTGGCACCGCCTCACCGACCGGGTCCGCCTGGTTGACCAGTTCGAGCGTTCGGTCGGCACCATCGCGGCAACCTTTGGCCATCAGGCCTCCGAGGTGCAGCAGGCGGCGCAGGCGATGACCGGGGCGGCGGCCGACTCGGGGCACCGGATCGCCGCCGCCACCGAGGCATCGGCGGCTGCCTCCGGCCACGTCAGTGCCGCGGCCGGGGGCGCCGAGGAACTGGCCGCATCGGTCGCCGAAATCGGCCGCCAGGTGGCGGAATCCACCCAGATCGCCGGCCAGGCGGTGCGCGAGGCGGAAGCGACCGACCGCTGCGTCAGCGGCCTGAGCGAGGCGGCCGGACGGATCGGCGACGTGGTGCGGCTGATCAGCGATATCGCCGGGCGCACCAACCTGCTCGCGCTGAACGCCACGATCGAGGCGGCGCGGGCGGGCGAGGCGGGCAAGGGCTTCGCGGTCGTGGCCAGCGAGGTGAAGACGCTCGCCACCCAGACCGCGCGCGCCACGCAGGACATCGGCGCGCAGATCGCCGCCATGCAGCAGGCGACCGGTCAGGCCGTGACGGCCTTGCGCTCGATCGGGGGCACCATCCAGCGGATGAATGAAATCGCGACCGCGATCGCCGCCGCGGTGGAGGAGCAAGGGGCGGCGACGCAGGAGATTGCGCGTTCGGTGCAGCAGGCGGCGGCGGGTGCGGCCGAGGTGGACGGCAACATGGCGGCGGTCAGCAGAGCGGTGGACGACACCGGCGAACGGTCGCAATCGGTGCTGGCGGCAGCAACGGCGCTCACCGAACAGTCCGCGGTGTTGAAGGCGGAGGTCCAGGGGTTCCTGACCGCGGTGCAGCAGGCCGCCTGAGAAGCGCTGGCCAGCGCCGCCGGCTGCGGTTATGAGACGCCGCACTTTGCCGCCGTGAGGCCGGGACTCGCAGGTTGGTCCCGGCGGCCGCGGCATGAGTGGCGGGAGATAAGGATGCGGATCGACGATACCCGGACCGGCGCAGCGGCGAAGGCGCCGCGGCATGGTGTTCGCCGCCTGGCGCTGGTGTTGCTGCCCCTGCTGCTGGGGGCGGCGGCCGACGCACCCACCGATGTCGTGGCGCAGCGCGGCGACGTGAAGCTCACCGCCGCCGACATTCGCGATTTGGTCGACCATACCGATCCACCGCTGCGCACCCAGTTGCAGACCAACCCGGAGGCGTTGGCCGAGTTCGTGCGCGACCGGCTGCTGCGCCGGACCCTGCTGAATGAGGCGCATGCGTCCAAGTTCGACGAGACCCCGGACGTTGTCGCCAAAGCCAACGATGCGCGCGACACGGTGGTGATGCAGTTGTATCTGATCTCGAAGGTGCCGGCGGACCCGAATTTCCCCAGTTCGGCGGAAATCGCCGCCGCCTATGAGGCCAACAAGACGCGCTTCATGGTGCCCAAGCAGTATCACGTCGCCCAGATTGCCATCCTGGTTCCCATCGGCGCCGCCAAGGAGGTTGACGAGGAGGCGCGTCGCAAAGCGCAGGCGCTGCGGGCGCAGGTCCTGAAGCCCAAAGCGGATTTCGGCGAGGTGGCGAAGAAGGAATCCCAGGACAAGGGATCGGCCGACCACGGCGGCGACATGGGATGGCTGCGGGAAGACCAGCTCACGCCCTCGGTCCGCGATGCGGTGGCGAACCTGCCGGAAAATGGCATCACCGATCCGGTGCGCAGCCCGGATTCCTGGCATGTGGTCAAGCTTCTGGGGGTGAAACCGGCCGGACCGGCGCCGCTCGACCAGGTGCAGGACCAGATCGTTCAGGCGCTGCGGCAAAACCGCACGCAGCAGATGGCCCGCACCTATGTCGAAGACCTGCTGCGCAAGGAACCGATCCAGCTCAATGAGATCGATCTCGCGCGCCGGGTGAACGCGGTTCGCTGAGGGGCGTTACTCGGCGGCACCGCGCAGGGCGGCACCGGCGGCGAGCGGGCAGAGCGGTAGAGCGCCCGCCAGCATCGCCGCGAGCAACAACAGGTGCGGCCGCGGCGACATCCCGCCCGAGGCCGCGTCGGCGGCGGCGACCCCGAAGATCAGCACCGGCGTGGTCAGCGGCAGCACCAGCAGCGGCAGCAGGACGCCGCCACGGCGCGCGCCCAGCACGATTGCAGCCCCGGTGGTGCCCAGCAGGGACAGCAGCGCCGTGCCCGGCAGCAGGCCGGCGAGCAGGATCGGGATCGCCTCGTCTTGCATGCGCAGCATCACCGCGAGCGGGGCCGCGGCGAGCAGCAGCGGCAGGCCGGTGACCAGCCAGTGCGCGGCGGCCTTGGCG
>Ga0302202_10007614_pt1 | contig 10433 bp, 9 predicted proteins | sample II_Bog_N3_3_FD_194579 | JGI IMG/M metagenome (GOLD analysis project Ga0302202, IMG submission 194579) | Peat permafrost microbial communities from Stordalen Mire near Abisko, Sweden - II_Bog_N3_3 | ecosystem: Environmental > Terrestrial > Soil > Wetlands > Peat | place: Sweden: Abisko, Stordalen... | reverse complement strand
AGGAGCTGCCCCGGCGATCTCGTTTCTGGCGATGGACGTCTCGTTCATCTCGGCGACGCTGGTGCTGCCCGCTGTGTTGCGCGCGCTTGTGCCTGTGGGTGCGGTCTGGCGCGGCGAGGCAGTCGTCCTCATCAAGCCGCAGTTCGAGGCGGGCCGCGAACATGTGGGCAAGGGCGGGATCGTGCGCGAGCAGGCGGGGCGCGATATTGCCATCGAGCGGGTGAGGCAGTGCGTCACCGAAGAGGGAGGAACCGTGATTGAAGTGATCGACTCGCCCATCCACGGGATGGAAGGGAACTGGGAGTACCTGCTGCACGCGCGCTTCGGTGGCGCGACAGCGGCGTAGGGGTTGTGTTTCGGGGAGCGGAATCGCCGCGAGCGGTACACTGGTTGGCAGGATGCCTTTAGCTGGAATTATCTCCAAGCCGCAGAAGCACGAACTGGAAACGATCCTGCCCGAGTTGCGCGCCTGGCTCGGCGAGCGCGGATGGAGCTGCGTTCTGGACCGCGCGAGCGCTGCGTATCTGCGCGACGGCGCGGATTGTGACAGCGTCGAGCGGGAGCAGATGGCCTCGCGCAAGCCGGACCTGGTCGTCGTCCTGGGTGGCGATGGAACTTTGCTGGCGACGGCGCGCGCCTTCGCCCACACCAACACTCCGCTGCTCAGCGTGAACCTCGGGGCGCTGGGCTTCCTCACCGAGGTTCCGCTCAGCGATCTCTACACCACCCTGCAGGCGTGGTGCGACGGCACGGCCGCCATCGAGGTGCGCAGCATGATGCACGCCGAGCTGTTCTGCGGCGGCAAGCCAACCCGCCAGTGGGACGCGCTGAACGATGTGGTGGTGGCCAAGGGAACCATCGCGCGCATGGCAGACTTCGCGGTCGAGATCGACCAGCAGCCAGTGGCCACCTTCCGCGCCGATGGCGTCATTCTCTCCACGCCCACCGGCTCGACCGCCTACAACCTCTCGGCGCACGGGCCCATCGTTATGCCCACGGTGAACGCGATGCTGGTGACGCCGATCTGCCCGCATCTGCTGACCATCCGGCCCATCGTGGTGCCGGGCGAGTCGGCCATCAGCGTGCGCGTGGTGGGCGTGCCCAACCAGACCTATCTGACGGTGGATGGACAGGAGGCCGTGCCCATGCAGGTCGGCGACCAGGTACACTGCCGCCGCAGCCAGTCCAGCGTGCGCCTGCTGCGCCTGCAGCCCAACGGCCTCTTCAACGTGCTGCGCTCCAAACTGAAGTGGGGCGAGCGGTAAAGCGCATGGCTTCCAGCTTCGGAGACCGGGTGCACCGTGCATCGCAGTTGGTTCGCGATTGGCGGCAGATTTGCGCCGCGACCCTCCTCCTGGCCGCGCTCTTCATCGCGCCCGCGCTCGCCGCGCAGGACTTCTCCCACCCAGACAGCGAACCCGCGCCCGAGGCTGCGCTCATCCAGCAGGCAAACGACGCGCTGGCCGCCAGCGACTTTGCCGCCGCACTCAAGATACTCACCGGCCTCAACACCCAGACGCCCAACAACCCCCAGGTCCTCTATGACCTCGGACTCACACTCGAGGCCCTCGGGTCGGAAACACCGAACTCCACAGTGCCCGGTTCCAAGCCCCTCACCGCCGAGTACTGCTACCGCCAATCCATCTCCGCGAACCCGCTCTTTCCTGCCGCGCACGTTGCCCTCGGCCTGCTGCTGGCCCGCACGGGGCGCGCCGCCGAGGCACGCAGCGAGCTGCTCACCGCAACCCAGCTCCCCGACACCGCGCCCGCGCTCAAGGCACGCGCCCTCCGCGCCCTGGCCAAGCTCGACCAGCAGGCTTCCAACCCCACGGCCGCCTCCGCCGAACTGCTCGCCGCCCTCAACCTGACGCCAGAGGCCCCCGAAGACATCCTCCTCGCCGCCGAGATCGCCGAGTCCGCCTCCGACCTCGATGCGGCAGAGCGCGCCTACCGCCGCTATCTCGCCCTCGACCCGCAAGACCCGCAGGCCATCGCCGCGCTGGCCCACGTCCTGCTGGCCGAGCGCCGCCCCGCCGACGCCGAAGCCCTGCTCGTGCCCGCGCTCGCCGCCCACCCATCCGACCCCACCCTCACCGTGCTGGTCGCCCGCGCCGACCTCGCCTCCGAAGATCCCGCCAAGGTCGCCCAGGCCACCCCGCTGCTGGAAAAGCTGCACGCCGCCAATCCTCAGGACGCCAACATCACCCGCCTGCTGGCACGCGTCTACCTCGATACGGACCACCCCGACCAGGCCGATCCGTTCTACGCCGCGCTCATCGCCGCCGAAGGCGCGAACCCCGATCCCACACTGCTCGACGACCGCGCCGAGGCGCTGCTCCGCATGCACCGCCCCGGAGCCGCCGAGACGCTGCTCAAGCAGGCCACGGCCAACCCCGCCGCCTTCCCCACGCGCGCCGCGCTGGCCGACGCAGCCACGCATCTCGCCTTCGCCGCCGCCGAGATCGACGACCCCAGAACTACTTTGCAGGCGTTGGCGCTGCGTGCTACAGTCCTGCCGCCCTCGCCCTCGACCCTCTATATGGAGGCATCGGCGAACGATTCATTGCATCAAATCTCCAAAGCGATCGACCTCTACCGGCAATTCCTCGCGGCGGCCGGCACAGACTATCCCGATCAGGCAGCGCAGGCGCGCCAGCGGCTCGCCGCGCTCGCAGCAGCGAATAAGAACGCGGTTCCCAAGAGGTGATTTATGGGCCTCACCCTTCGATCCATCGCCGCGCTGAGTCTGTTCTTTCTCGTCCTGCCCGCGCGCGCCGCCGTCAATGAATCCATCCCTACTCCCGAGGCTCTCGCACAGTTGGAGATTCGCGCTGACAAGGCCAAGCCGCGCGAGCAGTGCTTCCTCTACACCGAGCTGGTCCACGGCCTCACCGAGCAGGGCGCCGCCCAGATCGCCGCCGACGACACGGACCACGCCACGGCGACGCTCAAGCAGATCGACCAGGACGCGCACCTCATTCAACGCAGCCTCGCCCACAACAGCAATCGCATGAAGGACGCCCAGAAGCTGCTGCACGACACCACATTCCGCCTCGGCCAGCTCCTGCACCTGGTCAACGGCGACGACCGCGCCACCGTGCAGAACGCCCTCCGTCAGCTCAACCAGCTCAACGACGAACTGCTCACACAGGTCTTCAAGAACTAGCGCATATGCAGAAAAGGCACCCTCCAAAGGAAGGTGCCTTCTTGCAAAATCTATCTGCGAACGATCCGAGACTAAACGCTGAAGCTCGATCCGCAGCCGCAGGTGCTCTTGACGGCGGCGTTCTCGAACTTGAAGCCGGCGGCCTCCAGCGTCTCCACGTAGTCCACCACGCAGTTGCTGAGGTACATCGCCGAGGTTGCGTCCACGAAGACCTTCAGCCCGTCAAAGGTGAAGACCTTGTCCATCATGCCGCTCTGGTTCTCGAACGACATGGAGTACTGGAAGCCGGAGCATCCGCCGCCGACCACGCCGATGCGCAGGCCAGCCGGGATGGGGTCCTGCGTGGCCATGATCTCGCGCACTTTGGCGATCGCTGCCGGGGTCAGCGTGACCGGGGGCTGCGACTTGGGCGCGCCGGTGACGACCTCTGGGGTTGGGGTAACAGTAGCAGTGGCCATGAATAGTCTCCTTAGATAATCCGCATCTTTAGTATATGCGACCATTCCGGTCGTGGCAAGCAAAGAGGCGTCCCAGGTACGATTGGCACTCCCGCCGCGATAAAGATTTATGGAGAATCGACCTTTACTGGGAGTATTATGCCGATCAGGTTGTACCTTGAGCGCAGCCGTCCGGCGATTCGCGCCCCAGGAAGAGCAAGTCATTCGCCTGCTGCAACATTGAGAGAGAGGGAGGCGCCCCATGATGAACGCCTTGCCAGTTCTGATCGTCATTTGGGCCGTGCTGACGGGCCTGTTTCTGGCACTGCTGGCCTATAACGCCACCATCACGCGCTACGAGGAGAACCAGCTCTTCCTGGACGATGCAAGCGCCAACGCCAACGAACAGCAACAGCAGAATTCGATCCTGCGCAAAGTCAACAAGCTGCTGCCAGCGATCCGCACGCTGGGCGTCCTCTCCGCGATCTTCACCGTCCTCATCATCGTTATCTATACATGGGACTGCTGGCAGAAGCTGCAAGCCCAGTAGGCGGCAGGGCGATAAGCGACAGGCCAGATGAGTCGCCCGCGCCGCGATTCTCAAGCCGAGTAAGTGATGCCCCTGAGATAAAAGAGCCAGCCTCGCAGATGCGAAGCTGGCTCTCCGGTTTTAAATCGCTGTGGACCTATGCGTTGTAGATTCCCGAGGCGACCTTGCCCCCGTGTCCGGTCCAGTTGGTGTGGAAGAACTGGCCGCGCGGCTTGTCCACTCGCTCGTAGGTGTGCGCGCCGAAGAAGTCGCGCTGCGCCTGCAGCAGGTTTGCCGGGAGACTTGCCGTGCGGTAGCCATCGTAGAAGGCAAGCGCGGTGGAGAAGGCCGGAGTTGGGACGCCGCTCTCGATGGCATGAATCAGCGCCTTGCGCCAACTCGCCTGATACTTGATCAGCGCACTCGAAAAGAATTCGTCCAGCAGCAGGTTGGTGAGGTCCGGGTTCTTGTCGAACGCCGCCTTGATATTGCCCAGGAAGACGCTGCGGATGATGCATCCGCCGCGCCACATCAGCGCGATGCCGCCCAGGTTCAGGTGCCATCCATGCTCCTTCTCGGCGGCGCGCAGCAGCATGTAGCCCTGCGCGTAGCTGATCATCTTGGAGCAGTAAAGAGCGCGCCGCACGTCCTCGATGAACGCCTTGCGGTCCGCCACCGTCTTTGGCTTGCCCGGCCCGGTCAGCACCTTCGACGCCTCGACCCGCTCGTCCTTCAGTGCCGACAGGCAGCGCGCGAAGACGCTCTCGCCGATCAGCGTCAGCGGCATCGCCAGGTCCAGCGCGGAGATTGCCGTCCACTTGCCCGTGCCCTTCTGTCCGGCTTTGTCCAGAATCTTGTCGATCAGCGGTGAGCCGTCCTCATCCTTCGTCCCGAAGATGATCGTCGAGATCTCGATCAGGTAGCTGTCCAGCTCGCCCTTGTTCCACTCCGCGAAGACCTCGTGAAGCTCGTCCGGCGTCAGGCCCAGCGCGTCCTTCAGCAACTGATATGCCTCGCCGATCAGCTGAATGTCACCGTACTCGATGCCGTTGTGCACCATCTTGACGTAGTGGCCCGCGCCGTTCTCGCCCACCCAATCGCAACACGGTGTTCCGTCCTCGACCTTGGCCGAGATCGCCTGCAGAATCTCCTTCACATACGGCCATGCCGCCGGATTGCCTCCCGGCATGATCGACGGGCCACGCCGCGCGCCCTCTTCACCGCCCGAGACTCCGGTGCCGATAAACAGAATCCCTTTTTCCGCCAGGTCCTTGGTGCGCCGGATCGAATCGGTGAACAGCGAGTTGCCGCCGTCGATGATGATGTCGCCCTTATCCAGATACGGAAGAAGCTGCGCGATGTTCTGGTCGACCACATCGCCGGCCTTCACCATCAGCATCACGCGGCGCGGCGACTTCAGCAGCCCGCACAACTCCTCCACCGAGTGCGCGCCAACCACCTCGGTTCCCTTCGCCTCGTCCTTCAGAAATGTATCCACCTTCGATACCGTGCGATTGAAGACCGCGACCTTGTACCCGTGATCGTTCATGTTCAGGACCAGGTTCTGTCCCATCACTGCTAGCCCAATCAAACCAATGTCACAACTACCCTTCGCCATAAGAAAACATCTCCCGTGGGATCGCGGCTCAGGGCCCTGATCCTCTTATCAATTCTATTCCATTGCCGCAGTCGGTCAGCGTGACACCCAGCACAAGACGGTTCCGCAAATTATGCGTAAGCAGGGAAGTGGCAGGCGGCGAAGATCTACTGGCTGGGTGCGCGCACCTGGATCAGCCCTTCGGCGGCAAACTCCCCGAGCGTGCGCAACACGTCCTTCTCTATCTCGCCCGGCGCGGCCTCGTACTCCGCTTCCAACTGCATCGTTAGCTCCGTCACACAGACCGGCTCGCGCAGCCTGCGCCAGATCGCGCTGCCCGTGTCGCCAGACCGTGGCAGCGGTCGCGCACCAGGTTCATCAGGACCACCTCGCCGTTGACCTCCGTCGCCACCGCTTGGCTGCTCCAGCAGACGATGCTGTTGCGGCCAATCTCAGTTTCACTCATTTCGGTGCTCCTTCGCATGAGACGAACAGGGCGATCAAACCCTGGGTACAGAGAGCCTGATGTTCTCTGTACGATACAGCCTGTACGATACTGCGATACATCAGCCTGCAACAGCGAAGCAGGGGGAGGGAAGTGTTCCGCAGCCGCAAGCGCGCTCTGCGTGTGTTCTGGGGCCCGCGATGTATTCTGTGAAACGAAGGCGAGAAGGCGGGCGGTGCTTGCAGCAACCAGAGAAACTCGCTCCAGAGGCAGCGCGCAGGCAGCCGCCTGAGCTGGACCTGCTGCTGCTCTGCGCCCGCTGGCCGCAGCGCGACGAAGACCGCCAGCTCATCCGCGAACTGTCTGCGCGCCCGTTGGACTGGCAGCGCTTTCTCCTGCTCGCGCAGCATCACCGGCTGGTTCCGCTGGTCTCGCACAACCTGCAGGCCAGCGTCGGCGAGTCTCCCTCGCCTGCGCTCGATGCAGTTCTCAACGAGTTACGAGAGTTCTCGCGGGACAACGCCCATCAGGCGCTTCACTCGCTCGCTGAACTGCGTCGCGTGGTTCAGGAGCTACGGGCACGCGCCATCCCAGTGCGCGTCTTGAAGGGGCTGCCGCTGGCGCAATGCGCCTTCGGTGAGCTCGGCCTGCGCTCCACCGGCGACATCGACCTGCTGATTGATGACAGCTCAATCCTGGAGGCCGATCGCGTGCTGAGAGGCTTTGGCTATTACGGTCTCTTCCAGTTGGAGCGGTTTACTCCCCGCCAGTTTTCCTTCTACCGCACGCACTGGAGAGATAACGCCTACCAGAACTCCGCCACCGGCTTCGAGATCGACCTGCACTGGAGATTGTTCCGCAACTCCCGAATGCCGGGCGCGGACCTGTGCGCCACGCCTGCCGGCCAAAGCATCTCCTTCGGCGGCTTCCAGGTGGAGACTCTGCCGCAACGGGAGAACCTGCTCTATCTCTGCGTTCACGGGACGTTCGACGGCTGGCTCTTTCTCAAGTCGCTGGCCGATGTCGCCGCTCAGGTGCGGACGATGAGCGAGCCTGAGCTGGACGAACTTGCAATCCTCGCGGAAGGATACGGAATTCTGCCGGAACTCTCCGCGGCCCTTACTCTGGTGTGCCGTTACCTGGCGATGGACCACTGGAGCGCGCGCCTGCTCACGGAAAGCGATCCCACGGTCAGCCACAGCCTTCGCTATGCCGACCGCGCTCTGGTCCAGGGAGGATTCCTCGCGGGGCGAGGGGATATTCCGCACTCCACGACGATGGCCTTTGAGTTCGGCCTGCGCACCAACCTGCGCTACCGATGCGAACTGCTGCTGCGCGTGCTCTATCGCGCCCGCATGTGGCAGACCTTCCCGCTGCCGGACTACTTGTTCGGTCTCTACCCGATGTTGAGTCCGGTGGAATGGGTGTACTTTCGGATGCGCCAGAAAAAAGCCCCATCCGGTTAGGGATGGGGCTTCTTGCCATCGGCAAGCTATGCTTGCGGGTGTGAAATAATGCCGGCGATCACCTAATCTCCCACACACTTACGCGTGCAGTACCATCGGCCCAACGAGGCTTAACTTCCGTGTTCGGGATGGGAACGGGTGTGACCCTCGTAGTAAACTCACCGGCAAATTGTCGAAATCTCGCTCACGCGATCTTTCAAAACTGAATAGATTGGGATTAGACGTCTTACTTTACTCCAACATCAAGGTATAACTACAGGGCTTGTGTTGAATGAACTCCAGAACAGTGGACTTTCTCACTGCGCAGAGTAAATTCTATGGACAAGCCGAACGGGCGATTAGTACTGGTAAGCTACACGCATTACTGCGCTTCAACCTCCAGCCTATCAACCAGGTGGTCTTCCTGGGCCCTTCATTTCCCTTTTGGGTTGGGAGATCTCATCTTAGAGCGTGCTTCCCGCTTATATGCATTCAGCGGTTATCACAACCGAACTTCGCTACCCAGCCGTGCCCTTGACAGGACAACTGGAACACAAGAGGTTCGTCCATCCCGGTCCTCTCGTACTAAGGACAGCCCTCTTCAAATCTCCTACGCCCACAGCAGATAGAGACCGAACTGTCTCGCGACGTTCTGAACCCAGCTCACGTACCACTTTAATCGGCGAACAGCCGAACCCTTGGAACCTTCTACAGCTCCAGGATGTGATGAGCCGACATCGAGGTGCCAAACCATTGCGTCGATATGAACTCTTGGCAATGATCAGCCTGTTATCCCCGGCGTACCTTTTATCCGTTGAGCGATGGCCATTCCATACAGAACCACCGGATCACTAAGGCCTGCTTTCGCATCTGCTCGACTTGTAGGTCTTGCAGTTAACCACACTTATGCCTTTGCACTCGACGGTCGATTTCCAAACGACCTGAGTGTAGCTTCGCGCGCCTCCGTTACAATTTAGGAGGCGACCGCCCCAGTCAAACTACCCGTCTTACTATGTCCCTCTTCCCGATAAGGGAAGGAGGTTAGAATCACAACACTCGCAGGGTGGTATCTCACCGTTGGCTCCACCAAGTCCGAGAACCTGGTATCAAAGCCTCCCACCTATCCTGCGCAGCAAGAGCCGTAACTCACAGTAAAAGTATAGTAAAGGTGCACGGGGTCTTTTCGTCTAGCTGCGGGTAACCGGCATCTTCACCGGTACTACAAGTTCGCCGAGCAACTCGTTAAGACAGTCGAACGATCGTTACTCCATTCGTGCAGGTCGGAACTTACCCGACAAGGAATTTCGCTACCTTAGGACCGTTATAGTTACGGCCGCCGTTCACCGGGGCTTCAGTTCAAAGCTTCGCCTTGCGGCTAACCTCTCTCTTTAACCTTCCGGCACCGGGCAGGAGTCAGCCCCTATACGTCGTTTTTGACTTTGCAGAGACCTGTGTTTTTGTTAAACAGTCGCCGTTCGCGTTTCACTGCGGCCCCCCTAGGCTTGCACCCACGGGGGCGACCCTTCTCCCGAAGTTACGGGTCTAATTTGCCGAGTTCCTTAACAAGCTTTCACTCGAGCGCCTTTGGATATTCTCCTCGTCTACCTGTGTCGGTTTGTGGTACGGTTCCCAATCTCTCTCCTTAGAGGTTTTTCTTGGCACCGTGAAATCAGCTGCTTTCAGCCATACGGCTTACTGCTTTACGCCTCACTGTTAAGCCTCTCCGGATTTGCCTGGAGAAACCAGCTTACGCGTATCGAACCCCATAGTCATAGGAGGTCCAGCCTATCCTTATGCGTTACCCCATCGTAATAACGAAAAATCGGGAGTTCTGGAATATTAACCAGATGTCCATCGTCTACGCCTCTCGGCCTCGACTTAGGTACCGACTAACCCTGAGCGGATTAACCTTCCTCAGGAAACCTTAGACTTTCGGCGTGAAGGGTTCTCACCTTCATTATCGCTACTTATGCCGGCAGGGTCTCTTCTCTAATGTCCACGTATCTTCCCAGTTACGCTTCATCCACGAGAGAATGCTCTCCTACCACGCACCTTTCGGTGCATCCGCAGCTTCGGTATACAGTTTTAGCCCCGTTGTATTGTCGGCACCAGACCTCTTGACCAGTGAGCTATTACGCTTTCTTTAAAGGATGGCTGCTTCTAAGCCAACCTCCTGGCTGTCTGAGAGTTCTGACTTCCTTTCCCACTTAACTGTAATTTTGGGACCTTAGCTGGCGGTCTGGACTGTTTTCCTCTCGACTGTGAAGCTTAGCCCCCACAGTCTGACTGCCGTGCTGGTTGTAATCGGCATTCGAAGTTTGGTTGGATTCAGTAAGCCGGAAAGCCCCCTAGTCCATCCATGTCTCTACCACCGATCCAAATCACACGACGCTAGCCCTAAAGCTATTTCGGAGAGAACGAGCTATCACGGAATTTGATTAGCCTTTCACCCCTACCCTCAGCTCATCCGAGCTTTTTTCAACAAACACCGGTTCGGTCCTCCAGTGAGTGTTACCTCACCTTCAACCTGGCCAAGGGTAGATCATCCCGCTTCACGTCTATTCCTGCCAACTGAACGCCCTATTCAGACTCGCTTTCGCTGCGGCTCGCTCACGCTTAACCTTGCTGACAAGAATAACTAGCCGGCTCATTATGCAATAGGCACGCGGTCAGACATTGCCTTACGGCCATAGTCCTCCCACTGCTTGTAGGCACACGGTTTCAGGTACTTTTCACTCCCCTCAAAGGGGTGCTTTTCGCCTTTCCCTCACGGTACTGGTTCACTATCGGTCAGAAACGAGTATTTAGCCTTAC
>Ga0302202_10007598_pt1 | contig 10453 bp, 10 predicted proteins | sample II_Bog_N3_3_FD_194579 | JGI IMG/M metagenome (GOLD analysis project Ga0302202, IMG submission 194579) | Peat permafrost microbial communities from Stordalen Mire near Abisko, Sweden - II_Bog_N3_3 | ecosystem: Environmental > Terrestrial > Soil > Wetlands > Peat | place: Sweden: Abisko... | reverse complement strand
GGGCGTCAATTGCGGCAGCACCACATGCCGCAGCACGCGGCCGGCGGGCATGCGGAAGCTGTGCGCCATCTCCGACAGGCCTGGATCCAATGCTCGGGCACCCTCCCGCAACGTCACCGCGGTGCTGGGCAGCTTGTTCAGCGCGACGGCGGCGATCGCGGCGACCTCATTCAGGCCGAACCAGACATAGATCAGCACGATCACCACCAGCGCCGGCAGGTTCAGCAGGATGGTGATGACGGAGTCCAGCAGCAGGTCCAGCCGCCGCCAACGCCCCATGGCGATGCCCAGCGCGCTGCCGATCAGCAATGACACGCTGAAGGCGGCGGCGACGCGCGCCAGGGTGATGCCGAGGTTCCACGGCAGCGCGCCCGATTCGGTTTCTCGCAGCATGGCCGCAACGACATCGACCACCGAGGGCAGCAGGCGGCTGTGCGCGACCATGGCGCTGCCCTGCCAGGCCAGCAGGATCGCCACAGTGGACAGCAGCCGGAGCGGCCAGTCGCGGTTGATCAGGCCCCCGCGTGCCAAGACACCGGCCAGAAGGTGCCCGGCGGCGGTTCGGTCAGCGGTCCGACCAGGTCGGGCCCACCGATCTTTGCCAGCAGCCCGAACAATTGCACCGCCGCCGCGCGTTCGGACGCTTCCCATTGGCGCGGGATGCCGCGGCGGTACCAGTCGCGAAGCCGTTCCAGTTCGGCGTCGTCCGCGGCGCCGGTCAGCGGCCGGATGCGATCCCATTCCGTGTCGGAGGTCGCCAGGATGCCGCGCGCCTGCCGCGAGGCCGCCAGGTAGCCGTCCAGCGCCGGCTGGTTCTGTTCCGCCCAGTGCTGGGCGAAGGTGTAGCCGATGAAGGGCACGCCGGCGCCGATCCCCAGCGCGGCGACCGCGTCCTCGATCGACAGGACGCGGCGGGCGCCGGCGGCCTCGGCTTTGGCGGCGAAGTTCCAGAACGTCAGCACGGCGTCCAGCCGGCCGGCTTTCATCTGTTCGGCTAGCAAGGGCGGCGGGCCGAAGGTCTTGGTTGTTGCCTTGTCCAGGTCGATGCCGAACCGGTCCGACGCAAACGCGCGCAGGATCAGCCAGCTTTTGTCGAGCGGGCTGCCGGCGATGCCCAACTGGCGGCCGGGCAGATCGGCCACCGTCCTGATCGCGGAGGCGTCCGGCACGATCAGCGCACCGACCGAGTTGGAAAACGGCACGAAGGTCCAATCGGCGCCGCTGGCGCGCTGGCGGGCGACCCACAGCCAGTCCACCACGATCATGTCCACCGCACCCGCCTGCAGCGACACCTGAGCCGCCTGCGCGGCGGCGAGCGGCATCGGCTCGACCGCGATCCCCTGGGCGGTGTCCAGGCCGTGGGTGCGGATCACATCGACCTCCCACGATACCGTGCCGAAGCGCAGCACGCCGACGCGGACCGGCGCCGCGGCCCGCACCGGGCAGGCCGCGACGGAAAAACCGGCGGCCAGCAAACCGCGTCGTGACCAGTGCATCGTCATCCCTTCCATCAGGCGACACCTGCCCCTTTGCGGGGGAGGCGATCCGCTCCTACTCCACCGCGAACACCCAGATCGAGCCACCCTGCGGCACTTCCGGATACTGCCCCGGGCGCACCAGGTTCAAACGGCCCTGGATGCGCGCCGCATCGATGCCCCAGCCGGTCTGCACGGCGACATACTGCTTGCCGCCGACCTCGAACGACATCGGCACGCCATTCACCCCCGACGAGGTCGGCGTCTCCCACAGCACCTTTCCGTTCGTCGCATCAAATGCCCGGAATTTCCGGTCGTTGGTGCCGCCTTCGAACACGACGTTGCCGGCGGTCACCAGCACCGGACCCCAGGTGTGGCTCATGCCGAACGGGTGCGTCCACACCTTCTTGCCGGTATCGACGTTCCACGCCTGCAACTCGCCGATATGATCGGCGCCCTTGCGGATATACAACGTGCTGGTCACCCCGGTGAACGGCTTGCCGGCCTGGTAGGTGATCGGCCGTCCGATCAATGTGGCGCACAGGTTTTCGTTCGCCGGGATATACAGCAACCGGGTCTTCGGGCTGTACGCCGCCGGCGGCCAGTCCTTGCCGCCCCAGGTTCCCGGGCAGAAATCCGCCAGCTTGCCGGTGCCGGGCTTGTGCTCCTCGGCCACGATCGGATGACCGGTCTTCGGGTCCAGGCCGGTGAATGTGTTGTGATAGACGAAGGGTTGGCCGGCGATGAAGTTGATCGGCCCCGCGGTGCGTTCCAGCATCCACAGATACCCGTCGCGCGCCACATCGACCAGGCCCTTGATGGTCTTCCCGTCGTGCTTGTAGTCGATGATGATCGGCGGCGAGACCTCGTCCCAGTCCCAGGAATCGTTCTGGTGGTACTGGTGATAACCCTTCATCTGCCCGGTGTTCGCGTCCAGCGCGACGACCGAGGATGTGAAGAGGTTGTCGCCCGGCCGTTGGTCGCCCATCCAGGGACCGCCATTGCCGGTGCCCCAGAAGGTCAGTTTGGTGTCCGGATCATACACCCCGGTGACCCAAACGGACGCCCCACCGGTCTTCCACTGGTCGCCTTTCGGCCAGGTCTCACTGCCCGGCTCGCCCGGCGCCGGCACCATGAAGGTCTTCCACAGTTCCTTGCCCGACTCGGCGTCATAGGCGGCGACGAAACCGCGCACACCGAGTTCGCCGCCCGAGGTGCCCAGGATCACCTTGCCATCGACGACCAAAGGCGCCAGCGACATGTAATAGCCGTGCGTGTAGTCCTCGACCGTGGTGGTCCAGACCTCCTTGCCGGTCTTGGCATCCAGCGCGACAAGCGTCGCATCCATCGCGGCGAAATAGACTTTGTCGCCCCACAACCCGACGCCCCGGCTGGTGGGATGCAGTTGCAGCATGTCGTCGGGGATCGGGCGCTTGTAGCGCCACAGCAACTGACCGGTCTTGGCGTCCAGCGCCATCACCTGGTTGCCGGGAGTCGCCACGAACATCACGCCGTTGTTGACCATTGGCGGCGCCTGATGGCCTTCCAACTGCCCGGTGGTCAAGGTCCAGGCCAGCTTCAGGTGCCCGGCATTGGCGGGCGTGATCTGCGCCAGCGGGCTGTAGCCCCAGCCGTTATAGGTGCGGCGGAACATCAGCCAGTCGCCATCGGCCGGGTTCGACAACCGCGCTGCGGTGACCGGCTTGTAGTTGGCCAGGATGGACGCCATTGGCGCGGGTGGCGTGACGGCCTCGCCGTTCGCCGGCATCGGGTTCGGCGCGGCCAGCGGCGCGGGCGGCGGGTTGGGTGCCGGCGTCGGGTTCGGTGCAGGCGTCTGGGCCAAAGCGGCGGGTCCCAGCAGCCCGATCGCCAACGCGGCGGTGGCGGCAAGGCGGCGGATATGGTCGGATTGCGGCACGTTTCCCTCCTGTTGTTGTTTGTGTCGCGAAAGCCGGTGGTTACATCTGCTGGATCCCCAGCCTGCCGACGAACGGGTGCGCGACCACCAGATCGTCGCCGTCGAGGCGCAGCGGCAAAGCGGCAAGACCGCGCGGCGACGGGCCGGCAACCAGCCGCCCGCCGGCCTTCGGGTCGTATTGCGAGTTATGGCAGGGGCATTCCAGAATCTGCGTGTCCTCGTGCCAGTTGACGACCTCGCAGCCGGTATGCGGGCAGATCGCGGAGTAGGCGACCACGCCATCCGCGGCGCGCTGCGCGGTCTGTTCGTTCAGCACCGTGGGATCGAGCCGCAGCAGCAGGATGCGGTTCAGGCGCGAGCCATCGCGTACCAGTTTCGCCACAGGATCGAACGGCACCGCCAGGAGCTGTCCGGCCCCCCGAACGAGGGAGCCGGGCCGCAGCGGGCTCAGATCGGTGGAATCCGCACGGACCAGCAGATCGCCCTCCTGCGGGCGCAGCCTGGCGGGATCGGACTGGGCATTGGCGGGCGGAATGGCCAGGCCGAGGATGGTGCCCGCGCCGAGCAGGGCGTGGCGCCGCGTTGTGCCGGCGGCGCACGGACACCGCGTGGTCATGCCTCGTGCCTCACCGTTCCGCCCTCATGGGATGTCCCGCCCGCCATTTGTTGACCGGACGCTATCAGGCGCCGCCGGGGTTGTCACCTTGGGGAATCCCGCCTAGGTGCCAACCGGTCGTGGAAAAGGGGACAACACCATGCGGCGGGTTCCAACGGGACTGGCGGTCATCCTGACATGCGCTGTGGGTGCGGCGCTGTCGGGGGCCACGCGGGCGGAGACCCGAACCGTTACCAACGGTCTGGAGGTGCATGAAACCGCGCTGATCGTGAACGCGGAGCCGCCGACCCATTTCATCAGCAAGGAAAGCTGCGCCGCGGCCGAGACGGGCTGGAAGATCGACCCCGCATCGGTGAAGACCGCGGTCGTCACCGCCCGCATGATGGACCCCAGCGGCGATCCCGACTGGAAGGTCGAAAAAGCCGAGGCTCGGACTCGGTTGGAGGCTGACAACACGCGCATCTGCCTGGCGGGTTACTGCCAGGGTCCGTTGCAGTTCCAGTGTGAAATTCAGGTGCGCGCCAGTTGGCAGGAAACGCGGTAAAGGGCCGCGGGCGCGAGGCGTTTCATGGCGACCCTGGAACTCACCGGCATCCGCAAGAGCTTCGGCGAAACCGCGGTGTTGCGGCAGATCGACCTCACTTTGGCCGATGGCGAATTGCTGGCGATCGTCGGCGCCTCCGGCTGCGGGAAATCGACTTTGCTGCGCATCGTCGCCGGTCTGGAGACCGCCACGACCGGCCGCATTCTGCTGGGCGGGCAGGATATTACCGCGCGCGATCCGGCCGACCGCGACATTGCGATGGTGTTCCAGAACTACGCGCTCTATCCGCATATGACCGTGTTCGAGAACATGGCGTACAGCCTCAAGATCCGCGGCCTGTCGCGGGCCGACATCCGCCGCCGGGTGGACGACACCGCGTCCCTGCTGGGGCTGACGGAACTGCTGGCCCGCAAGCCGCGGCAACTGTCGGGCGGGCAGCGCCAGCGGGTGGCGATGGGGCGTGCGATCGTGCGGGAGCCGCGGCTGTTCCTGTTCGACGAGCCGCTGTCGAACCTGGATGCGAAGCTGCGCACCCAGATGCGGGCGGAAATCCGCCGGTTGCAGCGGCGGCTGGGCATCACCAGCCTTTACGTGACCCACGATCAGGTCGAGGCCATGACCCTGGGCGACCGCCTGCTGGTGCTGCATCAGGGCCGCCCCGCGCAACTCGCCACGCCGATGGAGATTTTCGAGCGCCCCGCGGACACTTATGTCGGCGGTTTCATCGGCATGCCGGCGATGAACACCCTCGATGCCACGCTGGAGCCTGATGGCACCGCGGCTCGGCTGGATGCGGGGCCGCTGATCCCGTTCTCCGACGGACGCCGCCCCGGCTCCGCCGGCCGCAAGCTGACCATCGGCATCCGCCCCGAGCACCTGCGGATCGATCCGGCCGGGACCGACCTGGTGGTGGACCTGGTCGAGCCGATGGGGTCGGAGATGGTGGTGCACGGTCACCTCGCCGCGCCGGGCCGTCCGGCCCTGGTGGTCAGGCTCGCCACGCGAGGCGGGCTGGGCGAGCGGGTGCCGGTCGCGCTGGACTTCGCGCATATCCATGTCTTCGACCGGGAGTCCGGGCTGCGGATCGAGCCGGTTGCGCCCTACGTGGCTTGAAGCCGGGCGTGTGGCCGATTAGGGTCGTTCCTGGTTTCATATGGATCGAAGATAGACATGGCCACGCCGCCGGCGACCCAAACGCCCTCGATGACCCCCGCGGAGATGCAGATTCTGGTCTCCCGCACCGGATTGGTGCTGAATCCCGGGCAGGTTGCCGACCTTGTGCTCGCCTGGCGGCAGATCGCCGGCCTGATTGGCGCCATGCCGCGCGGGCGTCCGATGGGCGATGACATGGCGCTGTCGTTCCGGCTGGCGCCGCCCGCGCCGCCGCCGGCCGCACCGAAGCGGGTCGCCAAGCCGAAACCGAAAGCGGCGGCGAAACCGAAGGCGGCGGCGAAGCGCGTTCCCCTCCGGCGCGCTGCACCCAGGCGATGAAGGAACCGGTCCGGCCTTTCCTCACCATTGCCGAAGCCGGGCGGCTGATCGCGGCGAAGAAGCTGTCTCCGGTCGAGCTGACCCGAGCCCTGCTGAAGCGGATCGAGGTGGTCGATCCCAAAATCAGCGCCTTTCTGCTGGTCACCAACCAGCGCGCCATGACCGCCGCCAGGGCGGCCGAGAAGGCGGTGATGGCCGGGCAGAAGGGCCGGCTGCTGGGGATCCCCCTGGCGTACAAGGATATTTTCGAGACCGCCGGGGTGCGCACGACCGCGCACTCCCGCATCCTGTTGGACAACGTGCCGAAGCAGGACGCCGAGACGGTGCGCCGGCTGCACGCGGCCGGGGCGGTCATGCTGGGGAAGCTCGCGACGCATGAGTTCGCGATCGGCGGCCCCGCGACCGACCTGCCCTGGCCGCCGGCGCGCAATCCCTGGGACACGCGGCGCTTCACCGGCGGATCGAGTTCGGGATCGGGTGCCGCGGTGGCGGCGGGGCTGGCGCTGGGGGCGCTGGGGTCCGATACAGGTGGGTCGATCCGGCTGCCGGCTGCCTATTGCGGGATTGCCGGGTTCAAGCCGACTCCGGGGCTGGTGTCGCGCCGCGGGGTGATCCCGCTGGCACCCAGCCTGGACACCGCCGGCCCGATGGCCTGGACGGCGCAGGACTGTGCGATCTTGCTCGATGTGCTGGCGGGGCATGATCCGGCGGATCCGGCCTCGGTTGCGGTGCCACTGCCGGGTTATGCCAAGGCGATCGAGGCGCCGCTGAAGGGAATGCGCGTCGGTGTGCTGCGCCGCTTCTATGAACACGACGTGCCGGCCACCCCCGAGATGCTGAAGATGATGGCGCAGGCGGCGGCGACGTTGAAGGCGCTGGGCTGCCGGGTGGAGGAGGCGGTGCTGCCGCCGGTGCAGGATTTCAACGCGGTGGGGCGGATCATCATCTCGGCCGAGGCCTATGCGCTGCACGAGGCGACCCTGCATGCGCGCCTGTCCGAGTATTCGCGGGTGTTCCGCATCCGGGTGCTGGCCGGCGGGCTGATCAGAGCGGCGGATTACATCACGGCGCAGCGGCGGCGGTCGGAGCTGATCGCGGCGGCGGGGACGGTGTTCGGCAAGTTCGACGTGCTGATCTCGGCGCCCACCGCGGGGGCGGCGCCGCTGCTGGCGGAGCAGCGGCCGGATGAGGGGTTTGCTCAGCCGTTCCTGACGACGGTGGCGAACGTCGCGGCCTTGCCGTCGCTGGTGGTGTGCGGCGGGTTCACCGCGACCGGGCTGCCGCTGGGGCTGGAGATCATGGGTCCGGCCTGGGGGGATGCGGCGGTGCTGCGGGTGGGGCACCAGTTCGAGGTGGCGGCGGGGCTGCGCGGGCGGCGGCCGGAGGTGTAGGGGCGGCGACGAACCGTCAGGTGCATCCTGCGGACCAATGTGCGGTGATATCGGTTCTGGCGGTCTTACGGATGCCGGGTCTGCTTTAGCCAACACGCAATTGCAATTTTTTCCGCAGAGAGTCTGCTATGTCGGACACTCAAGCTCTGATGGAAACAATCCAGGCGCCGCCGCCCGGGCGGATCGCCGAAGTCGAGGATTTCATTGCTGCACGAGAACAGGGTCCTGCGCTCGTCCGGGCCGCCGCGGCGGCAAGTGAGCCGGCCAGGTCGCTGGCCCGCAGGACAAGGTCCTCGTCGCCGGTCCGGCCGGTGTACTCACCTCTCTCCTACGCATCCATCTTCAGCGCAGCCAGAAACGCCGACTGCGGAATTTCCACCTTGCCGAACTGCCGCATCCGCTTCTTGCCCTCTTTCTGCTTCTCCAGCAGCTTGCGCTTGCGGCTGATATCGCCGCCGTAGCACTTCGCGGTCACGTCCTTCGACAGCGCGCTGATCGTTTCCCGAGCGATCACCCGGGAGCCGATCGCCGCCTGAATGGCGATTTTGAACAACTGCTTCGGGATCAGGTCCTTCAACCGCCCGCAGATCGCCCGCCCCCGCGTCTCCGCCAGCGCGCGGTGCGCGATGAAGGACAGCGCATCCACCGGATCGCCGTTCACCAGGATGGTGATCCGCACCAGTTCGCCCTCCGCGTACCCGTCCATCGCGTAGTCGAAGCTGGCATAGCCGCGGGAGCACGACTTCAGCCGGTCGTAGAAGTCGAACACCACCTCGTTCAGCGGAATCCGGTACACCGCCATCGCGCGGTTGCCGACATAGGTCAGGTCCACCTGCACGCCGCGCCGCTCCGTGCACAGCGCCAGGACGTTGCCCAGATATTCGTCCGGCACCATGATGGTGGCTTTGATCCAGGGCTCCTCGATATGGTCGATCACAGAGCCGTCGGGCATGTCCACCGGGTTGTGCAGTTCCATCATCTGCCCGTTGGTCCGGAAGATGTGATAGACAACCGAGGGCGCGGTCGCGATCAATTCCAGGTCGAACTCGCGCGACAGGCGTTCCTGGATGATCTCCAGGTGGAGCAGCCCCAGGAACCCGCAGCGGAAGCCGAACCCCAGGGCGGCCGAGGTCTCCGGCTCGTAGTGAAAACTGGCGTCGTTCAACCGCAGCTTGCCGAGGGATTCGCGCAGCTTCTCGAAATCGTCGGCGTCCACGGGATACAGGCCGCACCACACCACCGGGATCGATGGTTTGAACCCGGGCAGCGGCTCCGTCGCGGGAATACGGTCGTCGGTGATGGTGTCACCGACATTGCAGTCCGCGACGGTCTTGATCGCGGCGGTGATGAAGCCGATCTCGCCGGGTCCCAGGTCGTCGGTCGGGATCATCTTGGGGCTGAACACGCCGACCTGCTCGACCTGGTGCACCGCGCCGGAGGACATCATGCGGATGCGCTGCCCGCGCTTCATCCGGCCATCCTTGATCCGCACCAGGATCACCACGCCGAGGTACTGGTCGTACCAACTGTCCACCAGCAGCGCCTTCAGCGGGGCGGCGCCGTCGCCGGTGGGGGCGGGCAGGCGATGGACCAGCGCCTCCAGCACGCCCTCGATGTTCAGGCCGGTCTTGGCGCTGATTTCAACCGCGTTGGAGGCATCGAGGCCGATCACGTCCTCGATCTGCTGCTTCACCCGGTCGATTTCAGCGGCGGGGAGGTCGATCTTGTTGAGGACGGGGACGATCTCGTGGTTCGCCTCGATCGCCTGATAGACGTTGGCGAGGGTCTGCGCCTCCACCCCTTGGGACGCGTCCACGACGAGTAGGGATCCCTCGCAGGCGGCCAGGCTGCGGCTGACCTCGTAGGCGAAGTCCACGTGGCCGGGCGTGTCCATGAGGTTGAGTTCGTATAACTCCCCGTTCTTCGCCTTATAGGACAGGCGGACGGTCTGTGCCTTGATGGTGATGCCACGCTCCCGCTCCAGGTCCATGCTGTCGAGGACCTGGTTGGTCATCTCGCGGTCGGAAAGTGCGCCGGTGGTCTGAATCAGGCGGTCGGCCAGGGTGGATTTCCCATGGTCGATATGCGCGATAATCGCAAAATTGCGGATGTGGTCGAGGGGGGTGTCGGTCATGAACCAGTTGTCAGTTGCCTTGGGTCAGGGGACAGATAGAGACTCCCGGGGCTGGTGTCATCCGTTGGGTTGAGTTCCCGCGGTTCTAAATGCGGACAAGCTGGTCTCCCGGCGCTACCAGAACCAGAGCATGCTGGTCACCACCAACCGCTCCTTCACCGAGTGGAAGGAGGTCTTCCCCAACGCCGCCTGTGTGGTCTGCCTGGTCGATCGCCTGGCCCACCGCGCCGAGGTCACCGTCAGCATTCCCGGCGTCTGGACCCCCGAACAGGCACTCGCCGTGCTCGACCCGCGCGGAGCGATCTGGACCCGATACGGCCGCCAGGTTCAGCCGCTCTCGCAGGGGTTTCAGGGACAGGCTGCCTGCGGTGATGAAGGCGGCTTCGGTGACGATCCTTCATTCTGACCGCCGCCGCACAACGCGCACCGCGCCAGACGTGCCCGTCGGCCCAAGCGGTCAGCCGATCCCGGCCCGGCTGCGGTGGACCGAACCCGCGCCATTTATGCGCGGGTTCGCGCCGCCGCCAACAAAGGGTGGAACACCGGGACGGCCCGCCTTCGCGGGAACTGGCCCCTGTCGGGAAGAGCATCTACAGCCTGACCGACCTGCGGGAGAGAGCACTGACCGCTTCCGGCACATCGATCCGCTTCGCGGCTCGATCATGTTTTGTCGCAACCGGCGCTACCTGGCCCATCTGCCCGCACTGGACGACGTCGCCGCGGGGTTGCGGGCGTTGGATCGGGCGGCCAGGCCGCACCGGGTCGGGGACAAGACCGTCAAAGGGATCAACTTCTGCTCGCCGGACGACAGCGCCTCGCTGCAGGCGCTGTAGAACCCGAAGGTCAAAATTGATGGGATTTTTTTTTGCATCAAATGTCAAGAG
>Ga0302202_10007594_pt1 | contig 10455 bp, 10 predicted proteins | sample II_Bog_N3_3_FD_194579 | JGI IMG/M metagenome (GOLD analysis project Ga0302202, IMG submission 194579) | Peat permafrost microbial communities from Stordalen Mire near Abisko, Sweden - II_Bog_N3_3 | ecosystem: Environmental > Terrestrial > Soil > Wetlands > Peat | place: Sweden: Abisko... | reverse complement strand
CAAGCGAGTTCGCCAACCGGTGGGCAGAGCAACACCAACCAGCACTCGCATAGTGCCTGGACCAGTTATCGGGGCCCGCTCAGGCCGGCCTCGACCGGACGGCCTCCTCCTCGGAAGCGACCGCCGCGAACCGGAAATGGCGTGAGAACGTCCGACCGACCCGTCGTCCAGCGGCCCACCGGGATGCTCCGGTCCCGGTGGACGAGCTCGAACCGTCATGCCCTGATTCAAGGGTCCCTGCTGAATTGCCGACGTACCAGGACATGGAATGCACGACCGGCGGATTCGACGCACCGGCCGGTAGGCCGCGTCCGACCTCCCGGACGGCCGGCGGGCGGTGGAGGCGGGCATGAGTGTCGTCCCCGACCACCTGGCCCTTACCGGAGCGGTCCACGTGGCGCTCAGCTGCGTCACCACCGCAGCGGGTCAGACGGTCTGCACCAACACGTCGGCCGGGTTCTTCGCAGGTCTCGGTGTCTTCGTGGTCGTGTACCTGGCGATCCTGGTGATCAGCATCGTCGCCGCGGTAAAGGTGGTGACCAAGGCGGGCTATTCGGGCTGGTGGGTATTGATCACCTTCGTGCCCTTGGTCGGAGCGGTGTTCGTCCTGATCTTCGCCTTCTCCGCATGGCCCGTCACGAAGGAGGTGCAGATGCTCCGGGCCCAACTCGCCGAGCAGCGCAGCTTCGGCGGCCGTCGCGGCACGACCGGCGAGCGGTCGGGACCGGGTCGACCGCCCTACGGAGATCCAGGAACCAGCGAGCCGGATCCTCCGGCACCCGACGATCCCCCCGGTGGACCGGCTCCGCTACCCACTTTCGGTGCGTTCATCACGGAAGGGAAGGTGCCGGTCGTGACTCCCCCCGGCGCGTCACCGGTCGGAGCGACGTCGGCCACCGAGCTCCCGCCGGCCGGCTGGTACCCCAATCCCGAGGATGCCCAGGGGCAGGTCCGCTACTGGGACGGGACGGGCTGGACCGACCAGGTCCGCTCGACCTAGGGGCTGCCGCCAGAGTTGTCGATGCGTCCGCACCGCATCGAACACTCGGGTCGGAGACGCGCCGCGGGCCGGCGGTCAGGGCACCCTGGTGGTGTATTGATCAGCTGCCCGGCTCGAACTGGCCTAGAGTGATTCCGAGGTGGCCACAGGTGGCTGCAAGGTGATGCTCGGCCGTCGAGATCGCCGCGGGGTCCCTCCCTTGCAGTGCACGTAGCAATCTTGTCGCAGCATCATCGAGTGTCTGATTGCCGGAATCCTTGCCCGCTTCGATCCTCGCCATCGGAACCGCTACCAACATGTTGGCCGGGGTGGGCGTGGCAGAGACGGATCCGCAGAGTGCCCGGGCTCCGGACGACGGGCCTGACGAGCATGCCGCAGCGCCTACCCCCAGGGCGGTGACCAGCATCAGCCCTCCGACGATGCGTCGCTTCCGCCAGGTGATTTGCACTCGTGCAGTGTCCCACGCGTGGTGGCCTCGGTCCCGGCGATCTGATGCATCGTGGCGGGACAGACTTCTGGGTTGAACCCCTGGGCGGACACCTCGAACTATGCGGAGTAACCGATCACTGGTGCAAATGTCAGCATTCCCAGGGCGAACGGCACCAATGCCAGCCATCGCCCTCGGGACCGCACGAAGTCGATTGTGGCCAGAACCATCGTCAGTAGCCCCAGCACGACCGTGACGGCGGTCAGTGTGCTGGTCCCGACTGTCCAGTTCGACGTGTGGCCGACCCACACGAACAATCCGAGTTTGGCGACGATCCCGACCAGTGCCATGGAGATGGTCACCTGTCGAAGGCTGACTTCTACGGCCACGATCGCCAGCGTACCCACCCCATCAGACCGAGGGCCGCGAGCGGTGGGCCGCGCTTGGTCCTGGCCCCGGTGGGCCTGGTTGTGGGTAGGCAGCTCGCGCGAGCACTGCACCGGCTGCCGCATGCGCCCCGGCATCGCCCCCGCCCCACCGGTCGGCCGGTGGTCCCGTAGCCTGTCGGCGCCATGCCCCGCCCCTTCCCGTACCCGGACCGACGCCAGCGCCTCCTTCGCCGGTTCGTGCCGCTCGTCGCCGGCACCGTCGTGGTCCTGTGTCTCGCGGCGAACGCCCTCGGTGGGGGGTCGGTGACGGTGGCGACCACCACCACGACGGCACCGGCGCCCCTGACCAGCACCACGACGACCACGACGACCGTCCCGGTCACCGCCACCACGTCGCCGGACGGCGCGCTCCCACAGACTGGGACGTTCCCGTCGAGCAGCTCGGCGCAGTTCCAGTCGTCGATGACCGACCTGTTCGGGGCCGTCACCCACGGCACTCCGCAGACCGCCGCAGGTGCCTTCTTCCCCGAGGCCGCCTACGTACAGCTCAAGGACATCCAGGGTGCGTCGTCCGACTACCAGGACCGGCTGCTGGCCGAGTACGACGAGGACATCACCGCCGTCACCGCCGAGCTGGGCCCGGACGCGGCGTCGGCCACGCTGGTGTCGGTCCAGGTCCCCCAGCAGTACGGCCACTGGGTGCCGCCGGGTGAGTGCGAGAACTCGGTCGGCTACTTCGAGGTCGCCAACTCGCGCCTCGTCTACTCACTGGGCGGCGTGACCCGGTCGTTCGGGATCGCCTCGCTGATCTCGTGGCGGGGGGAGTGGTACGTGGTCCACCTCGGCGCCATCCTCCGGCCGGGAAGCGGTGGGGTGGTGCTCGACCCCGAGACCGGCCCGGGAACATCGCCGCCGTCGACCACCTGCTGACGACGGCCGCAGTGGATGTCCGGCGGAGACGACGTTCCACCGATCGGCGGTGTCCGGAGCAGGACGTCACCGCCCGTCAGCTGTCGAGTCGGAGCTCCGGCTGCGCCGCCCTGATCGCCACCTCCGCCGACGGGCACGCCGCATCCTGGACCGGCAGATGTCGAGTCCGTTGACAGTCATGGCATCCCGAGTAACCATTACTCCGATGCCACCGGCGGACGGTGGTGCGCTAGGCGGAGGTGCACAAATGGGTGTTCGGTCGGCTGATTCGTCGCGTCATCTGACGCGTTCCAAGACGTTGGCGAGGGCGTGTTCGGTGATGGCGCTGGCTGCGGGGATCGTCGCCAGCATCAACGTCGCACCGGCGTCTGCGGCCTCCTTGCCGGTCAACGGCATCGGCGCGATCGCCTGCTCCGGGGCGACGGGGACGTTGTCCTTCGCCTTGCCACTGTCGTCGAGCGGGCCGGCCGGCTCCGACACGGCCACGGTGAAGATCAAGTTCGTCGGCTGCAGTGTTCCCGGAGGCAACGTCACCACGTCGAGCTTTGACGGCAAGGCCACCGGCACGGTCGTGTTCCCCACCCAGCAGTGCACAACCCTGAACGCCACCAACGCCGTCTCGGGCAGCCTCGCCATCGTCTGGACGGGCAAGGCCGGTAAGGCGAAGTTGAACGCGAGCACGCTGGCGTTCACCTCGCTGACCGGCGTCCAGTCCGGTCAGAACGGCAACGTCGGGTTCACCTTCACCCACCAGACCGCGACGGGTTCGTTCGGTGGTCCGCTCTCGGGTGAGCTCGACTCCAACGCCAGTGCGGCGACCTTCAACGGGACCGGCAACCACGAGTGTCATGCGCCGGTGCAGGCCAAGGGTGTCAAGTCCCTCAAGGTCGTCGCCGGCAGCTTGGCCACCGGCATCGCCATCGCGCCGGAAGGGTCGTGCGAGGGTGCGGGATCGTTGGCCGCCCAGGTCACCGGAACGAGCGTCGTCGCCTATGTTCCCAAGGGCAACTGGCAGACCAGCACCACCGGCATCGACGTGGTGAGCGTGGAGGGCGCCAGCATCCACAGCACGACGATCCCGACGGATCAGGCGGTCAACTCCTGTGCATCGAACTCGATCACCGGACAGACCGTGTGCGTCAGCAACGGCAACGAGGTCTACGTGCTGAAGGGCACCGGACTCGACCCGAGTGTCCCCACCAACCCGTTGTCGGACAGCGCCTCCGGCAACCTCGGCTTCTCGGGGGGAGGCCCGTCGACGGTCGACGTCTCGATGGATGCCACCCACAACCGGGCGCTGATTCCGATCAGCGTCGGGGGCACGGGGGGATTCCAGTTCCTGAATCTGGCCACGGACACCTTCTCGACCCCGATCACCACGCAGGATCCGTTCGGAGACGTCTCTGAGGACCCACTGATCGACCCGGTCCACAACCTCATCCTGTCGGCATCGGAGGACAACAACTTCGAAGCTATCGATGTGACCAATTCCGCCTCGCCGCAGTTCTACGAGAATCCGATCGCCGGGGTGAGCGGCGAGCTGGACTCCACGTCTGAGGACTGCTCTACCGGCATCGTCCTCGCCCCGGCCGAGTTCTCCGATCCGTCCCAGGTGGCGATCGCCGACATCAGCAATGCCGGCACCGCCCCCGAGGCCGTGTTCACCCCCGGATCCCCGGGGTCGTGGGCCGCACCGGAGCAGGTGCAGTCGCCGGCCGGTTCCAGCCTGTCAGCCGGACCCAGCGGCTCGGCGGTGGCGCAGGGGACCGACACCGGGGTGATCTCCGGGGAGTTCGGTGGCGACGGCCTGACGGAAGTGGCACTGCCCACCGACTCCGGCAACGGCGCGGTTCCGGCCATCAGCAGCTGGAATTCGTGCGAAGTGGGGAACGGATTCAGCATGGGGGACGATCCCCACACGTTGACCGCCTACCAGAGTCCGAATTCTGGTGACGCAATCGCACTGCTTGCCGATGGGGCAACCAGTCAGCTGGCGGTCGTGGACCTCACCCAGATGTTGAACCCGACCGCCGTCCCGTCATCCGGGAATGTCTGCACGAGCGGCACCCTGCCTTCGGGCGTGGAGAAGATCATCACACTTCCCTGACCCAACCGGGGAGGACGTAGGTCGTAGGACCGTGTCATCCCGATCTTGCCGAACGGGCGGATCGGGATGGCACGGTCTGCGCCGGCACACGATCGGCACGGACACAGCCGTCGGCGCATCCACCTGGTGGGGCGGCTCAGATCCGTCCGGCCAGTACCGGGACACCGTCGCCGGTGAGCCGGTCGAGCATCACCGCACGACCGCACAACGCGCCGCACAGCGCCAGCGCCGGGCCCCGCACGACCGCTCCGCCGGTGCCGAACGAGCGGTCGAGGTCCGTGGCCTCGAACGCCAGCCCGTCGACCCGGCCCCTGGTCACGAACCCCTTGGCCCGTCCCTGCGCCAGCCATCCGAGCGACGTGGCCACCGCGTCAGGGGCCGGCTCGACCTCGTGTCCGAGCGGCACCAGCATGTCGGACCCGTGCACCAGTACGTCGGTCAGCGGCGCCTCCGGCCCGGAGCCGGGCGGGGTGAAGTGCGAGCCGGCGTGGTCCCGCAGCCCGGCGACGCAGGCCGCCGGGTCCAGTCGACCGGCGACATCCCGCGCCACCCGGTCGAGCCCGCCGGAGAAGCTGAGGGACCGGGCGATGGCCACCATCATCCCGGGGATCGACACCGTCCACGGCGCGTTGAGGTGGGCGGCCACCACGTGGACCGACCAGCCGGCGCACAGGGACGGCGACTCCCAGTCGTCGGGTCCGAGTGGAGCGAGCGCATCGGCCAGGCGGAGACGCTCGGCGGCAATCAGGTCGAAGGTGTCCATGGGTTCCCCCCTAGGGTCGTGAGGGGCGGGCATCCGTGACATCGGGCAGCCGGTCGGTGACCGGCCGACCGCCCTGGAGCACGGCGAGCAGCGCAGAAGGGTCCTGCAGCACGTGGATGTCGGCCACCGGGTCGCCGTCGACGACCAGCAGATCGGCCAGCTTGCCGGCGGTGACCGTGCCGAGCTCGTCTCCCCGGCCCAGCACCTCGGCGCCGTTCCGGGTGGCCCACGTCAGCACGTCGGTGGACGGGATCCCGACCTCGTCGACGTAGTAGGCCAGCTCGTCGGCGTAGGGTCCGTGGGGGAACCCGATCGCCCCGAAGTCGTCGCCCAGCACCAGCCGGACGCCGGCGGCGTTGGCCACCGGGAGGATCTCGGCCATCGCCTCGATGTCGTGGTGCACGTCGTCGGTGAACCCGAGCCCACCCCCGCCCATCGACTCCAGGAACCGGGCCGGAAAGAGCATCGACGGCACCACCGGCGTGTCGGTGGCGAGGAGCCGCTCGATGCACTCCTCGTCCATGCCGTCACCGTGGTCGACGATGTCGATGCCCCGGTCGAGGGCCAGGAGCAGCGCCTCCTTGTTGGCGATGTGTCCCCGGACCCGCACGCCGCGCAGGTGGGCCGCCTCGATGGCGGCGGCCAGCTCGTCGGCCGTGAGCTCGGTCATCTCACGGGGGCCCACGGTCCCATGTCCCCCGGTGACGAAGAGCTTGATCATCTCGGCACCCTCCTTCACCTCGAGCCGCACGTTCCGCCGGAACTCGTCCGGGCCGTCGCTCCGGCGGATGGCCCCGAGCGCTCCGACCTCCCAGTGGGGGGGGAAGCTCCGGTCTCCGGCGTGCCCGGTGGTGCTGAGGTCGCGGCTGCAGGGCACCAGACGGGGCCCGGGTATCAGGTGCCGGTCGATGGCGGTCTTCATGGAGGCGTCGATGGCGAAGGGCGCCCCGGCGCTCACGGCCCCGGTGAAACCGGCCGACAGCAGCCGTTCCAGGTTGCGCACGGCACGGACCACCTGGAGGGCCATCGGCTCCTCGAGCCCGAACGGGGCCGGGACGGCGCCGAGGTTGTGATAGGTGGCGTGGAAGTGGCAGTTCACCATCCCGGGCATGACCGTGCGGCCGCGCAGCGCGACCGACCGGTCGTCCGGGCGCGGCGCCCCCACCGGTCCGGCCGCCTCACCGTCGGGTCCGACCCAGGCGATCCGCTCGCCGTCGACGACCACGGTGGTGGCCTCCCGTACCGTTCCGTCGCCCACCACCACCCGGGCGCCGGACAGCACCAGCCGGCTCACGGACGCGACCCCGGGTACGGCGGTGTGCGGTCGGCCACCCGGGGCACCGGTCAGCCCTCCAGGACCGAGCGTCGGCCGCCGATGTCGAGCACGTGCGCGTCCGCCCCGGTGATCCGTGACACGTGCTCGGCCATGAACGCGACCTCGTACGGCTGGGCCTGGTGGGCCTCGAAGTCATCGAGGGTGGCCCAGCACTCGAAGAAGCGGAACCGGTCGGGGTGCTCCACGTCCTCCGCCCACCAGTAGTCGATGCACCCGGCGTCCCGGCGACTGCGGGCCGCGACTTCACGCAGGGCGTCAAGGGTGAGCTCGCGCTGGCCGGGCGGGAACTCCAGGTAGCCGCTCAGTGCATGCATGGTCCGGTTCCTCCCTGGTGGTGACGGCGTCGGTCGGATGACGGTGCCGGTGGGGCGGCCGTGCCGGCAGGCACGGGTCAGTCGGGTGGTCCGCCGCGGGTCACGAGGACCGTGCACGGCGCGTTGCGGATGACGTAGTCCGACACCGATCCCAGCAGCGCCCGCTTCAGTCCGCCACGTCCCCGGGTACCGATCACGATGGCCCGGGCACCGAGTTCGTCGGCCAGGCCGCAGATGGCGGCAGCCGGCTCGCCGGCGAGTACCCGCACCTCGACGTCGTCGAGCCCGAGGCGCGCCTCGGCCTCGGTGAGGACCTGGCGCGCCGATTCGTGCGCGTGCCCGACGGCCAGGTCGAACTCCTCGGCGGACATCTCCGCCCCGGCGTGCCCCGTCCCGGACAGGACCTCAGGATCGGGTGCGTCGGCCACGGTCACCAGGACGTAGCCGTCACCGGGCCCGAGGAGCCCGAGCCCGGCGGCCAGCGCGTCCAGGGACTCGTCCGAGCCGTCGGCACAGAGCAGGATGGGTGGCGTCATGGCGCCACCGTAGCAACGGGCCCCGGCGGCGGCCGCGCCCGTTCCGGTCCGGCCGTCCGGTCAGCGGCTGCGTCGCTCCTCACGGCGGTCCAGGCGCCGGTCACGGATCATGCGTTGTCCCACGAAGTCGGCGGCCGCCGTCGTCACCCAGATGATGAGGGTGGCGAACAGGTAGGTGGTCGCACCGTGCACGTGGAGCCCGGGAACGATCAGGTTCACCACCACGAGCGACACGATCGTGGAGGCGATGGCCAGGAGCCCGGCCAGGGCCACCGACGGTTGGCGGATCAGGACCCGCAGCGCCAGGAACTGGACGACGAGGTGGACGATCCAGAAGATGACGGTCGCCTCGATCAGCGCGGTGACGCTGATCGACAGTCCCGACAGCGCCGCCGACGAGATGAGGAGGCCCACGGCGGCGCCGGCGAGCCCCATCCCGATCCGGATGGCCCAGCGAACGAGCACGTGCGACACCTTTCGTCGTCCCGACCGGCATCCCCCGGGGGTGGGACGGGAGACCCCGGGACCCCGACGCTACTCGCCGCGGGGTTCCGGGCCGGGCCACTCCGGCTCCGCGGGCGGGTGCCGTCCCGCCGTATCTGGGCCGGGTCGGACCGTCCGGTCCGGAGCGGGTGGCGCCGCGTGCCGGGACCGGCCGTCCGCCCGCGACACGTGGCGTCGACCGGTGGTACGTTGATCCACGCAGCACGAAGTACATGGCAGTTCTTGGGGAAGCCGGTCGAAGTCCGGCGCTGGTCCGCAACCGTGGGTGCCGAGCAAGTCCGCTCGTCACAAGTCGGGTTACCGGGAACTGTCAGGGAGTCCATATCCGTCGAGACACGCGGTGGGACTCGGACGGTCGGGGCCCCACAGGTCATCGGTCCTCCGGGTGTCACCGGAGAGGAAATCCGATGAACGTCCACCGACTCGCCGTATCGGCCGCACTGGCCGCCGCACTTGCCGCGCCACTCGCGCTGGTCCCCGCCGGCCCCGCCGGAGCCGCCACCCCACCGTCGCTGCCCCAGACGGCCGCCGTCGGGTCCGCCGCCTCGTGGCTGGCCGCACAGATCGGGCCGGACGGCTCGATCCCGTCGACCACCACCCCGGGCTCCCCGGATCTGACGGCCACCGCCAACGCCGCCCTGGCCCTGGCCAGCGCCGGACCCGCGGACCACGCCACGGCCCTGTCGGCCCTCACCTTCATGGAGGGCCACGTGTCCGACTACGTGGCGGACGGCGGCACCGACGGCCCGGGTCAGTTGGCCCTGCTGATCCTCGACGCCCACGCCCTCAACGTGCCGACCGCCACGTTCGGCGGCACCGACCTGGTGGCCCGCCTCCTCGCCACCCAGCAGGCGACCGGTCCGGATGCCGGACTGTTCGGTGCCCAGGACGCCACCTTCGACGGCGCCTACCGCCAGGGACTCTCCCTGGCGGCTCTGGCGGCGGTGGGTCGGACGGGCGGTGCGGCGGAGACCGCCGCCGAGTCGTGGCTGACCGGCCAGCAGTGCCCGGACGGCGGATGGACGAGCCTCGTCACCACCGCCAATCCGTGCAACGGCAAGCCGGCCCAGTACGCCGGCCCGGACACCAACTCGACCGCCCTGGCCGTCGAGGGACTCGAGGCCCAGGGGGCGCTGACCCCGGCAGCCGCCTCGTCGGCGCTGCACTTCCTCAAGCGGGCGGAGGACCCCGACGGTGGTTGGGGTTACGAGCCCCACTCGCCGGGGTCGACCGATCCCGATTCGACCTCCCTGGTGATCCAGGCCCTTCTGGCCCTGGGCACCCCGCCCTCGTCGACGGCGTTGACCAGGTCCGGGATCGACCCGGTGGCCTCACTCCTGGCCGACCAGGTGACCTCGGGACCGGGGACCGGCGGGATCGCCTTCCCCGGGATCAGCGGCGCCGACCTGCTGGCCACCTATCAGGCCATCCCGGCGCTGGCCGGCGTGACCTTCGCCTATGACCTCGGGACCCCCGTCGTCACCAAGGTGTCGCCCGCCCGCGGCCCAGGCGCCGGCGGCACGGTGGTGCACCTGGCCGGGACGTCGTTGACCGAGGTCACCTCGGTGTCCTTCGGGGGGGTCCCCGCAGCCAGTTTCACCGTGGTGTCGTCCACGGTGGTCACCGCCGTCACGCCACCGGGTGCGGTCGGAACCGTCACCGTCACCGTCGCATCGCCGACCGGAGCGAGTTCGCCGACCACGGCGGACCGGTTCACCTACCGCTGACGTGCGGCCGTCGCAGGCCGCCGGGGACCGCCGGGTACGCTGGTGCATCCGGTCGGGGCCTGCGGTCGCCGGCCCGCGCGGCCGGTCGGACCCGACCATCCGGGAGTCGTCCCATGGCAGCTGAGCAGTCCCAGGGGCCCGCACGGAGTCCGCAGGGCGCGGACGGGGTGCGCCGTGCCGGCGGGTCGGTTCCGTTGTGAGCGCCACCACCGGACGGGGTCCGGCGCCGTCCCGCAGGACCCGTGCCGAACTGCGGGCACTGCTGATCGAGGCCGGACTCGAGGTCCTCCGCGAGGACGGCCTGGGGACCGGGGCCGAACAGCTGACCTTCAAGCGGGTCTTCGACCGGGTGGCGGCCACCGACGGCGTGCGGGTCACCAACGCGTCGGTCATCGGCCGGATCTGGAAGAACCAGGCCGACT
>Ga0302202_10007591_pt1 | contig 10457 bp, 5 predicted proteins | sample II_Bog_N3_3_FD_194579 | JGI IMG/M metagenome (GOLD analysis project Ga0302202, IMG submission 194579) | Peat permafrost microbial communities from Stordalen Mire near Abisko, Sweden - II_Bog_N3_3 | ecosystem: Environmental > Terrestrial > Soil > Wetlands > Peat | place: Sweden: Abisko, Stordalen... | reverse complement strand
TTCTGGGTTCCCAAGATCGGTCTCCTCGGCATCCAGAAGCTGTCACTGCTGAGAAACGTGGTGGTGCTCTCGGGCGTAGGCGTGGGCGGAGGCTCACTGGTCTACGGCAACACCCTCTACGAGCCCTTCCCGAGTTTCTACGCGGACGAGCGTTGGAGTCACATCACCGACTGGCGCGCCGAGCTCGCACCGTTCTTCGACCAGGCGAAACGCATGCTCGGCGTCGTCACGAATCCGACGATGACTGCAGCCGACGAGGCGATCCGCGCCGTCGCCGAAGAAATGGGCGTCGCCGACACATTCGTTCCCACGCCGGTCGGCGTGTTCTTCGGTGAACCCGGAGTTGAAGTCCGCGACCCGTTCTTCGGGGGCGCCGGCCCGACTCGCAAGGGTTGCACCCAGTGTGGTGAATGCATGACCGGCTGCCGTCATGGCGCCAAGAACACCCTGCTGAAGAACTACCTCTACCTTGCCGAACGAGGAGGCGCCGAGGTACGCGAGCTCACAACGGTGACCGGCATCCGGCCAAAGGGCAACGGCCGCTATCAGGTCACGACCGAACGCGCCGGCGCGTGGTTGCGCAAGCACCGGAAGACGTTCGTCGCATCGGACGTCGTTCTGGCGGCGGGGACGATGGGCACCCAGAGACTGCTGCACGGCATGCGCGACGAAGGCAGCCTCGCCAACCTTTCGCCCAGGCTTGGCGAGCTGACTCGTTCGAACTCGGAGGCGATAATCGGCGCGCGCACATTCCAACGCAATGTCGACTTCTCACGAGGTGTCGCCATCACGTCCTCGTTCTACCCCGACGAGCAGACCCACATCGAGCCCGTGCGCTACGGGCGGGGCAGCAACGCCATGGGGCTGCTGACGACCGCACTTGCCGATGGTGACGGCCGGTCCCGACTGCTGACATGGGCGCGCGAGGTACTGCGCCACCCAGTGATGCTGGCGCGCAACCTGAGCATGCACCGGTGGTCAGAGCAGACCATCGCCACCCTCGTCATGCAGACGCGCGAGAACTCGATGACCTGCTACACCAAACCAGGACTCTTCGGTCGACGACTCACATCCAGACAGGGCGAGGGCGAGCCAAACCCGACCTGGATCCCGATCGGGCACGACGTCGTACGGCGCGTTGCCAGGCGCATCGGTGGCTTTCCTGCCGGCGGATGGAACGACGTCTTCAACATCCCGATGACGGCGCACCTCCTCGGGGGCGCGGTGATCGGTGACGGCCCTGAGACCGGGGTCATCGATCCTTACCACAGGGTCTACGGCCACCCTGGTCTTCACGTCGTGGACGGTGCCTCGGTGTCCGCCAACCTAGGAGTCAACCCGTCGCTGACAATCACCGCGCAAGCCGAACGGGCAATGGCCCTATGGCCGAACCGCGGCGAGTCGGACCAACGAGCCCCGCTGGGAGAGCCGTACTGTCGAATCGGCCCGATCGCGCCTTGCAGTCCCGTCGTCCCCGCAAACGCGCCCGGCGCACTCCGGCTAGGGGTGGCACCGCCCCGCTCGTGAAACTCGCGTTTGCCTGCTCTCCGAACGAGGCGCGGTCTTTCCTTGTCCCGTCGAGTCGTCGCGTGCGAAGCGAGCCGGCGACAAGGTGGAATCGGTAGCCATCCAGACTTGCCGGTCGCTCTCTCACGGCTCCACCGCCGAAGTTTCCCGTGCCGGGTCCGCCAGCGACACCCGCCACGAGTGGCGAGGCCGCGAATGGTCGGGTGACAACTCACCGCCCTATCAGGAACCGACCTTCGCGTGGCACATCACAACAGAAATCTGAGGGTCCGCTCAGCTTGAGCAAGCTGCCCCCAGAATGCAGGGTTTGCGTCGAGGCCCCCGATGCGTTGCCTGGTACCGCCATCAGCGAGGCGCCAACGACCGCGACCACGAACGCGAGACCCCGCATTCTCATAATCGTCCCCCCTGCCCGCACGGATGACACCCAGGGATCACTCCTATCCGCGCGCTTGAACACGAACACCTATTCGATCGTCGAGCGGTTCGGCGCAGACCATCTCGGCAAGCACGGCATATGCGCCTGCCTGATCGATCTGGCAGCCGGTGGCACCTACGCTTATGCCGGTGCGTTACGGACAACCAAGTAGACAGGCGAGATCGCTCTGGGAAGCTTGCCCCCGGGCGTCCCGCTGTAGGTTCTGACGCCCCAGGTGTGCTTGCAAAGGAGATTCGACAGGCGGGATGTTGGGACGAGACGCGCGACGGCGTTCGGGCGTGAGACCACGACAGCGCCGTGTCGAACCGACCCACTACCGGCAAAGGGATGAGAGTGGCCGAGGGAGCTGAAGGAGAGAAGAGGCTCGCCGCCGAGGCGGCGGCCCAACTCGTCGAAGACGGTATGACCGTCGGGCTCGGCACAGGTTCGACTGTCGCCTACCTCCTGCCGGCGCTCGCTCGTCGCAACCTTTCGCTGAGGTGTGTGGCGACGTCGCAGCGAACCGCTGAAGCCGCCCGCTCTCTCGGTCTTCTCGTCGAGGCGTTCACCGGGATCGACCGTCTGGACATCGCTATCGACGGAGCCGACCAGATCGCTCCCGATGGATGGCTGGTGAAGGGCGGCGGCGGGGCGCATACCCGCGAAAAATTGGTGGCGGTGACCGCCGAACGCTTTGTCGTCATCGCGGACTCGACCAAACTCGTCGAGCGCCTTCACCAGCCGATCCCCCTGGAGCTGCTCTCCTTCGGACTCGCATCCACTTTGCGACGGTTGGCGCCTACCGCCGTACGCGGCGTTCCGCCGAGTCCCGACGGTGGGGTCATTGCGGACTTCACCGGTGAAGTCGGTGATCCTTCCACGCTGGCTGACCGCTTCAAGGCCACGCCCGGCCTGGTCGAGCACGGGCTCTTCCCTTTCGATCTCGTCGAAAGGGTCCTGGTCGGGAGAGGGTCCGACGTGGAGACGCGGACGATCCGCCACGGCGTACAGGGATCCGGCTCTTCTGGGAACACGACCTAGCGATTGAATCCCTTGGCGGGATCTCGATCCTCCAACCTCTGAGCCGCCCTACCGTGCGAGACATGTGCCCCGAGACTTCGAGCCATGCCAAGATCTCGGCGCAGCAGGGTGGTTAGCGCCACGCCTGGCAGTTTGGGGAACAACCATGGGCACGCCACAGACGAGTGCCGTGCCCCGGTCGGATTCGGCGTCTATGTACGCGTGTTCCACCCCCACACGCTCGGTCGCTAATTGGAGCGGCCGGGGGTTCCACCCACTGACCCGGTTCGAGCGGATGTCGGTTCCGGCAAGGCTCGATCCTGGTCCACCACCTCTTGTCCAACCTCCTGAGCCAGTAGGGCCACAAGACAGGGCTTCGCGGGGCGACCAGCCCTCGACGGCGCGCCACCCACGATCTCGAAAGACTTCAGCCGATAGCTGTTGCTCGCGCTGCGCGGCTCGCTTGGAGAGTCGCGATTCCAATCCAGCCAAGAAGCCATCCGGTGGCGATTCGTGACAACACGGTCTGAGCCTCGCGACCTGGGCTCGTCACCGCCACGACGATCGCGACCACGACCGGGCCGAACCCCGCGGTCGTCAACGCCGAAGCGGCGGCCAGGTGCCCGGCGCCCCACGCCTCATCGCTACGCATCGTCGACGGGATCCGGATGCCGGCAAAGATGTTTCGTGGCAACCGCCCCGTCGCCGCCATCCTCCCTATTGCCAACACGATTACGCCGCCGACTCCGAGCCGGATCGCCTTCGACATGGAAGTAAGTCTAGGGCGGCTCGCACGGCCGAGGTTCGTGGTCGGTCGATCCCCAGCCCGCACGAAACTGCTTGACAAGTCTCAGTGATTCCTGTCGCGGGTGTCCTACTCGACGATTTCGGTCGCTGATAAGGCCGTCCGGGTCCGCGTAGCCCATGGCCGTCATTGACAGCCATATCTGGAGTGGCGCAACTTCCTGCGTCGCGGGCGACACCAACCCTGTCGCTGGAGCGTGCCTACAGCGCGGCACACGCCGGTGAGAACCGTCGGGCGTTATTGGCAGTGGACTGGCTCGTGCGCTGACCAAGTGGCAAGACTCTCGGACAGCTGTTCCCATTGCGGCGGCGCCTACATGCCTACGAGCGCCCGCCGGACTATGTCTCAGGCAAAACTCAAGGCTTTCAGACAGTGCATCCCACGGACCAAAGGCGCCCTGCGGTGGCCGTCCTCCTCCTGGCCCGACACTGGGCCTGTCGATGGATTGGTGCACGACCCCCTACGCCTTGCGAGGAAAGCCGAGAGCCGTGCACCGTCGGAAAGTATGCGCTGTCAGAGTGCTCTGCGCTAGGGGAAGACCGCACGGCGTGTTCCAGTACCACCGAGCGCGCTCAACACCGATCGAGTGACCGGCCGAACGGGCGTCAGCGAGGAGTCGAACTCGAGCCTGCTGCCGCGGCTTGAACATGTGCCACCCGGGCCAGACTGAGAACCAGTGCCAACACTGGAACCGTTTTCGAAATGTTGGTACGGGCGCTTCGATGAACCGGCTGACGGTCCATCATCGGTCGACGATCTTGGCCGCGGCCCTCTCCGCTCCATTGGCGAGGTGAGTTAGCACCGCCGATGTTCCGTGGCAGTCACTCTCGTGTGAGTCCCGCGACCGGGACATCGATCGACTTGATCGACCATCCCGCGAGGGACGCAATGACAAGAGTCCGACCTTCTGGGCCCCCGAAACACAGGTTCGTAGGCGTGCACAGGTACTCACCGCTGTAATCATCCAGGAAGATGCGCAGTTCGCCGTCGGGTTCGACCGTGTAGATCCGGTCTGGTCGGCAGCAACCAATGTAAAGACGTCCTTCTTGATCGAGCGCAAGCCCGTCAGGCACGGCCCGGGGCAGCAGGACATATTCGGTGCGCGTGCCCAATCGGCCGGCGTTGAAGCCGTAGCGTGAGACTCCCGGCAGGCGCCCTTCCACGACGTACATCACCTCCCGCCCTTCGTCGAGCGCGAGACCATTTGGAAAACGGCGGCATTCCTCGTCGGCAATACGGGGCAGCTCCCCAGGCCGCACGCAGAAGAGATAGCCGTTATCGGTGTCCCAACCCGATCCCGATTCGGTCGCCCAGATCGTGCCGTCGCTCGCCACTACTGGATAGTTGGGCGATACGAGCTTGCGCCCTTGCACGGAGCCGGCGATCACCTCAACGCTCCCCGAGGCCTGGATACGCAGCAACTCCGCCCGCCCGGTATCGCAGGCCACGCAGGCCCCAGCCTGATCGAATGCGATTCCTAGGAGGAAGCCGCCCGTGCTGGCAACAACCTCCACCTCTCCTGACTCCGGTGAGATCCGGAGGAGATCGCCGGACTCCGTGCCGCAGTAGACAGCCCCTTGGTGCCACGCGACGCACTCAGGGTGGTCGATTCCCGAGACAAGTGTTACCAGCTCACGTGTGGCGTCCCGCACCGGGTAGTGGACGCTGGTTCCGCCACTGTTTGTTTCGACGAGCATGTGTCCCGATTCGGAGTTCAAGCTTCTCCCCTTCGTCAGCGACGGCCACGATCAGTGCTCCGTCGGCACCAGATCCCCGAGTTCAGCACAGGCAGCCGGTGGGTAACCTTAGGTTTGGCGACCCAGTACCCCCACCCTCCGGCCCCCGAGCCAGCTCCGCCGGTCTGACCGTCCTGGATCACGACGTCGTCGGGGCTCTCGTCCTGGGTCTTCACGGCGTCGGTGACAACCATGTCGGGATCACGGCCCGTCTCACGCATGGCGTCGGCCCATATGGCCGTCGCGGCGGCCTTGCGCTCGTGCTCGGTCATGTCGAAGTAGCCCGATGGGATGCGTGAGAAGAGTCGCGGCGCTTGATAAGTGGCTGCGCAACGAGCCGCTGACGGCTCGCCGCACCGGTGATCTCCCGGCGCCGGCGGGCAGCTGACCGGTTGGAGCGCTCAGTCCTTGTAGGGTGCTGCCTCACAAAGTGTTCGGCGTACCTCAGTTGCCGTCCCGCCCTTTTGAAAGGACAAGGATGACCCGTTCCCGACTTCTGTTGACAGGGGTCCTGACCCTGGGCACCCTGTTCGTGCCCGCTGCAGCTGCCATGGGCTCTCCCAAGTTGGCCTCACCTGCGTGCACGGACAGTTGGAAGGCTCCGACCAGCGGACTGTGGTCTGACGCCGGCAACTGGACCGCTGGGGTCCCCGGTGAAGCAGGCCCCGTCGCGGCCTGCATCACGGTCTCGGGCACCTACACCGTGACGCTGGCCCCGTGGTCCATAGGTACCGCCGACCCCAACCACCAGTTTGCCGCCATCACGTCACTCGCCCTCGGCGCTGCTAGCGGACCGGGGGAGCAGACCCTGGTCGTCCTCGGGCAGAGCAGCCCCAACGACAGCAACGAGCAGGTCAACACGACGGGCCTGAGCACGACGGCACCGAGCCTGATCACCGCCCACGGCCGGTTGGTCCTGAGCTCGACTGACGGCGGGGAGAAGGCCAAGGGCGTTCCTTATGGGGGGGACGCAGTGGTCAGTGGCGCCCCGTTCACCAACTATGGCGCCGTCACGATGACGGTCCAGGACGCCAATAACAAAGCGGCCAACTACACACAGTTCTACAGCGCCTTGACCAATGAGCCCAAGGCTTCTGTGACCGACCAGTCGGGCCTCCTGGACGTCAACTCGGTCACCAACGACGGCACATGGACGGTGGCGCCCGGAGCTTCGATGGACCTTGCCTTCCAAACACCCGGGAGCGGCTATGCCGCCGGGGTGTTCACCAACTCGGGGACTATCAACAACGGCGGCACTATTTCGGCCCAGGGCGCGACCTGGTCGCAGCTCGGCGGAGCGGTCGCGGGCAACGCGGTGGCCTTGCAGGTCGGCACCAAACTGGTGGACCACGCCGGGGCGGCCAAGTTCGTCGTGAACGTGGAAAGCGCCAGCCTGGTGGGCATCGTCCCTAAGGGCCAGACGATCACCGTCGTGGGCGAGGTCTACGGCTACCAGGGCGAGAACTACAACAGCACGACCCTCGGGCTGGGCGGCACGACGGTTGTCAACGACGGGACCATCGTGGTCGATGCTCAAGGGACCAAGACCACCGGCGGGGCGGCGGTGCTAAGCGATGGCACTATCGACAACCACGGCAACCTCGTGGCCGAGGTGACCCACTCGTCGTGGCCCGTCGAGTGGCAACAAGTCGCCTTGACCAACGAGGTCGGAGGGACGATTACAGACCAGTCCGGCCTTCTGCAGGTCAACTCTGTTTCCAATGACGGCGCTTTGACAGTGGCACCGGGTGCGTCCCTGGACGTGCTGTCCGGAGCCCTGCCCAACGGCGTGTTCACCAACTCGGGGACTATCAACAACGGCGGCACGATTTCGGCCCAGGGCGCGACCTGGTCGCAGCTCGGCGGAGCGGTCGCGGGCAACGCGGTGGCCTTGCAGGTCGGCACCAAACTGGTGGACCACGCCGGGGCGGGCAAGTTCGTCGTGAACGTGGAAAGCGCCAGCCTGGTGGGCATCGTCCCTAAGGGCCAGACGATCACCGTCGTGGGCGAGGTCTACGGCTACCAGGGCGAGAACTACAACAGCACGACCCTCGGGCTGGGCGGCACGACGGTTGTCAACAACGGGACAATCGTGCTCGACGCCCAAGGGTCCAAGACCGGGGGAGGCGCTGCCGATATCAACGATGGCACCTTGCGCAACAACGGCGCCATCCTGGCCGAGGTGCACGGCTCGGCGTGGACAGTCAACTGGCAGATCGGGCTGACGAACAACCGGTCCGGAAAGGTTACCGTGACCGGCGGGATGCTGAACGAGTCGGGAGGTGGCTCGGACGCCAACGCCGGTACAGTGACGGTCGCCCCTGGGGCCACCTGGCTCCTCCAGCAGGGATCGGCGTTCACAAACCAGGCCGGCGGCACCATCGTGACCCAGATCGCTGGTCTCACCCGTTTCGGCCAGTTCCAGTTGACTTCTCCGTGCTGCAACGGCGCCGGAGCGATCAACGCCGGCGGGGCCCTCGTCCCTGTCCTGGTAGGCGGCTATAGGCCACCGGCCAACAAGGAGTACCCGATCTTCCAGTTGCTCGGCGGCAAGTTCACCGGCACGTTCAGCCGTGTGCGTGGCGGCTTCGCCGCGGACTACAAGCACGAAACGACCACCCCGGCGTTCGTCGGCATCATTTACGGCAAGACCGCGAGCTAGTTACGCTTCCCGGCCTGCTTCGTGATGAAGGTCTTGTCGTCCAGTGCCCGGGGCCGGTCACCGAGTTCCCGGTCGATTGAGGGTCCGCCTCAACGCTCGCGGAAACGGTTAACGCTGATAAAGCACGCGCAGTCAGTTGGAAGACAGGAGTGGGTGACGTAACCCCGGAGGAACACCGGCTCCAAGAACAGCAATGGACAGAATCGGCAGATGCGGGCACGCACAGCGCCGCGTCACGAGGCTCGAAGAGCGCGTCGCCCCAGCGCGTCAGGCATTGATACAACCCTCGGCGTAGAGCGGTCAGCTCTCCGGTGCGTCCTTCGGCGTGTCGTCCCGCGACAGACGGCATGTTGATTGTCTGACTCTCGTCAAGGTGCCGGTCTCCTGTGCAGCCCAACGGGATTCGAACCCGTGTCTCCACCTTGCGAGGGTGGCTGGATTACCGCTAAGAGATGCGGCTTTCGGTACTCCTAGGCCTCTCACTGCGACACCTGCGGCGCCTGCGGCTGAAAGTCAGTTGGCGGAATGTTGGCGAAACGGGCAAGGGCAGCTGCTCCGCGGGAGCCATCTACGCCAAGCCTTCGCAAGGCAGGAGGGTCCGTCACGCGACACTCCGTAAGCCGACCTCAGCCTGCACCCAGAACTGTGAACATGGTTGTGCAACGGGCCACTGCAACGGAGCCGACGGCTCCGAGCTTGACCGTGTTGCGCTCGCACAAATCCGACATCCTTCGGGTGGCGAAAGCCCACGGCGCATCGAATATCAGAGTATTTGGCTCGGTTGCCAGAGGGACGGCAACACCTACGAGCGACGTGGACCTGCTGGTCGACTTCCAATATGGACGCACACTCGTCGACCTTGTGCGTCTCTGGCGAGGGGTCGAGACACTGCTTGGCACCGGCGTCGACGTCAGCGCTGGAGGTCTGGCCGAGCGCGACGACGACATCAGAGCTGACGCGCGGCCAACTGAACAATCGTCACGGCATCGACAAGACCGTCGCTGATCTGCTCGACGCGGCGACCACAACAGCCGAGATCGTGGCTCGCGGCCGGGAAGCTTGGGATGACGATCGACTCCTGAGGCTCGCCCGCGAAGCCGCTATGAGTCGGATCGGGGACGCCGCCAGCAAGTTGCCCGACAACCTTCAAGCGTCGATGCCGAGCGATCCCTTGCGTCGCGCTCACTCGATCGCCTGGTGTGCCATTGCCGTCGGCTCACGACCGGCGAAGAGCCAACCAACGACTGCCGCGAACGCCGGCATGCCGAGGAGGATGAGGAGGAGGTCCGCGACGGGAATGTTCCCGAGCGCGGCGATCCCCCCGTTCAGCGAGTTGCTCCGCAGCCAACCGATCATGCCGACGTAACCGCCCACCACCCCGAGAAGTGCACCGAGAAAGCCGAGCGCGCCAGCCGTCACTGCCGTCAGCGTGCGCCGCGTGTAACTGGATGCACCTGTCGCCGCGAGCGTGCGGAGGTCGCTCGCCGTCTCGCTGCGAACGAGCCCGACCGACATCCCAAGCACACCGAGCGCGATGACGATCCCGAAGATCGTCGCCCAGCCGGTGACGGCGGACGAGCTCGGCTGGTCGTTCTTCGACTCGACCGAGAGCTGCGTCGTCGATGCGGTGAGCTCCGCGCTGCTGATCTGGGCGGCGGTGAAGGGCTGGGTCCCAAGGACCAGCCAGCCGGACGTCGTCGTCTGGATGTGGAACTCGGCCATCGCGTGCTCGGTGATCACGGTGTTGGGTGCGGAAGTCCCCATAGGCAGCGCTCCTACCTCCTGAATAACCGGGTGCGCGAGGGATCCACCAGCGGCTCCTCCATTCGGACCATTCCCGACGCCGTAGCTGAGTTGGAGGCCCGAGACGCCAGAAAGGCCAGGCCGCGAGCTCAAGATGTCCGCGTTCGGATCGATCTCGGACTGTTTGATCCCGAAGGCTTTGAGGAGCTGCGGCGTTGCGACGTAGATCTGTCCGTTCCAGTTGCGACCTCCCTGTGTCCCGTTCAATCCGGCGTCCGGCGTCTCAAGGGCGATCAGCTGTGCGCCGAGCCCTCTCGCGATCTGCTCGGCACGCGCTGCGAGCTGAGCGGGACTTGCGGTCTCCACCGGATGGTTCTTGACCGGAACGAGTTGACCGCTGGCATTGCGCTTCACAATCGGCTGACCCTGCGGCGGCAGGCTCGCATGAAGTGCAAGCTCGTTCGACGCCAGGTTGGGGCCGGCGTAGTCGAGGACGTTGCCGTAGCGGGCGGCGGCAGCGAGCATGACGATCACCGCACGAGCACC
>Ga0302202_10007586_pt1 | contig 10462 bp, 10 predicted proteins | sample II_Bog_N3_3_FD_194579 | JGI IMG/M metagenome (GOLD analysis project Ga0302202, IMG submission 194579) | Peat permafrost microbial communities from Stordalen Mire near Abisko, Sweden - II_Bog_N3_3 | ecosystem: Environmental > Terrestrial > Soil > Wetlands > Peat | place: Sweden: Abisko... | reverse complement strand
CAAGCTGGGCACCGTCGTCGGCACCGCGGCCGTGCAGCTGCCGGCCGTCTGGCTGCTGTCCGCCGTGACGGTGGCAGTGTTCGGTCTCGCGCCGAGATTCACGCCGGTCGCGTGGGGCGTGCTAGTCGGCTTTGTCGCGCTTTACCTGATCGGATCGCTGGCCGGGTTCCCCCAACTGTTACTTGATCTCGAACCGTTTGCGCACATTCCGCGCGTCGGCGCCGACTTCACCGTCGTCCCGCTGCTATGGCTGCTGGCCATCGACGCGACGCTTTTCGTGCTGGGAGCCATCGCTTTTCGCCGGCGGGATCTGCGGTCATGAAAGCAGCCATCGGTGCGGCGGTGTCCAACGTTATCGCCGTGATCGCGCTGGGTGCGGTGTTGTTCGTGCCTGCCGGAACCTTCAACTATTGGCAGGCATGGGCTTTAGCCGCGACGTACGCGCTGACAACGATCGTGCCGACCATCTACATAGCCCGGACGAATCCCGCGGCCTTGCGACGCCGCATGCGTAGCGGTCCGCGGGCGGAGGCGAGAACGTTGCAGAAGTTCGTCATCATCGGGTGGATGGCAAGCGTATTCGCCATGATGGCGTTCAGCGCATACGACCATCGGGTGGGCTGGTCGCACGTGCCCGCCTGGGCGTGCGTGCTGGGTGATGTCCTGGTGGCGGCGGGGGTCACTCTGACCATGCTGGTGGTCGTCCAGAACGGCTACGCCGCCGCCACCGTCACGGTGGAGACCGGCCAGCCGGTCGTTTCGACCGGTGTCTACAGATTCGTTCGGCACCCGATGTACGTCGGCGGCGCGATCATCATGATCGGCACACCGCTGGCTCTGGGGTCCTATTGGGGACTCTTGTTCGTCCTTCCGGGCGTGGGGGCTCTCGTGTTGCGGATCCTCGACGAGGAAACATTGCTCACCCAGGAACTGGCGGGGTATAGCGAGTACACGCAACGGGTGCGGTATCGACTGATGCCGTACGTCTGGTAGGGCGAGCTAGATCCAGACGCCCTTGCCGACCGCGACCACGCCACCGGCGCTGATCGCGAAGCGTTCCCGATCCCTCTCCAGGTCGACGCCTACCATCTCACCCGGCCCCACAACGACGTTCTTGTCCAGGATCGCGTGACGCACCACCGCGCCGCGGCCGACCCGAACGCCCGGCATGATCACGCTGCCCTCCACGATCGCGCCGTCGTCGACGACGACGTTGGAAGACAGCACCGAGTTGCGCACCGATGCCGCCGAGATGATGCTGCCGGCTCCCACCACCGACTCCTGCGCGGAACCCCCGTTGACGAACTTGGCCGGCGCCAGGTTCTCCGAGGCGCCAAGGATTGGCCAGCGCTTGTTGTACAGGTTGAACACCGGGTGCACCGAGACCAAGTCCATGTGCGCGTCGTAGAACGCGTCCAGCGTCCCCACGTCACGCCAGTAAGCCTTGTCGCGTTCGGTCGCGCCCGGCACCTCGTTGTCGGAAAAGTCGTACACCGCGGCCAGCCCGTCGGAGACCAAGTGCGGGATGATGTCGCCACCCATGTCATGGTCCGAGTGGTCGTCGTCGGCGTCGGCGCGGATCGCGTCGATGAGCACCTTGGTGGTGAAGATGTAGTTGCCCATCGAGACAAACGTCGTATCGGGATCGTCGTGCGTCCCCGGCGGTTCTAGCGGCTTCTCGACGAAGCTGCGGATACGACCGGAGTCGTCGGAGTCGATGCAACCGAATGCATGCGCCTCGGTGCGTGGAACCCGGATCCCGGCCACCGTTGCTCCGGCTCCGCTGTCGATATGGAACCGGACCATCTGCTCGGGGTCCATCCGGTAGACGTGATCTGCGCCGAAAACCACTATGTAGTCGGGGTCTTCGTCGTAGATCAGGTTGAGCGATTGGTAGATCGCGTCAGCGGAGCCGGTGTACCAGCGCGGGCCGAGCCGTTGCTGCGCCGGCACCGGGGTGATGTACTCGCCGGCCAGGCCGGACAGCCGCCAGTTCTGCGAAATGTGACGGTCCAGTGAATGCGACTTGTATTGAGTGAGAACGCAGATCCTCAAGTACCGGGCGTTGACGAGATTGGAGAGCACGAAGTCGATCAATCGATAGGCGCCCCCAAAGGGAACCGCGGGCTTGGCCCGGTCCGCGGTCAGCGGATACAGCCGCTTGCCCTCACCGCCGGCCAGGACAATGCCCAGCACGTGTGGTGGCGCATCCCTCATGGCACAAACCTATCCGTAGCCGCGACCAGCTGCTAGGGGGCCCGCCGCAATGGGCCGCGTTCTTACGGGCTGTCCGTCAAGGTATTTGGTCCAGTTCGATGTCTCCCGAGGCCGCCAGCAATTATCCTGCCCGACTCGCGCACCACACCGTCATCAAACTACGGTGCCCGTATGCGGGTGGCGATGATGACTCGGGAATACCCACCAGAGGTCTACGGCGGGGCCGGCGTACACGTCACCGAACTGGTCGCGCAACTGCGCCGGCTGTGCGCCGTCGACGTGCACTGCATGGGCGCACCGCGCCCCGGCGCCTTCGCGCATCAACCCGACCCGCGGTTCCACGGCGCCAATGCGGCACTGTCCACCCTGTCGTCCGATCTGGTGATGGCCAACGCCGCATCGGCGGCCACCGTCGCGCATTCACACACCTGGTACGCCGGGATGGCGGGGCATCTGGCCGCGCTGCTCTACGACATCCCCCACGTCCTGACCGCGCATTCGCTCGAACCGCTGCGGCCATGGAAGGCCGAACAGCTCGGTGGCGGCTATCGGGTATCGACGTGGGTGGAGAACACCGCGGTACTTGCCGCCGACGCCATCATCTCGGTCAGCTCCGGGATGCGCGAGGACATCCTGCGGGTCTACCCCACGCTGGATCCGAACCTGGTGCACGTCATCCGCAATGGGATCGATACCAACGTCTGGTATCCGGCCGGACCGGTGCGAACCGGGTCGGTGCTGGCCGAGCTGGGGGTCGATCCCAACCGGCCCACCGTCGCGTTCGTCGGGCGGATCACCCGGCAGAAGGGCGTCGCACACCTGGTGGCGGCGGCGCACCAATTCCACCCCGACGTGCAGTTGGTGCTGTGCGCCGGCGCTCCCGACACTCCGGAGATAGCCGAGGAGGTACGGTCGGCGGTGGCCGGACTGGCCCGCAATCGCACTGGCGTGTTCTGGGTCCGGGAGATGCTTCCCATCGGGAAGTTACGCGAGATACTTTCGGTCGCAAACGTTTTTGTGTGCCCGTCGGTGTACGAGCCGTTGGGCATTGTGAACCTGGAGGCAATGGCCTGCGGCACCGCGGTGGTGGCCTCCGACGTGGGCGGCATCCCCGAGGTGGTCGCCGACGGAATCACCGGGTCGCTGGTGCACTACGACGCCGAGGACCCGATCGGTTACCAGGCCAGCCTGGCCAAGGCGGTCAACGAGCTGATCGCAGACCCGGAACGGGCGCATCGCTACGGCCAGTCGGGACGCCAGCGCTGCATCGAGGAATTCTCCTGGGCCCAAGTTGCCGAGCAGACGCTCGAGATCTACCGCAAGGTGTGCGCCTAGCCCGTCTCGCCCGTGCCAGGGCCCGGCAAACTTCCGCTCGGCTCCTCTTCGCCGGACTCAGCCGGTAACACCTTTGAGTTCGTCACCCAACGCGGCGGCCTCGTCAGGCGTCAGCTCGACGACGAGTCGACCGCCGCCCTCAAGTGGTACCCGCATAACGATGCCGCGCCCCTCCTTGGTTGCCTCCAGAGGACCGTCTCCGGTCCGGGGCTTCATCGCCGCCATCGAGTGCTCCCTCCAGATTCCAGCTGGCCCGCTTTCGCGGACTTGGTCGGCGCCGAGCACGCCCCGCCGGCGGATTCCCAGCCATACCCGACATTGAACTGCCAAATCACCCCCCCATTGTTCCCTATCCGGCTGAATTGCTGCACTAGACCCGCTTGTCCGGCCTCATCGGGCTGCTGGACGCGATCCCGCGGCTGCTCAGCGGGCCGCTCCGTCGCCGCGTTTAAGACACCCAGCAATCGCGAATATGGTCGTCGACCATCCCCGTCGCCTGCATCAGCGCGTAGGCGGTGGTGGGCCCGACGAAGCGGAATCCGCGCCCTTTCAGTTCGCGCGCCATCGCCTTGGATTCCTCGCTGGTCGACGGGATTTCGGATGGCCCGGCGGGCCGCGGCCGCGGTGGCGGCGCAAACGACCAGAGCAGCTCGGACAGATCGTCGGATCCCAGGTCGGCGGCTACCCGCGCGTTGGCGACCGTTGACTCAATCTTGGCCCGGTTGCGGACGATTCCTTCATCGGCCATCAGCCGGTCCACATCGGCGTCGGTGTAGCCGGCGACCTTCTCGATGTCGAACCCGGAGAAGGCGCGCCGAAAATTCTCCCGCTTGCGCAAGATGATCAGCCACGACAGGCCGCTCTGAAAGGCCTCCAGGCTCATCCGCTCGAACAGCGCCACCCGGCCGTGCAACCGACGACCCCACTCCTGGTCGTGGTAGTTGCGGTACAGGTCGAAATCCGGCCCGGGCCGGACATTCGCCCAGCCGCATCGGACCAATCCGTCATCGCTCACGTCATGTCCTGACGGTCTTCGCCACCCACAGGTTCCGGGGCATCCAGCTCGGGTTCGGCGGCCGCCGCCAACTGACCGCGTAACGCCTCGAGCTCTCGGGCGAGCCGCTCCAGCACCCAGTCCACCTCGCTGACTTTGTACCCGCGCAGCACCTGGGTGAACTTGACGGCGTCGACGTCCGCGCCGGTGACACCGAACGCGGGCAGGACCGTCGCCGTCGTCCCCCGCGGCAGGGGCGGCAACTGCTCACCGCGGCCGAATAGCAGGCTGGCAGCGACGAACAGCACGATCGCCACCAGGACCAACACCACCAGGTACAGCAACACCAAAGCCACGTAAACGATATTGCCCTACCCCGCCGACAGCCCGGTGATCAGCGTGGGCGCAGCCCATTCATCGGTGGCCGGTCGACCAGCGACACGGGCGAGGTGTGCTGGGTGTAGCCACAGCCGTCGGGGCCGTCAGCGAAAAACTGGGTCAACTCAACGCCGGAATCGGAGACCCCGCACCGCGACAGCAAGGTGGCGATGACCTGGCGGCTCATCGCGCCCAGCGCGGCCAACGGCCGGTTGCGGTGCGCACGCACACCCAGGTTGACCTGCGCGATCGCGTCCAAGCCCAACCGGTCGAAGGTGTCGATCAGCAGGCCGATCTCGACCCCGTACCCGGGGGCGAACGGCAGCGCTGTCAACAATTCCCGGGTGGCCGCGTACTCACCGCCGAGCGGCTGCAAGATGCAGCCCAGCTCCGGCCGCAGCGCCGCCAGCAACGGCCGGGCCACCAGCTCTGTCACCCGCCCGCCACCGGTAGCGCCCGCAGCGCCACCCACCTCGCCGCTATCACTGACACCGTCGGCCTCCCGAACCATGAGAGGCCGTCGGTAGACGCTCTTGACCAGGTGGATCCCGTCGTCGGTAAGCAGGGGGCCGACCAGCCATGGCACGAACATCGGGTGCGGGTCGATCAGATCAGCGTCGACGAACACGACGATGTCGCCGCTGGTGGCCGCGAGCGAACGCCACAAGGCCTCGCCCTTGCCGGGAAGCGTCGGCACCTCGGGTAGCGCTTGTTCGCGGCTGACGACGCGGGCACCGGCCGCGATGGCGCGGATCTCGGTGTCATCCGTTGAGCCCGAGTTCAGCACAATGAGCTCGTCGACCAACCCCCCAGAATCGCTGACCAGCGGCGAGATGCTCTCGATCACCGATTCGATGGTTTCTTCCTCGTCGAGGGCAGGGAGCACCACCGAGATGGTGCGCCCGGCTTTTGCCGCCTCCAATTCCGCGATGGTGCGGCCGGGACGATTCCAGCTGCGGTTGGACCGCCAGACGTCCCCGGGCCGGGTGCCGAGCGCCCCGGGATTGGTGAGATCCCCGGTGACCAGCTCCGATGCCGTCATGCCAGCCCCCTCACCGTGCGCGTCGGCGCACGCGTCCCCTGGATCGAGGCCACCATTTCCAGTACCCGCCGGGTAGCCGCGACCTGATGCACCCGAAACATACGGGCACCGGCCGCGGCCGCAAGCGCGGTGGCAGCCAGTGTCCCCTCAAGCCGTTCGGTCAATTCCACGCCCAGAGTCTCCCCGACAAAGTCCTTGTTACTCAACGCCATGAGCACGGGCCATCCGGTCATAACAAGATCGCCCACGTGACGCAACAGAAGCAGCCCGTGGAAGGTGTTCTTGCCGAAGTCGTGGGTGGGGTCGATCAGCACCCTGTCACGAGCCACTCCAGCCGCGACGGCCCGCTCGGCGGCACCGGTGACCTGACGGATCACGTCGTCCACCACGCCGCGGGTGGTCGTCCCGTAACTCACCCGGAACGGACGGGTACGCGGCGCCGCGCCGCCGGTATGCGAACACACCAGCCCCGCGCCAAACTCGGCGGCCACCTCGGGTAGGCCGGGGTCAATGCCGCCCCAGGTGTCGTTGATCAAATCGGCACCGGCCGCGCAGGCCACTCTGGCCACCTCCGAACGCCAGGTATCGACGCTGATCAGCTGGTCCGGGTAGGCGCCGCGGAGCCATTCGATGAAGGGCACCAGCCGGGCGATCTCGGTATCCGCATCGACGCCCTCGCCGGGGCCTGCTTTGACGCCACCCACGTCGATCACATCGGCACCCTCGGCGACGGCCCGGTGTACGGCGGCCCTGGCAGCCTCGTCGCTGAAGGTCGCACCCTTGTCGTAGAACGAGTCGGGGGTGCGATTGACGATCGCCATCATCAGGGCGCGATCGCCGGCGACCGGACGGCCACACAGCGTTGACTGCACCCATCCATAGTGCCCGTTCACCATCGGAGCCCCCGGCCCAGGGACCGAGACTGCGTCCAGGACTACCGAATATCGCTGTGTGCAGTTTCGCCGCCACCAGCGCAGACTAGCTAGCCCTGCGGCCGCTTTCCCGCGGCGACTTCTTCGGGGTATTCGTCGTAGTACGGCACGTAACCCTCGTCGCGGCCGGCCAGCACGTAGAGCGGGTCGCTCACGTCGGGGCCGTAGCCCTCATCGCGCAGCTCCACCTTGCGGCTCTTGAACGTGGTGGTTTGCGCTATCGACTCCACCACCCGCACGAACAGCGGCAGTGCATAGACGGGCAGCTCGCCGTAAACCGCGCGGGCCAGGGACCGGCCGTCGAACTCGGCGCCGTCGCGCAGCTGGACCGCCGCCATCCCGGCGCGCCCGCCGGTGCGGGGAACCTCGACGCCGAACACCGTGCAATGCTCGACGGACCCGTCGGCGGCCACCGCCGCTTCGACCTCCGTGGTGGCGACGTTCTCGCCCTTCCAGCGGAAGGTGTCGCCGAGCCGGTCGACGAACGCCGCGTGACCCATGCCCTGCGGGCTCATCACGTCGCCCGAATTGAACCAGCAATCTCCCTCGCGGAAAGCGTTGCGCACCAGCTTCTTTTCGCTCGATGCCTGATCGGTGTAACCGTCGAACGGCTGTAGCCGGTTGACCGGGCTGATCAACAGGCCGGGCTCACCGGCGGGCACCCGGCGCACCCGTCCGTTCTCGTCACGCCGCGGGGCGCCGGTGTCGGGATCGTATTCCACGTAGGCCAGCGGTAAAGGTGAAATACCGGTGCTCTTGGGCACATTGAAGATGTTGATGAACGCGGTGTTGCCTTCGCTGGAGGCGTAGAACTCGCACACCCGCGCGATGCCGAAGCGTTTGGTGAACTCGTCCCAGATTTCCGGCCGCAGCCCATTGCCGGCGATCATGCGCACCTTGTGCGCGCGGTCCGTCGGCTTGGGCGGCTGGTTCAGCAGGTACCGGCAGACCTCGCCGATGTAGATGAATGCGGTGGCCCGGCTGGCAATCACCTCGTCCCAGAATTTCGACGCCGAGAACGACTTGCCCAGCGCCAGCGTGGCACCGGAGTTGATCACCGAGGACAGCGCCACCGTCAGCGCGTTGTTGTGGTAAAGCGGCAGGCAGCAGTAGAGGGTGTCGGAGCTTTTGAGCCGCAAGCCCAGCCCGCCGAACGCCGCCAGCGCCTTCAGCCAACGGAGGTGCGTCATCAAGCTGGCCTTCGGGAATCCGGTGGTCCCCGAGGTGAAGATGTAGAACGCGGTGTCTCTGGCCTGCACCGCCGACGCCGTCGCCGGGTTGGTCGCGGGAGCGCTCACGGCGAACCGCTCGAGATCTTCGACCGTCAGCGTCTCGCTGTCGCCGGTGCCACCACATTCGGTGACGGCGCTGACCAGGTCGGTCTCGGCGATCAGAACCTTGGCGTCCAGCAACCCCAGGCTGTGCGCCAGCACTTCGCCGCGCTGGTGGTAGTTGAGCATGCCGGCGACGGCACCGCACTTGACCGCGGCCAGCATCGTCAACACGGCGTTGGGTGAGTTGCGCAGCATGATGCCGACGACGTCGCCGTGGCCCACTCCGCGCGCCGCCAGCACCGCGGCGTACCGGTTGGCGGCCGCGTTGGCGTCGCGGTAGGTCAGCTGCTGGTCGCCGAACCTCAGGAAGACCCGGCCACCGTAGCGGGCGGCCCGGTCCTGGAACACCGTGCCGATCGATTTGTTGGAATTCGGCGTGGCCAGCATTCCGGTCAACGTTCCGCGCACGATCACCGGCAGGTCGGCCAGCAGCCTGGGCGCCCTCGACGCGATGTCGCTCAGGCTGACCGCAGCGCGCGCTGCGCCCTCGTAATCGGACACCTGAATCCTCGTTCCCCTCGACAGCCAGCCCGCCCACCTCAGCCGGGGGCGCACGCCTCCACCGCGGCACTCACCTTATCGACCAGCACGAGCCGGTCCATGGCTGCCTGAGAGATGTACCCGTTGTCGAGCAAATGATTCAGCCATACCCATAAACCTTCGTAATGCCCCCAGGGGTCCAGCGTGACGATGGATTTGTCGTGCATGCCGAGATAGCCCGCGGTCCATGCGTCAAATAACTCGTCGAGGGTGCCGACACCTCCCGGCAGCACAATGAACGCGTCGGCGCGGTCTTCCATGATCTGTTTACGGTCGTGCATCGCGTCGCTGACGATCAGCTCGTCGGCATCGGTGTCGGCAATCTCGTGGCGCATCAACTTTTTCGGGATCACGCCAACCGTCCGGCCACCGCGTGCCCGCGCCGCGCTCGCCACCGCGCCCATTGCCGATACTCGACCGCCGCCCCACACCAAGGTCCAGCCGCGCTCGGCGATCGCCTCGCCGAGTTCGGCGGCCAGCTCGAGCAATTCTGGGTGCGTCGGCCCGGAGGCACAGTAAACACAAACCGCCCATTCGCGTGATGAATCGCGTTCGGGGCGCATACCCGCCAAAGGTAGACCAACCGCAAACGACCCGACCACATATAGGGCTATCGGGCCCCGGCGGGCGCAGCGCGCCATAAGATCCTGCAGTGCCGGTTCGATGGAACGTCCCGCAGCATGCGGCCGCCCTGGAGCAGCTGGACGTTGCTCTTGGCAAGGGAGCGCGGCCAGGAGCTCAATCGCCCGGCGCCGTCGTGCTCGGACCCGACGGCTGCGGCAAATCCACGCTGGCCCGACTGGCCGCGGACAACGTTGTCCAACGCCACCCGGCCACACATATCCACTGGGTTACCGGCACCCCGACGGAGCGCGCGGTCCCGTTCGGGGCCTTCAGCCACCTGGTGGCTATCGCCGACATGGGAAAGCCCGCCGCGCTGTTGCGGGCCGCCCGGGCATCGTTGTCTGGTGAGGATGGCGAGGGCGATCTGCTGCTCATCGTCGATGACGCCCACAACCTGGACATCTTGTCGGCCACGCTGGTGTACCAATTGGCATTGGCCGGAACAGCCCGGATGATCGTCACCGCCCGCGGCCCGGATCTTGGGGCGGCGCCCGAGGCCATCGCGGCGCTGTGGACGGACGGTCTGCTGAACCGGATCGACATCGAGGCGCCAGGCGGTGTGACAACGACGCCGGCCGAGGTCGACGAATTCCTCGCCGAGTTACCCGGGCCCGCCCGGTCGGTGCTGGACTATCTCGCCGTCGCGGATCCGCTGTCGCTCGCCGATCTCACCGTCCTCGCCGGCGACGTGGCGGCACGGGAGGCACAGGACTGGGGCGCGGCGGAAAGCCGGGCGCGCGGCGAACGTGCGGAAGACGCGGTGGTGTATACGGCGCACCCGCTGTTCGCGCAGCGAGCGCTCGCCGCGCTCGGCGACGACGGTGCACGACACAGGCGCACCGACGTGGTCAAGGTGTTGTCGCTGCACCCGTCAGCGCATCCCAGCGACCGGCTGCGGCTGGCATCGCTCGCGCTGGACAGCGATGCCCCACAGCCGATGGCTGAGGTCATCGACGCGGCGCAGCAGGCGCTGCGACTGGGTGACCTGATGCTCGGCGAACGCCTGGCCCGTTCGGCGCTGCAACGCTCCGACGACCTGGCGGCACGGCTGCCGCTGGCTAATGCG
>Ga0302202_10007571_pt1 | contig 10473 bp, 8 predicted proteins | sample II_Bog_N3_3_FD_194579 | JGI IMG/M metagenome (GOLD analysis project Ga0302202, IMG submission 194579) | Peat permafrost microbial communities from Stordalen Mire near Abisko, Sweden - II_Bog_N3_3 | ecosystem: Environmental > Terrestrial > Soil > Wetlands > Peat | place: Sweden: Abisko, Stordalen... | reverse complement strand
ATCCGCTACATCAAGCAGCGCTACGGCAGTGTGGACAACGCGGTCGCCCACTGGCAGCAGCATCGCTGGTATTGATCAGTAGCAGCCGGCCACCCTGGCCCGTTCCCGCACCAGTGCCAGCACGGATCGGCACAGCGGCATCGGCTGTTCCACGAGCGCGCCCAGTTCCACCACCGCGCCCAGCAACGCGTCGATCTCCATCGGCCGGCCGCGTTCCAGGTCCTGCAGCATCGAGGTCTTGTGCACGCCCACCTCCGCTCCGCCGGCGATCCGGCGATCGACGTCGATGGCGAAGCGGATGCCCAGCGTTTCCGCGACGGTCTTCGCCTCCAGCATCATGCCGCGGCACAGCACGCGCAGGTCGTCCTGCCCGGTGATCCGGTCAAGAGTTGCTCCGGTCAGCGCGGAAATCGGGTTGAACGCCAGGTTGCCCCACAGCTTCACCCAGATCTCATCGCGGATGCGTGGCCGGACGGGCGCCTTCAGCCCCGCGGCGATCAGCAGTTTCGAGAACGCCTCCACCCGCGGTGAGCGGCTGCCATCCGGTTCCCCCAGGGTGAACCGGTCGCCGTAGGCGTGTTCGATCACCCCGGGTTCGACGACTTCCGCCGCGGGATAGACCACGCAGCCGATCGCCTGCGACGGTGGCAGCGCGTCCCACAACGTGCCACCGGGATCGACGCTCTCCACCCGCCGGTCGCGGAACCGGCTGTCGAGGCCGTAGAAATACCAGTACGGCACCCCGTTGATGCCGGTCACCAGGGCGCTGTCCGGCCCCATCATACGAGCGATCGAGGGCGCGGCACCTGGCAGGCCGTGGGCTTTCAGGGTGACGACGACATAGTCCTGCACCCCGGCCTCCGCTGGATCGGCCAGGCAGCGCGGGCGGACGTTGATGGTCTCGCCGCCGCTGTGCAGGGTGACGCCATGCGCCTGCATCGCCGCCAGATGCGGCCCGCGTGCAATGAAGGTCACGTCGGCCCCGGAGGCGGCCAGCTTCACCCCCAGGAACCCGCCGATCGCGCCGGCGCCGAAAATGGCGACTTTCACGGGGCCAACCCGAACTTCTCGGCCAGGCCGATACGCATGAGCTTGCCGGTGGCGCCTTTGGGGATTTCCGAAAGGAACAGGATCCGCCGCGGCACTTTAAAGCCGGCCAGCCGCTCCGAGGCGAATTCGCGCAGTTCGGTGTCCTTGCAGGTGTGGCCCTGCCGCAGCACCACGGCGGCGGCGACTTCCTCGCCGAGGCTGGGGTGGGGCATGGCGAAGGTCAGGCACTGCTCCACGGCGGGGTGGTCCATCAGGATGGTGTCCACCTCCAGCGGGCTGACTTTTTCGCCGCCGCGGTTGATGATCTCCTTCAGCCGGCCGGTCAGGCGCAGGTAGCCCTGGGCGTCGATGGTGCCCTCATCGCCGGTGCGGAACCAGCCGTTGATGAAGGCGGTCGCATTGGCTGCCGGGTTGTTGTCGTAGCCCAAGGTGACATTGCGCCCGCGGATGCAGACCTCCCCCAGCTCGCCGGCGGGCAGGACGTTGCCGGCATGGTCCAGGATGCCGATCTCCGGCCCGGCGGCGATGCCGACCGAACCGGGGAAGCGGGCGGCAGGCGGCAGCGGGTTCGACGCCATCTGATGCGCGGCCTCGGTCATGCCGTACGCCTCCAGCACCGGCACATGGAACGCGGCTTCCAGCGCGGTCATCACCTGTGGCGGCAATGACGCGGACGAGGAGCGCAGGAAGCGCAGCCGGCCCTCTGCAATGGTTTTGGCGTTGCGTCCGGCCAGCCCGAGGATCGCCTGGTGCATCGGCGGCACCGCGGTGTACCAGGTGGGGCGGACCGCGGCGAACCAGGTGAAGAAGCGGAAGGCGTTGAACCCCGGCGTGCAGCAGACCGAGGCCCCGGCCGCCAGGCTGGCCAGTGTCGCCGCGATCAGTCCGTGGATGTGGAACAGCGGCATGATGTTGAGTTCGACATCATCCGGTGTCAGCGCCAGGGTCTCGCGGATGTGGTAGGCCGACGCCGTCACGTTGATCTGCGACAGCGGCACGATCTTCGGCCGCGAGGTGGTGCCGGACGTATGCAGCACCAGCGCCACGTCATCGGCGTGCGCCGGCCCCGGCCGAGCGGCGGGACCGCTCGCCGGCCCGTCGGCGCGCAGCGAGAAATCGCCGGCCGAACCGCCCTCCGGCGGGACCAGCCAGATCAGTGGGATGCCGGCCTCGCGGGCCACGGCGATTGCCGGAGTCTCGACCCCCTGCATCACGATCAGGCCACGCACGCCGAGGTCGGCGAGGTTGAAGGCGAACTCATCGGCCTTGTAGGCCGGGTTTAGCGGTGCGGCGGTTGCGGCGCAGGCGACTGTGACAAAGGAAGACGCCGCCTCCGGCCCGTTCGGCACCACGATGGCGACCCGGTCCTGCCGGCCGATCCCCATCGCATTCAGGCTGGCGATGGTCCGCTGCGCCAGGGCCCGCAATCCCTGATAGGTCAGCCAGGGGCGGTCTGGGGCGCCGATGGCATGGTCGTGGTCGCGGCCCGCGGCCAGTAGATCGAAAACGGTATCGCAAAGGTAGACAGTCATGGTACTCCCGTATGGGCTGGGTGTAAACATCGTGTGACGTGGACAGGTCCGGACTCGGGGCGCGATGTCAAGTGCGTTCGTGTTTCACCGGCGCTGAAAGTACCCTACATAGAGCCCAACATTCGAGAGCAGAGGGTCATGGCGAGCTACCAGTACGTTTACGTGATGAAAGACCTGACGAAAGCCTTCCCCGGCGGGCGCGAGGTTTTCAAGGGCATTACCCTGTCCTTCCTGCCCGGGGTGAAGATCGGCGTGCTGGGCGTGAACGGCGCCGGCAAATCCACCCTGATGAAGATCATGGCCGGCATCGAGACCGAATATGGCGGCGAGGCCTGGGCCGCCCCCGGCTCCACCGTCGGCTATCTGTCGCAGGAACCCCACCTCGACCCGACCAAGACCGTCGGCGAGAACGTGGAAGACGCGTTCGCCGACCTCAAGGCCGCGCTGGCGCGCTTCAACGAGATCTCCATGCAGTTCGCCGAACCCATGAGCGACGAGGCGATGAACAAGCTGCTGGCCGAACAGGCCGATTTGCAGGAGAAAATCGACGCCGGCGACGGCTGGGAACTGGACCGCAAGGTCGATATCGCGCTGGACGCGCTGCGCTGCCCGCCGGCCGATGCGCCGGTGACCAACCTCTCGGGCGGGGAGCGGCGGCGGGTCGCGCTGTGCAAGCTGCTGCTGGAAAAGCCCGATCTGCTGCTGCTGGACGAACCGACCAACCATCTGGACGCCGAGAGTGTCGCCTGGCTGGAACATACGCTGCACGACTACGAGGGCACCGTGATGGTGGTCACCCACGACCGCTACTTCCTGGACAACGTCACCGGCTGGATCCTGGAAATCGAGCGCGGCCGCGGCTATCCGTTCGAGGGCAATTACTCGTCGTGGCTGCAACAGAAGCGCAAGCGTTTGCAGCAGGAGGAAAAGGAAGAGAGCGCCCGCCAACGCGCATTGGCCGCCGAATCGGAATGGATCGCCGCGTCCCCGCGGGCGCGCCAGACCAAAAGCCGAGCCCGCATCCAGCGTTATGAGGAGATGCTGCAGAAGTCGCAGGAACTGGTGGCGGGCGTGGCGGAAATCGTCATTCCGCCCGGTCCGCGCCTGGGCAACATCGTGATCGAAGCCGAGGACCTGTGCAAAGGCTATGATGGCAACGAGCTGATCGAGAACCTGTCGTTCAAGTTGCCGCCCGGCGGGATCGTCGGCGTGATCGGGCCGAACGGCGCGGGCAAGACCACTCTGTTCCGCATGATCACCGGCCAGGAGCATCCGGATTCCGGGGAACTGCGCGTCGGCGATACCGTGAAACTGGGCTACGTCGATCAGTCGCGCGACAGCCTGGACCCGAACAAGACCGTCTGGCAGGAAATCAGCGGCGGCGAGGAGGTCATCTATCTGGGCAAGCGCGCGGTGCAGTCGCGCGCCTATGTCGCGGCGTTCAACTTCAAAGGGTCGGATCAGCAGAAGAAGGTCGGCATCCTGTCGGGCGGTGAACGCAACCGCGTGCATCTGGCGAAGATGCTGAAGACCGAACACAATGTCATCCTGCTCGACGAACCGACCAACGACCTGGACGTGGATACCTTGCGCGCGCTGGAAGAAGCGCTGGCCGAGTTTGCCGGCTGTGCGGTGATCATCTCCCATGATCGCTGGTTCCTGGATCGTCTGGCGACGCATATCCTGGCGTTCGAGGGCGACAGCCACGTGGAGTGGTTCGAGGGCAACTTCCAGGCTTACGAGGAGGACAAGCGGCGGCGGCTGGGGGCGAATGCGACGGAACCGCACCGGATCAAGTACCGGCCGCTGGCGCGGTGATGCGATCCCGCGTCCGCTCGCCCCGAAGCTTGTTTAGCGGTGAGCGGACGCGCTGTCGGCCATGGCCTCATTGATGCGTGCCTGCACGAAACCGAGGAAATAGTCATAGGTCCATACCGTCATCAGTTGGCCTTGGATACCGTTGTTTCGGTAGGGCCAGTCCAATCGCGCACTGCCTGCCGCGTCAAGCCAGCGATCCCGGCCGATCACCAGCAGATAGTGGATACGCGGATCCGGCGTGCCAAATATCGGCTGCAAGGTGACGCTTGGCTGGCGCTCCTGGCCGATCCGCCAAGCCCAATCAACCAACTGCGAGAAGCCGGCCTCGAAGCGGTTCGACCAATGCGGGAATGCGCGTGTTAGCGTCCGCGGGCGGAAAATACTCTTTTCTGACGCATCCTCGAGTTCCGCAAGGGTGAATTGGCTTCGCCGGGAGTCGCCGATTGCGATATCGCAGCGGAATCCCAATAGCTCCTGCTCGACGCCCAACAGATCAGGCGATGCCAGGTTATTATTGGCATATCCCAAACAGGCGGCAAGGTGCCGGTTTTGCCTGAAAAATGGCAAAATGTCGGCCCTCTCCCCGAGGGCGGTCCCGGCTTGCAAAAGCCTCTCGAATTCGTGCAGTTCGCGTTGGCGGGCGGCCGGATCGCGGACGTAAGGGGCGAACATGGGCTGAACGCCGTTGCGTTGAAACGGCCGCCGTCCGCTCTACGCCGCCGCGCCATCGTGTGCCGGGCGGAAAAAATCGATCTGCGCCGGTGATGCAATATCGAAGACCACGATCTGTTCATCCTCCCGCCGGAAGAAGACCCGATAGCCGTTGCGCAGCCGCAGCACCTTGACCGGCTGCGATCCAATTCGGAGCGTCCCGACGTTCGGCTCGCTGTCAACATCGGGCAACATGGCCAGATGGTCGAGTGCCGCACGAATCTCCCGGCTCTGCCGTGGAGTCAGTTGCTCCCAGACCATATTCGCAGTCGGTGTACGCTTCCAGGGCAATTCAGGTCTCCGTCACGACTTTGACCGCTATCGGCTCGGAACTCTAGCACCTCTGACGGCTTGATCAAAGGCCAGGCTGCCGTCATGACAGGCGTGGCGCGTAACCGGTTGGCCGAACCACGGTCACGCCGCCATCCGGGCAACAAGACCAGCCATGATTCCCCGCCATTCTCCGACCTTGTCCCGGTCCAGTGTGAAGATCAGGCGAACCGTGTTCCCATGCACCGCACGAACCCTGACCGGGATCCGCAAGGCAACCCCATCCAATGTCAGGAAGCCGGTTTCGTCCGGCCGCGCACCGTAGGTCCCCTCAATCCGGGCGCCGCCTTCCGAAATATCCGAGGTCTGGCCGGTATGCATGCCCGATTCGTTCAAGGTGAACTGGCACCCCACGACCACGTCGTACCGCTGATACACCCGCCGGTCCACCTCGCCGGTGGAACTGCGCACCACCCGCACCAGCGACCGCTTAAGATCCGCCATCGATGCGGCAAGATGAGCGGCACCGTCACCCACCTCCGAAGCCCCCTGGCCGGTCGCTCTTGCCTCGGACGACAACAGCACGATGCGATCATTCATCACGCCCGCAGCCTGCGCGGTTTCATTCACGCTGCGGGCAATCTCGGCGGTCGCCGCCCCCTGCTCCTCCACTGCCGCGGCGATGGAGCCGGAGATCCCGTTGATCTCCTCAATCATGTCTCCGATCACGGTAACCGCGTCGATCGAGGCGATGGTGGCTGCCCGTACCTCCTGGATATAGCCGGAGATCTCGGTGGTGGACCGGCTGGTCTGGGACGCCAGTTGCTTCACCTCGTTGGCGACAACAGCAAAGCCTTTGCCCGCATCACCGGCACGCGCGGCCTCGATCGTGGCATTCAGCGCCAACAGGTTCGTTCGCGCCGCGATCTCGGAGATGATATCGGCCACCGAACTGATACGGGTCACGGTTTCGTTGAGCGCTTTGATCCTGGCGCGGGTTGCCTCGCCGGCCGTCACAGCTTTGCCGACGACGCCGGCGGATTGGTTGACCTGCCCGCTGATCTCGCGGATCGACGCGGACAGTTGCTCCGCCGCACTGGCCACGCTTTGCGACGTGGCCAGCGTCTGTTCGGCCGCCGCCGCGGCACCCCGCGCGGACTCATCGGCTCGGCTGGCGGACTCCCGCATCGTGTTCGCGGTCTCGGCCATCGCGTGGGTCTGCTGGCTGATATGATCCACCGCGGCAGCGGCTTCCGCTTCCACCGTATCCGCCATGCCGCGCAGGGCACCGGCCAGCCGTTCCTCGAACTGCTTGTGCCGTTCGGCGTCGGCGGCGGTCTGGGCTTCACGCGCCGCAAGACCCTCGGCGAGCGCGGTCTGCATGCGCGACAGCGCCTGCAGCAGACGGGCGGTTTCACTGCGCCCCTTCGACCGTATCACCGTATCCAGCTTGCCGCCCGCAATCGCACCGGCGACCCCGACCGCTCGGCGCAGCGGCGGAATGACCGCGAACCACAGCACCACGGCGATCCCGAGGGAGACCAACGCAACACTGGAGGCGACCGTCAGGACCAATTGGTCGCCGCGGTTGACCGACTCCTCGACATCATCCCGCGCGGCCAGGCCATCGTTGCCATAGCGGCGGACAAGCTTCGTGAGGTCCTTGTCGATCTGCACCAGACCCGCCTGAAACGCCGCCGGCTCTGCCTGTTTCGTCACCGCTTCGAACTTTTTCATCAACGCCCGCCCGTCATCGCGCGCCTTGTCGGTCATCCCGCGCTCGATCGCAACGTCGAGATTGGCCATGAGCTGCTTCAGCGCTTTCTGCGACGCGGGATCCGCCGCCGATTCGGTGCCGTCGGCGTGGGTGGCGGCGAAGCGCATCAGGTCGGTCTGCACCTTCGTCACATAGCTGAGGCCCATATACGCGCCGTCGTAAATCCCCATCGCGCGCGCACCCATCTGATGCTGCTGCTCGCGGGCGAAATAGCCGAGCCCGGCATTCAGCAACAGCAGCAAAAGGCTTGCGAGGATCAGCTTGAACCGAATGGTCATCGTATGGGGCCTTCCCGGCCTACTGAACCTCGACGGACATTTTCATCCGCGGATGAATCGCGCAGCGCACCGTGAAGCGACCGGTCTTGGCGAACAACACATCGATGGTTTCGCCGGGCTTTTGCAGGCCTTTGTCGTCTTCATCGTCGTCGGCATCGATGACCTTGATGTTGTGCTGCACATCGTCCTGATTGAGGTAATGCACGTGGTCGCCGGCATTGACCGACAGCGACGTCTTGCTGAACTTCTGCCCGACCTGGTCGATCTGGGTCACCGCCGCCCAGGCCGCGGTCGCGGCGGTGGCCAGCGCCAGGGTGGCGATAACAGCCGTCAGGTTGAAACGGGTTGGCATGGGAGCCTCCTGTCCTTGAGGGAGTTTCAGAAATGCAGCGCCGCCCAAAGGCTGAGGTACAGCACATTGTTGGCCGCTGCACCGTGCGCCGTGCCGTTGAACTCGAGATAAGTGACGTATTGCACGGCAAGCCGGATGTTCATGAACTGGAACGGTGAGTCGGGCTTGCCCCAGGGCACATAGGCGACCTCGGTGATGAAGCCTGACGTGTTCGGCCGACCGCCCGCGATGCCATATTCGATCGCGTCCGGTGTGCCGGAGGTGCGGAAATACTGGATCGTCGGCGTGACCGTCGCGGCAAAGCTGTAGGAGGCATCGACCCGGAACGTGTCGAGCGTATTATAGCTGTTCGTTCCGGCAAGGGCCGAACTGGAGCCGAGCGACTGGCCTTCGTGGATCAGGGTGCCGTGGACGGACAGCATGTCGCTGACGACGGATTTCGGATTGACGATGAACTGGTAGTTGATATCGGCAGCCGTGTCGGTGTAGCTGTCGGGGGTGCCTGCCGAGGTGTCGCCATTGGGAAAGATATTGGCATGCAGGCCGTAGGTGCCGATTTCGAAGAAATGCCGGTCGAGGTTCTTCTGCCAGGCAACCCGCCAGTACGGCACGAAGCCATCGATCCCCGGCGCGCCGGCGACGGGTACAATGCCGGTCGCATTCAGCACGTCGCGCCCCAGCCCGCGATAGGCATCCACCTCGGTGAAAATGCTGTCGTCCCACATCGCATAGAGGCCGAGGCCCGCGACCCGCTGCCCCAGGCCGCCGTCGATCAACGAGGCAGCCGCAGGCGTGGGCGCCAAAGCCGAGCCGTTGTAGGGGAAACCCCAGGCCGGCGTGGAGTTCCACAGGTCCTGCACGGTCGGGCTGTTGTTCACCGTGATGCCGCCGACCGAGTCGATGCCGAACAGCGTGAATTCCTTGATCTTGCGGATATCGACATTGCCGATCTGAAGCTGGCGGGCGATGCCATCGTATTCCATCTCGATGAACGCGCCGCTGGTGGAATTGAAGCGCCCGGCGTAGTACAGCGACGCCTGGTCCAGTGCGACGTTGTTATTGGGTGCGAACCACCGCGCCGCGCCGCCGGGTTGTGCGGCCTGGGTGTTGGTGAAGGATGTTTGAACGGTCGCGGCGATGGGCGGATACCACCCTTTGCCTTCGCTGGCGGTGTAGCCGTACAGCTTGAACTCCCGCCCGAAGGGCTTGAGTTGCGGGCCGAAGGCACCCACGTGGCACGCGGCGCAGGGTTGCCCGGTTTGCTGGGCGAAACTGGGTACCGCCCGGGCCGGCGTAACCGCCAGCCCACTGCCCAGCAACAACGACAGCAGGCAGATTTTTTCGTGCCGGCGTATCGATCGGCTTGCATGACTCAGGCGCATTCCGTGGACCTCCTGGTTCGCCATTTTGGTGCTGGTTTGAGGTGAAATGGTTGACACGATGTCAGCGGCTACAGCCCGCAGTAAGTGTAGGGCAGGACATTCTCGTTGCCTCGAAACAATTTTACGAAGCGCAGCAGGACGTTCGGCAGGAAGGTATGCCGCGGTGCCGCGGCGGGGTCGTAAACCTCGGCATTGCCCATCATCCCCTTGTCTTCATGCTTCAGGACATGGCAGTGGTAGACGAAGGTTCCCACGATCCGCGGATCCGTGAAGGCCATCCGGATGGTCACCGAACCGCGTTCCGGCACCCGCACCACGTCGCGGTAGCCGTCGAACGCCACCGGCTCGTTGTTGATTGCGATGACCTGAAAATGCACCTGGTGGATGTGGAATTCGTGGAAGTCGTCGGAGTCGTTCCGGACGATCCATTCCTCGGTCGCACCCAGTGGTATGCGCACGTCGATCCGGTCGTGATCGTACTTCTTGCCGTTGATGAAGTACTGCTCCGTGTCGTTGTCCTGCGTGAAACTGATGGTCCGCGTGGCATCGATCCTCGCGCTGCGCAGGTCCTCCCGCGGCGGGAACACCGCGAGCGTCGTCACCGGCCGGGCGGGCTCGCCCGCCACCGCGACATGGCCCATGACCCGCACCCGATCCGAACCGGTCAGCACGCTTTTGGCGATCAGGTCGTAGCGGCCGGCATCACCCGCATCGACCAGAACCTCCATCCGGCCCGCGGGCTCAAGGTCCAGGACGTCGGTCACCCTCTCGTTCAGGCGCGCCACGCCATCTTCGCCGATGATTCGGAAGTGGTGGTTCGGCAACGCCAGGTGAATGATGAAGTCGGCGCTCATGTTGCCCAGGTGCCACAGTTGAGTCTCGTGCGGCCGCATCGCTATGGTCACGGCCGGTTCGCCGTTGACGGTCAGCAGGCGCCCATGAAGCTGCCCGTCCGTGATCGGATCGTCCGAGTCGGGGAAGTCGTACTCCTTCAGGACCATCAGCCGTTCGGTGATGCCCTCCAGCGCCGGGAACTGCTGCGTGAACCCCTCGACCATCAGCGCGCCGCTCAGGCCGCTCATGACCTGATTCTCCGACAGCCCGTGCAGGTGCGCGTGGTACAGGTACAGGCCAGGCGGCTGGTGGTCCGGTATCGCGACCGAATACAGAAAGCTGCCGTTCGGCGGCACCACGATATGGATGTTGTCGCTGTTGCCCAGCGGCGAGGTGTGGATGCCGTGGTAATGGATGTTGGTCGGTTCGGCGAGGTCGTTATTGATCCGGACCAACATGCGATCGCCCG
>Ga0302202_10007570_pt1 | contig 10474 bp, 7 predicted proteins | sample II_Bog_N3_3_FD_194579 | JGI IMG/M metagenome (GOLD analysis project Ga0302202, IMG submission 194579) | Peat permafrost microbial communities from Stordalen Mire near Abisko, Sweden - II_Bog_N3_3 | ecosystem: Environmental > Terrestrial > Soil > Wetlands > Peat | place: Sweden: Abisko, Stordalen... | reverse complement strand
TGCGAGATCGCCGGCGGAGTACCCGGTCATGATCGCCTCCGGGCTCAGGCGGCGACCGGGGACGGGCGCGCGTCCGGGATGACCGGATGGCGGTCCAGGAGGGTGGCCAGGATGTCCGGCCCGGTGCTCCCGGTGGGAATGAACAGGCGCAGCTTCCAGCTGATGATCTCGCCGATCAGCCCCATGGCTTTCAGCCGGTCGACCGCGTCGGGGGCGAAGTCCGCCAGTTCGACCCGTTCGACCCCCATGATCCGGGCGCGGCGCAGGGTGAGACCGCCGGCGAGGCGGAAGCTGACCCGCCGCTCGGTGATCGCGGTCCAGACCTGCCCGGCCGAGAGGCCCGGACCGGCCCCATCAACCAGGGGGACGCCGAGCGCGGCGTAGACCGCGCCGAGTTGTTCGGGGTTGAGCAGGCGGCCGATCACCCGCTCGCCGTCGTCGGTCTGCAACCGGTAGACCCGCAGATTGGTGTCGGGCAGCCGGTCCCAGATCGGCAGCAGCAGCCCGGTGACAACGGTGAGTTCGCTGGTGGCGAAAACCGGCGTCGCCGTGATCTCGGCCTGCCAGGCGGTGGCGAAGCGGTCCTGGTCGGTCTCGATCCAGCGCGAGCGGCGCAAGAGACCGACGCCGATGGTCTCGCGGCTCATCGGCCGGATCAGCCGGGCACGGTCCTCGACGCCGCCATCCTCGACCATGCGCGCCGGCGCCGGGGCCTGCAAGGCGGCCCGGCCGGACTGGGCGTTGACCAGCAGCCGGCCGTTGACGGCGGTACGCAGTGCCAGCACCGCCTCAAGACTGAGCGGCTGGTTGCGATCGGTGCGGGCGATGCGCAGGCAAGCGGTCTCGGCTCCAGAGGGATGGACGAAGACCCGGCGCCGCTCAATGATCCGGAAGCTCTCGGCGATCAGGGTCTCGACCCCGACATCGTAGACACCAGCCGTCATGGCGCCCTCGATCTCGGCCTCCAGCCGGGCCTCGAATTCTTCAAAGAGGGTGTTCTGGAGGTCGATGCGCAGGGCCAGCAGGCGGTTGAGGAACTGGGGGATCGGCGGCAGGGTCTCGAACAGGCGGCCCTGGCCGTCGATCACATCGAGCCCAGTGTGGTCGCAGAAACTCTGCAAGGAGCAGCCGGCAATCCGCCCGAGGCCGAGCGCCTGGAAGAACTGACGCAGTGCGGCCGCGGCGTAGGGGCTTTCCAGATTGTCCTCGGCGCGGAACAGGCCCTGGCCGCCGGTTTGGCGCTGGCCCCGGGTGATCGCGCCCAGGGTGTCGAGGCGGCGGGCGATGGTGCTGAGGAAGCGCTTCTCGCCCTTCACGTCGGTCGTGACCGGGCGGAAGATCGGCGGCTGGGCCTGATTGGTGCGGTTGGAGCGGCCCAGGCCCTGGATCGCGGCGTCGGCCTTCCAGCCGGGCTCCAGGAGATAATGGACCCGCCGGCGCTGGTTCTTGGCGCCGAGGTCGGCATGGTAGGAGCGGCCGGTGCCACCGGCATCGGAGAACACCAGAATCTGCTTGTGGTCGTCCATGAACGCCTGGGTCTCGCCGAGATTGGCCGAACCCGGGCGGGTCTCGACCGCCAGGCAATCGCCACCGGCCCCGGGTTTGCGCACGACGCGCTTGGAGCGGCCGGTGATCTCGGCGACCCGATCGGCGCCGAAGCTCCAGATGATCTGATCGAGGGCGCTTTGCACCGGCGGCAGGGATGCCAGCCGCTCGACCAGTTGGTCGCGGCGGGCCACGGCTTCGCGGGACTGGATCGGGTTGCCCTCGGCGTCGGTGACCGGCCGCGAGTGCAAGTTGCCGGCGTCGTCGGAATAGACCTCGAACAGTTGGGTCGGGAACGAGTGGCGGAGATAGTCGAGGACGTATTCGCGCGGGGTGACGTCGATCGAGATGTCGCCCCAGTCCTCGGCGGGTATCTCGGCCAGCCTGCGGTCGAGCAGGGCCTCGCCGGTGGAGACGATCTGGACCACCGCGGCGCGGCCGTCGGCGACATCGCGTTCGATGGATGCCAGCAGGGTCGGGCACTTCATGGCGGTGATCAGGTGGTTGAAGAAGCGCTGCTTGTTGGACTCGAAGGTCGAACGGGCGGCGGCCTTGGCCTGGGCGTTGAGGGTGCCGTCGGGGCCGGTGACGTTGGTGGCTTCGAGCGCCGCCAGCAGGTTGGTGTGGATGACCTGAAAGGCCTCGGCGTAGGCGTCGTAGATGCGAATCTGCTCCGGGGTCAGGACATGCTCGACCAACTCGTATTCGACGCCGTCGAACGACAGCGATCGGGCGGCGTAGAGACCGAGCGCCTTGAGGTCCCGGGCCAGCACTTCCATGGCGGCGACGCCGCCAGCCTCCATCGCCGCGATGAAGGCGGCGCGCGACGGAAACGGGAAGTCACCGGCGCCCCACAAGCCGAGCCGGACGGTATAGGCCAGATTGGCGACGGTGGTGGCGCCGGTCGCCGAGACATAGACCACCCGGGCGCCGGGGAGCGCGTTCTGCAAGCGCAGTCCGGCCTGGCCCTGCTGGGAGGGCTTCTTCTCGCCCCGCTCGGTGAGGTCACCGGCGGCGTTGGCCATGGCGTGGGCCTCGTCGAAGACCAGGGCGCCGTCGAAGTCGCGCCCGAGCCAGCCCGCGATTTGTTGGACCCGCGAGACCTTGCCCTGGCGTTCGGCGCTGCGCAAGGTGGCGTAGGTGGCGAACAGGATGGCCGTGTCCAGCTCGATGGTTGCGCCCTGGCGGAAGCGCGACAGGGCGACCATTTCGGCGGGATCGCCGCCGAGGGCGGTCCAGTCGCGGATCGCGTCCTCGATCAACTTGTCGGACTTGGAAATCCACAATGCCCGTTTCCGGCCCTTCAGCCAGTTGTCGAGGATGATGCCGGCGACCTGGCGGCCCTTGCCGGCGCCGGTGCCGTCGCCGAGAAACCAGCCGCGGCGGAAGCGCACCGCGCCCTGGGTCTCCGGTGTCACCGCCGCGACGGTGTCGAAATCGTCCTCGACGGTGAAATGGCCGTCGAGGAAGCTGGCATGGGCCTCGCCGGCCATGATCACGCTCTCCAACTGGGCGTCGGAGAGCAGGCCGCTGGCGACCAGGGCCGTGGGCAAGTGTGGCCGGTAGCCGGGCTTGGGCGGCGCCACCGAGGCCATGGCGCCGCTCTGGACCAGCTTGGTCGGATGGGGCCGGGCGCCGTCGATGATCACCGACTGAACCTCGTAGGTTTCGTAAAGCGCCTGGGTCAGCGTCCGCGCGGCCGGCGTCCAATCACGGGTCTGGTAGGCCAGTTCGATGACCACGGGCTCGGCCGGCGTCGGCTTGGCCACGGCAACCGAGACGGGCACGGCAACGGGTGCGGGCTCGACCGGCGGCGCGGCCGGCACTGGCGCCGGGGCGACCTTGCCGGTCAACCGGGCCAGCAACGGCGGAGTCGACACGACTGGCTTGGGGCGGGCGGCCGTCCTGGCGATCAGCGCAGGAACCGCGGCTGGAAGAACGGGAGCCGGAGCCGGCAGCAAACGCGGCGGCACGTGGCGTTCGACCAGATCGAGCAGCGCTTCGACCGATTCCGTGACGCCGTGGCTCTCCGGGAACCGGCGCGGATCCTCGGCCGGGGCCTTGTCGATCACGGTCAACCGGGTCTCGAAGCTGGTGCCGTGCTTGGCGTAGGCCGTCCCGGGTATCCCGGCGCTGAACACCACCTGGCTGGTGGCCTGCCAGTGGCTGAATAGCTCGCGCCAGCTCGGCCGGTCGGGCGCCAGCCCCTCGCCGGTAATGGCCACCAGCCGGCCGCCCGCGGCCAGCCGGGCCAGGGCCGAGGCCAGGTGCTTGGCCGCGGTCAGGCGATAGCGGCCGTCGATCTTGGGCGAGGCCGAGAACGGCGGGTTCATCAGCACCACGGTCGGCCGCATCTCGGCCGGCAGGTGATCGTTGATCTGTTCGGCATTGGCGCGGCAGAGCGGCGCGTCCGGGAACAACCGCGCCAGCACCCCGGCCCGGGTCTCGGCCAACTCGTTGAGGGCCAGCCGGGCGCCGGCCCGGGCTGCGATCGCACCAAGCGCCAGCGGGGTCGAGAACTGCTGCAAGGCTTGGGACTCTTCCGAGCGCCGGCTGTGGGTCGGCAGCCGTTCGGCCAGCCGCGCCAGCATCGCGAGCAGGCGTGCGGGTGAGCCGGCCTGACCGGCCATGGCCCGGCCGTACTTGCGCAGGAACAGCAACTGCGCGATCTCGACCGCCTCATAGGCGTCCTTCCAGGCCCAGGCGCCCTCGGCGTCGGAGCCGTCGAAGGCGTCGGTCATGACCGTGCGCAGGGTCCGGGCGTCGAGGGTCCGGCCCTTGTCGAGGGCCAGGGTCAGGACGCTGCCGGCATGGAACAGCCCCGCGACCTTGGGGTCCGGGGCTGGGGCGGTGGCGGGCGCCGGGCTCGCGGTCCGCAGGCTGGCGAACAGCGGCAGGCTCGCCTCGGGACGAGGCGCGGGAGACAGGACGGTCATGGGCGGGAACTCCGAGCGAGGGAACCATCCCGGCGGACCGCAACTCTCTCTGGTCCGATCCGGGCTTCATCCCCTCCCGGCCGTTCTCTCACTCTTCTTTCCGATGTAACCCCGCAGGAGCTTGCCTGGCATCAGCCGTCGATTACGGCGACACCCAACTGGCCGAGCAGATCACGGAGGATGCCGGTCTCCTCGCCGAAGACCTCCGAGAGATATCCGGCATCGCTATCGCTCTCGATTCCCCACAGGCCAGGGCTTTCAACCGTCTGGATGATGGCGGCCTCGCCGAGGCCGATCAGGAAGCTGGCCTTGGCCTTGATCCCGAGGCAGCTCCAGTCGCCGGTACGATAGGCGGCGAGCCGCTCGGCGTTCTCCGCCGCATGGTCCGGGTCGGTGTCCGGGTCGAGATAGGACAGGTCGGGGTCGGGATCGGGACAGACGACCCGTTCGATTGCCTCGGCATGGACGGTCATCAGGGCTTGGCCGGGGGCGCGGTCCAGCATCCGGTAGTCCTGGGTCATGACCGGTCTCCTATCGGACTGGAGTCGGGATCGGCGGTCAGGAAGGCTGGCAGGGCGTCTTCCGTGTCAGCTACCGGGGCCGGAAGCGACGCCTCGGCGAACGCCATGCCGGGCGGCAGCCAAGCGGCGGCGCGCCGCGCAGTCGCGACATCGAAGCCGAGGGCGGGACCATCACCGGCGAAGGCCGCCTCCAGCGCCGCGGCCAGGGCGGGCTTCCGGTCGCCCAGATGGTCGCGCCGCCAGCGCTCGCCGAGGATGTCGCCGCCAACCTCCAGGGCGTGGGCCTTGGTCACCCGGCTCCAGTAGCTGTCAGCGGTCGGACGCCAGTGGGCGGCAGTGTCGATGCCCAGCCGGGTGCCGACCTGTTCGAACACCGGATCGGCGTCGCCGTCGCTGGCCAGCTGCGGCTTCAGGCACTGGGCGACGCACCAGGCGAACAGGGCGGCCTTGGCCTCGTCGGGCAAGGCGCACAGCGCCATGAAGCCCTGCTCGGGCGGCATGGCCAGCCAGGCGGTCGGCAGCGCCTCGCGTTGCGCCGCCAGCAGCGCTGCGGCCGGGGTGCCGTCGAGGTCATCGAGAGAGCTGGCCTCGCGGGTCGGCACCGCCCGCAGGTCGAGGGCGGTCGGGCCGCCGCCGACGCCGAGCACGGCGTGACCCAGGGAAAACAGCGCCAGGTCGAAGGCGGGGGCGAAATCCCGGGCCAGATGGGCCTTGGCGATCTGCAAACGGTGCGCCTTCAGGTCGTCGATCAGCGCCTGGCTGAAGCCACGGACCTTGGCCGGCTCATCCGCGGCGCCGTCGTCCTTGGCGATCCGGTCGGCCGGGTCGATCAGGCCCTGGAGCACCCGAAGCCGGCCATCGGGGCCGATGGTGACCAGGCAGCCGGCGCGGCGGCGGTCCGCTTCGGCGAAGGTGGCTTGGGCGGCCAGGGTCCGGTCGACCTCCTCCTGCCGGGCCGCGAGGTCTTCGGCCTCGGCTTCGTGCTCGGCGCTCCAGTCCTCGGCGGCGACGTTCGCCAAGTCGTCCTCGCGCCGGGCGAGGTCGTCCAGGAGCGCGCGGAGGTCCGGCGATGGTTCGGCCGGGGTGGGCTCGATCCGGCCGTAATCGGCGGCGACGCCAAGGACGGGGTCGAGCACCGGCCTGGCCCATTTCCAGTCGGGGGCCAGCGCCGCGGCCTCGGCGTCCAGCTTGGCCTGGGCCAGGCGGCGGACCAAGGTGGCATCGTCCATGAAGCCCTGGTCATGGTCGCAGAACAGGTCCCGGGTGATGGTGCCGCCGGCCGCCTGATAGGCTTCGATGCCAACGAAGCGTCCGAGGCGTGAGGCGACCGGAATCGCGGTCTCGGTCAGCCGGCGACGAATCTGGATGGGCGACCGGCCGTAATGCTGGCTGGCCTCGGCCCAGACGGCGCGTTGGGCGTCGAGATCGTCCGACAGGGTGAAGGCGGTCAGGGTCTCCAGGTCCATCTGTCCGTTGCGGTAGGCCGCGAGCAGATCGGGCGCGACCTTGCCCAGGCGCAGCCGCTGGCGCACCAACCGCTCGGCCACCCCGAAGCGCGCCGCGATGGCGGCGATGGTCTGCCCGGCATCGACCAGGGCCGCGAAGGCCTCGAACTGGTCGGCCGGGTGCATCGCGACGCGCACGGCGTTTTCGACCAGCGAGGTCTCGAGCGCGCTGTCCGGCGCCTCGATCAGGCACGGGACCGGCCGGTCGGGGGGAATCAGGCCGTCGGCCGACAGCGCCAGCAACGCCCGCAGCCGCCGTCCGCCGGCGATCACGGCGTGCCTGCCCTCGGCGTCAGCCCGACCAACGATCAGGTTCTGCTTCAGGCCGTGGGCGGCGATACTCGCCTTCAGTTCGGCATCATCGGTCGCCGAGGCCGGCGTCTTGCGGGCATTGGCCGGCGACAGCACCAAGCGGTTCAGGGGAATCTCGTGAAGGGCAGCAACGGCGTCCATCGGGTCTCTCCGCGACGGGCCGGCGACAGCCTCTCTCTCGCCTTCCTCAACCCGTCACCCAAAACCCGAGCGGGCCTCTTACTCTGATCCGACCCCGGTCTGACCGACGGTCAAGCGGAACCCGTGCGATTCCTCCTTCACGGCAGCAAGATCAGCCCTTGACCGCGTCCTTGAGCGGCTTCGCGGGCTTGAACTTCGGTGCCTTGCTGGCCGGGATCGGGATTGGTTCACCCGTCTTTGGGTTGCGCCCTTGGCGGGCGGGCCGTTCGGCTACCGTGAACGATCCGAAGCCCTTGATCGCGATCTCCTCGCCGCGCCCAAGAGCCGCCGAGATCGCGTCGAAGACGGCATCAAGCGCCTTGTCGGCGGTGCCCTTGGGTAGGCTGGCGCTGTTGGCGATGTGGGCGGTTAGGTCGGCACGGTTCATGGCATGGCTCGGCGAGATGGTGGCAGGTGTGTCTGGCTTACACCGGGCACGCGACGATGCCAACGATGTGGTGCTGACAATCCCCGAGAGCGGTGGCCGACCTATCCTGTGGTCAAGGAAAAGCTGTCGGAAAAGCTTGCCCGTCCGCCGGAAATATGCCACTATCGCTATATTCTGGGCGGGCGGCAAATTATGACATCCGAACAAAGCATTGATGCTAAAGAGGTTATTTTCATTAACGAACGAGCTGAGCGCGATTATAAGTCGATTCCGATAGATGTGAGAGAACGTGCCGATCAGGCGGTCACTCAACTCCAGAACATGATGCCTCTCGTAAATAAAATGTTCACGCAGATGAAGGGCAGTCTGGCCAGAGTAGATGAAGTAATATTACCACATGACACTAACACATATCGCATATACTTTTTACAGTGTGGGTATGCTCTTTATATCCTTGATGCCGGAATGAAGAAATCTCTTCATGGCGATGAGCTTCCAAAGTGGGAAGTTGAACGACTAATAGATCGGAGAGATCGTGCTTTGGCGCATTACAAGGCCAATGAAGATGCGTTCAAGTTAGATGCCAAGGCGCGAAATATGCGCCGTGACACTATGGGGAAAGGAACTTCGCTATGAGTGAGAATTGGCGAGACGACCCTCTAGAGTTTACGGCCCCTGTGCGGAGCAAAAACTTTTTGCACGATATGGGCTATGAAAATCCAGATGAAATCAGGGTCAAATTCCTTCTAGTCGGGCGCATACGATCTATCATTCAGGAAAGGAAACTACGCCAATCCGATGTTGTCAGACTGGCGGCGGCCTATGATGACGCTAGCCTCAAGCAGCCGGATATCTCTAGAATCCTTAACGGGAATGTCAAGGGATATTCAGATTGGCGCCTGATGCGGTTATTAAATGCGCTAGGCGAAGACGTGCGCCTCATCACCATGCCAGCTAAGACGGATCGTGCTACGATTGATGTCATCGACCATCAAGAGTTAATGGCGGTTGGCTGAATGTAGCCCCCGGAAATCCGGGGTGTCGGCAGTCTGCTCGACCTGCTGAGGCCCCGAACGGTCGCCGGAAAATGGAGTCCAACGTCCGGCGCCCCTGTCCGAAACCGTACGTTTGCGGACGGGTGTCTGGGGGGGTGTTCGGAAATTGGCGAAACGGCTTCCGGACACTGGGGGGAAGTTCTGGACAACAGTTTCGGACGCCGAGGGGCAAGAGCTGCGCAACTGGGGCTGCGGGTCGTGAGCGTGGTCGGCATGGCAATCGGCGGCCCGACGGTGTCGGTATCACCGAGGGAGTCCGTCGTTGCCTCGATAGGTGAAAGCCGCTGGAAACTTTCCCTAAAACGCCTATTTTCGGAAATGTCGCTTGGCCCGACTTCTGGCAGGGCTTGGCGTACAGGTCAACGACGAACACTGGATCGTTCATCGTTTTCGGGAAAGTCCTTTTACGATGGCCCCACCGCCAAAGCAACCCAACGCCGAACGACGCAGTCGGGAGCACCTGACGCCGACCGAAATCGAGGCGTTGATCGGGGCGGCCCGACGCCTCGGGCGTCACGGCCACCGTGATGCCACGATGATCCTCCTCGCATATCGTCACGGGCTGCGCGTCTCAGAACTGGTCAGCCTGCGTCGCGAACAAGTCGACCTGCAGGAAGGGCTGCTGCACGTCCGGCGGCGAAAAAACGGGCTGTCGAGCACACATCCTCTGCGGGGACCAGAAATCCGCGCTCTGCGCAAGCTGGTGCGTGACTACCCGGAGACGCCCTATGTCTTCGTATCAGAGCGCCGCTCGCCCATGACAGAGGCCACCTTCCGAAAGCTCGTCGCACGAGCCGGGGATGCTGCCGAGTTGGGCATGCCGATCCACCCGCACATGCTTCGGCACTCGACCGGATACAAGCTGGCCAACGACGGCCAGGACACCCGAGCGATCCAGCTTTATCTGGGCCACAGGAATATCCAGCACACCGTCCTCTACACCCAGCTTGCGGCCGATCGGTTCAATAGATTCTGGAAGGACTGAAAGAGCAAGGTGTCCAGCGAATTTACTTCTCAAACTAAGCCATTGAATAATTTCGGAATGACGGTGCCAGTGGCCGCTTCTAAACTTACGGCAGGGACCATATCCAACCAAGATTTTCGGCTGCATCTGTACACAAAAGTATAGATTAGTGAACGCCTTAAATATCGATTCTTACCCAAATGATTTCAATTAGTTGCCTACGGTCAATGCGAGGGGTTTAGTAAACGCCTCATGCCCTCGAACACACCCAGAAACATTAACCTTATCTGATGTGCGCCCGAGATGCACGAATCGTTGCCGTGGGCCATCCTGGTGCCTTTTACAGAGCGGTCTAGCGTTGACCGATCCACTCGATGCCATGAGGATGCTCCTCTTGCCGGACGGTGTCTCGGCCGGTGACGAGGTGCTTCACCCACCATCTGGCGCGCCACTTGGCCGGCCGGCACCCGCGCCGGCCAAGCAACTCGGGAACAGGGCCGCCCCTTTGCCGAATAGAGAACAGGACGGCATTGCATAACGTTTTCAGATTAACTATGATCTCCGTACCACCTCGATGGGGAGAGCTTGCGAGGAGTGTTAAAGATGACAATTGGGCGATTCCTTCTTTGGAGCCGAACTTTTCGGCTTGTTTTTGTGTTAAAGCCAATTCTGATCCTGTTTCTGACCGTTATCCATTGTGGTGTTGCGCGCGCCGAAACGGCCGACATTTCGATCCACGTGCATGACAAGCAGGCGAGCGGCATAGCATGGCGTGGCAGCGCAATTCCGAGCTTGGTGTTGGGGCCAGCAGCGTTTGGACAACTTCATAATTCGTCGCCAAGCGTTAGTCTGTGTAAGTTTTCACGGTATTCAGGCGTTGATTGTCTGGGATTTTCCGGTGGCAATCTTCACTCCCCCTGCCCGCTAGCTTATGATTGTAAATTTGAGGGTGTGGTTTTTCCGAACGAACACATGTTCGGCTTGGTGTTCATTTCCCAAGGCATGATCAACCGTGCTCTGGTGGACGCCATAATCGTAACGAGAGCAACGATATCTCGGGACGATCCA
>Ga0302202_10007549_pt1 | contig 10498 bp, 8 predicted proteins | sample II_Bog_N3_3_FD_194579 | JGI IMG/M metagenome (GOLD analysis project Ga0302202, IMG submission 194579) | Peat permafrost microbial communities from Stordalen Mire near Abisko, Sweden - II_Bog_N3_3 | ecosystem: Environmental > Terrestrial > Soil > Wetlands > Peat | place: Sweden: Abisko, Stordalen... | reverse complement strand
TCCAGGTAGGAAATCCATGCGCATTGCCCGTATCGGAACTAGCATTGAAAACGGCTGTTGTAGGCCCGCTCGATACAAGTGACCAAGGTGGCGTGTCTTTCGCCTTTTGGGGTAATACGGGGACATGATACCGATTCACCGCAATGTTAGCTGATCAACGGCTGGGAATCCGGGAAATTGGGGGTATATGTATCATGTCCCCCAATTACCCCCTTTGAGCGCATCGGCGGTTTGGCGCAAGCTGAAGGTGGGGGAATAGGTATCATGTCCCCCTATTCACCCCTATTCAAAGGCGTGGGACTGGGGGCACACTCATTGTGTTTGGAAAAAGTCGCTGGGACCGGGGCCACCCGCCCTATTGCGCAGGCGGCGGTTCCTCCGCCGACGGCTCATTTGCGGCTGGAAGTACTGTGATGGTGATGATGTTGGAGTAGATTGGGCTCGGCATCCACGATTCCTTTCGATAAACCTGGATCGTGTACCTGCCGGGACGATCGAACGGGTATATTTCGCTAATTATGGCACCTTGCTCTATGCTCTTCCCAGGCTGAATTCCGCCGATACGCTTACTTACGTTGGGTGAGGGTATGTGCCAGGTCCCCCCATTGGGAAGCTGTACGGTTCGCTCCTTTTCGTATCTAGCCACCTGAGCACCCTGTTCATATCGCACGTCGTATTGGTATCCGATTGGTATTCCCCCCTGGTGCCCAAAATCGAAGACAAGGGGCCCATCGGAGAGGTTCGTCGTTGTGATTCCAAATACGATTTCCGACCCCAAGGAAACTTCTGGCTTGTCCGCCTTGATGGTGAGCGAGAACTTCGGGTTATCCGGATTCGTCTGCGCGCTCAGTGCGACAGCCAAGACGACTGAAGCCAGTAGTGCGGATGTGAGCATTTTCGTGGATTTCATCATTGTTCCTCCTCCTCTTGCGCTTCATCATCCCGTGTATTGTCGGTGGGGCAGTGAGGCTTTGGTGCAGTCGCTGCAAGTCCCTTCCAGGTTGGATATCCGTAGGGCGACTGACTCGGTGCCGTATCAACGTAGTTGACGGGACCATCATCGGTGCCGAGCGCGTTCCATACTGGCTGAGTCCAACTCTGACTTGTTGGATAGCCAGTGTTTGTGGTGCTTGCCTGATCAATTGTCCAACTCTGCGAGCCGATCGGGACGGGGATTGAGGCCGCAACGCTCGATGTCCAGAGTAGATACATGGTTGCCTCATGGGAGTGGACCGCCATGGGACAAGCATTTTGGGATTAAGTCGACGCGGGATTGACAGCGTACTCATCGCTGGGCGGGTGGCGGGTCAGCCGCGGGAACCACAGTTATCACGATGGTGTTGGACTTCACGTCTGGTTGGTGGTAGTCACTGTGAGAGGTTTCCGGACGGTTTTCATCGCCCCATATCTTTCGTGTGACCTGGATGGTGTATTTTCCCGGACGGCTGAAGTCGAAGATGGTACTCAGCATGCCACCTGACGGTGTATCGGATTTACCCGGCTTGAGTATGCATGGCCAGGTACTTGATGAGGTTGTATGCTTGTCGATGTTACGCGCGGGTTTCCCGTCCTCGAAGGTAACATCGTATTGATAGTTTTTATCCAGCGCATTGTTTTGCCAAGTTGTGCAATCTACGTCGTGATCCGAGGTGTTTCTCATAACCACATCAACGTAAACAGGTTCGCCCGCCTTTATCGTTGGCATATCGGTACTGAGTGTAATTGTGAACGGCTGCCGTGCGGTTTGCGAGTAAGCCGCGCCGCTGATTCCGATTACGAAAAGTACAAGGAGATTTCGCATAAGCCTTCCTTTCTTGCCTCTAGTTGCAGGATGTTGGCTTGCTCCAGAGTGGATATCCATCTTGAAGCGACGTGTATCCGTCGGTTGTTGGAGAATCTGCGCTTTGCACGAAGGAGCCGATTGGGCCCGGCGCTGGTGCATACGGATTCTGAAGCGATGGATCCGTCGTTTCCTGCCACGTTCCTGTGAGATCCTGGCTTGCTCCGCCGGAGAACCCCCAACTCTGGTAGCCGATTGGAACTGCAATCGAATTGGGCAGACTCGAAGTCCACATCAAGAACATTGTCGCATTGAAAGAAATGGTTTCGACGTAGCCGGACGTCAACGAATCGCCGGGCGCGTCCTCGGCTTGCGGGGGGTCTGTGCCGGGTACAATTCCTCTATACGGATAGTTTCCATCAATTCCTTGCGTGTAGTTACAAACCCCCGTCGATATGGGCCCGTCAGCCGATCTTGTTTGGTAACTGTTGATCAGTTGCACGTACGAATAAGTCCCCCCGTCAGGAGCTCCCGATGGCGTGAACACCATCCCGTAGCTTCCTCCAGGATCCAACAAACAGCTATAGCCTGTTACGCTTCCGTAGTTTATCCACCAGTCCTTGGGGAACGGGCCCTCCCCGGTGGGCGGTTTGCCGTCCACGCACTTTGTAAGTGGACTTATGGAGAGTTGGCTTTGCGGGTTGCTGGTCATCGTTCCGCCGCCATCTACTTCGAAAGCTGCATTCGCAACGATGCTGCATTTGCCATCTTCGTTGCCAACACCTGGTATGTCGACGCAGTAAGTATAGGTGACCGGGATGCTGTCACCAGAATTGACCCAATAGAAAGTAATGGCGCTCTTTTTGAAATCATCGTCTTTCATTTCTCTGATCTTGTCGCCCCTTCTTGTAGCCGAGTATCCGGCAATTCTTGTTCCGTCCACCGTCCAGGTAGTGCTTGTGGCCTTGATGCCGTCGGGCAGCGGAGGAGTGGTCAAGGCGATCTGTTGGCCCACGACCACGGGTGGCGGGTTGTTAGGAGAGCTGACGGGGTTGTTCTGGAAGAGGATCTGGTTGCCCAGAATCTGCGCCGTATTGAACGTGCCCGTGTTGGGAGCTGTTCCCGCCGTGACGGTGGCCGTCTCAGTTCGGTCGGCGGCAGGGGGCGCAACGCCGGTGAGCGTTATCGTTGTCTTGTTCTCGACTGTGACAGCGGAGATGGGGACCGCGCTTCCATCGGCGGCGGTTATGGTGACCGGAGTCACGGGACAGGCCGCCGTTGCCTTGCCTTCTGTGGTGAATCCAGTTCCTGTGATGGTGACCTTGTCGTAGGATTTTCCAGCAAACCACGTGCTGGGCAAAACAGAGGCGATGGCCGGAGTGGGGCAGCCCACGATCTGCACAGGGAACGAGGCTTGTAGCCATGTAGAACCCTCTGGAGGGCTACATGGCCCTGAAACTGGATCGCAGGTGAGCCAATACTGGGCTGTGGCCGTCTCGGTTGGGACGGCCGGGTCGATCACAAATGGGAATCCTACCTCAGAGTTCCACCCGCAATTGGTCAAGCTATCCAATGGCACTTCGTTTCCGTTGGCCGTGACGAGGGCGAAATTATAGTTCGTAGCATCGGTACCAGCAAGATTCGGGAAGACGGCGTAAATGGTTTGCCCGACATACCAGGGGGAAGGTGTACTGGAGGTGACCGGTATTACTGGCAAGCACAGATTTTGCGCGTGACACATGGCGGGAGAAACCAGTAAGAAAAGCGCGGCAACGCGAAGCAGTGGCCCTGCAATTGCCCCCCCAATTTGCCCCAGAGCTTGCGCATGGGCGCGGTCCTTCCATGAAAAGAGCGGTAGATGCTTCGATTGTGCCAGTGCGCATTCGGATGTCAAGGTTACGAAGGCAATGCATACCTTCGTAACCATGTCTATTGCGCGAGTCGCCAATAATCTTTCAGTAAACGGAAGCGGTTACCGGCGCGGTTTCGGCCTGACACCGGCAGACACTGGCGCGGTGCCCAGAGGGCGCCTTTCCGCGCTCTTTCAAAACTGAGATTGCGGAAAACTCCCTACAGCTTTGCCCGCAGGAAATGGACCACCTGGTCGGCCTGCACCACGCCCACCATGCGCCCCTGCGCGTCCACCACCGGCAGCGCGTGCAGGTTGTACTTGTCAAAAAGCTCCGCCAAATCGTCCTGGTGCAGATCCGCCGGGCACGAGAGTACCCGCGGTTCGGCGAGCACGGCCATCCGCGTATCGGGCAGCGCCATCACCAACCGCGCCAGCGGAACCGCTCCCCGCAGCATCCGCTTTTCATCCAGCAGATAGAGCTCGGTCACTCCCACCGGGTCGCCGTCGAAGCTGCGCAGGGCCTGCACCGCCTGCGCCACGGTCGATTCCATTCCCAGATAAATGAAGTCGGTGGTCATGCAGCCGGCAGCCGAGTCCTCGTCGAACTCCAGCAGATCCTCCACTTCCTGCCGCTCCTCCGGCTCCATCTCCTCCAGAATCGCGTCCGACTGCTCCTCGGTCAGCTCGGCCAGCAAATCCGCGGCCGCGCCAGGGTCCATCTCTTCCACAATATCCGCGATCCGCTCTTCGTCCAGCTTCTCCAGCAGCGACTTCTGCAGCTTGGGATCGACCTCCTCCAGCGTCTCCGCGGCCACATCTTCGTCCAGAGAAGTAAACACAGCCTCGCGCTCGGCCGGCGCCAGGTCTTCCAGAATCTCGGCCAGGTCCGACGGGTGCATCTCCGCCAGCCGCTCGTATTCGATGCGCAGCTTCACCCGCCGCGCCGGATCAACCTCAATTACGTCCACAAACTGCCAGGGAATGCCGTTCGCAGGTAGTTTGCGGGAAATCGTATCAAGGGCCGCGCGGGGAACAAGCCCTTTGAAGATGCTGCGAAATGCGCCGCGCAGACCCACGTCCACCTCGGCCACACGCAGCAAATGCGCCGCGCCCTGCCCCAGCCACTCCAGGTCCACATCGTTTACGCGCACCACCTTGCGCCCGTGAATATCGATAATCTGCCGGTCCATCAGATCCTGTTGCAGATAGAGGTAATTGCCATCGTCCTTCAGCGGAACCATCGCGCCCGACGAGCGCAGCTCCAGCGTGCCGGCGGGCGTCTCCATCACATCTTCTGAGGGAACAATGCACAACCCGGTCCGCGTCTTCAGCACCAGACCCGCCACCTTGCCGGCATCCGGACCGGTGGCCACCGCAATGTCCTTCAGCCGCCCGCGCAAGTGCCCCTGCGCATCGGTCACGGGTGTTCCCAGAAGCGCGGTGAGACTGATGCGGGCTGTGGTGCGAGGGCGCATGGGAAGAGTGTATTCCCTCGGCGGCACCTTGCGACAGAGGCCAACCTCTCGTGCAAATTGCCTCAATCGGATTCAACGCAACACCATTCCGCAATCCCTACTTGACACGATCCATTGCCAGCCATGAAACTGGCCAGCAAGGTTGCTTAGGCGCGGAGGGGCGAGTGTGTCCCGGCCCGCTCCGGAAAAGGCGGATACACACCCGGTGAGCGGACCCAACGGACGAAGAATGGATTTCGCGCTGAGTTCCACCATGGAAAGCGTCAGCGAAGTGGAAGCTGCCGCGGATAAACTGGCCGAGGATGCCGGCCTGGACGAGGACGAGCGCTTTCACGTGGCCATGGCGGTGCGCGAGGCAGCCGTTAACGCAGTGCTGCATGGCAACGAATACGACCCCTCCAAACTGATCGCGGTCAGCCTTGAAAATACCGGCGCGTCGCTTGTATTCAAAATCGCCGACCAGGGTCGAGGCCTCGATCCGGACACAATTCCTGACCCGCTGGCCGCGGAAAACCTGCTCCGCGGCACCGGCCGTGGCATCTTCCTTATCCGCTCCTTCATGGATGAGGTACACTTTCGACAACTGCATCCGGGAACCGAGTTGACGCTGGTGAAACACCTGGCGTCGGCTGCGGAAAAAACTTAAGTACTACAGGTGTGGATCGAACAATCCGGACGGAGCAGGTGGAAAATGGAGCCGGAGGGAGCAGGGGGTTTGACCCCCCTGAAAATGGAGCAATTCAATAAGGCCTTCAGGCCCGGGCCTTTCAATTTCACCGGGGTTTGCAGGAAATGCAATTGTAGGACTAGCGCATTTTTCGCGGGGCCACATTGGGTGCCGAACCCTGATCCCAAATCGCGGGCGATTCAGGCACATTGTCGCTATCCCGGCATCGCTCTCGGCCAGGATGCTATAACAGTATCAACATCACCAAGGAGGAAATTCCGTGGCTCTTACTATTGCTTCCCGTGAAGTGGACGGCGTCACCGTTCTCGACCTCAGCGGGCGGATCACTCTGGGCGAGGGCAGCGTGCAGGTGCGCGACGCCATTCGCGACCTCATCGGCAAAGGCTCGAAAAGCATCCTGTTGAACCTGGGGGATGTCAACTATATCGATAGCTCGGGGTTGGGCGAGCTGGTGGGCGCCTATACCACCTCAAAGAACCAGGGCGCTACGCTCAAGCTGCTCAAACTCACCAAGAAAGTCCACGACCTTCTTCAGTTGACCAAGCTCTATACCGTCTTCGACATCTACGACGACGAGGCCAGCGCCATAGCCTCCTTCAAGTAGACCAGTCCGGCCAGCGTTTGAAGCAGACCAGCCTTGTCAGCGTTTGCGCCGAATCCAACGGAAAAGGCCATCCCGCCCAGCGGGCTGGCCTTTTCGTATGCCCGTGCCAAACCAGAGGGCCCTGGAACGGGCACGGCTTCACCCGTCCCGCAAAGAGCCCAATAAATCCAGGGCTTTAGCCCCTGCGGGAACCTGCCTTAGCAGGCCGGTCCTCCATCGCCAGCTTTTTTCTTGCAATTTGCACCTGCGCTAGGAGACAATCCGAAATCAACGGCCTTCCCGGTTTCCCCGACCTCTGATCGCCAATTTTGTTGCATCATGCGGACGCACGTCGATCCACCCTTTGCAAGCGCCAGGAGTACCCGTTTTTCGCTCACGGGCTACCAGGAAGCGGGCGAACTCGTCCCGCCGGGTTCCCGTGAGTACGCATCTTCCTGGAGGTCGGGTCAATGTTTAGTGCATCTAATCGCAGCCTGTCTCAGGTTTCCGGCGCTCTTGCCGCCTCACTTTGTACCGGGTTCGAGGGCGGCGAAAGAACATTGCGCAATGCCATCGCCGCATGCCGCCGGCCTCGCTTTCGCCGAGTCCGCCTTTGCTCGCTCCTGTTGGCAGGCGCCGGCTTAGCTTTCGGCTCCATGGTGCAGGCCCAGACCGCGCACCTCAGCGGCTACCGGTTCACCACCAACATCACTCCCGGCACGACCTCCAGCATGAGTCCTCAGGATATAGCCGCCGACGGTAATGGCAATGTCTTCGTCGTCTATTCCGGCTGCGTTGGTGATCCTTGCGAACCTTTAACCCAGGTAATTGAATATTCTCCGTCCGGTGGAACGTACACCTCCAATGTGGTGATTGCGAATATTCCTAATGGGGGTGAGGCCGCCCCGATCGTCGTCGACCAGAGCGACAACATCTACATCTTGGCCTTTGGCAATGACTTTGTAGGGCTGCTGAAGTACACGCTTTCCGGGGGAAACTACGTCCAGAGCGTGATCCCCAGGCCTGCCAACACCAACGGCCCCACCAGTTTACTCGTGGACACACACGGCAATATTTATGCAACATATGAAGAATCCGATACCGTCTACGAGTTCACACCCTCCGGAGGCGGTTACACGACAACTTCCATCCCTATCCCAAGCCCGCCGTCGTTTAACCAATTCGAAGAACTCGACCTCCTCGCGGTGGATGCCGCCGGCGATCTGTATATCAACGGGCTAGTTTATGTTGACCCTGACAATGAAACGATCCTGGTGGAAGAGGTGCCCTCGGTAGGCGGCTATACGCAGGTTTATACCCCCGGATACGACCCGATGATCGTGAACGACGTCGCCGGTAATCTCTACTTCAACCCGCTACCGACCTCTGTCTCTACCAACCAGCGTCCTACAATCGCCGCCGACACAAGCGGTATTCTCTATACCATATGGGGTGTGATCTGGAAATCAACGACCTATCCAGCTTCTTCGTCTGGCGATAACTTTGGGAACGTCGCCGTAGGCGCATCAAGCTGGTACTCGGGGAATTCCGCTGCCTACTCAGATATTCTGATCGCCTCCATCTTCACCTTTGACAGCCCCGGCACCCTCGGCGGAATCACGGTGGCTGGAGTGTACAACGGAAACACTGGATACGAGTTTCCCCAGCCCGCCGGCTCCTGCCAGATTGGCACGGCGTATGCCGCCGGACAGACCTGTGACGTTGACGTTGCGTTTGCTCCCACGACGGTGGGCAGCCGGTTTGGCGCCGTCTACCTGACTAACAGCTCCAACAGCGTTCTGGCTACCGGCTATGTGCAAGGCAGGGGCGTAGCGCCGGCAGCAGTGATTTACCCCGGCGTCCAGAGCGTTTTATTTAGCGCCGCCTCCAATGGCCTTGGCCAACCTGCCGGGCTGGCTTTGGATGGCGTTGGTGACATCTTCATCGCCGACTCCGCCAACAATCAGGTGGTTGCTCAGGCAAACGGTGGCCCAACCCAGGTTGTCATTGCCAATGGCCCCTCGAATGGCTTGTCGGGTCCGACAGGCGTTGCGGTGGATGGCAGCGGAAGCGTGTTAATCGCCGATACGGGAAGCGACCGCGTGGTCAAGGAGACTTTGTACCAAGACTGGGGCTCGGCCAATCTGGGGCAGTCCTCTCCTCTCTACACACAGACCGTTGTTGCCGGCAGCCTGGTCCAACCGCAAGGCGTGGCCGTGGACGGCGCAGGAAACGTCTACATTGCCGACACCGGCAATAATCGCATCCTGCTGGAGACGCCCGCCGCCTCCGGTTACACGCAGACCGTTCTGATCGATTCCGGCTTGTCGAATCCAACCGGCATCGCCGTGGACGGCAGCGGCGATCTCTTCATTGCCAATAACGGAGCAGGCGAGGTGGTCGAAGAGACGCTGAGCGGCGGCATCTATACGCCGAGCGTGGTGGCCAGCGGGCTGAATCTGCCCCAGGGCGTTTCGCTGGACCCCGCCGGCAACGTCTACATCGCCGACTCGGGCAACAACCGCGCTCTGCTGGAGCAGTGGGACGGCAGCGGCTATACGCAGACGGTGATCGCCAGCGGACTGAACAATCCCCAGGCCTTCTTCCTGAACTCCAACATCAGCAATACAAGCTGGGGAATGGGCCGTGAATACATCGCCGACACCGGCAATCAACGGGTACTTGAGTTGGACCTCATCGACACGCAGGCGCTGAACTTTGCCACCACGCCAGTGGGCGTTACGAGCAGTCCGCAAACGTTGACGCTGGTCAACATCGGCAACGCGCCGCTCCTGTTCACGGTGCCCTCGACGGGAAGCAATCCAAGCCTGGCGGCTAACTCCGGTTCGTACTTCAACAGCGCGTCGGCCTTTACGCTTACCGGCGGGGATTGCCCGGCTGTGAGCGCAGGCGCCTCTGAGCCGACTACGCTTGCCGCTGGCGCAAGCTGCCAGATGAGCTTAAGCTTTACGCCGATTGCGTTAAATCCCCCCCAAGGCAACGTCGAAGGCGACATACTTTCCATCGCCGACAACTCGCTGAACAGCGTGTACGGCAACCCGCCCACGCAGACCACCATGTTAGTGGGCACAGCGACTTCGCCGGTACCCGCGACACTTTCCTCTCCCACACCGGGCACCAAGCTCGCCGGCACAAACATCACGTTTTCCTGGACACCGGGGGAGGGCATCACTCACTACTGGCTCAACCTCGGTACGGCTGCTTCCGGCGTGAATGCGAAGAATATTTACTCCGGCAGCTCCATCACTGCCACTTCGGTCACGATATCTGGCCTGCCAAACAACGACGAAACCATTTACGCCACGCTGTATTCCTTGATCAATGGAGCCTGGCAGCCCATTGTCTACACTTACTCCGCCTTCGGCAATGGCAACGCCACTCTGCTGACTCCCACAGCGGCCACAAAGCTCACCGCCGGCACCACCTTTACGTGGTCAGCCGGCAGCGGCGTCGCGGCTTATTGGCTCAACGTTGGCACCGCGAATGCGGGCGCGAACGCAAAGAATATCTATAGCTCGGGATCGATTATGACACTCTCGAAAACAGTAACCGGCATTCCGACTTATGGAGAGACACTCTATGTCACGCTGTATTCTGAGATCGCCGGAGTCTACCAGCCCATCGTCTACACGTACACCGCATCCGGCTCGCCGGTTGCGGCTGCGCTAACCACTCCCACCCCAAGCACCAAGCTGGCAAGCTCCAGTGTCACGTTCACCTGGTCGGGGAGCGAGGGAGTTACGTATTACTGGTTCAACCTGGGCACCACGACTTCCGGCGCAAACTCGAAGAACCTCTATTCCGGCAGCTCAACCACGCTAACTTCCGTTACTGCCTCAGGCCTTCCCACCAATGGCGAGACCATCTATGCAACGCTCTACTCCTACATTGCCGGAGTCTGGCAGCCCACCATCTACACCTACACTGCCTCCGGATCGCCAACCCCGGCCGTGCTGACAACCCCCACCCCGACCACCCAACTGACAAGCTCGACGGTCACGTTTACATGGTCGCCAGGCAGTGGTGTCACTTATTTCTGGCTCAACCTGGGCACTGCTTCTTCCGGCGCAAATTCAAAGAACATCTATTCAGGCAGTTC
>Ga0302202_10007548_pt1 | contig 10499 bp, 10 predicted proteins | sample II_Bog_N3_3_FD_194579 | JGI IMG/M metagenome (GOLD analysis project Ga0302202, IMG submission 194579) | Peat permafrost microbial communities from Stordalen Mire near Abisko, Sweden - II_Bog_N3_3 | ecosystem: Environmental > Terrestrial > Soil > Wetlands > Peat | place: Sweden: Abisko... | reverse complement strand
CGCGGGTGAACGCCATCGAGGCCGGCCTCGACACCGGTGACGTCTTCTCCGAGAGATCCGCGGCCGATCAGTTCCTCAAGTGGTTGGACGAACCCGTGGCGGAACACGATGGGGTCGAAGTCAGCCGCTACATCCATACGGCCTACCTCTCCCATCCTGACCTGTACGCGACCTTCTCCCTCGGCGAGGACGGTGACGGTCGAGCCGATCACCTTGCTGTGGTCAGGTGGGCACAGCTGAACGGCACCTCACAACTCGAGATGCAGGCATCATTCCTGCCACCGCTCCCGCCAGGTCCACGACCAATTCCGCTTGCCGATGTGCGCCTGCGGACTCGCCGACGCCACGCTGCTGACCGCGCCCTCGACTGGCTGCACTTCGTGAGCCGCGGCAGGCGCGACTCGTTGGCGGCTCGTCGCCGGGACGAGGTTCTGCGCATCGCCTACGAGAACGTGGTCCGGTACCGGGCGGGTCCGCTGACCGCCACGGTCGCGCTCATCCTCTCCGAGGACGAGGCGGTCGGACTTCAAAAGGCGCAGCTCGCCCGTTGGTACGGGCTCGAGGTCGGCGCGATCGAAGAGCACTTCGTCGCCGGCTCGCACCACAGCATGCTGCGTGAGCCGGCGGTCCGGTCACTTGCTGCCTGCCTTGAGCGATGCGCCACTGCGGGTCTGGAAGCGGTGAGGACGAATGCCGGGCGAGTGGAGTAGACGGAACCCATCAGAGGTGGCTGCTCCCGAGCCTGGTGAGCTCCACCTATGGCGGATCCGTCTGGACCAGGGCGAAATGCACGGGGATGGAGAGTGCGGGGACGCGCTCTCCCCGAGCGAGCAGCTCAAAGCGAGCAGGTTCCGCATCCCCTCGGACGGCCGACGCTGGGCGCGAGCCAGAGGCGTTGTTCGGTCAATTCTCGGCGGCTATCTCGGGCTCGAACCGGCCGGCGTTTTGTTTGCCTCGGGGACCCACGGCAAGCCGAGGTTGGCCAACAACAATGCGTTGCAGCTGTGCTTCAACGTCTCACACTCGGGGTCGTGGGCGATGCTCGGCATAGCCTCGGGTTGCGAGCTTGGTGTCGACGTGGAGCGTCTCCGCCCCGAGCTGGACGTGACTGCGCTTGCTCGGATCGCACTTCCAATCGCTGCGCAGGAGGCCTTGGCAGCCGCCGAAGGCTCCTCTCGCACCTTGCAGTTCTTTCGCGCATGGACGCGTCACGAGGCCCAACTCAAGTGCATCGGCTCGGGATTCCGTGTCCCTGCCGTTCCACTGGAGCCAAGGACGATCGTCGAGGATGTCTCGATCGGGCCCGGCTACGCCGCCGCCGTCGCTGTGGCGGTCGGACCTGGAACAACCGTCCTCCACGGCAGCCAGTGGGAGTGGACGTGAGGTCGGGCGAGTTTCCGCTCCATGTTTCAATCGAGCGGGGCGCACCTTCGGCGCTGCTCATTTGCCTTGAGCAAGCCCGCCAGGCGTTCACCTTGCGGTGCGCCCGGAAAATGCACGATCCGCGGATGGGACGCTGAGTCGACGGGAATGCTGTTCCACTCGTTGGAGAGAAGCCGAGTGCGCCGGAAGAGACGCGTGGGGGCGACGAGGCGCACCTCGGGATGTAGTTGATAGCCCAAACACTCAAGGACGGCAGCGTTCTCCCACCACTTGTGCTTCACGTACTCCGTTGATGCCCAGACCTCATCGAGGAGGCGACAGGTGCTGGAATGGGACCTCAGGAGCCAGACGCCACAGTTGGGGATCGGCTGACTGCTCTCCTTCGTCCGGTGGGCCACAAGACCCATGAGATCTCGTCTGCGAATCGCAGTGGCGATATCGATTGACGGGTCGACGAATCCGGCGTCGGCATCCATCCAGAGCACGAGATCGAAATGCGGGAGCAGTTGCTGCAGCAGTTTGATCTTCGCCCAGGCTGGCGGTCGCTCGTCCATTTCGACCTCGGTGTGAAGGCTGAGCTCGTAGCCATGGCGATCTGCGTAGTCGGAGAACCCCTCGCGAGAGGCGGCCAGCAGCTCCGCGTGGGGACCGACGCCGATGGAGCAGAGGACCTTGCGCAACGATTCACACCCCCTGTGGTCTCAGAGCCGCCACTCCCGCGGCGTGCCCCGAATGCTCGGCGCCAGAGCGGCCGGGGACGACGAGTCCGAGGTGATGGCATCGATCGAGCATGTCGTTGATTGTCCCTCGCCTCGGTGGGCCGCGCTTAGGCAAGGCTAGTGACGCAAGCGGTTCGCTGATCGTTCGTAGCCCTTCGGTCTCGGCGTGAATCCCTCCTCTCGGCTCTTCTGCCTGCCGATCCGGCGCACCTTTGGCGGCGACAGACCGATATAGCCTCTGAGGCTGTGACGCCAAATCAGGATCTGCAAGCAGAGGTCAACTCCTTCGCCTGGTTCCATTCGATTGATCTCGGTGACGGTGTGGTGACGCGAGGCCTCTCGGAGTTGCAGTTGCGCGAAGACCAGCTCCCCGACTTCGCTGGCAAGAGCGTCCTCGACATCGGTGCCTGGGACGGCTACTACTCGTTTCTGGCTGAGCGCAACGGGGCTTCTCGTGTCGTGGCGCTCGACCATTACGCCTGGGGCGTGGACATCGAGGCGCGCGACGCGTATTGGAAGAAGTGCGCAGCAGAAGGCGTGCTGCCGGACCACGAACGTGACGCAACCGACTTCTGGCGCACCGACCTTCCTGGCAGACGCGGGTTCGAGCTGGCGAGCCGGGCCTTGCACTCGAAGGTCGAGCCGGTCGTCGCTGACTTCACGACCGCCGACCTCGCCCCGTTGGGAACCTACGACGTGGTGCTCTACCTCGGCGTGCTCTATCACATGAAGGAGCCGCTGACCTGCCTCGAACGCGTGAGGTCGGTCACCAATTCTGTGGCCGTCATCGAGACAGAGGCAGTGCACCTCAACAATCTGGACCACGAGAGCCTGCTGCAGTTCCACGCTGGCGGTGATGTGCAGACGGACTTCGGCAACTGGTTCATACCGACCATCGAGGCCCTCAAGGGCCTGTGCCGGGCGGCGGGGTTCTCCCGAGTCGATGTGGTGGCCGGGCCGCCGCCGAAGGTGCCGGCCACGCCGCCTGGGGGTCGGCGGGCGCAGCTCAAGCAGATGCTCGGCACCGGCCCCGGCGACCTCCCCCCGGTGTCGGCACCAAGCGCCGCCTACCGGGCACTCGTGCACGCCTGGGTCTGAGCAGCCGGGCACCATTGCCCGCGGCCGGCCCACGCTCCGGGCACCAACGAACGGCTCGGTACTCGGCTGATCGCTACCTCCGGCGGCGGGCCGATGTGCACTGGGTGCTGGACCGCGACGCCGACCGGTGAGGTCGCTGCCTTCGGCGACGGGTGCCCTCTGGGTAGGGTGATGCCCGTGGTTTCCGTCCGATCCTCACTCCCTCCGAAGGTGAGGCATGCCCTCGGGCGGTGGCGGGTGGAGACCATCCATCGTCTGGGTGGTGTCGTTCCGACGAGAAGCCTGACCTACGACGAGCTGGTCCACCTCCTCTTCCCCCACATCGACGATCCCCGGATCCGAGGAGAGATCGACGGAGCCGGCACCGGTGATCTGGCGGACCCGTCGACCATCCGCAAGATGATCGGGGCCGTAGAGCAGCAGCGATCGCCCACGGCGTTCACCGTCCGGTTCGGTCCCGACGACATCTCCTCCGTGGACGTCCACGGCATCACGCTGGCCCTGGATGCCGCCGATGCATCCGTGGCCCGTCAGATGGAACAGTCGGGCAGTTACGAGGCCCATCTGACCGCCGTGTTCGAGCAGTACTGCCGGCCGGGGATGACCGTGGTCGACGTCGGCGCCAACATCGGCTACTACGCGCTCCTGGCATCCCGGCTGGTCGGACCGTCGGGTCGGGTCGTGGCGATCGAGCCCAACTCCGAGAACTGCCGGCTCCTCCTCACGTCCCTGGCTGCACAGGGGGCGGAGAACGTCGAACTGTTGGCGGTCGCCTGCAGCACGGAGGTGGGCTGGGCCTACTTCTCCAGCCATGTCGGGTCGAACGGGGGATTCATCCCCAACGACGATCTGGTGCGACGACCGGGCACCGTCGTGCCGGTATTCCCCCTCGACGCGTTGGTAGAGGGCCACGTGGACTTTCTCAAGCTCGACGTCGAGGGTGCGGAGGCCCTGGTCGTGGCCGGTGCCCAGGAGCTGCTCACGGTCAGCAGGCCGATCGTCACCACGGAATTCAGCTGTGACATGCTGACGCGGGTGTCCGGATGCGATCCACTGACCTACCTCGACGGCTTCGTGGACATGGGCTATGCACTCTCGCTCATCGACCGCGAGACGGGGACCCTGATCGGGGTCGACTCACCGGCCGAACTTCTGGCCTCGTGGGGTGATCACTACCGGATCGAGGATCTGCTGCTCCTTCCCCGCTAGCCAGGCTAACGAGGTCGGCTCTCCTCAAATCGCTCTGCCGATGGGTGGTTGCACCCCTCTTGGCGCACCACCCTCGTGCTCGAGCTCACGGATCTCCCCATCGGTGAAGATGCGTGAGCGGACCAGGAAGCGCATCCCCTCGGGTGCCTCCACCGAGAAACCGCTGCCCCTGCCCGGCACGACGTCGACCGTGAGGGCGGTGTGCTGCCAGTACTCGAACTGCCTCCCGCCGATGTAGAAGGGCGTGTCGGTCGACCCGATCCGGCCGAGGAACACGTCACTGTCACCGATGCGGAACTCACCGATCGGATAACACATCGGCGAACTGCCGTCGCAGCACCCGCCGGACTGGTGGAACATCAACGGCCCGTATTGCTGGGTCAACCGTTCGAGCAATCCCGATGCAGCTGCGGTCGCATCAACCCTTTTCGTCATGGTGCCCCTTTACTTCGAGGTTGGCGAGCGAACGAGGGACGGCTCCAGGGGAGCGAACCGCCCCTCGTTCGTCGCGTCGCTGGTTCAGAAGAACCCGAGCTTGTTGGGGCTGTAGCTCACCAGCAGGTTTTTGGTCTGCTGGTAGTGGTCGAGCATCATCAAGTGGTTCTCACGCCCGATGCCTGATCCCTTGTAGCCACCGAAGGCAGCATGCGCCGGGTAGGCGTGGTAGCAGTTGGTCCACACCCGACCGGCCTGGATGGCCCGGCCGAGGCGGTACGCCGAGTTGCCGTCCCTCGTCCAGACGCCGGCACCCAGCCCGTAGAGGGTGTCGTTGGCGATGCGGATCGCCTCGGCCTCGTGCTTGAAGGTGGTGACCGCCAGCACCGGGCCGAAGATCTCCTCTTGGAAGATCCGCATGCTGTTGTCACCAAGGAACACCGTTGGCTCGACGTAGTAGCCGTCCTCGAAGCCCTCGACGGTGCGGCGTCCGCCGCCGGTCAGCACCTTGGCTCCCTCGGCCTGGCCGATGTCGATGTAGGACATGATCTTCTCGAGCTGGTCGTTCGACGCCTGCGCACCGAGCATGGTGTTGGGGTCGAGCGGATTGCCCCCGGTGATGGCCTTGACCCGCTCCAGGCACCGCTCGACGAACGGCTCGTAGATCGACTCGTCGACGAGCGCGCGCGACGGGCACGTGCAGACCTCACCCTGGTTGAGGGCGAACATCACGAAGCCTTCGATCGCCTTGTCCAAGAAGTCGTCGTCGTGCTCCATCACGTCGGCGAGGAAGATGTTGGGGCTCTTCCCGCCGAGCTCGAGCGTGACCGGAATCAGGTTCTCCGATGCGTACTGCATGATGAGCCGGCCGGTTGTGGTCTCACCGGTGAAGGCGACCTTGGCCACCCGCGGGCTCGATGCCAGCGGCTTGCCCGCCTCGACGCCGAAACCGTTCACGATGTTGAGCACCCCGCCGGGCAGTAGGTCGGCGATCAGCTCCATGACCACCAGGATCGACATCGGGGTCTGCTCGGCCGGCTTCAACACGATGCAGTTGCCGGCGGCGAGGGCCGGGGCAAGCTTCCACGTCGCCATCAGGATCGGGAAGTTCCACGGGATGATCTGCCCGACGACGCCCAGCGGCTCGTGGAAGTGGTAGGCGACGGTGTCCTCGTCGATCTGCGAGATGCTCCCCTCTTGGGCACGCAGCACGCCGGCGAAGTAGCGGAAGTGGTCGACGGCGAGCGGCAGGTCGGCCGCCAGGGTCTCCCGGACGGCCTTGCCGTTCTCCCAGCACTCGACCACAGCGAGGTACTCGAGGTTCTGCTCGATGCGATCCGCGATCCCGAGCAGGATGTTCGAGCGCTCGGCGGCACTGGTCTTGCCCCACGCCTCTCGCGCCGCGTGGGCGGCGTCGAGTGCGAGGTCGATGTCATCGGCGTCTGAGCGCGCGACCTCGCAGAACGGGTGGCCACTCACCGGCGAGATGTTCTCGAAATAGCGCCCCTGAACAGGCGGGATCCACTTGCCGCCGATGAAGTTGTCGTAGCGGTCCTTGAACTGCACCGGGCTCTCTGGAGTGCCTGGAGTCGGAAACGTCATTGAATCCCCCTCGTGGTCAGCCAGCCCGTCGATCGGGCAGCTCTTCCAGCTATCCTCGCCAATGGGGGGTTGGGAAAAGGTTGGCTCACTACCGCACTACCCGGGACCTGCAGGAACGCCGACGCCGGCTCGAAGCCGCCCGCAGCACGTTCGACGGCGCTCACCCCGACACCGGTGACCTCGATCCCGGGGTGGGTGATTCCTGGCGACGCTGTGCCGACGCCCTTCCGGTCGCCCACACCGCGTCGGTGGGCCTCGAGGACCCCGATGCCACCTGGTCGGCCTCGGCGATCCGGAGGGCCGCGTCGGACATCGTCGACGAGCTCGGCCGCCTGGCGATCAGCGAGGACTACGTGGCGGCCATCACCGACGGGGCCGGGCACATCATCTGGAGTGCCGCTGGTCGGTCCATGACCAAGCTGGCCGAACAGGTGAACTTCGTGCGGGGAGCGAACTGGCAGGAGGCCGAGGCGGGGACCAACGCACCGGGACTGGCCCTCCACACCGGTCGCCCGGCCACGGTGTTCGCCACCGAGCACTGGTGCGAGGCCGTCCAGGACTGGGTCTGTTACGCCGCACCGGTGCGCGCTCCCTCGGGCAACCTGCTCGGGGTCCTCGACCTGAGCGCCATCTGGCGGCGCGCATCGCCGCTCGCCCTGACCACGGTCACGGCCATGAGCCGACTGGTCGAGCAGCAGCTGATCGCCAGCCCGTGGGCCCAGTCGGACCTACGCCTCTCGGTCCTGGGCCATCCGCATGTGGAGGTGAACGGCCAGGCGGTGCGGGTATCGCAGCGCCAACTCGAGATCCTGACCATCCTCGCCGTCCGGGGGGAGGCCCGCGCCGAGGAGCTGCACGACCTTCTCTATGGGGATCGGCCGGTGAGCGGCACGACGCTCAAGTCCGAGATTTCCCACCTCCGCCAGCTGCTCGGCGGAGCGATCGACTCTCGTCCCTACCGCCTGACCCTCACCGTCGACGCCGATGTCGTCGACGCCCTCGCCGCCCTGCGTGTCGGGGACACCGAAGGTGCCCTGCGTCTCTACAACGGACAGCTGCTGCCGACGAGCGAGAGCCCCTTCCTCACCGAGCTACGCCACCACCTCGACGTGAGTCTGCGTTCGGCGCTCCTCCATGGCGGCCAGCCCGACCAGCTGCTCCGCTTCGCCGATGTCCACCCCTTCGACCTCGAGGTGCTCGAGCAGGCCCGCTCGGTGACACCCCTCGGACACCCGCTGCACAGCGACCTGATCGCCCGCCTCTCACGCACGGACGACTGAGCTCGCCACAGGCCGCGTGATCGGCGAACCCACCGCTTCGGCGCGACCGTTCCGCACATGCGGAGGAGCGCTGCGGGTCCCCACGTTTCCGAGCGTCTCGGTGTGCAGGTGCGCCTGCTCGGGCCGATCGAGGTGCACGGGGCCGCGCGACCGTTCTCCCGGGCCTGGAGCCTCGACCTGGTCGCCTACCTGGCCCTGCATCGCGGCGGCGCGTCCACCGAGATGTGGTCGACCGCCCTGTGGCCCGAGCGTCTGGCCCGGCCCTCGACCCGCCACTCCGTCGTCTCGGCCGCCCGCCGGAGCCTGGGTGCTGACCGTGCCGGCGTGGACCACCTCCCACACGAACGGGGACACCTCCGGCTTGGGCCGTCGGTGACGACCGACGTCGAGGGGCTGTTCGCCTGTGCAGCCATCCAGGACGCGGCTACCTGGGCTCGCGGCCTTCGCCTCGTGCGCGGCCGGCCATTCGAGGGCCTTCGGGCGACGGACTGGCCCATCGTCGAGGGCCTGGCGTCGATGGTCGAGGCTGAGGTGGCGGCTCTCGCACTGCGCCTCGCGGCGTTCCGCCTCGATTCGGGCGACCACGAGGCGGCGAGGTGGGCGGCACGGACGGGGCTCATGGCGAGCCCCTACGACGAGCGCCTCTACCGCTGCTTGCTCCACTCGGCCAGGGCGGCGGGGAACCCGGCTGCCGCCGACCAGGCCATGGCCGAGCTCTGCGCACGCATGGGTGTCGAAGGCGGTCGCATCCCCGACGAGCTGCGCCATTGGGTCGATCCGGCGACCGAAGCGCTCTACCGGGCGTTGCCTGGCCGGGGCCCTGCGACCAAGAGGGTGCCTGCCAGGCTGTAACGTCAATGGGCCATGCCAGCGAGCTCCACGGGGAAATGGGTCCAGCGCGCCGGTGCCACCGGAGGAGGCAGGACCTATCGCGGGCAGCGCCCGACGAACTGGTACATCGCCATCTTGATCATCGTGGTCGTCGGCCTCGCCTCGGTCATCTTCGCCCGCTACCAGTACCAGAACCCGGCGTCGGCCTCGGCGGCGAACGAGCCGACCGTCGGCACGACGTGGCACGCCGGCTTCGACTACTACGTCTGCGGCACGCAGGAGCCCGCACTGCCGGCCGCAAAATCGGGGAACGCCGGCATCATCACCACCGGCAACGGGGTCATGCAGATCGCGCCGAAGACCTCGGCCGAGGCCGGCGCCAATGCCACGCTCGGGCGCTTCATCGAGAACACACCCGGTGCCAAGTTGACCGCGTCCGAGCTGCAGTACCCGGGGAGCGCCCTCTACAAGAACGGGCAGGCATGCCCCTCGGGCACCCCCGACGCCGGCAAGACGGGCACCGTCCAGGTCTCCTACTGGCCGACCCTCGAGTCGAAGCTCTCTGTCTCGCTCACCGGGGATCCCTCGTCCTTGAAGCTCGGCAACAACATGCTCATCACCATGGCCTTCGCCCCGGAGAACACGAAGCTCCCCAAGCCCCCGGGCACCACCGTGATCGCTGTCCTCCAGGCAGCCCAGTCGAGTGGCACGACCGCCACCACGGCACCGACGACGGCGACGACGGCACCGACGACCGCCACCACCGCACCCGCCTCGACCACCACGGTTCCAGCGACGACCACCACCGGCGCCAAGGGATGAAAGCCGTCGTCCTCGTCGGCGGCGAAGGCACGAGACTTCGCCCCCTCACCCTCTCGGCGCCGAAGCAGATGCTGCCGATCGTGGGTGTGCCGATGATCGAGCGGGTCCTCTCCGAGTTGGCCAAGCACGGCGTGGACGAGGCGATCCTGTCGCTCGGCTACCTGCCCGACGCCTTCGCCGAGGCCTACCCGTCGGGCAGCGCGTCGGGTGTCCGCCTCGTCTACGCCGTCGAGTCCGAGCCCCTCGATACGGCCGGCGCGGTGCGCTTTGCTGCGAACTTCGCCGGCATCGACGAGACGTTCCTGGTGGTCAACGGCGACGTGCTGACCGACCTCGACGTCAGCGCCCTCATCGCCTTCCACCGCGACAAGCAGGCGGAGGGCACGATCGCGCTCCACCCGGTGCGGGACCCCTCGGCGTTCGGTGTGGTGCCGACCGACGCGGATGGCCGGGTGACCGCCTTCGTGGAGAAACCGCCGCGTGACGAGGCCCCGACCAACGAGATCAATGCCGGCACCTATGTGCTCGAACCCTCGGTCCTCAAGCGCATCCCGGCGTCGGGCCGGGTGTCGATCGAGCGCGAGACCTTCCCCGCCATGGTGCGCGATGGCGGTCTCTTCGCCCTCTCCGACGACGCCTACTGGCTCGACACCGGGACGCCCGCCGCCTTCCTGCGGGCCAACCAGGACATCCTCGAAGGGAAGCGCTCGCTTCCTCCCTCGCCCGGTGCCCACCTGGTCAGCGGCGAGATCTGGGCGAGCGGCGAGCCGGTGCTCGCCGGGCAGCTCACTGGCGCCTGCTGGATCGGCGAGGGCGCGGTGATCGCCGAGACGGCCGTCGTTGAGCGCTCCGTCATAGGCCCGGGCTCGGTTGTCGAGGCCGGCGCAACGGTCACGGGCTCGATCCTCCTCGAGGGGTCGAGGGTGGCCCAGAAGTCGTCGGTCGAGAACTCGATACTCGGCCCCGGTTCGACGATCGGGGAGCGGTGCACGGTCCACGGGATCTCGGTGCTCGGCAACGGGGCCATGGTGGCCTCGGGCAGCCAGATCGACGCGGAGAGGATCCCGGGGTGATGGGCGCCTCGGACCGCCGCCACGCCCGGGTTGGGCGATGAGAGCCC
>Ga0302202_10007544_pt1 | contig 10503 bp, 9 predicted proteins | sample II_Bog_N3_3_FD_194579 | JGI IMG/M metagenome (GOLD analysis project Ga0302202, IMG submission 194579) | Peat permafrost microbial communities from Stordalen Mire near Abisko, Sweden - II_Bog_N3_3 | ecosystem: Environmental > Terrestrial > Soil > Wetlands > Peat | place: Sweden: Abisko, Stordalen... | reverse complement strand
GCCGGATCGAGGATCACCGTCTGCGGCATCATCAGCGGGTGGCCGTAGCTTTCCTTCACATGCCGTTCGGTGTCGGTGCAGCCGGCGAAGGCCGTGAACTCGCCGGCCGACAGGGTGGTCGGCACGGCGACCGACCGCACACCCGGCGGCTGGGTCGGCGGCCGTTCGGTCTTGCCATCCGCGGTGATCACCGCGCGGAACCGGTCCAGCGCCTCGGGGCGGGACACGTCGTTGCCCAGGCACAGTCCGACCATCTTCGCCGCATCGGTGACCGAACCGCCGCCGACCGTCAGCAGAAGATCGGCCCGCGCGGCCCGAGCCTCGTTGGCGGCGGCGACCACGTCGATGCGCGGAGTGTGGGCGCCGATCCGCGTGCAGAGCCCGGCCAGCCGGTTGCCCAGCACGTGGCGGACCCGATCCACCACATCCGTCTGCCGCGCCAGGGTGCCGCTGGCCATCACGTACACGGCACGCGCATCGAGCTGGCGGATCTCGTCGGCCAGCGCCTCGGCCAGCGGGATGCCGTAAACCACGCGCTCCATCGGCGGATAGCGATGAATGCCGCGGACCACGATTGCTATTCCTTGCCGGCGCAGAAGGCGTCGAGCATCGCGGTTTCCTTGTTCTCCCCCTCGAAGTCGGCGGCAATCCGTTCGTACAGACGCGCGGCGGCGCGATAGAATTGCTCGCCGGCCGGGTCTTCGCTGACGAAGGCGGCGATTTCCTCCATCTCGGCCACCCAGCGGTAGGCCTTGGAATACATTTTCGGCATCTGCTTCGTCAGCCAGCCGTACAGCGCGGGCTGGCTCACGCTCATTTCCGCTTTCAGCGCGTCCGCGGTGCCGGCTCGGGTCGCGGCCAGCATCATTGCCGCACCCAATGCGGTGAAGCCTTTGGTGATGCCGGCATAGGACATCTTCATAGCCGAGGCAGCCCCGATCGGCCCCGGCTGCACCGGCATCTCCAGCCCGTACTGGGCCAGCACCGCGGCTTGCGGCGCCGCCGCGCCGGACAGATAGATCCGGGTGCCCTTGGTGCCGGGTGCCGGCGGGCCGCCGATGATGCCGCCATCGACGAAGGTCGCCCCGGTCTCCTCGATCACGCGGGCGATGCGCAGCACCGTGGCCGGATCGAGCGCATTGCAATCGACATAGACCGGCTTGCGCGCCGCTGCCCGCAGGGCCGGCGCCAGCCGCTCCGCGAGGCCCAGCGCGTCACCCGGCGGCAGGATCGACAGGATGATGTCGCAGGCCGCGATCCCGGTCTCGGAAGCGCCGGTCATGCCGGCCTTCCTGGCGCGCGCGACGGTCGCCGCACTGCGCCCGTCCAGCAGGGTGCGGACCTCGATGCCGTTTTCCACCAGGCGGCCGCCCACCCCGCTGCCCATCATGCCCGGTGCGACGACTGCGACGATTGGTTCCATGGCGGCTCTCCTCTGGCTGGGGTGGCAGCATGGCGAAAGTCACGCCGGGGGGAAAGCGGAAAGCATCCCCCTCTAGCGCACACCACTCGGCCACAGCACCACCCGCAATGTCTGCAACAAGATCACGATATCGAACAGAATGGAAAAATTTTTGACGTAATACAAATCGTAACTCAATTTCGAACGGGCATCGTCGATCGAGGCCCCGTACGGGTAATTGATCTGCGCCCACCCGGTCAGCCCCGCCTTCACCATATGCCGCTCATGATACAGCGGAATCTGCTCAGCGAGTTCACGCACGAACATCGGGCGTTCCGGCCGCGGCCCGACGAACGACATGTCGCCGCGCAGAATGTTCAGCAGTTGCGGCAGCTCGTCGATCCGGCTGCGCCGCAGGAAATTGCCGACCCGGGTGATGCGGTTGTCCTTTGCCGCCGCCCAGACCGCGCCCTGCGCCTCCGCGTCAACCCCCATCGTCCGCAGCTTCATAATCGAGAACACCTTGCCGTCCTGGGTCACCCGCTCCTGCCGGTAGAACACGGGCCCCGGTCCCTCCCAGTGGATTGCCAGCATCGCGGCCAGCAGCAAGGGCGCGGTCAGCAGCAACACCAGCGCACTGACGCCGAGATCGAACAGCCGCTTGAGGAACCGGTCGATGGCGCTGAAGGTGAAGCCATCGGAATAGAGCAGCCAGCCGATCTCCATCCGTTTCAGATCGATCCGGCGGATCTCCTTTTCGATGAAGGTCAGGTATTGCAGCACCGGATAGCCGACTTTCTTGCATTCCAGCAGTTGCTGCAAATCCATCCCGCGCCGGTCATCGGGCGCAATAACGATCTGGTCGGCACCGGCTTCGGCCGCCGCCGCCAGCACACCGGTCCCGTTCGTCTGGATCACCCGGGCGGCCGGATCGGCGACGAGTCGCGGGTCGAGATCGCCGAACGACGCGTCGTGGAGGAACGCGATCTCGTAGTTCAGGTGGCTGCCCTCGTGGGTCAGCATGTGCAGCAGGTCCCAGGCCCGCTGGCCCGCGCCCACCACCAGCAGCCGCCGGCGCAGCACCCGGCGCCGCAGCAGGACGTCGACCGCGATCCGCGCCACGAATGCACACAGGGTGAAGCAGACCGTTGCCAGCGCGAAGGCCAGGGCCTGGTCGCGCCCGCCAAGCGGATGCACGGTGCCGGGGGCGAGCAGGGTGAGACTTTCTGACATCATCACCGCCAAAGCCGCGCCCATGCCAACGACCAGGGGCACCCGCGTCAGCGACTTGCCGGTTTCCATCAAAGAATCGCGCCGATACAGGCCCATCGCGAACAGCAGCAGGAGGTCGGCGACGGGATAGAGGACGCCGCGCGAATCCGCTGGTGGGTGGAACAAGGCCTGAAAATCCGGCCGCCCGGCCCATAGGACCAGAGGCCAGGTCAACGTCACCAGAAGTGCGTCCAGCACGAACAGCACCGTGCCGGAGGTGACCATCGAGAGATTTGCCCGCCACATGCAGGAGGAGAATGGGTTAGCCCCCGGCGAATGGCAATGTGCAATTCCGGCGATGCGGCATGGGCCACGCCTCTGGACGGTTTTGACGCTTTGCCGCAGGCTCCGGTTTTCCGACCGGGAGCAGGCCGCATGTCGCATCGCCCGACGATCTATGGAACCCGTCACGCCGTATCCGCCGGCCATTATCTGGCCGCCGCCGCCGGCTTCGCCATCCTGGAGGCCGGCGGCAACGCAATCGACGCCGGCTGTGCGGCCGGCATCGCGCTGGGCGTGCTGCAACCCGACCTGGTCAACGTCGCCGGGGTCGCGCCGATCCTGCTGCGCCTGGCCGATGGCACGGTGGAGAGCATCGCCGGCCTGGGCTGGTGGCCGGCGACCTTGCCCGCCGATCTGTTCATGCGCGCGCATGGCGGCAAGATCCCCGACGGCGTGCTGCGCACCGTGGTGCCGGCCGCACCCGACGCCTGGATCACCGTGCTGCGCCGCCATGGCACGATGCGCTTCGCCGACGTCGCCGCACCGGCGATCCGCTTCGCGGCCGAGGGCTTCTCGGTCTATCCGCTGCTGTCGGCGTCGATCGCCGCGCATGAGCGCGAGTACCGCCGCTGGGCGTCGAATACCGCGGTGTTCCTGCCGGGCAACCGCGTGCCGCGGCCGGGCGAGAAATTCGTGCAGTCCGACCTTGCTCGGACTCTGCAATTCATGGCGGATCAGGACCGATCGGCCGGACCGGACCGGATGGACGGGCTGGCGGCGGCGCACCACGCGTTCTACCGCGGCGATATTGCGCGCGAGATCGTGCGGTTTCAGGAGCAGGAGGGCGGCTATCTGTCGATGGACGACCTTGCGGGGTACGCATCGGCGATCGAGCCGGTGGTGCGCCGCCGCTGGCGCGGGCATGAGCTGATCACCTGCGGCCCCTGGTGCCAGGGGCCGGCGTTGCAGCAGGCGCTGGCCTTGGTGGAGCAGGTGGGGATCGACGGGCTGGCGCACAACTCGGCCGACTACATCCACCGGATCGTGGAATGCCTGAACCTGGCCTTGGCCGACCGGGAGTATTTCTTCGGCGATCCGCGCTTCGTCGATGTCCCGATCGACCGGCTGCTGAACCCCGCCACGATCGCGCGCCGGGCGGTGGCGGTGCGCGATGACAGAGCCTTCGGGGAGATGCCGGCGCCCTTGGACCTGCCCAACAGGGCTTACGAGCCCAGCGGGGCGGAATTGCCGAAGGTGGAGGCGGACACGTCGTATTGTTGTGTGGTCGACCGGTGGGGGAACGCGTTCAGCGCGACCCCGTCCGACGGGTCGGGAAACGTGCCGGTCGTGCCGGGGCTGGGGATCACGCCATCGGGGCGCGGCTCGCAAAGCCGGCCCGATCCGCGGCATCCGGCGGGGGTGGCGCCTGGCAAGCGGCCTCGGTTGACGCCGAACCCGGCGCTGCTGGTGACCGAGGCGGGAGGTGTGATGCCGTTCGGCACGCCGGGCGGGGACGTGCAGACCCAGGCGATGTTGCAGGTGCTGCTGAACATCATGCATTTCGGGATGGACCCGCAGACCGCGATCGAGGCGCCGCGGGTGGCGTCCTATTCGTTCCCGTCATCGTTCGCGCCGTTCGAGTATTTCCCCGGGCGGCTGGCGGTCGAGGGGCGGATCGATGCGGCGACCAAGGCGGACCTGGCGGCGCGCGGGCACGAGATCCAGCATTGGCCGGACTGGACCTGGCTCGCCGGGTCGGTGGAGGCGATCCTGACCGACCCGGCGACCGGGTTGATCGGGGCGGGTGCCGATCCGCGGCGGCCGGCCTACGCGATCGCGATCTGAGGACGGACCAAATCCACCCCGGACTAGTTCCCGCCCTCCGCCGGCGCCTGAAACCGCTCCGCGGCCAGGATCCAGCCGAAGAACACCATCAGCGCACCGGCGCTGACCGCATTCAGGTAAAGCAGCGACGCGTCCTGCGCGGCCGAAAACACCGCCAGCGGCGGACCCAGCCGGTCGCGCGACACCACCCAGGCCATCAGCGGCGCGGCGGTCAGGGCCAGCATCACCCAGCGTTCGCGCCAGCGGAACAGCATCGCCGCCAGCATCGCGCAGGGAAACAGGAAGACCGCGACGCCGGACGCCTCACCCAGGATCTTCATGCAGAACACGGTGTTCCCGAGACCGAACACCGTCAGCGCCACACGCCCCAGCAGCGACGACCGCCGGCTGATCGCCGGCACGGTCGCGAAGAACAGCGCCGACAGCGTGTCCGGCAGGCCGACCCAGGCGTCGGCGCCGACAATCCACCACAGGTACAGCGGATAGAACGGCTGGTTCCAGGCCAGCACCATCGCGATCAGGTTGGTTGCGGCGACCCGCGGGTCGTCGCTGGCCATATAGCGCCGCAGCCGCCCCAGCACCGGCCTCTAGCCCGGCAAGGGACGCAGCCGGTAATGGCTGACACCCCAATCCGAACCGCCGGCATGCCCGAACAGGCCCGCCGTGGCCAGGAAGAACAGCCGCCAGCGCCGGCGCCACAGCGCGGTGTCCGCGCCGTACACCGGCCGCAGCACCTCGGTCACGGCCGGTGCGTGACGGTCGAAATTTGCCAGCCAGTCGCGCGCGGTGCGGGCGTAATGCTGCCCGCTCCAGCGCCAGTCCGCCTCGACCTCGAACCCGTCCGCCACGGTGCGGATCAGCCCGTGGCTGGGCATGATGCCGCCGGTGAAGAAGTGCTGGGCGATCCAGTCCTCCTTATCGGCGTGGTCGAACAGGTACGGCGCGGCGCGATGGCTGAACACGTGCAGGAACAGGCGGCCATGCGGGCGCAACCAGAGCCGGACCCGGCGCAGCAGCGCCTGCCAGTTGGTCATGTGCTCGAACATCTCCACCGAAACCACGCGATCGAACTGAGCATCGGTCGCGAAATCGTTCATATCGGCGGTCAGCACGGTCAGGTTGGTCAGGCCGCGCGCCGCCGCTCTGGCCTCGATGAACTGGCGTTGGGAGCGCGAGTTGGAAACCGCGGTGATGCGCGCCCGGGGCAGGGTCTCGGCCATCCACAGCGACAGCGAACCCCAGCCGCAGCCGAGTTCCAGAATGTCCTGCCCGTCCGCCAGTTGCGCATGGGCGACGGTCTCGGCCAAGGCGTTCTCCTCGGCCATTTCCAGGCTGTCCGCGCCATCGCGGTAGAGGCAGCAGGAGTATTTGCGCCGCGGCCCCAGCACCAGGTCGAAGAAGGCGGCCGGCACCTCATAGTGCTGGGCATTGGCCGCATCGGGGCGCACTGCGACCGGGTGGCGCGCCATCAGCGCAGCGAAGTCCGCGTCGATATCCGGCGTGCCGTCGGCAAGGCGGCGGCTGGTCCGGTCCACGAGGTAGGAGATGCCGGCCGCGGTGACGCTGTCGGGCAAGGGGACGCGCTCGATGACGCGGGTGGCGGCGGTGATCAGACTCATCCTGGTTTCCTGGGCGGTTTCCGGGCGGGGGGGAGCGGGAAGAAGGCACTGACCCGGGACTGGTAGGCGCGGAAGCGGTCGCCGCGCGAGGCCAGCATCTGCTGCTCGAGCAGGGGAATGCCGGAGACGTAAACCAGCAGCCAGTACATGAAAGCCGGGCCGGTCAGCGCGAGCCAGCCCCAGCCGCCGCCATCGATCGCCAGCAGCGGGTAGGCGACCCAGCCCAGCCACTCGAAGAAGTAGTTCGGGTGGCGCGACCAGGACCACAGCCCCGTGTCGCAGACCTGGCCCTTGTTGGCCGGGTTGGTTCGGAAGCGGCGCATCTGTGCGTCGGCCAGGGCCTCTCCGGCGATCGAGACCGCCAGGACGGCAATGGCCGCGAGGTCCAGCGGGCTCGGGAAGGGGGCGGGGTTGTGAGCGGCCAGCAGCATCGACAGCGCCAGGAACGCCGCGGCGGCGGCCTGGATTTGCAGGAAGATGAACAAACGAACCTGGAACTTCGCGCCCCAATCGCGGCGCAGCGCGGCATAACGAGCATCCTCCGGCCCGCGCGCGGAGCGTTCGGCGATGTGAAGACCGAGACGGAGCGACCAGGCGGCGATCAGCAGCGCGACGACGATCTGGCGCAAGGTCGGGTCCGGCAGGCCGGGGATCAGGGCCAGCACGACGCCGCCAATGCCGAGGGCAAAGGACCAGACCGCATCCACCCAGCCGGCATTGCCGGTCACCCACTGCATCGCCCAGCCGCCGGCCATGGCCACGGACAGAAAGACCGCGACGGAAACGTAGGTGACGAGCATCAGTTGGTCACCATGACGTCGGGGCAAGCGCCATCGACTCCCCCTCCCCTTGAGGGCTTGGGCCGCGAAGCGGACCAAGGTTAGGGGGAGGGGGCGGTCGGAGGCTGCCTGCGGCGTCGGAGCTTCTCCTGGCGGAGCCCCCTCCCCCTAACCCCCTCCCACGAGGGGAGGGGGAACGATTTGCCGCCGCTTCCCGCGTCGAAAGCGAGGGCGACACACCCCGCAGAAACCCGGTCACATCGTTCAGCACCGGCGCCAGCCAGCGCAGCGGGCCGGCGACCGCGCCGATGATCTCGGCGTGACCGACGCCCGGATACAGGCGCGTCTCCACCCGCCCGCCAGCCGCCTGGATTGCGGCGGCCAGGCGCTCCGTGTTCCGCGGCAGTACCGTGGTGTCCGCCGTTCCCGCGGCCAGGAACAGCGGTGGCGCATCACCGCGGGCGAAGGTGATCGGCTGGGTTTGCCGCAGGTCGCCCGCGGGCGCGAACAGCGCCTGCAACACCGGATCTTTCAGCGGCAGGAAGTCATAGGGGCCCGCCAGCCCCACCATCGCCGCGATGTCGCGGTCCGCATCCAGGCCAACCGCGGCCAGCCATCGCCGGTCGAGCGTCAGCAGGGCCGCGATCTGCGCGCCCGCCGAGTGCCCCATCAGCACGATGCGCCTTCCGTCGCCGCCATAGGCGGCGATATGGGACCGGGTCCAGCCGACCGCCGCCGCCGCATCCTGGATGAAGCCGGGAAAGCTGACCTCCGGGTAGACCCGGTAGTCCGGGATCACCGTCACGAACCCGCGCGCCGCCAGCGCCGCACCGACGAAGCGGTAGGTCGCCTTGCTGCCGCTCTGCCAGCTTCCGCCGTAGAGGAACACGATGACCGGGGCGGGCCTGCCAAAAGCTCTCCCCCTCCCCTTGAGGGAGGGGGTCGGGGGGAGGGGGCCCTGCCAGGAGAAGCTCCGACGCCACAGGCCGCCTTCGACCGACCCCTCTCCCCAGCCCCCTCCCTCAAGGGGAGGGGGAGCGCTGTGTTCTGCGGCTGCACCGCCGTCCTGATGCCCACCGAACTGGCCGGCCGGTGCGTAGATGTCCAGCGTCCGCCGCTCGCCGCCGGCATACGCGACGTCCCGCGTGACGCTGATCCCCGCCCGCGGCGCGAGGGCATTCAGCACCGCGGCGGGCGAGCAGGCCGACAGCAGGCTCAGCATGAGCAGCCCCACCAGACGCGCCATTCCGGTGTCATCGTCCCAGCAGCCGCTGCGCCAGGCCGAGGAGGCCGCGCAGCCGCATGCCCTCGCTGGCGATCACGCAGAGGCAGGGTTCGGTTCCGTCGACCCAGGGTTGATGATCGTCCTCGCTTTCGGGTTCCGCCACATCGCCCGCGGTGTAGCGCCCGTCGCTGTCCTTGAAGGCGCCGCGCAGCACGCAGGTCAGTTCCGGCCCGTCATGACCGTGCCGCGGCAGCGACCGCCCCGGCGCGACCTGCAACAGACCGGCCCAGGCACTGCCGCCGATCCGCAGCGGACGCCAGCGGATCCCGGCCCCCACCCGCCACCAGGGCCCAAAACTGCACCGGTCGAGCGGCGGGGGCAGCTCCGGATTCGCGGACGGCGCGACGCTCGGGGACGGCATCGGGCGTTCGCTGCGGGCCAGCGCCAGGTCCAGCGCATCCGGCGCCATCGCCGCCGGCGACAGGTCCTCCAGCATGACCCCGCCCACCGAATCCAGCGCATAGGACAGGCTTCGGCAGTGCGGACAGGCGACCAGATGGGTGGCGACGACCAGGGCCAGGCCCTCGGGCAACGTCCCGGCGGCATAGGCGGCGACGGTCGGATCACTGGGGTGGTGGGTGATCATGCCAGCTCTCCCAGCAAGCCGCGCAGCCGGACCATCGCCAGCCGCAGCCGCGATTTCACCGTGCCCAGGGGGATGCCGAGGTCGCGCTCGATCTCGGCGTGCGGCTTGTCCTGAAAGAAGGCCAGCCGCACGACTTCCGCCTGTTCCGGCGAAAGCGTCGTCAGGGCGGCTCTGATCCGGTTGTCCCGTTCGAGCGCAACCAGCATCCGGTCGGCCGGTTCGGGGTCGTCCGGCAGGTCGGATGGGTCGGCCAGCAAGACGCTGGGATGGGTCTCCCGCCGCAGCAGATCGACGCGCAGGTTGCGGGCGATGGTGAAAATCCAGGTCGCCGCGCCCGCGCGCGCCGGATCGAACAGGCCGGCCTTGCGCCAGACCATCAGCAGGGTTTCCTGCGCCAATTCCTCGGCGGCCGTGTCGGCGGTGCCGGCGCGCAGCATCCAGGCCTTCACGCGCGGGGCGAAGTGGCGGAACAGTGCGGCGTAGGCCGCACGATCCCGGCCGGCCGCGACCGCCTGGATCAACGCGGCGTAGTCCACGGTGTTCGATTGCGCGGGTTCGCTCATCCGGTGCAGCCGTACCCGGTCTGGCCGCAGCCTGGCAACAGGCCAGAAACCAGGGGACACAAAGCCGGCCGGGTGCTGTATTGCCAGATCGCTCATGCCCATTCTACGCCGAACCGCGGTCGTTGGATCACCACTGATCCAACCCCCCGCCTCGATCGTAATATGTGCGACGCGGGTGGGGATCAAACGCAATGCGAGTGGCGGGGCCGGACGGCCGGTTGGATATTGCTGTGGTCGGTTCCGGCATCGCGGGCCTGTCCGCGGCCTGGCTGCTGAGCCAGGGTCACCGCGTCACACTCTATGAGAGTGCGGCCCGCCCCGGCGGCCACAGCAACACGGTCGAGGCGCCCGGTTCGGCCGGCCCGATCCCGGTCGATACAGGGTTCATCGTCTATAACCAGTCCACCTATCCCAACCTGACCGCATTGTTCCGGCATCTGGATGTCGCGACGAAGCCTTCCGACATGAGCTTCGCGGTGTCGCTGGATCGCGGCGCGCTGGAATATGCCGGCACCAACCTGTTTGGCCTGTTTGCCCAGCCGGTCAACCTGTTGCGCCCGCGCTTCTGGTCGATGTTGCGCGACCTGCAACGCTTCTACCGCGAAGCCCCGGCCGATCCGGAAACCGCATCGGCCAGCCTTGGCCAGTATCTGGAGGCACGCGGCTATGGCGCGGCGTTCCAGGAGGACCATCTGCTGCCGATGGCGGCCGCGATCTGGTCGGCCTCCGCCAGCGACGTGCGGGATTACCCCGCCGCCAGCTTCGTCCGCTTTTGCGACAATCACGGCCTGCTGAAGATCCGCGACCGCCCGGTATGGCGCACCGTGGTCGGTGGCAGCCAGGCCTATGTGCGCCGTCTGGCCGCCGCCATCGGGCCGGGGCTGCTGCTGAAACGCGCCGTCACCGCGGTGCGGCGGGTGCCCGATGGAG
>Ga0302202_10007529_pt1 | contig 10510 bp, 6 predicted proteins | sample II_Bog_N3_3_FD_194579 | JGI IMG/M metagenome (GOLD analysis project Ga0302202, IMG submission 194579) | Peat permafrost microbial communities from Stordalen Mire near Abisko, Sweden - II_Bog_N3_3 | ecosystem: Environmental > Terrestrial > Soil > Wetlands > Peat | place: Sweden: Abisko, Stordalen... | reverse complement strand
CCGCAACCGCGCGCTGGTGGTGCCGCACAAGATCGAGCGGGTCTACAATTATCACCACGCCACGCTGCACGCGCTGACCGAACTGATCGCCGCCGCCGGGCTCGAACATCCGCAGGATCTGCGGCCGATCCACTTCTCGCAGCGCACCTCGACCACCGAGGTGAAGTCGTTCGCGAGGCTCTATCCATCGCTGCGCCCGGGCGAGCTGATCGACGGCACCAGCGATTCCCGCTTCCGCGAGGCCTGGGCGATGGCGCGGGCCGAGAGTTTCGCGCCGGCTTCCTGATCGTCATTCCGGGGCGACGCGAAGCGTCGAACCCGGAATCTGGCGCGAACAACATCTGGATTCCGGGTTCGCGCCAAGGCGCGCCCCGGAATGACGAGTAAACTGCCTCAATGCGGATTTTCCAGGCTGAATGATTCCGTCTGCTCGTCATAGGCGAACAGCTCGCCGTAGCGCGCCCATGAGACGATGGTCTTCAGCGTCTCGTCGGCCTGATCTTCCGCCATGTAATCCTCGAGCTCGTTGCGGAAGCGCGCGGCGGGGGCGCTGTGCGAGGGCCGTTCGTCGAGCACCCGGCGGATCAGGCCCATCACCGGCACGTAGTTGATCAGATGCTCGGCGAACAATTTCTTGCGGTCGTCGGTTTCGAGGTGGGCAAAGCGCATGCCGGCGTCCGTCAGCACCAGGTCGCCTTCGCTGAGCTGGGCGAACCGCAGCAATTGCAGGGATTCGCCGAGGTGGAAGATCTCGTCGGCCTCGAGCTGCAGCTGGCCTGCCAGCACCGGCAGATCGGCGCGTCCGTCATAGGGCGGTCCGGCCAGCGTCTCGATCAGGCCGGAGAGCACGTTGGAGGAGACGTGGTTGAGAACCATGCCGACGCCGGTGCCGTGAATGCCCTCGATGGTCGCCGATCGCGGCTCCGCCCGCTGCGTCATGCGGGCATAGATGCTGTCGACGAGCTGCCGGAAGGTCGGATCGAGACGGTTGCGCGGATGCTGCAGATCGACCTTGATCTCGGCGGCGACGCGGCCGGGATTGGACGAAAACACCAGGATGCGGTCGCACATCAGCACCGCTTCCTCGATGTTGTGCGTCACCATCAGGACCGATTTGATCGGCAGCCGGCCTTCGATCCACAGATCGATCAGGTCGGTGCGCAGCGTTTCGGCGGTCAGCACGTCGAGTGCGGAGAACGGCTCGTCCATCAGGAGCAGGTCGGGATGCACCACCAGCGCACGGGCAAATCCGACGCGCTGGCGCATGCCGCCGGACAATTCCTTCGGATAGGCGGACTCGAAGCCGTCCAGACCGATCAGGTCGATCGCGGCGAGCGCGCGGGTCCGGCGCTCGGCGCTGTCGATCCCCAGCGCCTCCAGCCCCAGTTCGACGTTCTGCAGCACCGTCAGCCAGGGAAACAGCGCGAACGACTGGAACACCATGGCGACGCCGTTGGGCGGTCCCACGATGGTCTCGCCGCGGCATTTGGCGTCGCCCGAGGACGGCGCGATCAGTCCGGCGATGATCCGCAGCAAGGTCGACTTGCCCGATCCGGAACGCCCGAGCAGCCCGACGATCTCGCCTGAGCGGATCGTCAGATCGACCTTTTCGAGCACCAGCAGGTCCTCGCCGCTGCCTTTCGGAAACGACCGGCAGACGCCGCGGATATCGAGCAGGTTGGTCTGGTTGATTTGATCGAGCATGAAATTTCCTCCTGGATCAGCCGAGGCGAAGACGACGCTCTCCGAAGGCATAGAGCGGCCTCCAGAGCAGTCGGTTGAACAGCGTCACCAGAATGCACATGATGGCGATGCCGAGAACGACCCGCGGGAAGTCACCGGCCTCCGTCGCCGTCGCAATATAGGCGCCCAGGCCGCTGGCTGTCAGGTGGGTGTCGCCCCAGCTCGCGACTTCCGCGACGATCGAGGCATTCCACGATCCGCCCGAAGCGGTGATGGCGCCGGTGACGTAATACGGGAAGATGCCGGGCAGGATCACCTTGATCCACCAGCGCCATCCCTTGAGGTGGAAGCTGCCGGCGGCCTCGCGCAAATCGGTCGGAAACGCGCTGGCGCCGGCGATCACGTTGAACAGGATGTACCACTGCGTGCCCAGGATCATCAGCGGACTGAGCCAGACATTGGCGCTGAGGCCGTAGCGGACGATGATCACCACGAATACCGGAAAGGCCAGGTTGGCGGGAAACGCGGCCAGGAACTGGGCCAGCGGCTGGATGCGCTCGGCGAGTTTCGGCCGCAGCCCGATCCAGACCCCGACCGGCACCCAGATCAGGGTCGCCAGCGCAATCAGCACGATGACGCGCAACAGGGTGATGAAGCCGTATCCGAAGGCGCTGACGATATCCGACGGGCTCAGCGTCGCCGACAGGTATTGATAGGCCTTCCAGGCGGCGTAGCCGGTGCTGGCGACGACCAGGACGAGCCAGGCCGCATCGACCAGACGCGACGGCGGCCCGCGCCTGACCGGCACCCTCAAGGCCGCCGGCAGCTCGATGTGCAGGTTGGAGACCGCCTTGTTCAGCGCCGCGAACGGATAGGTCAGGGCGCGCAGCGCCCGGGTCCGCCGGAACAGATCGAGCATCCACGAGGTCGGGGCGTTACCCGAGGCGGTCTGCTCGAAGCGGAATTTGTCGGCCCAGGCGACCACGGGGCGGAACAGCAACTGGTCGTAGGCGACGATTACCAGGAGCATGGTGAGAATGGCGTAGCCGATCGCGGGCAGGTTCTGCTTCTGGATGCCGAGCGCGACGTAGGAGCCGATGCCGGGCAAGGTGACGGTGGTGTTGCCGACCGTGATCGCTTCCGAGGCCACCACGAAGAACCAGCCGCCGGACATCGACATCATGGTGTTCCAGATCAGGCCCGGCATCGCGAACGGTACGTCGAGCCGCCAGAAGCGCTGCCAGCCGCTGAGGTGAAAGCTCTGCGAGGCTTCCTCCAGGTCCTTCGGGACGTTGCGGATCGACTGGTACATGCTGAAGGTCATGTTCCAGGCCTGGCTGGTGAAGATCGCGAACACGCAGGCGAGTTCGGCGCCGAGCACGCGGCCGGGAAACAGATTCATGAAGAACACGACGGTGAAGGTGAGGAAGCCGAGGATCGGCACCGACTGCAGGATGTCGAGCAGCGGGATCAGCACCATCTCGGCGCGCCGGCTCTTGGCGGCCAGCGCCGCATAGCCGAAGGTGAAGACGATCGAGCAGAAAATCGCCAGCAGCATCCGCATCGTGGTGCGCAGCGCGTAGAGCGGAAGATTGGCCGGATCGAGCGATACCGGCGCGATGTCGAGCGCCGACAGCGGCAGGGCGGTCTGCTCCCCGCCATAGACGATCAGGACCATGGCGCCGATCACGAGGATCAGCGCTACCACGTCCCAGATGTTGGGCCGGATCGCCTGTCCGAGCGTCGGCGTCCGGATATGCTGAAGGTCCATGGAAGTCGCCTTGGTTGGAACTCGCCGTGCAGGCGGGCTTTGGAAGAATCGAGAGCGTCCGCGATCGGCGTTATAGGCAGGGTTTGCGATGGGTGGATAGGCGGTGAGGGGTCGTCGGAACTGACTGAGCCTAGAGCCCCCGTTTCGATTGAATCGAAACGAGGGCTCTGGATTCTTGATTTGACGCGTTTTCTTGACGCGAACCGGCCTCCACTTCGCTTGAAAACGCTCTAGTATTGCGAATGCACCCGCAAACCCAGCACCGAAGCCGGGCCGCGGTCGCGGTTGTATGCCGGATTGACGATCAGCTGATAGTCCAGCGTGAACTTCGTGGAATAGACCGGGAAACTGTAATAGGTCTCGATGATCTTCTCGCTGCCCGGATTGGGCAGCTGACCGTCGCCGACCAGGATTCCGAGGCCGCCGGCATTGAGATAGGCCTGGTGCACGCCGGAGATGCCGTTGACCACGCCGGCAATGCCGACGGTGTCGTCATCGCGGCCCCACTGCTTGCCTGATATGGAGAAGCCGGCGGCGACGGTGCGGTCGACGTCGGTGAATTCATAGGGCTCCTTGTCGCCGTCGGCGATCCCGGCGCGAGCAAAGAAGCCGACATTGGGTGTCAGCTGCTGCTCCAGGTTCATGCTGATGCCGCCCCGGCTCTGGTATTTTCGCACGGCCGCGATGTCGGCGGGGGCTCCCGTCAGCGCGGCCAGCTCGATGGCGTCCTGGAAGCTTCCCATCCGGCCCCGGGTCAGAAAGCCGGTGATGGCGAGTTTGCCGGGCTGCTCCCAAAGCGTGTAGCGCCGCTCGATTTCGCCGACGGCCTGGTACTGCTGGAAGGTCGGATCCAGCGCGGTCTGGTTAGGTGCGGTGGACAGGTCGAACAGGCCGGCGCGCAGCGTCCAGGGTCCCTGATACCACTCGGCGGCGGCGCCGACGGTATAGGCCCAGGCATCCGCCGCGTAATCGAACGTCCCGGTGTCGAGGATGGTCCAGTTCAGGAAGTCGCTGCGCGGGTCATGGGCGTATTTGTTGGTGTCGAAGACATCGACCACGCCGAATTTTCCGATGGTGAAGACCAGCCGGTCCGCCGTTTGCGTTCCGGAAAACTGGTTGAGCCCGGCGTCGACCTTCTGCTCCTCGCCGCCGAGGTCGATGGTCTGGCGCACGAAAGCCCGGTGCAGGCGCGTGTAGGGATAATCGGCGCCCACCTTGTAGGCCTCGCCGCTAGGGAAACCCGCCGCGCCGACCGATCCGCTCAGTCCAAAGCCCTGATCGATTTCCGGATTGATCCACGCCTCGGCGCCCTTCCAGAGCCGCATGCCGGCGTAGAGCGTCACGTCCGTGGTCTCGCGGCCGATGTTCGGTGCGAGACTGTTCTGGCCTTTGTACGGGGTGTTGAACGGCGGGTCGTATTGGTTGACGTAGGTAGCCTGGCCGTGGAACGCGAAACGATCCGTCTCCAGCGCGGACGGGCCCTTGGCCAGAAAATCGGAGATGTGGGCGTCGTCGTCGCCGATATGGTAGTTCAGGCCGAGCCGGATGCTCTGCATCGCCAAGTCTGATTGGAAAGCCTCGCCGGCGACGGGGAAGATCATGCCCTTGCGGCCGAACCCGGTCGATAGATATTCGGCCCTGGCGGTCCAGTTGGCGGCAACCGGAATCTCCACGCCGGCGCCTGCCGCCCAGCCCAATCGCCACAGCAGCCTGGTGTCCACGTTTCCGGGTGTCGCGAAGCCGTTGAAGGAAGTGCCGGCGATCTGGGTTCGCGTCACCTGATCATAGGTCCAAGCCAATCCTCCCGTTCCATAGAGCAGGAAATGGTCGAACGCATAACCGACCCGGGCGCGGGCGCTGCCGTAATGATAGACCGCCTCGCCGTAGCTCACCTGGCCCGACACGGGCGAGGTCACCGTCTGGCTGCCACGCACCGACAAGGGCACCAGCACGTCGGAATTCGGAAGGATCGCGTCAGCCTCGACACCCAGCATCAGGCGAGACGGAAACACGTGGTTGTAACCGCCCTGCAGGCCTGCGGCGTAACTGCCGGTTCCGGCCATGAAATCGAAATTGAACGGCAGATTGAATGATCCGTTCAGGCCGGGGACGCCGGGTCCCGGCTGCGCCGACCAGTTCGAAGAGCCGCGGACCGCGCCGAAGCTGGCGCCGGCGTACCAGCCGTTCCAATCGTAGACCGGCGCGACGTAGGGCACCGGCGCCTTGACCGGAAGGCTCGTCGGCAGGTCTGTCGCAAACGCGCTCGAATGTGTCGCGAGCGCGATCCCCGCACTACTGCCAATGAGCCAGAAAAGTTTCATCCGCGCCCCATACCCCAAGCCCACGTTAGATCAAACAAGGGTGACATCCATTCAAAAGCCTTATTGCTACTCATTCTTAATTGCGAGTAGGATTCGCCACCGCTATTCCAGCATCTGGCCGACGCTCCAGCTCACGGCGGAAACGGTCGGCTCCAGGCTGAGGCGGCCGACCACCTGTTCGAGAACCGCATCGCTCTTCGACGGCGACGTCAGCTGCGCGGTGACCTCGACCCGTCCGCTTTCTTCCAGGTCGGTGCTGTCGAGCCGTCGCAGGCTGAGCTGGCCGTTGCCCGTGCTCTGCAACAGCAGGGCGCGGATATGCGCCTCTTCGGGATTCCGGCAGACCACGCGGACGCGGTAGTTGAAGTCGGTTTCGGTCTGGGTGATCGGCTGCCGGTTGATGATCCGCACCAGCGGCCGCAAGGTGAGATTGACGAGAACGACGAATGCCGTCGCCAGCGCCGCGTGCAGCGGATGGCCGCTCCCCGCCAGCAGCCCCACCGCCGCGGAGCACCACAGGGTCGCCGCGGTATTGAGGCCGGTGACGTGAAGTCCCTCGCGAAAGATGATGCCTGCGCCGAGAAAGCCGATCCCGGAGACGACCTGGGCGGCGACCCGGGTCGGGCTGCCGTCGTCGGGAAACAGGCTTTCGAACACCACGAAACTGGCAGCGCCGATCGCGACCAGCGTATTGGTGCGCAAGCCCGCCATCCGCTGCCGCCACTGGCGTTCGAATCCGATGCATGCCCCCAGCAGGGTGGCCATGCCGAGGCTGATCGCGGCCTGATCGATCGATGCGTTCACGGCGAAATTCCTGCTTGGTTTGGTGCGCTCGCCGGTGGCCGGGAGCCCGCCCGGCCGCTCCAGCCATCGCGTTGCTGTAAGACAGTTCGAAGAAAGTTATATGAAGGGCTGCTGTGGCCTCCCGCGATGGTCGTGCAGATGACGCCGGCAAAGCGCGCGAGCGCGCTCTACCCCTTTGCCGAAGCGGCGTGCTGCACTTCCACCGTAACGTGCGACAGGTCGGCGAACCGTTGCAGCCGCCGGCGGTAGTGCGCTGCCTCATTTGTCCCGCTGGTCGCGACCGACACGATGGCGCCGAGGTGGCCGGGCCCCAGCCGCCACAGATGCAGATCAGTGACCCGATCGCCCTCGGCTTCGATCACGTTGCGGACTTTTTCGGCCATGCGCGGATCCGGCGTGCGGTCGAGCAGGATCGCACCGGTGTCGCGCAGTAGCCCGACCGACCAGTTGGCGATGACGGCCGCGCCGATCAGGCCGGCCAGCGGGTCCATCCAGAGCCAGCCGAAGTTGCGCGCCAGCAGCAGCCCGACAATCACGAGAACCGACACGGCGGCGTCGGCCATGACGTGAACGACGGCGGCGCGCATATTGTTGTCGCGGTGATGCTTACCATCGCCATGCTCATGCTCTTCGAATTTCAGCTCGCCTTCATGCGCCTGGCCCGCCTGCATCAGCCGAACCCTGGCGACGAAGGCATGCGGTTCCGGAATCTCGTCGTGCGATTCCAGGTACATGCCGCGGTCCGCGAACGAAAACGACTGGCGGCCGCCGTCCGGCCTCGTGGTCTCGACGGTGAATTCGGCCGCCCCCGGCAGGCCGCCCGCATCCGTACTCACCCGGAAGCGTGGCGGCACGTTGTCTTCGAACACCTCGATGTCGAGCGTAAGCTCGCCGAGTTCGATATGGCGGGTTTCCTCATCGTGATCATGGCCATGGGCGTGGCCGTGGCCGTGCGAGTGATCGTGATGATCGCCGCCGGACAACAGCCAGGCGCTGGCGACATTGACCACAAGCCCGAGCACGGCAATCGGGATCGCTTCGCCGAAGCTGATGGGAACCGGATTGAGCAGGCGCGCGACCGCCTCATAGCCGATCAACAGCGCGATCATGGCCAGAACGATGGCGCTGGAAAATCCGGCCAGATCGCCGAATTTGCCGGTGCCGAAACTGAAGCGGGGGTCGCCGGCATATTTGCGGGCATAGGTGTAGGCCAGCGCCGCCAGCAACAGCGCGCCGGCATGGGTCGACATGTGCAGGCCGTCGGCGATCAGCGCCAGCGACCCGAACAGCGCGCCACCGACGATCTCGGCGATCATCATGATGGTGCAGAGCACGATCACCGCCCAGGTCCGGCGCTCCGCCTTGTCGTGATCCTTGCCCAGAAACACATGGTCGTGCGGCGGAAACGGCAGCAGCTGTTCGGCGTCGGTCATGGCAAGCTCACTTCAGATAGGTGTGGACGACTTCGATCAGCTGATCCGCCGCGGCGGCGTTCAGCGCGCCGGGATTGCGCTCGGGGTCGACCAGATGGGTGCGGATGTGGTCTTCGACCACTTCGGCCATCAGGCCGGCGACGCCGCCGCGAATGCCGGCGATCATGTGCATGATGCGCTCGCATTCGGCTTCCTCGTTCAGCGCCCGCTCGATCGCCTCGATCTGGCCGCGGATGCGGCCGACGCGGGCGAGCAGCTTTTTCTTTTCCCGGATCGTGTGTGCCATCGTCGCCGTATAGGGTACCCCCCTATACTATGTCAAGCCAAGCGGGCCGCCAGAAAGGCCCTGCTTGGGGCGACAGCCATCATCCGGTTGCCGAATCCGGGGTCCGCGGCAGCGTTTGTCATCGACGGTTCGTATACCGGAGGAGTGCCGACGACGAAGGCTTGCCCGGCCTTGATCTCTCGCAACGTAGTCTCGCCACTTGGCCCTGATGATTGCGGCCGGCCGTGACCGAGGCGCCGATCAAAAACGCAAGATGGCATTCATGAATGTATTCTCGACGCCGACCCGCCAGACCGCGCGCGTCGGTGCGGCTCCGGCAGCCCGTGACGGGTTGCTTGCCGCGATCACCTGCCTCGAGCCGGCGGAAGCCTGCGCGAAACTGGAGTCCGCCCCGGAGGGACTGTCCGACGCCGAAGCCGCCGTGCGGCTGAAGAAATTCGGCCCCAATCTCGTCGCACGTGAACGCAAGCCGAGCGTTCTCGAAGAGCTCTGGAGCCGGGCCCGCAATCCCCTGAATGCCCTGCTGCTGACGCTGGCGATCGTCTCCTATTTCCTGGGAGACGTCCGCGCCGCGGTGGTGATCGCGGCCATGGTGGTACTGGCGATCACGACGGCCTTCATCCAGGAACACCGGTCGAATAAGGCGGCAGCCCAGTTGCGCGCCATGGTCCACACCACGGCCAGCGTCAAGCGCATCCCCTGTCCATCCGATGACCCGTTCGTCGAGATTCCGATGGATGGTCTGGTCCCGGGCGACGTGGTGCGGCTTTCGGCGGGCGACATGATCCCCGCCGATCTGCGTCTGCTCGAAGCCAAGGACCTGTTCATCAATCAGTCTGCCCTGACGGGCGAATCCATGCCCGCCGAGAAGGTGGCCCAGCCAAGCACCTCCGCCTGCGAAGACGCCTTCGATATGCCGAACCTCTGCTTCATGGGGGCGAACGTCGTGTCCGGCTACGGCACCGGCGTGATCATGCGGACCGGGCCGACAACCTTCTTCGGCCAGCTTGCCCACGAGATCGCCGGCCGACGCGTTCCCACCGCCTTCGACCTCGGCGTCAACCGGTTCACCTGGCTGATGATACGCTTCATCCTGGTCATGGTGCCCGCGGTTTTCCTGATCAACGGCTTTACCAAGCACGATTGGCTTGAGGCGCTACTTTTCGCCGTGGCGGTGGCGGTCGGGCTTACTCCCGAAATGCTGCCGATGATCGTGACGGTCAATCTCGCCAAGGGCGCGATTGCGATGTCGCACAAGAAAGTGATCGTCAAGCGCCTCAACGCCATCCAGAATTTCGGCGCGATGGACGTGCTGTGCACGGACAAGACCGGTACCCTGACCCAGGACCGGATCATCCTGAAGCGGCACCTCGACATCCAGGGCAACGACTCCGACCGGGTGCTTCAATACGCCTTTCTGAACAGCCACTTTCAGTCGGGGCTCAAGAACCTGCTGGACAAGGCAGTGCTGGCGCATGTCGAACTCGAGCAGACTTTGAAGATCGGCAGCGGCTATTCGAAGCTCGATGAAATCCCCTTTGATTTTTCGCGCCGCCGCCTGTCGGTCGTCGTCGCGCGGGAAGACGGCAAGCACATTCTCATCTGCAAGGGCGCCGTCGAAGAGATTTTTTCGGTGTGTACGAACTACGCGCTGGATGCGGAAGTCGGGAAGCTCGACCAAACTCATTTTGAAGCGGCCCAACAGCAGACGGCTGCGCTCAACTCCGACGGATTTCGCGTGGTCGCGGTTGCCTATAAGGAGATGGAGGCGTCAAAGACCACCTACTCGATCGCGGACGAGGCCGGTCTGACGCTGCTCGGCTACATCGCCTTTCTCGACCCGCCGAAGGAGAGCGCCCGCGAGGCGATCGCGGAGCTGGCGCGCAAGGGCGTTCAGGTCAAGGTGCTCACCGGCGACAATGAAGTCGTCACCCGCAAGATCTGTCACGAGGTCCAGCTCGACCCCGGCGAAATTCTGCTCGGCACCCGGATCGCCGAGATGAGCGATGCCGAACTGGCCGACATCGCCGACCGCACCACGGTGTTCGCCAAGCTGAACCCGGCGCAGAAGGAGCGGGTAGTACGGGCGCTGCACGAAAAGGGACATGTGGTTGGATTTCTCGGCGACGGGATCAACGACAGCCCGGCCCTGAAAGCCGCCGATGTCGGCATCTCCGTGGATACCGCCGTCGATATCGCCAAGGAATCCGCC
>Ga0302202_10007519_pt1 | contig 10519 bp, 7 predicted proteins | sample II_Bog_N3_3_FD_194579 | JGI IMG/M metagenome (GOLD analysis project Ga0302202, IMG submission 194579) | Peat permafrost microbial communities from Stordalen Mire near Abisko, Sweden - II_Bog_N3_3 | ecosystem: Environmental > Terrestrial > Soil > Wetlands > Peat | place: Sweden: Abisko, Stordalen... | reverse complement strand
GGCCCGCGCTCCTGCGGCGCTGATCCTGGCCCGGTCTGCTATGATCGCGGCAACACCGAGCCCTCCACCACCGATGCCAATGTGGTGCTGCAAACGCTCAACCCAGAATATCTGCTCGGCGGGCGGATGAAGATCAACCAGGAACTCTCCCGCGCCGCCATCGGGCTGCTCGCCGACCAACTCGGCCTTGGTCTGATGGAGACCGCGCAGGGCATTCTCTCGGTGGTCACGGCCAACATGGCCCGCGCCATCCGGGTGATCTCGGTCCAGCGCGGTCACGACCCGCGCGACTACACGCTGATGGCCTTCGGCGGGGCAGGCCCGCTGCATGCGGCGCTGCTGGCCAAGGAACTCGACATGAAGCGAGTCCTGGTGCCGCGAAACCCCGGCATTCTCTGCGCGATGGGGCTGCTGCTGACCGATCTGCGCGCGGATTTCGCCACAACCCGCCTGATGCCAGCAACCGCAGCCTCGCTGCCCGACATGACCGAATTGTTCGCATCCATCACCGAGCGGGCCGAGCACTGGTTCGAACACGAGGCCATCGCACCGGAAAACCGCCGCTTGGTTCGCACTGCCGACATGCGGTATCATGGCCAAAACTACGAGCTCGCGGTGGAATTGCCGGAAGGGCCGATCACTGAGGCCACGATGGCGGCACTGGCGACCGATTTCGCTGAAGCGCATCGCCAGCGCTATGGTTTTGTAGCCGACGGCGAACAGGTGCAGGTCGTCACCCTGCGTCTGGAAGCCACCGGTCTGGTGCGTAAAGCCGAATTGCGCGCTTGGCCGGATGCCGGGCCGGATGCCTCGGGGGCAATCACCGGCACCCGCCAAGTCTGGCTCCCCGAAGCCCGCGACTTCGTTGTCACGCCGCTCTACGACCGCGCAGCCCTCAGGCCCGGCAATCGTTTCATCGGCCCGGCCATTGTCGAGCAGATGGATGCCACCACCGTCGTTCCCCCCGGCATGACGGCCACCGTTGATACCTATCTCAACCTGATCTTGGAGACCCCATGAGCCAGGCCGCATCCCTCGCCCTCCCCGCGAAGCTCGACCCGATCACCGTCGAGGTGATCGGTGCCGCCATGGCTTCGATTGTGGAGGAAACCGGTGAGGCGCTGATCCGCGCCTCCTATTCCACCAACATCAAGGAGCGGCGCGACTGCTCCACGGCCCTGTTCACCGCCAATGGCGAAACTCTCTGTCAGGCGGAGCACATCCCGATCCATCTGGGCAGCTTCATCGGTCTGCTGCCGCATATCATGAAGCGTTTCCCGCTTGAGGACATCCGCCCTGGCGACGCCTTCATCGGCAACGATGCCTATGAGGGCGGCGGCACCCATCTGCCCGACCTCGTGCTGGCCGAACCGATTTTCGTCGATGGTCGCATCCTAGCCTGGACGGTCAACCTCGCCCATCACTCGGATTTCGCTGATCGCGGTCATGCCCATATCTATCAGGAAGGCCTGCGCATCCCGCCGGTGCGGCTCTATCGCGAAGGCGCGTTGCAGAAGGATGTGCTCGACCTGATCCTGCTCAACTGTCAGGTGCCGCGCGAGCGTCTGTCCGATCTGCGCGCCCAGATGGCCGCCAACCGGGTGGGCGTGCAACGCTTCCAGGCGCTGTGCGTGAAATACGGCGCTGAGATGGTGCTGGCGGCCGGCGATGCGCTGATGGACTACGCAGAGCGCAAGATGCGCGCTGGCATCGCCGCAATGCCGGATGGCACTTGGCGTTTCGAGGATATCTTTGACAACCCCGAAGTGCAGGAAAATATCCCCTTGGCGGTGGAAGTAACCGTCAAGGGCGACAGCATGAGTCTGGTCTTCGAAGCGCCTGACCAGTTGCGCGCCAGCATCAACATGACCTACACGGCGCTGCTGGCGACCGTCTATTACATCGTCAAATCCGCACTCGACCCCAGCATTCCGCCCAATGCCGGCCTCGCCCGCCCGCTCACCGTCACCGCCCCCTCGGGTTCGATCCTGAACTGCGTCCATCCGGCCGCCGTCAACGGACGGGTGCAGACCTGCCAGCGCGTGGCGGACCTTATCCTGGGCGCGCTCGCCCAGGCGATTCCGATCCAAGTGACCGCCTGCTCCAATTCCGCCTGCTCGGTCGCCTCGTTCATCGGCCAGCGGCCGGACGGCACGCTGTGGGTCTATCTGGAGACGATGGGTGGCGGCAACGGCGCACGCGCCACCAAGGATGGGCTCGACGGCGTGCACGTGCACACCACCAACACCTCCAACCTGCCGGTGGAGGCGCTGGAGATCGAATACCCGCTCACCCTGCTGCGCTACGAACTGGTCACCGATTCCGGTGGTGTCGGCCAGTATCGCGGCGGCATGGGGCTGCGCCGGGTCTATCGTGCCGATGCGGATTGCCGGGTGCGTGTCGATGTCTCGCGCCAGCGTTCGCAGAGCTGGGGCCTGCTTGGTGGCGGCCTGGGTGCGCACGGTGCCATCGAGCCCGGTCCCGGCGTGGAGTTCGACCGCGACGCGGCCGTGCTCAAGGCGGGCCAATGGTTTACCGTCATCACCCCCGGCGCGGGTGGCTTCGGCGATCCGGCGTCTCGCGCTCCGGAAGCGATTGCACGCGACCTCGACGCAGGCGTGATCAGCACCAAGACCGCACAGGAGATCTATCACCACAGCGCCTGAGACCTGCCACCCCAAGCCAAGCCAAGCCGTCATGCGGCACCCGCTATCGCAACACCATCACAGGAGAGCCGCCTTGACCAAGTTCATTCTCGATCGTCGTGCTCTGCTGGCTGGTGCCGCAGCGCTGCCTTTTCTGCGTTCCCATTCGGCCCGCGCCTCCACGCCGGGCAACATGGTGTTCGGCCTGTCGAGCTACCCTCCCACGATCGAGCCCTGGGCGAATGGCGGCACCGCCTCAGCCACCGTCAAGCTGATGATCCATCGCGGACTGACCTCGTTCGCCGCCGACGGTTCGGCGCAGGGCGAGTTGGCCGAAAGCTGGACGCGTGAGGGAGACCGCATCTGGGTGTTCAAACTGCGTGCGGCGAAATTCCACAATGGCGATCCGGTCACCGCTGAGGACGTCAAATGGAGTTTCGAGCAGATCGGCGATCCCGCATCGACCGCCTATTTCCGCGCTGAGATGCAACGCATCGACAAGATCGAAACGCCCGATGCGCGGACGGTACGCATCGTCACCAAGGAACCGCTGGTCACCTTGCCGCTCTGGCTGGCCAGCTTCCACATGCCGGTGATCAGCCCGAAATCAACCAAAGCCCTGGCCATCGGTGCCGGGCCGTTCGTGATCACCGGGCAGGAGCGTGGCGTTTCCATCGATCTGGCGCGGTTCGACGACTACTACAAACCCGGCCTGCCCAAGCTGAAAACCCTGCGCGCCGTCGCCTACGCCGATGAGAATTTGCGCGTGGCGGCCCTGCACTCGGGCGACGTGGATCTGATCGAATACGTGCCCTGGCAGGCGATGGACGAGATCGCCGCCGACCCGGCGCTGAAGCTGGACACCACTGACGGGCCGTTCATGTATCTCGTCTTCAACGGTTCCAAGCCGCCGTTCAACGACGCACGGGTGCGCCGCGCAGTGGCGCACGCCATCAAGCGCGAGGATCTGGTCAAGGGCGCATTCTTCGGCCGTGGCTCCGGACTGGCGCATCTGCCGATCCCGGAATCGAGCCCCTTCTATAACCCTGAATTCAAGAACGGCTGGAATTACGACCCCGCTTTGGCCAAGCGCCTGCTCGCCGAGGCCGGCTTCGGTAGCGGACTTTCCGTCACGCTGCTTTCCACGGCGCAATATGGCATGCACAAGGACACCGCCGAGATCGTTCAGCAGCATCTGGCCGAAATCGGCATGACCGTCACCCTCAGCCTGCCGGACTGGGCGACCCGTGTGGCGCTCGGCAACCGTGGTCAATACGATTTCAGCGTGATGGGCAACACCGCCGACAACAACGACCCCGACGGTCTGGCCTCAGCCATCGACGGCAGCCTGCCTCCCGCCTATGTGCGCAGCTTCAACCTGCCGACGCCGAAAATCACCGAATTGCTGCAACTCGGCCGGGTGACGTTCGACGAGGCGAAGCGCAAAGCGATCTATCACGAGATGGAAAAAGTGGCGATCGAGGAGGCTCCGTTCGTCGGTCTGACGTGGCGCAGCCAGGGCTATGCGATGCGCAAGGGCGTGACGGGCTTCACCAATCTACCCGGCGCACTCACCTTCTTCACGGGGGAGACCTTCGAGACCACGGCCACCAGCTGATGGCAGGGTATGCATTGCGCCGCCTTGCGGTGGCGCTTCTTCTGGTCTGGCTGGTCACGAGCTTGGTGTTCCTGGTGATCCATCTGATTCCGGGCGACCCGGCCGAGCTGCTGCTTGCTCAGGGCGGGGTGTCCGCAGATCCGGCGATGGTGGCGGCCCTGCACGCGAAGCTCGGCCTCGATCAGCCGCTCTGGGTGCAGTATCGTGACTATCTCGCGGGCCTTGCGCATGGCGATTTCGGCAGCTCGATGGTCGATGACCATCCGGTGTCCGAGGAGATCGCACTGCGCCTGCCGCGCACGCTGGAACTGGTGGGCGTGGCGGGGTTCATCGCGGTGTTGTTGGGCCTGCCCAGCGGTGCCATGGCAGCCCTCACCGCCGGGCGATGGCCAGACCAAGCGCTCTCGACAGCCGCAGGCCTTGCGCTGTCGGTTCCGGTCTTTGTGGTCGGCACGCTGGTGGTGCTGGTGCTCGCACAGGAACTGCATCTGGTGCCGGCAGGCGGTTATGTGCCGCTGGCGCGCGATCCCGGTCGGCACTTGCTCCTGCTGTTGATGCCGGCGGGGACCATCGCGGTGGGGCTGACCGCCACGCTGTTTCGCGTCAGCCGCTCGGCCGTGCTGGAAATCCTGCCGCGCGAGCATGTCCGCGCCGCCCAGGCGCGCGGGCTCGCACCACGGACGATCATTTTCCGCCACGTGCTGCGCAATGCCCTGATGCCGGTGATCACCGTGTTGGCGCTGCATTTGGGCGGCCTGCTCGGAGGCACGGTCCTGGTCGAATACGTGTTTAACTATCCCGGCCTGTCCGGCACGCTGGTCGATGCGGTCTCGGCCCGGGACTACCCTGAGGTGATGGCAATCGTGCTGGTGATCTCGGTGCTCGTTGTGTTGCTCAATCTGGTCATCGACCTCTGCTACGGGCTCATTGATCCCCGCCTAAGGTACGGCTGATGCGGCGGTTTTTAACGCCTGCGATCCTGCTCGGCCTGATCGTCCTGCTCGCGCTGGCAACCCCGTTCTTGCCGCTCGCCAACCCGCTGCATCAATCGATCGCGCACCGCCTCGCCGCACCTTCGTGGGCCCACTGGGCGGGGCAGGACGAATATGGCCGCGACGTGTTCTCTCGCCTGATCTGGGGCGCACGCACATCGCTGGGTGTGGCGTTCACCGCCAGCTGCGTCGCCGGGGTGCTGGGAATCTGCCTGGGCGTGCTGGGCGGCTTCTTCCGAGGCGCGGTCGAACTGGTCACGCTGCGTCTGGCCGAACTCGTGCTGTGCTTTCCGCCCATGCTGCTGGCCCTGCTGGTGGTCACATTGCTGGGACCGGGTGCTGCGACGATGATCCTATGCCTGTCGATCCTCTTCGCGCCCGGCTTCGCCCGCGTCGCCTATGCGGAGACGCTGACGCTGCGCGGGCTCGACTTTGTCACAGCACAGGTGTCGCTCGGCGCGCCGTCACTGCGCATCCTAACCCGAACCGTGCTGCCCAACATCGCACCGCCGCTGATCGTGCAGTTCTCACTGACCGTCGCCGCAGCCTTGCTGCTGGAGAGCGGTCTGTCCTTCCTCGGCCTGGGCGTCGTGCCGCCCTCGCCGTCCTGGGGCCTGATGATCCGTGGCGCACGGGCGACGATGACGCAGGCACCTTTGCTGCTGCTCTGGCCGTGTCTGGCGCTGTCGGGCACGGTGCTGGTGCTGAACCTGTTCTGCGACCGGCTGCGTGTCCTGCTCGACCCCCGTTCGAGCACCGCCCGCCCGGGATTTCTGCGCACCGCACTCGGCCTGCCGCCCGTGGCCACCACCGTGCAGGCCGGGCTGCTGGCCATGCGCGGCCTGACACTCGAAGTTCAGCGCGGTGCCAGTTGGGTGCCGGTGGTGCGCGATGTCGATCTCGATGTCGGCCCCGGCGAGACGGTGGCGCTGGTGGGAGAGAGCGGCTCAGGCAAAACGCTCACCGGCCTCGCCATCATGGGGCTGTTGCCCGCACCGATCAGGGTGGCGGCGGGCGAGATCCGCTTGGTTGGAACTGAACTGCTCCGCCTGCCGGAAAACGCGATGCGCCGCCTGCGCGGCAGTGACATCGCCATGGTGTTCCAGGATCCCTCCAGCGCGCTCAACCCGCTGCACCGCATTGGCACCCAAGTTGCCGAAAGTCTGCGTGACGCACCGGACGAACAGGCGCGCGTGGTCGCATTGCTGGGCACTGTCGGCCTGCCCGAGCCGGGGCGGGTGGCGCAGGCCTATCCGCATCAACTCTCCGGCGGTCAGCGCCAGCGGGTGATGATTGCGGCAGCCATTGCCAACCATCCGCGCCTACTGGTGGCAGATGAGCCGACCACCGCACTCGATGTCACGGTGCAGGCTCAAATTCTCGACCTGCTGGCACAGCTGCGCAGCCGCGAGCGCGGCATGGGCATGCTGTTCATCAGCCACAACCTCGCCGTCGTCGCCGATATCGCTGACCGCGTGGTGGTGATGTATGCTGGCCAAGTGGTGGAGCAGGGACCGGTGGCTGAGGTGTTTGCGCATCCGCGTCACCCCTATACGCAGGCGCTGCTCGCCAGTGCCCCCGAGGGCGACGCCGTGCGCCTCGCCACCATCCAAGGTGCTGTGCCGCAGCCCTGGGCGCTGCCACAGGGCTGCGCCTTCGCGCCGCGCTGTGACAGCGCTTTCGCCGCCTGCACCCTTGATAGGCCAGCATTGGAGGCCTGTGGCGACGGACGCAGCGCACGCTGTCTGCGCTGGAGGGAATTCGCATGACGGCTGATCTCCTGATCCCCGACATCCCGATTGTCGAAGCCCGCGGCCTGTGCCGCAGCTTTGCCCCGCGCGGTGGCGGTCTGTTTCAACGTGGCCGGAAACTGCTTGCGGTGAGCGACGTCAATCTCGCCATCTTCCGTGGCGAGGCGGTAGGCGTGGTGGGAGAATCCGGCTGCGGCAAAAGCACGCTCGGCCGCCTGCTGCTGCATCTGCTGCCGCCTTCGTCCGGTGAAGTGCGCTTCGAAGGCGAGTCTCTGGCCGGACTTCATCCCGCCGAACTGCGACGCCTGCGCCAGCGTGCGCAAATGGTGTTTCAGGATCCGCAGGCGAGTCTCGATCCGCGCCGCAGTGTGGGGGCGCAGATCGCTGACGGCATCGAAATCCATCGGCTGGCACCGCGTGCGGATGTTGCCGACTTAGTGGCGAAGCTGTTGCGACAGGTGCAACTCGACCCAGGAATTGCGCATCAGCTGCCGCATCAATTCTCCGGCGGCCAACGCCAGCGCATCGCGATTGCCCGCGCGTTGGCGACCAAGCCAGATTTCATCGTCGCCGACGAGCCGGTCTCAGCCCTTGATGTCTCGGTGCAGGCGCAGATCGTCAATCTGCTGGCGGATTTGCGCAGCCAGTTGCATCTGACGTTGGTCTTTATCAGCCACGATCTGCATGTGGTGCGTCATCTCTGCGACCGGGTCGTGGTGATGTATCTCGGGCGGGTCGTCGAAGAGGGACCGACCGCGCAAGTGTTTGCCAGCCCCGCGCATCCCTATACCCGCGCCCTGCTGGCCTCCACGCCGTCACTGCATCATCGGGTGACGGCCGTGCCGCTGGTGGGAGAGATTCCGAGCGCTGCCAACCCGCCCTCGGGATGTCCGTTCCGCACACGCTGCCCGCAGGCGGCACCGGTTTGCGCGGACCAGCTTCCACTGCTCACAGAACTGCCGCACAACCCAGCGCATCGCGTCGCGTGTGTGCGGCCTTAGGAAAGGCGCGAATTCGCCGCGACCAATTGGCCATGCACCGTCACGTCGGGCATACACAGATCGGCAATCTGCGGAGCCACACTCTCCGGCCCCGGCACGCTTTGCGGTTCTTCGCCGGGCATGATCTGAGTGCGCAGCTTGCTGCGAACGATGCCGGGTTCGAACAGATTCACCCGCAAATTGGTGGTCTTGGTCTCATCCGCCCAACAGCGCACGAGATATTCCATCCCAGCCTTGGTCGCCCCATAAGCACCCCAGAACGACAGCGGCGCACTCGCCTCTTTGGCTGTCAGGAACACCGCACGCCCGGCCGGTGCGATCGTCAGCAACGGGCCGCAGCTGCGGATCAAGTGCCAATTGGCGGCGAGGTTCACCCCCACCACATCGGCCCAATCCTTCGGCAGAATATGCGGCGCGGGTGTCAGCTTGCCGAGAGTGGCGGCGTTGCTGACCAGAATATCCAACCGCCCGAACCGCTCGAACAATGACGGCCCGATGCGGTCAATGCCCTCGCCATCGAGCAGATCGAGCGGCAACAGCGTGGCGGTGCCACCCGCTGCCGTGATCGCGTCGTCCACCGCCTCCAGCCCGCCTTGTGTGCGGGCGGTGAGCACGACATGCGCACCACGGGCAGCAAGCTCAATGGCGGTGGCCGCCCCGATGCCACGGCTGGCACCGGTGACCAAGGCAATCTGGCCGTGCAGAGACATGCTAGCGGCTCCGCTCCGTCAGCAGGGACAGCTGCAGTCCATCCGGCTGATCCAGGTCGCGCAAGGCAATCGGATATTCGCCGGTGAAGCAGGCATCGCAATATTGCGGCATGTCGGCATCGCGCTTGGCATGGCCGAGCGCACGATACAGGCCGTCAGCGGTGATGAATGCCAGACTATCGGCCCCGATGATCTCCGCCATCTCCTGCACTGAATGCCGGGCGGCGAGCAGTTTGGAGCGCTCGGGCGTGTCGATGCCGTAGAAGCAGGAATGCGTGGTCGGCGGCGAGGAGATGCGCATATGCACCTCGGCAGCCCCTGCCGCGCGCACCATCTCCACGATCTTGCGGCTGGTGGTGCCGCGCACGATGCTGTCATCAACCAGCACAACGCGCTTGCCTTCCAACACCGGCTTGTTGGCCGAATGCTTCAGCTTCACGCCCAGATGGCGGATGGAGTCAGTCGGCTCGATGAAGGTGCGGCCCACGTAGTGGTTGCGGATGATGCCGAGTTCGAACGGAATGCCGCTCTGTGCCGCATAGCCCATCGCCGCCGGCACGCCGCTATCGGGCACCGGCACGATCACATCGGCTTCCACATGGCTCTCACGCGCGAGTTCGGCACCAATCTTTTTGCGCACCTCATAGACCGCGCGGCCCTCCATCACCGAGTCCGGGCGGGCGAAGTAGATGTATTCGAACACGCAGAAGCGGCTGGCGGCTTTGCCAAACGGCTTGATCGAATGCACGCCGCGATCATCGATCACCACGATCTCACCCGGCTCCACGTCGCGCACGAATTCCGCACCGCAGATTTCCAACGCGCAGGTTTCCGACGCCAGCACCCAACCCGTGGTGCCATCGGCCTGCGTCAGGCGGCCCAGGATCAGCGGACGCACGCCCAGCGGATCGCGCACACCCAGCAGCGCCTCGTTGGACAGGGCGATCAGCGAATAGGCACCTTCCACCTGCTTGAGCGCATCAATCAACCGGTCCACCACGGTGGAATACAGGCTGATGGCAATCAGGTGGATGAACACCTCACTGTCCATCGTGGATTGAAACAGACAGCCACGGCGCACCAAAGCGCGGCGCAGCGTGGCGGCATTGGTCAGGTTGCCGTTATGGCCGACGGCAAAACCGCCGAATTCGAAATCGGCATAGAGTGGCTGCACATTGCGCAGCACCGTCTCGCCGGTGGTGGCATAGCGGTTATGGCCGATGGCACGATTGCCAGGCAGACGCGCCATCACGCGGGCGTCGGAGAAGTTTTCGCCCACCAGGCCGAGGCCGCGATGTGAATGAAAGCGACCGCCGTCATAGGAACAGATGCCGGTGGCTTCCTGGCCGCGATGCTGGAGCGCGTGCAGGCCGAGGGCTGTCAGCGCTGCGGCATCCACGCAATTCCAGACGCCGAATACACCGCATTCCTCATGCAACTTGTCGTCGTCGCCGATCATCGTGTCCACGTCCACATTCATTGCGAAATCTCCCACGCCAGTGTCAGGCGCGTTTTCAGGGGCGCGTCGCCAGGGCCTTACCCTGCGGCGCGACATGCATCAGATCCTCTGCCCGCGTGGCCTTACCGGCCGGAGGTGCGGAGAGTTGCGGTCGGTAATTCTGCGGAAGCATACCCACCGCCCACACCGCGCCTTCATAGGCATACGGCAGCGCCCGGGCCTGCAACACCGGCTCGGGCCATTTGTCGGCGGTGACGATCAGTCCCGCCGCAATATAGACGAATACCACCAAGGCCAGCCCGCGCAGCACGCCATAGGCCATGCCGAGCGTGCGATCCACACT
>Ga0302202_10007512_pt1 | contig 10525 bp, 7 predicted proteins | sample II_Bog_N3_3_FD_194579 | JGI IMG/M metagenome (GOLD analysis project Ga0302202, IMG submission 194579) | Peat permafrost microbial communities from Stordalen Mire near Abisko, Sweden - II_Bog_N3_3 | ecosystem: Environmental > Terrestrial > Soil > Wetlands > Peat | place: Sweden: Abisko, Stordalen... | reverse complement strand
GATTTAGAAGGCCGGAGGGGGCTTGACAAGAATTAGGTCGTGAGGCGATAGGCAGGGCCATGGGCTTTGATGAGATTAGAGCGTAGAGCTGGTGAGATTAGAGGAAAGGTGACGGCAAAGGCGCTCACGCAGAGGGCGCGGAGGAAGAAGAGGCGGAGGCAAAGGTGCTCAGGGCGGGTTATTTCGTCATGGGTTCTAGGATGTCGTCGAGGCGGTCGTGGGCGGTGGGGACGCGTTCGAGCTGGGGGTACTTTTCGCCGTCGTGGTAGTCCAGGCGGATGGTCTTGAAGTAGCCGGCGTTTTCGACGATCAGTTCAATCGGCGGGCCGCTGCCTTCGGCCTTCTGGATGGCCTGGTGGAGCAGAGGCGTGGTGAAGGCGCGGCCGTTGACGGCGACGATCTGGAACTCGGGCGCGAGACCGGCCTTCCAGGCGACGCTGTCGATGATGACGTCTCCGATGGCGCCGGCGGTGGAGACGGTGAAGCCGAGTGACCAGCGGGCATCCATCATGCTGTCTTCCGCCTCGGCGAGCTGCGACCAGTAGTTGGACTTGTCCGTATAGACGAGCTTGTAGCCGGAGAGCGCGTTGATGCCGGCGATCTCCGGAGCGTGAGGGTCGTTGGAGTCGAGGCGCTGACGGAGGAAGCCGGCCCAGTCGTAGGGCAACACGGCGTTCAGGCCGGAGACGATGTCGTCAAAGGTATAGGGCACGACCTTGGGCGGTGTGTTGCCGCCGAGGCCTTCAAAGGCGGCGACAAAGTCATTGAGCGACTTCTTGTCGTTGGACTTGGCGCGAATGGTGGAGTCTATCTCGAGCCAGAGCAGTTCGCCTTCGTCGTAGAAGTCCGTGTTGCGACGCCAGTTGTCGTAGGGCCCGGAGACGAAGTAGAGGATGGGGGCGTCGGTGGCGGTGTCCTGCAGGTCGCGCCAGGTGCGGCCGGGGCGAACGTCATTGAGGTAGCCGGCGATGGTGGCGAGGCGGTCGCGGTAGATGGTGTTGTTCCAGATGCCGGAGCGGGTGGCGAGCACGTCACCGAGGTACTCGGTGAGGCCTTCATAGACCCAGAGCAGGTTGTCCTGCATGGGGTCCTGGTAGTTGCCGGTGGCGAGGCCCGCGGGGCGGCGGTATTTGCCGTTCCAGGAGTGCGTGAACTCGTGCGGCAGCAGCAGGCCGTTGTAGATGAACTGGTTGTCGTCGGTGAAGGTCTTTTCGGCGACGCGGTCGTCGGAGGATTGGTGGTGTTCGAGGCCGAAGTGCGCAACCTGATCGCTGAGCGTGACGAGGAAGTGATAGCTGCCGTAGTGGCGCGACTGGTAGAGCGCGCCGGTCTCATGGATGAGTTTGCTGAACTCGTCGATGTGCTCGTTGGAGAGGGCGATGTCTTCAGGACCGTCGCCGGCGAGGTCGAGGTAGTGCTTGGGGGAGATCTCGGGGGCGAGGGGGATCTCGACGAACCAGCGCCCGGCGAGGACGGGGGAGTCAATGAGCTGTTCGAGCGAGACGGTCTTGAAGGAGGTGACGCCGGAGTTGGTGCTGCCGGTGGGTTCGAGCGCGGTGCCGAACTTCCAGTCTGCGGGGAGTTTCATGGACGGCGTGAACCTGAGGTCGGCGACGTTCTGCACCGGCGGGTAGACCAGCAGCTCATTCCAACTGAGCATGGCGAGGTTGGCGCTGGTGGAGGCGCCTGCGGAGAAGCCCGTGGCCGCGGCGGTGGCGAGGAAGTCCATCTTGATGTTGAGCTGGGTGACGCCGGGCGGGACGGTGAGGTGGTAGGCGAACATGTTGACGGGGTCGCGCTCCCACTTGATGCGCGCGCCGTCTGGTGAAGTGATGATGAAGCCGGCCTGGTTGTCGATGGGGCCGTCCGGGGCGTGCTCGCCGGGGATCCACTTGGGGTAGAGGAGCGTGAGCGGGCCGGGCTCGACGGGAATGGTCTCGTAGGAGTGGAGGACCTTGCGCGGGGCGTCGGTGAGGTCTACGTGCAGAGTGATGGGCGCGGTCTGGGCGGCGGCAGCGGCGGCGAAGACGCTGAGGGCGGCCATCGGCAGGATGCGGGAGAAGGTCATGCAGCGGGAGCTCCTGGAGACTTCGATGCTATTAGTCTACTGGGAGGCTACGGCGAGCTTCTCGGAGGCCATGGTCTTTGTGGCCCAGGACTCATAGGTGAGCTGGTCTTTCAGGCGGAGCCAGTCGGCGTCCGGCAGCACCATGAGGTCGGCGCGTGGGATGCCGGGCAGGCCGGTGCCGACGGCATCGAGGCCGCCCTCGCGGTCCTCGCGGAAGTAGCTGGGCGAGATGGTGACGTGGTTGGCGGTGATCCAGGTGGAGATGTGGGTGGTGCCCTGCGCGTCGATTTTGGCGTCGGTGTTCCAGAAGGCGAAGTGGAGCTGTGCGTTGAGCCAGTGGAGGCCGTCGCGGTTGACCCACGAGGTGCGGTGAGAGATGCCGGGATAGATGATGCCGGTGAAGAAGGAGTTCTGGCAGGTGGTGCGTGAGGCGGCATCGGTGCAGGTTGCGGTGAGGCGGGCGTGGAGCGCGGCGAACCAGGCAGCGTCGTGATGGGCGATGTCCATGACGGAGTCGGCCTGACCGTTCATCAGCAGCAGGGGGCCGCGCTGGGCGTTGAGCAGGAAGAGGATGAAGCCGCGCTCGGGTTGGCCGTCGATAGTGAGAAGTGGTGTGAGCGCGTGGTAGGGCGAGGACTGGCAGGGCTTGTTGCCCTTGTCAAAGTAGCCGACGGGGGCGTCGTCAAAGGTTCCGCCGCCGGAGAGGATGATGGCGTGGATCCGAGGGTCTATTGCGCCGGTGATGCCGGCGACAAACGCGCCCATGCTGTAGGCGACGACGCCGATGCGGGCGGGGTCGACCCCGGGCTGGGCATCGAGGTAGCTGACGGCCTGCATGAGGTCGGTCTGCATGAGGCCGGCGAGGCGCTGGCCCCAGTCGTCGTGCGGCAGGGGCGCGGGCGGGTCGACGTCGGCGTCGTGCGGCGAGGGGTTCTGCATGCTGAGGCGCTGGGCGTTGCGCTCGCCTTCGCCGATGGGGTCGTAGGTGATGACCACAGCGCCGGCCTTGGCGAACATCATGCCGGAGTAGAAGGCGTACCAGCCGAACTTGTCGGAACCGTGGCCGTTGACGACGACGATGCCGGGGAGTCTGGTGTGCGGTGGTATGAGCTTCGGATCGGGACGGTAGACGATGGCGGGGACGATCATGCCGTCGGAGGTGGCGTAGGTGATGCGGTCGGCGAGGACGCCGGGGGTGGGCGAGAAGGTGGACCAGACCTTCGCGTGGAGCGCGGGGAGCGGGTGGTCGATGTAGAGGGCGTGGCGGATGGAGGCGCGCCAGGCGTCGGCGGAGTCCTGGGCGTGGGCGGCGGTTGCGGCGAGCATTGCGGCCGCGAGAAGCGTGCGAAGGCGCATGCGAGAGGATAACGCCGCAAGGGTGAAGTTGGCACGGGCGTCCTCAGATAGAATTGGCGCACTCATGATTCTTTACGCCGTGGTTCTCGGCATCATCGTGTTGACGCTGCTGGGCGTTTCGCTGGCGCGGCTGGGCAGCGTGAAGACCAAGGCGGACTACCTGGTGGCCGGGCGGAGCCTGCCGGCGTTTGTGCTGGTGTTTACGCTGCTGTCGAGCTGGATTGGGTCGGGCTCGCTGCTGGGTGGTGCAGAGAATGCGTACAAGCATGGCTTCGGCGCGCTGTGGCAGGCGGCCGGCGGATGGGCGGGGCTGGCGCTGATCTACTTCATCGCGCCGCGGGCGAGAAAGTTTGCGCAGTTCACGATTCCTGATCTGTTAGAGAGCCGCTACAACCAGACGGCGCGCGTGCTGGGGGTGATCGCAGTGTTGTTCGCGTACACGGCGATTACCAGCTACCAGTTCATCGGCGGCGGCGACATTCTGCACCTGATCTTTCCGCAGGTGACGGCGCGCGAAGGGCAGTTCATCCTGGCGGGGTTTGTGATTGTGTTTACGGCGATCGCGGGGATGGGCTCGGTTGCGTATATGGATGTGGTGATTGGGATGCTGGCGACGGCGACGATGATCCTCTCGCTGCCGGTACTGGTGCATCTGGCGGGAGGATGGACGGGCGTGCGCGCGGCCCTGCCGGCGAGCCACTTCCGGTTCTTTGGAGACATACGGCCGTTCACCAGCTACTTTACGGGGCCGGTGCTGGCGGATGGCTCGCGGGCCAAGGTGCAGTCGGCGTTTGAGATCTTTCTGCCGACGTGCCTGCTGATGCTGGGCAACCAGTCGATGTACCAGAAGTTCTTCTCGGCGAAGAGCGAGAAGGATGCGACGCGGGCGACGCTGGGGTGGATCGTGGGGACGGTGATTCTGGAGAGCGTGATCGTGGCGATTGCGGTGGTGGGGTCGGCGCTGTACCGGACGGGTGAGGTGGCGCAGAGGCCTCGAGAGATACTGGCGTATACCGCGATTCATAGCTTTGGCGGCTGGAGCCAGGGCAGGCTGCTGGCGATTCTGGGCGCGTTGTTGGTGGGGGCGATCTTCGCCAAGGTGGTGTCCACGGCGAACAACTATCTGTTCAGCCCGGCGACGAACCTGGTGAATGACGTCTTCGTCCGATACGTGAGGCCGAACGCCGGCAACAAGCAGGTGCTTCTGGTGAGCCGTTTGATGGTGGTGGGGCTGGGGTTGTGGGCGCTGTGGCAGTCGCTGGGGACGACCAGCGTGCTGCAGAAGTCGCTCTATGCGTACACGATCTACTCGGCGGCGCTGACACCGGTGATTCTGGCGGCGTTCTTCTGGCGGCGGGCGACGGCGGCGGGCGCGGTGGCGAGCATCGCGGCGGGGACGGCGATGACCGTCGGCTGGGACTGGCTGACGCCGCACCTGCCGGTGCGGGTGGGGGCGCTGGAGGCGATTCTGCCGGCGCTTGTGGCGTCTCTGCTGGGGCTGGTGGTGGTGAGTTTGCTGACGAAGCGGCCGTCGGAAGAACATTTGAGGCCGTTTGAGGGCTGAAGGGTCTGCAAACAAAGGCTTTGACGCAGAGTTCGCCAAGGGAGCCAAGTTTCGCAAGGGGATGCGGCGGGGTGCGGTGCTCTGCATCTAACGGCAAAGAGAGGTGACGCCCCATGACCAAGACCCATAGCTCGATCGCCACGGATAGCGCCGCGTTGCTACACAAGACTGTTGGTGACGACGTCACAGCGACGTTTGAGAGCGATCCGAAGTTTGTCGCCTCCGACCCGACGGCGGATGCTTCCTCAGAGAACAGCCTGCTGCTGCGCGATACCGACGACATCGCCGACAGCGAAGAGGAGCTGGAAGAGATCGAGGCCGATCCGCTGGACGACGAGGACGGCGAAGACGAATCAGAGGACGTGGACGAGGCTGAGACCGACCGGGTGGTAGATGATGCGCTGCGGATGTAGCCTGTAATCAGCCGCCGAAAGGAGAGCGCATGAAGAAGAGATCGCTGTGGAAGGGGCTGGTGGCAGGAGTGGTCGCGGGGGTGGTGGCGACGCTGGCGAAGACGATTGCCGAGAAGTACTATCCGCCGCATGTTCATGGCGAGCCGGAGCCCCAGGAGGAGCTGGTGGAGAAGCTCGCCGGAGACCACCTGGACCGCAAGACCAAAGCAGTGGCGAGCGGGGCGATAGAGTGGGGGTTTGGCGCGGCGGCGGGGGCGGCCTATGGAGCTCTGGCGGAGTACTATCCGGCGGCGAGCTCGCGGGGTGGGGCGACGTTTGGACTGACGCTGATGACGCTGACCCATGAGACGGCGCTGCCGATGATGGGGCTGGAGGCTCCGCTGGACGAGCAGACGCCCCGGGAGCACGCCAGCGAGGCGGCGACCCATGTGATCTATGGGGTGGTGGCGGAGCGGGTGCGGCGGCTGGTTCGGGGGATGCTGGAGTAACTATAGTTTGCACTCGAATTGATTTCAGTACAGCAAAGGGACGCGCCGCAATCGTTTATACGATGGCAGACGTGCGGTACTCGGCAGGGTCGCGGACCGGGCCGGGGGCTAGAATCGGTTCACCAGATGACAAAGCCCAATGTTGTTAAGTCAATAAGGAGTTGTGACCGCGAGCCGCGGCGGCGGCGCGTGGTGATCGTCGGCGCCGGGCCGGGTGGACTGGCGACTGCCATGCTACTGGCGCGCAGCGGCGTGCGGGTGACCGTGGTGGAGAAGCATGGCCGCGTGGGTGGACGTACCGCCACCATGGAGCAGGACGGCTTTAAGTTCGACATCGGGCCGACGTTCTTTCTCTATCCGAGGGTGTTGCGCGAGATCTTCCGCGATGCGGGGTACGACCTGGACCGTGAGGTCCCCATGGAGCGGCTGGACCCGCAGTACCGGCTGGTGTTCGGTGAGGGCGGCGGCCAGATTGACGCGACCGCAGACGTGGAGCGCATGGAGCGTCAGATTGCGGCGATCTCGCCAGGCGATGCGGTGGAGTTCAAGAACTTCCTGAGCCGCAACCGGGAGAAGCTGGCGGGGTTTCTGCCGGTGCTGGAGTCGCCCTTTGAGAGCTGGCGCGACCTGTTGCGGCCGGAGCTGATGCGGCTGCTGCCGCTGATGAAGCCGTGGCTCTCGCTGGACGGCGACCTGCGCGCGCACTTCAAAGACGAGCGCATACGGCTGGGGTTCAGCTTCCAGTCGAAGTACCTGGGCATGAGCCCGTTCCGCTGCCCTTCCCTGTTTTCGATTCTGTCGTTCCTGGAGTATGAGCACGGAGTCTTTCATCCCGTGGGCGGATGCGGAGCGGTGACCGCGGCGATGGCGCGCATCTGCGAGGAGATGGGCGTGGAGATTCTGCTGAACGAGCCGGTCGAGGAAGTATTGATCGACCGTGGACATGCCGTGGGTGTGCGCACGGCGAAGCGGCGGCTGCAGGCGGACTCCGTGGTGATGAACGCGGACTTTGCCGACGCGATGCGGCGGATGGTGCCGGGAAGGCATCGCAGCAAGTGGAGCGACCGGAAGATTGCGGGTAAGAAGTTCTCGTGCTCGACGTTCATGATGTACCTGGGGATCGATGGGCGCTACGATGACGTCGCGCACCACACCATCTACCTCGCAGAGAACTACCGGCAAAACCTGCGGGACATTGAAGATCTGCACCGGCTGTCAGAGAACCCTTCATTCTATGTGCAGAACGCGTCGGTGACCGACCCGACACTGGCGCCGGACGGGCAGTCCACGCTGTATGTGCTGGTGCCGGTGACGCACGAGACGGGTCTCATTGACTGGCCTGCTGAGACGTCAAAGTTTCGCACGCTGGCGCTGCGCCAGATGGAGCGGATCGGGATTCGCGACGTGGAGAGCCGGATACTCACAGAGAAGGTCCTGACGCCGAGCGGGTGGCGCGAGGAGTTCGGGCTGTTCAAGGGAGCGACGTTTTCCATGGCGCACTCGCTGGACCAGATGTTGCACCTGCGGCCGCACAACCGCTTTGAGGATGTGCAGGGCATGTACCTGGTGGGCGGGGGAACGCACCCTGGATCGGGTTTGCCTGTAATCTTTCAGTCGGCGCGCATTAGCTCGCGGCTGCTACTGGAGGACCTTGGCATGGAGCCGCAGTGGTCCGCCGCGACGGAGATGTCTGTGGAGAACGACATGATGCAGGTTGCTTCGTGAGAGCGGAAGTAGAAGCGATGGAGCACACGGTTGCAGCAGCCGAGTCGCGTCCTTTGTCCTGCGGACGGTTTTGCGGACTCCGCGCGGGCAGCGACCTGAGCTGGGTGGCGATGCCGGTGCAAGGGAGAGTGCGCGTGCTGCGCGCGGCGCGGCATCGCATGGCAGAACGCGCGGAGGAGTTTGCTGCGGCGATCTCGCCGCTACTGGCAAGGTCGAAGGCCGACACGCTGATGAGCGAAGTGCTGCCGCTGCTGGATGCGTGCAAGTTCCTGGAGCGTGAAGCCGCGAGGCTGCTGCGTCCACGGCGGCTGGGGCTGAGTGGGCGTCCGCTGTGGCTGGGTGGCGTGCGCGCGGAGATCTATCGCGAGCCGCTGGGGCATGTGCTGATCATCGGGCCGGCGAACTATCCGCTGTTCATTCCCGGAGTGCAGGCCTTGCAGGCGCTGGCTGCGGGCAACTCTGTTACGTGGAAGCCAGGTATGGGCGGAGCCGCGGTCGCTGCGCTGGTGGCGCGCGCTCTGCGAGAGTCCGGATTGCCCGAGGGCGTGCTGACCGTAACGGAGGAGAGTGTGGAGGCTGCGCAACGGGAGTTGGAGCGCGGCGCGGACAAGGTGATCTTTACCGGGTCGTTCGAGAGCGGGCGCAAGGTGCTGACCGAGCTGGCCGAGACGGCGACGCCCGCGGTGATGGAGCTGGCCGGAGCGGACGCAATCTTTGTGACGCCGGAGGCAGACCTTCAGCGCGTGGCGAAGGCCGTGGCGTTTGGTCTGCGGCTGAACGGGGGAGCGGTATGCATGTCACCGCGGCGGCTGTTTGCGAATCAAGCGACGATGAAGGAGCTGCGACCGCTGCTGGAGGAAGAGCTGGCGAAGGTACCGGCTGTAGCGCTGGATGCGAAGGCCGAGACACGCCTGAACGAGATGCTGGAAGAAGCAGTGAGTGGCGGGGCTGCGGTCCGGAGTGCAGGCATGGCGACCCCACCTATGACGATAAGGCCGTCATGGATGGGCCACCCCGTCATTGTGGATGGAGCGCGGGCGTCGATGGCGATTGCGCATAGCGATGTGTTTGCTCCGGTGATCTCGCTGCTGGAGGCGAACTCCATGCTGCAGGCCGCTGAAATCTATGCGCATTGCCCCTTCGGCCTGACAGTGGCGATCTTCTGTGCGCCGCAGGAAGAGAAGCGGGCGCGAACGCTGGCTGGGATGCTGCGCGCGGGGACCGTGCTGTTCAACGATGTGATTGCGCCGACGGTGGATCCGCGAGTGCCCTTCGGCGGGCGCGGTGCAAGCGGTTACGGCGTTACGCGTGGTGCAGAGGGGTTGCTGGAGATGACCTCGGTGAAGACACTGCTGATTCGGCGCGGCGGCAACACGCTGCATATGCAACCCACGAAGGACGCGGATGCGCCAATGTTTGCCGGCTTGATCGCTGCATTACACGGCAACGGATGGGCGAGGCGATGGCGCGGGCTGCGAGGGTTCCTCAGCGGCGCGCGAACGTGGAAGTAGAGGCAAGGCGAATACAGGGGTCTCTCCCCTCCGCATCGCAATAAAGCCGTGATGCTCCGGTCGAGATGACAGTTCGATAGATAGCTTTCAGGAGTAAGGATGCGCGTTGGTGTTATTGGATCGGGATTGGCGGGGCTGGCGGCTGCTTGTACGCTGGCGGCGCGCGGGCACGAGGTGGACGTGTTCGAAAAGAACGCGTGGCTGGGTGGGAAGGCGGCGCAACTGCGCGAGCAGGGCTTCCGCTTTGATATGGGGCCGACGATCCTGATTCAGCCTTCGGTGCCGCGCAAGATCTTTGCCGAAGCGGGGCGACGGCTGGAAGACTACGTGCCGATGGTGCGGCTCGACCCGCAGTGGCGTTGCTTCTTCGATGATGGCGCGACGATTGACCTGCTGGATGACGAGGCGACGATGTCGGCGGGCCTGGAGACGCGCTTCCCCGGTATGGGCGGCCGATATAAGGAACTGATGGCGCTATCGCGCGAGCTGCATACCATCAGCGACAAGTTCTTCTTCTGGAAGTCCGTGGGTTCGATCAAGGACACGCTGGACGTGGGGGGCGTGTTCGACATTAAGGTGCTGCGCGATGTACTGAAGATGCGCATGGGCAAGACGGTTGCCGGAACCATCCGCGAGTTCATCGCCGACCCCAACGCAGCGCAGATGCTGGATCACATGGTGCAGTACGTAGGGTCGAGCCCGGATGCTTCGCCGGCGATCCTCACGGCCATCGGCAGCATGCAGATGGAAGAGGGCATCTGGTATCCGATGGGCGGAACGCGCGCGGTGCCGGAGGCGATGGTGAAGCTGGCCACGGAGCTGGGTGTGCGCTTCCACGTGAGCACCGACGTGGCGAAGATTCTGACGACGGTTGAGAAGCATGGCGCGGTGAGCGGGCTGGTGACGGCGATGGGCGAGACGTATATGTTCGACGCCATCGTGAGCAATGAGGACGCCGTGCGTACGCACCGTGAGTTGCTGCAAGGAACAGAAGCAGCGCGGGAGTTCGAGCACAAGCGCAGCTATGAGCCGGCGTGTTCCGGCGTGGTGCTGTATCTCGGCCTGAGCCGGCGCTATGAGCACCTGGCGCATCACGACTTTGTCTTCTCACGCGATCCGCATGAGGAGTTCCATGCGATCTACGACCTGGGCGAGCCGGCGCCGGACCCGACATGCTACCTCGCGTGTACAGCGGCGACGGACGCGGCGAGTGCTCCCGCGGGCGGCGAGGCGATGTATGTGCTGGTGCATACGCCGTATCTGCGACCGCATCACGACTGGAAGACGATGTTCCCTGCGTATCGACAGGTGATTCTCGACAAGCTGAAGCGGACGGCGGGATGCGAGGACATCGAGAAGCGCATCGTCTTCGAACGCGCGCTGACGCCGCAGGATATCCA
>Ga0302202_10007510_pt1 | contig 10528 bp, 6 predicted proteins | sample II_Bog_N3_3_FD_194579 | JGI IMG/M metagenome (GOLD analysis project Ga0302202, IMG submission 194579) | Peat permafrost microbial communities from Stordalen Mire near Abisko, Sweden - II_Bog_N3_3 | ecosystem: Environmental > Terrestrial > Soil > Wetlands > Peat | place: Sweden: Abisko, Stordalen... | reverse complement strand
CGGTTGTGGTGCCCAGCGGGATCGCGACTTTGGCGGGCCAGCTCAGCAGGCGTTCGAGCACCATCACCACGGGGGGAACGGCGGCTGCGACGTACATGTTGTCGATGCCGAAGGGGTTGCCGAGCAGGTACCAGACCGAGGTCAGCACGGCAGCAGCCAGCAGGCCGAGCGTGGCGCCGCGGCCGCTGTGGAACATCGGCAAATAGAACCCAATCACCGCCACGATGGCGATCGACAGCCGCAGCGCGCGGGTGAAGAATGACAGGCGCAGGATCTCCTGCACGAAGAAGACGAAGATCAGCGGCGCGAAGGCGATGATGATCGAAATCACCCGCGTCGCCTTCAGCTCGGCTTGCGGCGTCGGCTTGAAGTGAGGCGAGTAGAAGTCTCGCACCACCAGCGAGGCGATCGACAGCGCCACGGTGCAGACGCTGACGAACACCGAGGCGACCAGCGAGGTTGTGACGAGGCCGGCCAGGAACGGGTTCATGGTCTGCAGGAACACCGGCAGCGCGTAGAGGCTGTTCATGTTCGGATACAGCATCTTGGCGGCAACACCGATCACCGCCAGGGCGATGCCGAGCGGGAAGCACCAGGCGGCGGCATAGAAGGTGGCGCGCCGCGCGGAGTTGGCGTCCGGGCTGGAGGTGATCGCCTGCATGATGAACTGGGTCGAGAAGATCGCGCCGATGGTGCCGATGGTCCAGGCGACGATGGTGGAGGCGCCGAGCTTGCCGTCCCAGGTGAAGTAGACCGGCGGCAGCGCATCCATCATCGGCCGGATGCCGCCGGTGGCGGTCAGCGCCACGCCGAGGATCAGGGCCACGCCGACCAGCTTGATGGCGGAGTGCAGCACGGTGACGTAGGCGACGCCCTTCATGCCGCCGAACACGTAGTAGAAGGTGCTGACGAAGGCGATGATGCACATCGCCACCGGCAGGTTGATCTTCAGCACGGTGGAAATCGCGGCGGCGCCGCTGATGTAGTTGCCGACGTTCACCAGCAGCAGCGCGTAGATCATGATCAGCGACACCGTCAGCATGGTGACGCGGCCGAACTTCTGCTCGATGGCGCCTGAAATGGTGTAGGCGCCGGTATTGTAGAGCTTGCGCACGAAGAACAGGCCGAACAGCAGAAAGCCGATCGAGGCGCCGAGCACCGACCAGGCCGAGGCGATGCCGGACAGGAAGGCCTCCTGCGCGGTGCCGACGGTGGATTTGGCGCCGATGAATTCGGACATCAGCAGCACTGAGATCACCGAGGCCGGCAGCGCCCGGGAGGCGACGAGGAACTGCTCAGACGTGCGGCTGCGTAGCTTCACGGTCAGCCAGCTGGTGAAGGCGATGTAGCAAACCACCATCGCGACGATGATGGCGGTATCAACCGTGCCGAATTGCAACATCGGCTTCCCCTTTGCGTTTTATGCCCCGTCGTGTGGCGCGGGGCAGTTTGAATGGCGTCAGTAGGCGTCCTGGTAGATGGACAGGATTTCGTCGCGGCTGATGTCGCGCGGGTTGTTGTCCAGCAGGCGGCGGATGGCGTGGGCTTCGGTGGCCATGGCACCGAGATCGTCCAGCGGCACACCGTTGCCGGCGAGCCGCATCTCGATGCCCAGGCCCGTGCAGAAGCCGTAGGCGTGGTCACGGATCGCCACGATCTCACGCGAGCCCGGCAGGCCGAGGGCGTCGAGCATGATCGCGGTTTTCTCCGGGGCGGCCGGGGCGTTGAACGCCAGCACATGCGGGAAGATCAGCGCGCAGGCGAGGCCGTGCGGAATGTGGTGGCGGGTGCCGAGCGGGTAGGCCACGGCGTGGCCGGCGGTGGTGTTCACCGGGCCGAGGCAGAACCCGCCATACAGCGATGCCAGCGCCAGCCCGGCGCGGGCTTCACGGTCGGCGCCATCCCTCACCGCGCGCGGCAGGAAGCGGCCGACGAGGCGGATGCCTTCCAGCGCGTAGATGTCGATCAGCGGATGCGCCTTGCGGCTGGTGTAGGCCTCCGCGCAATGCGCCATGGCGTCCACGCCTGTCGCGGCGGTGACGGCGGGTGGCACCGTCAGCGTCAGATCGGGGTCGATCACCGCGATATCGGCGAGCATGTGGCGCGACTGCACCGCCAGCTTGTTCTGGGTGGCGGGGTCGGTGACCAGCGAGCGGGTGCCTGCCTCGCTGCCGGTGCCGGAGGTGGTCGGCACCTGGGCCAAGGCGGCACGACGGCCCAGCACCTTCTCGGGGCCGACAACGTCGAAAATGCTCTGGCCGCTGCCTGGCAGCACGGCGGCGAGCTTGGCCAGATCCATCGCACTGCCGCCGCCGAAGCCGATCACCAGATCGGGTTTTTGTTCTTCCGCCACCGCCAGCAGCGCCAGCAGGTTGGGGATGTCCGGCTCGGGCCGCACCTCGCCGAACACCACCGGGGTGACCGGCAATTCCAGCAGATCGACGCGCGCCGCGTTGAAGGCGTCGGCGACCACGAGGATGCGGGTGAAGCCACGCTCGCGCGCGAAGGCGCCGATCTGGCCGACCAGTCCGCCGCCGAACTTCATGACGGCGGGGCGCTGGATTTCAATAGGGGTGAGCAGGCTCATGCTGCGACTTCCTGGCTTGCGGGTCTGGCGAGCAGTTCGGCGTATTCGATGGCCTCGACCAGGCTCTGCTCGTTGGCGATGCCTTTGCCGGCGATATCGAAGGCGGTGCCGTGGTCGACGGAGGTGCGGATGATCGGCAGGCCGAGCGTGATGTTCACGCCGGAGAGGTCGTTCCATTTTCCGGTGGCGGGATCGATCTCGAAGCCGAGCAGCTTCACGGGGATGTGGCCCTGGTCGTGATAGTTGGCGACGACGGCGTCGTATTGCCCGGCGCGCAGCTTGACGAACACGGTATCACCAGGGATGGGGCCGACCACGTCCATGCCGTCGGCGACGGCCTGGGCGATGACGGGGCCTGCGATGTCGATGTCGTGGCGGCCGAACAGGCCGCCCTCGCCGGCGTGCGGGTTCAGCGCTGCCACGGCGATGCGGGCGCGGCCGAGGTTGAGGCGCACCAGCGCCTGGTGCGTGAGCTCCAGCACCCGGCGGATCCGCTCGGGGGTGGCACGCTTGGGCACATCTTCCAGCGCGATGTGGGTGGTGACGTGGCTGACCCGCATGTTGCCGTGCGCCAGCAGCATGCAGGAGCCGCGCACGCCGGTGAGTTCGGCAAGCATTTCGGTGTGGCCGGGGTAGTGGTAGCCGGCCTTGTTCAGCGCTTCCTTGTTCAGCGGTGCGGTGACGATGCCACCGATCCGCCCGGCCATCGCCAGGCGCACGCCCTGCTCGACCGCCTGGAACGCGAACCGGCCGCCATCGGCCGAGAGCTGGCCCGGCAGGATCGGCTCACCTTCCGGCCCCGCCTGCAGCGCGCACAGAGCGGGCCATTCGGCGTCATCGACGGAGATCTCGGGAATGGCGAGATCCGGGGTCAACGCCAGCCGGGCGCGTTCCAGGGCGGGGATGCTGCCGATGATCATCAGGCGGAGATCGCCGGCCTCGATACGGGGGCGCAGCCGTTGGGCGGCCTTGACGATGATCTCGGGGCCGATGCCGGCGGGATCGCCCATGGTGATCGCGAGATGGCGGGGGGCCATTAGGACAGCCTTTCAGGTTGGGTATCGCCGCAGCACGCGGCCGGTTTCAGCAGGTCGCGCAGCAGCTCGTGCGAGCCGAAGGCGCCGGATTTGGAAATCACCGCAACGCCGTCCCAGCGCCCGCCGCGCAGCACGGAGCTGGGCAGACCAGGGACGATACGCCCCTGCACTTCCAGGCTGCTGGCGCCGAGCGACAGGCACAGGCTGCGCAGGGTTTCGCCGCCGGCGGCGATCAGGGTGCCCGGCGGCGGCAGTTGGGCGATCAGGCGCGCCATTTCGGTGCCGATGCGCTCGGCGGCATCGGCGCGATCGAGACCTTCCGGGAGCACGATGCTGGCGACCGCGGCACCCTCGGTTTCGAGATGTGCGAGCACGCGGGCGGCGCTGGCCGGGCCGCCGTCGGGCAATGGCAGCCAATGCGGGCCGCAGGCGGCGAGTTGGGCGGCGGTTGCCGGCTGGTCCGAGCCGAACAGGCCGAGGATCGGGGTGCGCAGCGGCGGCATCACCGGAGCCGTGCGGCCGGCGGCGCGGGCCAGGGCATGCGCGAGGCCGCCGCTGCCGCACCACAGAACCGGGCTGGGCGCTGCAAGCCCAGCCTGCACGGCGTCGTCGAGATCTGCGTCGGTTTCGGCGTCGAACAGCGTGATGCCGGGCTGCAGGGGTTGGTCGGGTTCGGCTATCCGCGCAGCAATATTTTCGGCCTGCAACGCATCGACCAGATGGGCGCTGACGCATTTCCATTCGCCGCTTTCGGCGCGGCTGTATTGCCGGCCGCCGCGGGTGGTCCGGCCCTGATAGGGAAACGCCGGGGCGAGCACGGCGTAAGTCCACGGACCGTGGCGAAAGCAGGTGGCGATTTCGGCGACCGAACAGCCGCGCAGCAGGCTGTCGAGCTTTTTGTAGCTGAGCGTATCGCCAGCCAGCATCGACGTGAATGCGGCGACCGTGGCGAGGGCGTCGTCACGCGCGGCTTCGCGGGTGCCGGTATCGAACGCCGCGTTGGTCGGCAGGGTTTCGACGTCGCCGCCATGCCAGTAGGCGTGCACCGGACCGAACAGGGCGACGAACTCCGCCGCGGTATCCAAGGCGCCGGTCAGATCATCGGCCATCAGGCGCAGGGCACGGGGAGCTGCGGTCATCCGGCCAGCCGATCCGAGGTGGCATTGCCGGTCAGGCGCACCGCTTCGGTCAGGGCTGCCGCGGTTTGCAGCAGCAGGTCCAGCGCGTCTGCCTTGAAGGCCTCCATCGACATGCGCTGGCTGCGCACCGTCAAGCTGATGCCTGCCACCGGCCGGCCGTCACGTCCCATGACCGGGGCCGCGAGCGTGCGCAGTCCGTAGGCGTTTTCGCCATCGGACACCGCATAGCCGGCGGCGCGGACGATTTGCAGACGCTCCAGCAACGCATCCAGATCAACCACCGTGCGTTCGGACAGCCGAACCCGCTCACCGCTTTCCAGCACCGCGCGCGCCTCGTCCAGCGGCAGCCAGGCCAGGATCGCGTGACCGAGGGCTGCGGCATAGGCGCCGGTGCGGCTGCCGACGCGGCGGTCAAGCTCGCGCTGCGCGGTCGGGCTTTGGGCGCGCTCGATATAGACAACGTCCGGGCCATCGAGCACGCCGAGGGAGGCTGCGTCAGTTCGCGCCGGCACCAAGGCGCGCAGCAGGGGGGCGGCCATTACCCGCAGGCCGCCCTGCGACAGCGCGGTGTAGCCGAGTTCGAGGCATTTGAGGGTCAACCGGAACCGTCGGGTGTCGGGGACGGCCGCGAGGTAGCCGAGCGCCACCAGCGTGTTGATCAGCCGAAAGGCGGTGCCACGGTCCAGCCCGGCCCTGGCTGCGATTTCAGAGAGAATGAGTTCGGGTTGAGCACTGTCGAACGCCCGCAGCACCGCGAATACCTTTGCGGCCGACTGCACGACGCTTTTTTGGCTCTCCGACATCGCCTCACCCTGAAATGTTCGGATTCCGAACAAAAGTTTTATTAACCTGAATGTCACAGATATCGGCCGTTTGGTCAAGCCCTCTGCAGCAGTCCAGCCGGAAAAGCCCACCGCCAGGGGACCTTGCTTGCCCGAGTTTCATTGTGCAGCGGGCCGACAATCCTGTAGCCTCGGGTGCGTTGCCGCTCCGTCCGAGAACTTGCTGTCAGGTTCAGGCCAAATCGCAACGACTGCGAGCGTGTATCGGCCATGAAGAAGAATACGCGTATCGCCCTCGCCATCATCGTTCTGGCGGGCGGCGCCGGTGCTGCCTGGTGGAAGTACGGTCGCAACCACGACCCGATGGCAACAGCCCACGCCTATCTGCAAAAGGGCGACATCCGTGACGCGATCAACGCGTTGCGCACTGCGGTGCTGACACAGCCGGGCAACATGCAGGCGCATCGGCAACTCGGCGTGCTTCAACTGCGCACCTACGAAGCCGTGGCCGCCGAAAAGGAGTTGAAGACCGCGCGCGCCATGGGTGCCACCGAGATCGACCTGCCGGTGCAACTCGCGCGATCCTATATGCTGCAGGACCGCGGGAAGGAGTTGCTGGCCGAGTTCCAGCCGCCGGCGGCCACGCCCGAACTGACATCCGAACTGCTGTTGCTGCGCGCCTTCGCCCAGGCTGGGCAAAAGGATCCAGAGGCCGCCAAGGCCTCCCTCGCCGAAGCCGAGCGACTGGCGCCGAGAGCCCCCAACCCGCGACTGGCCGAAGCCCGGATCGCAGTCGGGCAGCACAATCTCGACCTCGCGGAGCAAAAGGTCACCGAGGCACTGCAGCGCGCGCCGCAGCGGGTGGATGCGATGCTGCTGAAAGCAAAGATCCTGGGGGCGGAGGGCAAAACCGACGAAGCCATCCAGGCATTGGACGCCGTGCTTGAGATCAAACCCAAAAACTGGGTGGCCCGGCTGGAGCGAGCCAATTTGCTGATCGTGAAAGGTTACGACATCAAAGCCCAACAGGACGTGCAAACGGTGTTGGACGAACAGCCAAACTCGCTGGCGGCCACCTACCTGAAGGCGGCGTTGCTGACACGCGCCAGCGATTTCATCTCAGCCAACCTTGTGTTCCAACGCCTTTCTAAAGTCATAGCACGATTTCCCCGCAGTTTTTATTTCCAGGCGATCACCCAATACAATCTCGGCAAGACCGAACAGGCCATCGAATCGGCCACCCGCTACGCCCAGCACAACCAGACCGACCCCGACGGTGTGAAGTTGCTGGCGCGCATTCTGTTGGCTGCCGGGCGCAATCGCCAGACGCTGACGGTGCTGGTGGACGCCACTCAAAAAGGCCAGGCCGATGCCGAGATGCTCGATCTGCTCGGGCGCGCCTATGCGGCGGCCGGCGAACCCGAGCAGGCGGTGGAAACCTTCAACAAGGCAGCAGCGGTAGCGCCGGGCAGTGCGGATATTCTCACCCACCTTGCCTCCGCCAGGCTGAACGCCGGCGATCCCTCCGGTGCCTCGGTGGATTTCAGCCGCTCGACGGAAATGCGGCCGACGCGCGCCAACTCCGCCGAGGCGCTGGTCGTGGCGGCCCTCTCGGGCGGCGATCTCGACAAGGCCGGCAAGGCGTTGGACGATCTTCGCACCCTGGTGGGCGACACCGAAACGGTGGGCCTGCTCACCGGCACGCTGCTGATGAAGCGGCAGGACTACCAGGGCGCGCAGGCGCAATTTGATGCACTGACCCGGCAATACCCATCGGCGATCCGCGCCAGGCTCGCCTTCGCCCAATTGCTGCTGCTGGAGAGCAAAACCGACGAGGCGCAGCGCCTCCTGACGGATGCGTTGCATATGGAGCCGACCAACGAGGCGGTGCTCGGTGCCTTGCTGCAGATCTACATGGCGCAAGGTCATCCCGCTCAGGCCGTGGCGCTGATGCAGGCCGCGCTGGCGGCGGCGCCGAACAGCCAGCCGTTCCTGATCACGCTGTCAGATCTCTATGTGCGCGCCGGCGCTCCGGAGAAGGCGTTGGCGTTGCTCGACAAGGCGCAGAGGCCGGATATCGAGCAGCCCGCCCCGCTGCTGGAGGCGCGCGCCCGGGCGCAGATGGCCCAACACCAGCCTGCCGCGGCGATTGAGACCTATCGCAAGGTGGTGACCCTGGTGCCCGGCAACACCGCGGCGGTGCATCAGTTGGTGACGTTGCAGCTGGGCACGAAGAACTGGGATGGCGCCCGGCATACCCTGCACGAAGCCCTGCTGGTTCACCCCGGCGATGCGGATTTGCTGCGCACGCTGGTCGGCGTCACGCTCACCGAGCAGGGCGAGGACGCGGCGCTGTCTGAAATCTGGAAAATGCAGGCTGATCCGGTGAACCGGATCGGCGCCCGCACGCTGGTGCCGGACCTCGATATGTTCACGCATCACTTCAGGCAGGCGGCCGAGGGTTATGTCGCCCTGCTGAAGGACACCCGCACGGCGGCGCTGGCGCTGCAGGCCTCACAGGCTTACCAGGCCGCCAGCCTGCCGGCCCTCGCCCGCAAGCTGCTGGAAGACTGGCTGGCAACGTCGCCCGAGGATCTGGAAGTCGCCAGCGCGCTTGCCGTGCTCGACATTGGCAACAATCAACTGGACGACGCCCGCCGGCTGTTGGAAGGCGTGCTGCAGCGCCAGCCCAGCGATGTGGTGGCGCTCAACAACCTCGCCTGGGTCTATGGCCAGCAGCATGACCCGCGGGCGCTGGAAACCGCGCGGCGATCGTTCGCCATCGTGCCCGAACCGCACTCGGCGGACACGCTTGGCTGGATCCTGTTGGCGCGGGGCGACTCCGAGAGAGCGCTGCCGCTGCTGACCCAGGCGGCCAATTCGATGAAGGACAATCCCGGCGCGCAGTACCATTACGCGGCGGCGCTGAAGGCGAACGGCAAGTTGGAGCAGGCGGCAGAAGTGTTGCGCCCGATTGCGGTGCAGGCACGGCCGTTCGCCGAACAGCCAGCCGCGCAGAAAATGCTCGGCGAATTGCAGACCGTGAAATAAAGCCGATCAGCGTGGCGTTATGCCAGTGCTGTCCGGGCATTCCGCGGCCGGTGGCGACGCGTGATACCGAACAAGCCCAGCAGCCCAACGCCGAACACCGCAAGCGAGGATGGCTCGGTGATGCTCAGTACCGTGCCGTTGATCACCAGGGGATCAACGTAGGCGACGGTGTCGTTGCTCGACTCGAATCCGGTACTGCCGCTATTGAAGAACTGGACTGAGCCGATCGTGCCGCTCACATCGTAAACGTTCACGAATGCGAACAGCTCGCCAGGATCCGCGAAGCCATCTTCAGGATTGCCACAATACGGGTTCGCGGCGTGACCGCCGGTGCAGTTGCCAAGTGCCGCGAGCAAAACCGATGAATCAAACTGTGCGATGACCTGCCCGGTTGTGTTGTAGATGAGAAGATCATTGTAGGGATCAAGCGCGCTGATCCAGACGCCGAAGTAGTTGATACCGGTCGTCGCACCGCTCGGCAGATTGGTTGCACTCAAGCTCAGCGTGTAACTTGATTTTGTCTGACCCGTCGGTCCCCCACTGACCCTCCCGGGGCCGAACAATTCCGGATAGACACCACCAGGATTAGGCTCGCCACCATACTGGTCCGCCGGCTCCGCCACCCATTGTTTTTCCGTTTGCCCCAACGTCGTTCCGTAGGTTGTCCCATCCGTCGCCGTATAGGTGCCGGAGAAGCTGACGCCACCGGTCGTCGAAGGCGCGCCAGCGGTCAACGATGCATGCGCGCCATCGGTAAAGTTGCTGGTGAAACCGCCACCGCTCCAGCCACTGAAATTCTCGACACCGTAGTCGCAAGTGCCGCCGCCGGAACACAGTGAGGAGAAGTTCGCGTTGAACGTTCCAGGAGCACCGTAGGTGACCACAACCACGTCGGCATGGGCCGGAACCACGAACATGGACGCCGATAGCAGGAAAACCCTGGTCAGCACGGGCATAGTTGGAACAGCACACCGCATGATCCGAACCCTTTAGTGAAAAATCGCAACCAAACGGCATTGCCACCGTTACCGCCCCATCAAGTTATCGCGTGGTGGTTACATTCTGGTTGCAAGATTTCAAAAAACGGTTTCTGCCCTATTTATTTCCGATACCAAGACTCAACATTATGATCTTCTGAAAGGCGCGTCCGTCCGGTCTTTTCACCGTTACGCGGGCGCTTTTTCCCAACACCATTGCGCGACCTGTTCGTGGGTTGCGAACCACACGCCGCCGATGCTGCGCATATGGGCGATCAGCCGTTCGAGCACGGCGATGCGCGAGCGGTGGCCGATGATGTGCGGGTGCATGGTCAGCAGGAACAAGCCGCCCTCGGCGTGTGCGCCATCGAATTCGGCGCGGAAGATCTCCTCCACCCCCGAAGGCGGCGTGTGCGGGCGGATCGAGCTGTGGCGGTTGAAGCCGAAATAGGGTGCGTCGTCGCGAATCCATTCCGGCGGCAGTTCGACGATCCCGGTGGGTTCGCCGTCGGCGGTGAGTTCGTAGGGCTCGTCGTCGGCCATCAGCGAGCTGTCGTAGAGCAGCCCCATTTCGCGGATGATCGACAAGGTATAAGGCGAGAAATCCCAACTTGCGGTGCGCATGCCCACCGGCGTGCGGCCGGACAGTTTGCCCAATACCTCGGCTGCGCGAAACGACAGGCTGCGCTCGGTTTCATGGTCGAGCTTGGTGTTGAGTTCGTGGATCCATGAATGGATGCCGATCTCGTGGCCGTCAGCGGCGACGCCGCGCACTTCGTCGGGGTGCAGCAGGGCTGCGACCGCGGGATAGAAGAAGCTCGCGGGGATTTGTTCGCGCTGCAGCAGGGCGCGGATGCGCGGCATGCCGGAGCGTGAGCCGTACTGGCCCTGGCTGAGCCGCATCGGACTGCTATCGGCGTCGCGCAGCGGGCCGGTTTCGTGGTCGGCGTCAAAC
>Ga0302202_10007504_pt1 | contig 10532 bp, 6 predicted proteins | sample II_Bog_N3_3_FD_194579 | JGI IMG/M metagenome (GOLD analysis project Ga0302202, IMG submission 194579) | Peat permafrost microbial communities from Stordalen Mire near Abisko, Sweden - II_Bog_N3_3 | ecosystem: Environmental > Terrestrial > Soil > Wetlands > Peat | place: Sweden: Abisko, Stordalen... | reverse complement strand
TGACGATCTCAATCCGCTGTTCAGCCATGCGGCGCAGGATCCCCTGCCGTGTGACCAAAGGCACGTCGGTCGCGATGGTATCCCGCGGCGTGACGATCACGACGCGGTCGAAACGGGCACGCAGCGCCTGGGCTGCGGCGTAGGTGGCTTCGGTGTGGTCCGCGTCGAACAACACCGCGGCTCCGCACTGGCGGGTGTCATGGCGCATCACCTCGACCATCGCCGCACGCAGGTCGGGAACCCAGCCTTCGGCCAGAACGCCCGGCGGCAACCAGTCCGGCGGAATCATCGTCGAACCGGTGGCCAGAATCACCGCGTCCGGCTGCAACCCGATGATATCGGCTGCCGCCGCCCGCCGCCCCAGCACGAAGCGTACACCCGCCCGACGCGCCGCAACGGTCTGGTAATCGTAGATCGATGACACCGTTTCGCCACCGGGTAGATTCGCCCGCAGCGCTGCCTTGCCCCCGATCCCGTCGGACCCGCCCAGCACCGTCACCGCGTGGCCGCGCGCGGCGGCAACCCAGGCCGCCTCCATTCCCGCGATACCGGCGCCGACCACCACCACCTGCTTGGGCGCATCGGTGCGCGGCGGGGCGAAATCCACCTCGTCCGGCCGGCCGACGCGCGGGTTGTTCACGCAGGCGATCGGCACATGCATCGTTACGATAGCGCCCCAGCAGGTATTGCAGGACAGGCAGTAACGAATGTCCCAACTGCGGCCCCGAGCCGCCTTGCGCGGCCAGGCGGGATCAGCGACCAGCGGGCGACCAAGGCCGATCAGCGCGGCCTCGCCACGCGCCAGGATGCCATCCGCCTCGGCCGGATCGGTGATGCGGCCCAGCGCCATCAGCGGCACGCCGTTCAGGTGGTGACGCAATTCCTTGATGAACGGCATGTAGGGCATCGGCGGGCCATAGCGGTCGGGCGTGTGCATCTCCAGGGTGCGGGCATGGGCGCCGCCGGCGAAGCTGACATAGTCAACGTTGCGCGGCCGCGTGAGCAGGTCGCCGATTATGCCGGCTTCCATTGGACCCACCCCACCCGCTATCCCGTCATCGCCCGGCAATTTCAGTCCGATAATGAAGTTCGAGCCGCAGGCGGCGCGCAGTGCTGCCACCACTTCGGCAATGAAACGCGTGCGGCCCCGCCAGTCACCGCCGTACTCGTCATCGCGCCGGTTCGACCAGGGGGACAGGAACTGATGAAATAAATGCCCGTGCCCGGCCGAGATTTCCACGCCCGAGAATCCGCAGTCTTTCAGGTGCGACGCCGACTCGGCAATTTGTTCTGTCAGCATCCGGATTTCCGCGGCGGTCAGCGCGCGTGGTACGGTCCAGGACAAATCATCCGGCAAAGCCGAAGCGCCAATCGCCTCCGGATTACGTCCGGGAAAATGCCGCCCGCGCCCGGCGTCCTGGATTTGTCCCAGCAGACGGCAGTCTTGATTTTCGACAGCCGCGGCGAACCGTTTGAGACCATCCGCATCATCGCGCCGCCACACTTGCACGCGCGGAATACCGGCCTGGTGGCGCATCATGCCCAGCGGCTCCGTCACCGTCATTGCAGCACCGCCCGCCGCTCTGCTTGCATGGTACTGGATCATGCGATCCGACACCCGGCCATCGGGCGTAAGCAGCAGGCTCATGGAGGCATGGGCAATGCGATTTCGCAATGGCCTGCCGGCCAGCTCGAAGGGCGTAAACAGGGCGTCGAAATGAGCGGTCTCGGACATGGTGTGGCTCCCTAGGCCGGGCCGGTCTTATCCGCCTGGACGGCTTGATGGACCGCTGATCATTCCGCGGCCTGCTGGCCAAGCGCGCCAAGCTGGGTTGCGATGGACGCAAGAATTCGTTTCACCAACGGCGCATCGTATGGACCGGCGCCGGTTTGATGCAAAAGTTGATAGGCGCGCGCCTGCGCATAGCGCTGCACGCCGGCGGGAAGTGATGGCAGAAATTCAGCGATCAGGCCCGCAGCCACGCCATGGATTCGTTCCCACGCCGATCTGCCTGGACCGAAGTCGTATGAAGGTATTTCCGGCCGCGACGCCACCAGATCCATACGGCGTTTCGCCGTCGCGTCTTCATCTACCGCCCCAGCGAGCAGCATCACGCCATAAATGTCGCGGCCACGCTGTTCCGAAACCAGACCAGATGCGATGTCCTGCTTCACCCATGCCGGATCACGTCGTAACGGGTCGCCATAACCGCCCCCGCCGCCGCTCCATAGTTTGATGATCTCGCCGAGCTCCGGGCGATAGACGGTCCGCTTGCCGATGTCGTGCGTTGCCTCGCCGCGCTGGCCGACATTGCCACAGACAGAGCCGCTGCCGCCGCCGAACGCGCCCCAACTGCCGAAGCGGAAACGATCCTTGCCCCGCATGACGACGACCGCACTGGGATGCTGGATTTCCAGATCATACGCAACGCCGAAGCCGCCGCGGTACTGGCCCGCGCCTTCCGAGTCCGGAACCAAGGCGTAGCGATGCACCAGGACCGGCGCCTCGGATTCAAGAATTTCCACCGGGACGTTCCGCAGGAACGCCACCGAAAAGTCCGTGCCGGAAATGCCGTCCCGATCCGGCCCGCCCGCGGAACCACCCAGGACCGGATTGGCCACCACCACCCGACCGGTCTCACCCAGTTCCGAGGTCGAGATGTAAGAAACAACAAGTGTGTTGCCACCGCCGGCTGGCACCGACCCGGGCAGGGCCTTGGTCAGGGCACCCATCACCAGGTCGTGGATCCGCATCGCTGTGGTAAAACGCATGCCGCAGGCGGCCGGGAAGCGGGCGTTCACCACCGACGCCTCGGGCAGCACAAGATCGATGCAACGTTGGATGCCGGCGTTGATGTGAATCGCATCCGATTTGGTAACCACAAAGTTCGTAAGGCCGAGCGACAGAAACGGATGATGCTTCATCGACCCCGTCGGCAGGTTCAAGGCGGCCCGCACCTGCGGGTCGGAGCCGGTGTAGTCCAGGGTCACCCGGCCATCGCCATGCGACACGAGACGCAGCGCGATGCGCACCGGCAGATCGCTGATATAGTCGTCCTCGAAAAACTCGACGAAGCTATATTCACCAGCCGGTATCCGACCCAGCACCTCGCGGGTGATGCGTTCGGTGCGGGCCAGCGTCCCATCGATCGCCGATGCGACCGCGGCACACCCATAACGCTGAGCCAGGCGCTGCATCCGATTGTCAGCCTTATGCAGGGCCGCGACGCAGGCTGTGATATCGCCCCAGTTCAACGATGGAATGCGGCAATTGTCGGCGAAAATGTTCCACAACTCGGTGTTCAACGCGCCGGCGCGATAAAGCCGCACCGGACGCAGGCGCAGACCTTCCTGAAAAATTTCATTGTTCTGCATGTCGATGCTGCCAGGGGCATAGCCACCGACGTCCGTGCAGTGAATGAAGCACCAGGCGAAGCACAGCAATTCGCCACCAGCAAAAATCGGTTGAAACAAATAGATGTCGTTCAAATGCATCACCATGCCACCGGTGCTGTACGGGTCGTTGGTGATCAGCACATCGCCCGGCGCCCAATCCGCGACCGCCTTGGTGCCTGCATGCATCGGCACGCCCATGATCGGCGTCGCACCAGCGCCGTACGGATACGCGAACGTCTCACCATCCGGGGTCACCAGTGCGACCGCGAAATCCTGCGTTTCCTTCACGAAGGTCGTATGCGACGATCGCAGCAGAATCCATGCCATCTCATCGACGACGGCCTTGAACAGGTTCGCGAAGATTTCGACGCTGACAGCATCATGGCTCATGCCGAGGCCTCCGTATGACGCAGGACCAGGGCGCCTGATGGGGCGACGCTTGCCTGCCAGCCCTGGGGGATCAATGTGGTCGTATCCATCTGGTTCACGATCGCCGGACCCTTCAGTACATCCCCAGCCGCGATCATGGCCCGGTCAATCACGGTCGTTTCGATCGATCGCCCGAACAGCCGAACCAAACGCGTCGTGGTCGGCTGTGCAACATGATCTGTGATCGCTCGGACACGCGGACGGGGTATGGGTCCGGACAAATGCACGCGCAGTTCCTTCAACCACACTTCATTGCCTTCTGACGCATGGCCATAAACACCGCGATGCGCCGCGTGAAACGCCGCTTCTATGGCGCGGCGGTCGCCATTGGCAAGCCAATCCGCCTCCAACACAACAGGAACATCGTAGCCCTGCCCTTCATAGCGCATTTCGGCGGTATAGCTGGTCCGGAAAGGGCCGACGTCCGACCCGATGGATTGTTCAGCGGTCCAGGCCTGCGCCTGGTTTTGCAGTGTGTCATAAACCTGCTTAAAAGTGGCCGCATTCAACTTATGAAGGCGCGCATAAACCGGATGCACAAGATCGCCAGCGATGTCCGCTCGGGCTGCGCCCAGGGCACTCAGCGCGCCCGGAAACGGCGGAATTAGGATCGTATCGATCGCGATCTCCTCGGCGATCAGGGCCGCCACCAGGGGACCGGCACCGCCGAACGCCACCATCCGGAACTGCGGCGCGTCCACCCCGCGACGAGCCAACACTCGTGTCGCCTCCGCCGCCATCATGGCCGTCACCACGCGAATTGCGCCGTCGGCCACCTGTTCTTCGGTCAGGTTCAACCGTTCCCCCACCGTCGCAAGAGCGCGGTGAGCAGGATCCAGTTGCAGAGCCAGCTTTCCGCCCAACCGCTGACCCGGTGTCAACAGACCGGCAACCAGAAACGCATCGGTCAATGCCGGCGTGGTCGAACCGCTTCCATAACAGGCGGGACCGGGATCAGCACCGGCACTGCGCGGTCCGACTTTCAGTGACCCGGCGGTATCCACCCAAATGATCGATCCGCCGCCGGCACCAATGCTGGATACCGCAACGGTTGGGATCAGGACGGGGAACTCGCCGACCAGTTCCTCGCTGCTCAGGACCGGTTGACCGTCGCGGATCACACCGATATCGGCGCTGGTACCGCCGACATCCAACGTCATCAGGTCCGCAGCGGGCCATCCCGCATCGTCTGCCGCATCGGCCGCGCCCGCGACACCGGCGGCGGGGCCGGACAACAGTGCCACCACCGGCCGGTCGCGCATCGTTCGGGCCAGCTCCGCGCCGCCATTGGAACGAGCGATTCGCGCCTGGGTCAGAAGGCTGCGCTCGCTCAGGCCATCGGTCAGCCGAACAACATAGGCTTCGACAATCGGGCGGACCATGGCGTTGATGGTTGTCAGTACGGCACGCTCATACTCGCGCGCCTGCGGCCAGATATCGGTGGATAGTTCCATTCGCAATGGAATGCCCTGTGCCTGGACCAGATCGCGGGCCCGGCGTTCATGCGCCGGGTTCCGATAGCTATGAATGAAGGCAACAACAGCAATCTCGACACAAGCCGCGGCAAGCGCCTTTGCTGCCTCGATCAGACCCGCGTCGTCCAACGCCTCGATTTCGCGGCCATCGGCACCAATTCGGCCGCGCACCTCGTGGACCAGGTCGCGCGGCACCAACGGGGTTGGCCGGCGTGAATCGAAGCGCATCGGATGCGGAATGGCCAGCCGTTGCAACTCAAACAGATCGCGGAAGCCCGCTGTCGTGATCAGACCGACACGCGCGCCACGCCGCTCGATCAACGCATTGGTCGCGACAGTGCTGCTGTGCGTGTGGTGTGCGGCACTCCAGGCGGCATCAGGCGGGATCAGAGCGTTTCGGATTTCGTCCACGCCGATCAGGATACTTTCGCCGGGGCGTGACGGGGTGCTGGGTGTTTTGAAGCAATGCACGTCCCCCGATGCGGTGCAGAGAACCAGGTCCGTGAAGGTGCCACCGACATCGGTGCCGATAGAATAGCGCAAATCCGCCCCTCCTTCAGGTTCAGACGAACAGATTGACATCGGCCCGTTCCGTTGTCCACCCGGTTGACGGCGCCGGGTTCCCGCGCTCGACTGTGCTAAGCAAACCAAGGAGAGACATCATGAGCCAGGCATTGTCGGGCATTCGCGTGATCGACATGACGCACAACCAGGCGGGGCCCGCTTGCGCCCAGATTCTTGGCTTCCTTGGCGCAGAGGTGATCAAGCTGGAGGAACCGAAGGGCGGCGACGTGGCGCGCACCAACATGCGGGACAAGGCCGACAGCGACAGCCTGTTCTTTTTGGTACTGAACGCGAACAAGCAGAGCTTAACTCTGAACTTGAAGACGCAGGAAGGCAAGGATTTGTTCCGGCAGGTGATCAGCCAATCGGATGTATTGTTGGAGAATTTTGGCCCCGGGGCCCTGGACCGGTTGGGACTGGGATACGAGGTGCTTTCGAAGCTAAACCCACGCCTGATCTACGCGACGATCAAGGGCTTCGGCACTTATGGCCCGTACAGCGGCTTCAAGAGCTTCGAACCGATTGCCCAGGCCATGGGTGGAGCCATGTGCGTCACCGGATTTCCGGAAAACCCGCCAACCTATGTGTTTCCCGCGATCGGCGATTCCGGCACCGGCATGCACATGGCAATCGGCATCCTGGCTGCGTTGCAGCAGCGCCATACGACCGGAAAAGGCCAACATGTCGAGGTCTCGATGCAGGACGCCGTCGTCAACCTGATCCGCGTCAGTCTGCGTGATCATCAACGCTATGGCCATCCGCCGCCGCGGGTTGGTAACCAACTCGGCCAGACCATTCCGGGTACGACCTATCCCTGCGCACCCGGTGGGCCGAATGACTACGTCTATATCTTCGCGCAACCGCAGATGTGGAAGGCATTTCTCGGCGTACTGGGCCAGCCGGAACGCGCCGCCGATCCTCGCTTCGCGACACCCGATGCACGCTGGGAGAATCGCGACGCAATGAACGCGATCGTTGCAGCCTGGACGATGCAGCGATCGAAGCATGAGGTCATGAAATTGATGGGCGATGCCGGCGTGCCATGCGGTGCCTGCCTGGATACCACAGAGGTCCTGGACGATCCCCATCTTCGGGCGCGCGAGATGATTGTCGATGTGGACTACCCGACACGCGGGACCTATCAGACCGTTGGCTCACCCATTAAACTGTCGGATTCGCCCGTGCTGGTACACCGTCCACCCCTGCTCGGCGAACATACCGAAGCCCTGTTGGGCGCGCTGTGCGGCATCGACGCGGAAACCTTGATGAAACTGAAGGCCGATGGCGTGGTTTGAACGCGTTTTCCCCTTCGACAGCAGTGTCTGCCGCGCGTCGGGGATTTGCAGCGCGGTCGGCCCAGCAAGCAGCAGCACGACGATCGCCGCGCCAGGTTGCGCGCGGCCTTCCGCTACCGCAAGATGGCGTCCGATATCAACCGAACGGAGATCCCATAATGTCAGCCGCGCTGCAACTTAAACCAAACATGACCGAATCCGAATGGCAGGCGCGCTGCGACCTGGCCGCGCTGTATCACGTGGTGAACCATTTCGGCTGGACCGACACGATTAACACTCACATGTCAGCGCGCATCCCCGGCGAGCCCGAACACTTCCTGATCAACCGCTATGGCGAGATGTTCGATGAGGTGACCGCCTCATCCCTGCTGAAGATGGATATCCATGGCAACGTTCTCGGCGAGACCGGCCGGTTCAACAATGCTGGTTTCATCATCCACAGCGGTGTTTACAAGGCGCGCTCCGATGCCAACTGCGTTCTGCACACCCATACCCGGGCCGGTGCGGGAATCTCGTTGCTGGATCACGGCATACGACCCATCAGCCAGGACGCACTGCACGTGTTCGACGACCTGGCCTATCACCCCTACGGCGTGCCGGCGACGATCGAAGAATGCGAGGCCCTGGGGAAGACATGCCAGGACGGCAGTTGCGTGGTGCTGCTGAACCACGGCCTGCTGACGTTCGGCGAAACGATCCATGGCGCGCTGATGCGCCTGTATATGTTGGAACGCGCCTGCGAGTTGGAAGTGATCGCGCGCACGATGGACGCTCCGCCTATGCTGATCGACCCCCATGTCGTCGGCAAGGCCGCCGAACGCATGAAAAAAATGCGCCATACCGAAGGCTACGGCCTGATGGAATGGAAGGGCCTGGTCCGCACCGTCGAGCGCAAGGGCGCTGACTTCCGGCACTGATCCGATTTGTGCAGGACACGGGCTTCCCGACTCGGGCAAGGTTGGGCGACACTGCGATACGACCCATGCTCGCCACTCATCGAGGAACCCGTGTCAGCCACACAAGCCCGACCGATCCATATCTCAGGCTTCAACCGGCAGGCCTTCGACTTCTATCCCACACCGGACTGGGTCACCCATGCCCTGGTGCGCCATGTGCCCCTGCGCGGCCCGATCTGGGAGGCGTGTTGCGGCGATGGTGCCATGGCGCGTGTGTTGCAACGGCACCGACATCAGGTCGTGGCGACCGATCTGCACGACCGCGGCTTCGGTCGCGGTCGTGTCGATTTCTTCCAACAAACAGAATTTCCCGACGGATGCCAAACGATGGTCACCAACCCACCCTACGGTGACGGTGGTGAATTGATACGCGCGACCAACGCCTCCGTCGGCATGCTGAAATTCGTTCGCCATGCGCTGGACCTGACCGCTCGGGCGAACGGGCAATTGGCCCTTCTGGTGCGGATCCAGTGGATGGCCGGAAAACGCGCCTCTACCTTGATCGCCTCTGGCCCCCTCAGTCGCGTGGTAGTGCTCACAAAACGGATTTGCTGGTTCGATCATGGACCGAAGACCAACGCCGGTCAGCACCACCACGCCTGGCTGTTCTGGGATTACGCCCATGACCGGTCCTCGCCACCAACCATGGTATTTGGCGACTATCAGGAAGACATCACACCGCATTGAAAAGTGGCGTATCCGTCTCCCCCAAATCCCACCAGATCCCGGCGAACGCAGCAATCCCTTCACGCGCCGGCCCCCGCAGAAGGTGCTCGTCTGGTCCGTGCTGCTTGCAGCCATTATAGCTGTGCGGAATCCAGATCAGCGGGACCCCGAGATGATCGACGAACACATCGCCGGGCAAACCGCCCGAGGAATTGGGAATGACCTGCACCCGGCGGCCCAAGGTCCGTTCCATGGAAGACACGATCCAGCGCACCCAGGGATCCGATGGTTCGGTGCGACTGGCCGGCATGCGAATGCCAGCCTGTTCGATCCGCACCTCGGGGAATCCCGCCGCATCCAGATGGCGCCGCAGCGCCGGCGCGAAGGCGTCCGGATCGGTATCAACCGTATATCGAATCTGGCAATGCGCGCGCGCGTTCGGGGCAACGGCGTTCACCGGATTTTCGGGACGGCCCGAGATCATGGCAAGCACAATAAAGCTGTTCCAGCCATAGATCTTCTCGGCTGGAGTCAGTCCCGGTTCACCCCAATCAGGATCGATCGAAGCGGCCTCGCCGCCGCCGCCAACCGGACAGCCAGCCAGTACCGCCCGCACCGCCGTCGGCACGCCGTTCCCGGGCAACCAATCGCGCACAAGGATTTTCCCGTGCCGGTCGATGATGCTGCCAAGCGCGTGGGTCAAAACCACTGCGGGATCCGTCGTCAGGCCACCCCAATGGCCTGAATGCACGCCGCCCGCCCGCAAGTCTACAACAATGTCGAAATGATAAGTACCGCGGGTGCCCGTCGCAATCGTTGGCACCTCGGGCATCACACGCGGGCCGTCGCTGGCGATCAGCACGTCCGCGGCCAGCGCCCCCTTCTGGGCAGCGACAAAATCGCGCAGGCCGGTGGAACCGCGCTCCTCACTGGTTTCCAACACCAGTTTGAGATTGAAACCAAGTTTTCCCCCGCGCTCCGCCAGGACGGCTTCCAGAGCCGAGAGATTGAGCGCGTGCTGGCCCTTGTTGTCCGCCGAACCCCGCCCGTACCATAAATCGCCTTCTTCCGTCAGCACCCAGGGATTGAGACCGGCGCGCCACTGATCATCCAGCCCACGGACGGTATCGCCATGCCCGTACGTCAAAACGGTGGGACGATCGGGGCTTTCTGTCCGATCCGCCGTCAGAATGGGACCGAAGCCGGAACTTGGGTTGGGATGAATGGCAACGATGAACCCGAGACGTTCCAGCCACGGTCGCATGGCATCAGACAAATAGCGCTGGACATCAGGCTGGTGGCTGGGATCCTGGGATGTGCTGGGGATCGCGACCAGGGCAGCCAACCGGTCGCGAAATCCATTGCTGTCGAAAAAATCAAGGGCTCGCGCGACCGCGCCATCCCGGGATCCCATAGCGTTGCTCCTGCCTGTGTCAGCCGTTCACTTTGTGCATCAGTACACCAATTTCATCCACCACCGGCAACACTGTGGCCGCGCCTTCCGAGTCCAGGTTGAAGACAACACGCTCGACACCCAGGTCTTCGTACCGCTTCATCAGGTCCGGGTCCTTGCGCGGAAACCAGACGGTGATGGCAATCGACGCCGGATCACGTCCGGCCTCGGTCGCCATCTTGCGGAATTCCGGAATCAGGTCGCCGATCTCCTTGTAGCTGCCACGCACCGCCTGCGGAATCCAGCCATTCCCGTAACGAATCGCCCGGCGCGCCGAATACGGAAACGCCCCGCCGAC
>Ga0302202_10007483_pt1 | contig 10554 bp, 8 predicted proteins | sample II_Bog_N3_3_FD_194579 | JGI IMG/M metagenome (GOLD analysis project Ga0302202, IMG submission 194579) | Peat permafrost microbial communities from Stordalen Mire near Abisko, Sweden - II_Bog_N3_3 | ecosystem: Environmental > Terrestrial > Soil > Wetlands > Peat | place: Sweden: Abisko, Stordalen... | reverse complement strand
CGCTCAGCCCGTCAAAGGTCGCCGAGCCGGTCGCCTGGGACACGCCGGTGAAGGTCCCCGCAGCGGTGACCTGCCTCGACGTTATGGAGACGGCATAAATTCCGCTCAAGGATCCGGAGTTGCAAGTCCCTCCTCCGATGGTAGTTTGCGCCAGCAAGGGCGCTGCCAGCAGGCAGGACAAGGAAAATAGCGAGGCAGTGCGTCGCTTCATGCGTTTGGTTCCCCCCAACAGGTGGATTATATGCTGACCCGGACTTTCTTGGGTAATGACGTTATGCCGGGCCTGCTTTTCCATGAACCCGGCGGCGGACGAAAAGTCGTGCTGCGCCTATCGCTGTCCCAGTTCTTCGAGCAGGGTGGAGATGCGCGGGCGATCGGGTGTGCGGCGGCCGAAGCGGAGTGCGTTGTACGTAGCGGTGAATTCGGCGACCAGCGCGGCGAGCGGGCTGGCGGGAATCGAAGCGGCGAACTCGGCTGAGGTGAACCAGGGCGGCTTGTGGTAGCCGCGGCGTTCCAGGATGGCCAGCATACGCTGGTAAAGCAGAGTCGCATCGGCAGCCGTGGCGGGACTGCGGCGCGCGCGCTCGACGCGCAAGCGGAGGCGCAGGGCGCGGATTGAGCGCGGGCCGAACATCCGGAGACCAACGGCGAACAAAGTCGCCGCGGCCAGCGCAACACCGAAGCGGCGCAGCCAACCCGCAACGCGCTGTTCCCAGGTGTTGCCGGTGTCCCAGAGGGAATCGAACCAGCGGATGCCGGCCAGCCGCGCGGCTTCGTCAAACCGGTCGGCGAGAGCGCCCTGGCGGCTGGGATCGAAATTGACCACCCAGTGGCTCCACAAGGTGCGGGCGGCATCGAGATACAGCGCGAAGCCGGCGAGCGCGGATGGCGCGGCGCGGTTGGGGTCAGGCGGCGTCGGGTCGAAAGTGGTCCAGCCGCGGCCGGCGAGCCAGGCTTCCACCCAGGCGTGGGCGTCGGCGGCGCGTATCAGCCATTGGCCGGTGAGCGGGTTGTAGACGCCGCTCTCAAAACCAGTGGCCAGACGCGCTGGCACGCCGAGCGTGCGCAGCATCACGGTCATGGCTGAAGCGAAGTATTCGCAGTGGCCGCGGCGCCGGACAAACAGAAAATTCGCCAGTGGGTCCACGGTTCGCGCCGGGGGCAACTCGAGCGTGTAACCGTATCCGGTGCGCAGGCGGGTTTCGATGGCGCGTGCGCGGCCGAGCTCGCTCGAGGCGCCGTCGGCCCAAAGGCGCGCCAGTTCCCGGATGCGCGGGTCCAGCGAAGATGGCAACTGGAGGTCGCGGGCGGCGTCATCGGAGTCAAGCGACGGCGCCGGATAGGCGGCCCGCGATTGTTCCGGCCGTTCTTCCAGGCGGCTGTACGCCGAATAGCGGAAAACCCCCGGCGGACGGTGTGCAAGGCGGGGCAGACCGCTCGATCCGCGGAGCACGGCGAGGTCGCGAAGGTCCAGGCTCTCGGGCGTGCCGGCGAAAAACAGCGCGGTGGAATCGGCTGGTTCGAGTTCCACATCATAGGAGATGTGCGCGCCCGGCTGGCGCTCGGCGGAGGGAACCAGAGCGAAGTGTCCGGCGGCCGCGGGCGGTAGGGGCGGCGCTGGTTCGGGATTGGTCCACTGTCTGCCGTCGAAGGCTGTCAGCAGGTCTCCGCGCCATTTCAGACCAGCCACCGGCCGCGGGCTGAAAATGGTGACGTGCATGACCGGCCGCGAGCTGGTTTTCAGCTCGCCGATTTCGCGCAGCGTGAGGCGGTTGGAAAAGCCCTCCAAGCGGAGGCGGTGGAAAGCCTGCCATCGCTGGGCCGCGGCATCGGCGGTGCGCGGCAGCAGGAAAAACAGGCCGGCCGCCAGTAGCAGTATCGACGCCGCGGCCGAGCCGGCTAGGAACACCAGGCGGGGCGCCAGGCGGCGTGCGGGCGCCTGGGCAGCGGCCCCTTCGAGCGAGCGCAGGATTTCAGCGGCAGTAAGCGCGGCCACCGCGCAGGGGACGAAACATGCCAACACCAGGAAGAAGCCCGGGCCAGTGGAATCGAGCGCCTCGGCCAACAGCGCGCCGAAGCAGAGAAACGCCACCCGGAAACCGTGTGGGGCAGCTCCCCGACCTGCCAAGTCGGTTTTCTCGGCCAACAGCATGGCGGCCGCCAGGAAATAAAGCAGCGGGATGGCCGCCGCCAGGAAACCGTGCGGCGAGTTCCAGGCCTCGATGAGAGAAAAACCGCACCAGGCGAGCGCGATCGCGCCAACCGCGATCGCCGGCGGGCTGGGCCGGGCGCCGGCGAGCCGCGCCCCGCGCCACACCAGAGCGACAACAGTCAGCGCCATCGTGGGCGCGTCCCACCATCCGCAAACCGCGGCCGAGAGAGCGCCGCTCGCAACCAGGGCCAGCAGCGAAATCCGGAAGAAGCGTTCGATGCTGGCCGCGGCCGTCGCGCCGGAACGCTTCATGTGGGTATTCTACCGCGCTCCCAGACGCCGTCCTGTTGGAATCGAAAGGAAGTTACCGCTTGACCGTGAGCGCGTACTCGCGAAGCAGTTCACCCGACGATTTGTAAATGCGCACGAAATAGCCGCCGGGAGCGAGCGCCTTCAGCAGCGCCGGTGCGCCAACCGGAAACTCAGCAACGCGGCGCCCCGAGGCATCCACCACTTCGCCGGCGAAGGGCCGCCCCTCGCTTAAGCCGGTCAGATCGAGTTCGAGCAGCAGGGGGTAGCCGGCGGGCGCTGGCCCCGGCGCGGCTCCACGCACTGCCGTCAACTCAATGGCAAAAGGGGGCGCCGGCACTCTGGAATGGCGGCCGAACCACACCGCGGCGCAAACCACCAGCAGCGCCGCGACCAACATGGGAGCCAGCCGGCCTGGCCACGACTCTCTCCACGGGCGGATGGCAATCACCGCGGCCGCGGGTGCTTCCACATGCTCCGCAGACCATTGGCGGCTCGCCTGACGCATGACCGCGACATAGCTCTCAGTTTCCGTCAAACGGTCACGACAGATTTCACACAACAAAAGGTGCTCTTCCAGGCGGGCACACCGGACTTCGGTGAGGCCGCCCAGGCAATATAATTCCAGTTCCTCCGCTTGCAGATGGCCCGCGATTCGCGGCATATCTCCGGCCTCCTCGAAGTACTACGTGTAAAACTGATCGTACAATTCTCTAATAATTGACACAAAAAGTTAGTAGTCTCAAAGGCAGTGTTACCTGAATTTGGCAGCAAAGCCCACCCTCCGGGATAAGCGTGCCTTGCCCAGTTCGCCGAAGCGCGCTTTGGCGCGGGACTTGATGAGGCGAAACTGGGTTTCCGTCAGGTCCATGTCACGGCAGATCTGCTCGGCAGGCTGTTCGTCGAGATAGAAGCGAACCAGCACCTCGCGGTCGCGTTTGGTGATGCTGTTGAGGATGCGCAGAGCGACCTCGATGGTCTCTCCGCGGATGGCGAGACGCTCGGGATCGGGCGAGTGATCGCGCAGCACGATGCCGTCTTCCAAGCTGGCCTGGCGGCGGCGTGCGTTCACATTGGCGTCGATGCGGGCCGCCACCTGGCGGCGAACCACGGTGCGCACATAGCCCATCAGCCGTTCGGGCTCCCGCAGTTCTCCACTCTGGATGGCCTGCGTGATCGTGAGGAAGACGTCGTGCAGTCTATCGTCGAGATCCTGCGGGCCCAGTTGCCGGCAGAGATAGAATCGGATGCCTTTGGAAAACAGGCCATACAGCTCTTCCATTGCCGCCCGATCGCCGGCGCGGATGCGTTCCACCAAAGGCGCCCAGGAGGGCTGCGGGACGTCGGGCACCGCAGTAGTCTCCGGCACGCCGCTCATAGGCTCAACATTCATGGTCAAGACCGTCGCTTCACTCATTTCCCACCATAAAGTATGCTCCCCAGTAGCGCGGACGACCCCGCCAACCGCCGGAGCGAATCATCTCCCGCTGGGCCGAAGCCAGCGCCAACGCCGGATCGGGCGTTGGCTGTGATCGCAATTCTTGGTACAAAGCGGCGAAAAGAGCGCCGCTCTCGTCGGGCGTGTCCCAACGGCTGCCTGCCACGCTGTGGGCGCCGGCGATGAGCCAGGCCCGGGTGAGACCGAGCAGCCCGGCCCCCGGCAATACGCGCCCGGCATCGGAGTGGCAGCCGCTCAGGACCACCAGCTCCGCCCGGGTCTTCCAATGGGCAATCTCCACCGGCGTCAACAATTCGGTTTCGCCCTGGCCGTTAAGGCTCAGCGCAATCAAGCCGTAGGCAACGCCGGCGGCGCCGGCGCGATCCCTCTGCGGCGCCGAGGATTCCAGAAAGTGAGTTGCGAAGTGAATGATTTCTGGATCGCGATTGAGCGCGGCGGCGAGTTCCGGGCTCGCCGCACGGGCGCCTTCGATCAGGGTGGAAGGTCCGCCCCACGCGCGGGCGCAGGAATCCAGTTCGTTCGCGCTCGCTGGCAGCCTGGGAAGAGACAGGGCGGCTGGGGCGGCGGCGGAAACCACGCTGGGCCGCAGCCACGCCGCCCAGCGGAACCGCACGGCGCTGCGCGAGGGTAGGCGGGAATCGGCGGCATTGTAAATCGGGTCCCCGATGCCCAGGAACCGGCCGCTTGAGGACGCGCTGCCGCGCCGCGCCATGGCGTCAACCCAATACCCGGCGCCGGGTGTGACCTGGACGACGTGGCGCTCGGCCACGTAGGCAGGCCGTCCGGAAACGCCTTCTATCAGCGCGGCAAACGGAACGTCAAACAAGCTTTTGTCGAGCGAAAGTATCCACCGCGCTTTTCCGAGGAAACGCGGGGCCACGCCGCCGAACAGGCCGGCGTAGAGGTTCGCGGCGGCAGCCTTGGCGGCAGGCTTGTCGTGGCGAATCGCCTCCAGGGCGGCGGCGGTTGTCCGCTGCAACTGGTCCTGCGGAGGCAGCCGGTAAAGGACCAGTCCGGCCCGGTCCACCGCCCATAGCCAGGAGGCGGACTCACCCAGGCGGAAGCTGAACAACACCGCGTCGGCAGGCAGCGTGGCGGAGACGCGGGCCAATAGATCTTCGGCCGCGGGTTCGGGCGAGGCCGTGGTGGAAGCCTCGATGCGCGTCAGGTCGGCGCGGCAGTCTTCCACCAGCTCGCGGCGCCGGGCGTCCGGCGATTTGAGCGCGGCTGCTTCGGCGCGGCGCAACCGCTCGACGGCTTCCCAATAGGAAGGGGGCAAATCGCCGGAAGCCCCGCCGCTGGAAACTAAAGCGCGCAGGCTGGCGGCGCGGTTTTCTTCCGCGGCCTGAAAGGTCTTGGTCGTGAGGCGGGGATCGCGCGTCCGCTCGTACAGCCGATTGCCGACGTCGATGAACGCCGCGTAGGCCTCATCCAGCTTACTCTCCGCGCCGATGCGGGCCGCTTCGGCGCCGGGCGCCGAAGCGCGAAAGGCCCGTGCCAGGCGAAGCGCGTGGGCGAGATCGTCCAGCGCCTCCGGCATCCGTCCTTGCGCCTGGCGCACCAGGCCGCGTGCGTGGTAGATCTTCCAAATGGGCGTAATGGCGCTGGGCAAGGACGCCAGCTCGACCGCGCGATCGAGCAGCGCCGATGCCGATACCAGATCCCCTTGCGCCAGCCGCAGCCGACCGAGTGTGCAGTAGGAGCTGTCCATCGGAAAGTGACGGAGTTTGCGAACCCGGTACGCCTCGAGCAGCGCCGGTTCGGCAGACGCATAGTCCCGATGGAGGAAATAAGCGTCGCCCAGGCTGTTGCAGCCGGTGGCGTATAGTTTCCAGTCGCTGGCGGCCGCGGCGGCTTCGATCCCCTCCCGGTACGAAGACACTGCTTCCGGCATCTCGCCGCTTTGCGCACGCAAGCCACCCCGTTGAATCAGCATCTCGGCAAGATGGAGACGGCGGTTGGCGCCGGAAAGGCGGTGAATGCTTGCATCCAGCCATTGGATACCCGCGTTCGGGTCGCCCATTTGGTCGTACAAAGAGGCGATGTTGGCGTCGGTCACGGCCAGGTAATTGGCGTCGCCTAACGATTCCTGGATGCGGCGCGCGCGCAGAAACGATTCGAGGGCTGGCTGGTATTGATGGAGCGCGAAATGGCTGGCGCCAGCGTTGCTGCCGGCACGGGCGGCGAGGCTGTAATCGCGTGCGGCTTGGGCCGCGCGCGAAAGGCGGTCGAAGATTTCAGCGGCTTTTACATATTGGGCTTGCGCGAAAAATTCGCGGCCCTTGCTCAGTTCCGCCGCAAACGCGGACGAAACCGGGCGGCCTTTTGTTTCTGAGGCCCGCGCCCGCCCATAGAATCGGAGGGCGTACACTGTCGCCATCATGGCGATCAGCACCGACAGGCCGTATGCTAGAATCCTGGCCTTTCTCAAGAAAGAATCACTCCAGTCCAATAAGGTGGTACTGACCCTGGAAAAATCTTTGGGAATATCCCACTTAGAATATTCCCGAAGATTAGTATCCAGTTTCTTCTTGAAATTGGCTCCCCCACAAATAGGGGTTTTTTGGATGTAAATCGCGTTTGTGGTCACCGCCGAAAAGCGGCTACTGAAGCAAAGCAGGCCAAGCAAATACAAGCGAACAGATAACGATAACCGGGTCGCTCATCGTGTTCAGGCCTTCCTCCCCTCAGTGACGTGTGGCAGGTGTCCAATAAGGCCACGCTGACCCTGGAATAATCTCCGGGAATATTCCACTCCAGAACACTCCCGAAGATTAGTATCCAGTTTTTTGTCGAGATTAGCCCCCATAAATGGGGTTTTTGGACGTAAATCGCGTTTTGTGGTCAACGCCGAAAAGCGGCTACTGAAGCAAAGCCGCTAGAACACCCACGACCGCCGTGATAATGATAATCGGATCTGTCATCAGGTTGTTGAAAAGGACCGCACCGGTTGGAGCGGCCTTCCGACTCAAGCCTATGCCCGCGCGATCCATACGTGCGCGAATTCTTATGCGTAAGTGATTGAAATAAATAAAATGATTTCGTCGGTTTCCTCGGTGACCGATGCTCGCGGAGTTTCCACCAAGCACGCCATCTCGCAACTCCGACAGCATTTTGTCGCCGCGGCGCGAGGGCGTGGCGTACCTCGCCCCTATTACGAACCCGTAGGGGCCGGGCATGCCCGGCCCGGCTCGGGCCAGTGCAGGCGCTGGATCTCGATCACGCTGCTTCAGGTAGCCTCACTGCTGCTGTTACGATAGAAGGCGATGAATCCCCAGCCACCCACTGAAGTGCAGAAATTGCCGATTTCCGGCGTCAAGAGCCTGATTGCCGTTGGATCCGGCAAAGGGGGAGTGGGCAAGACCACGGTGGCCGTCAACCTGGCGGTGGCGCTCGGCCAGCTCGGCTACAAGGCCGGCCTGATGGATGCGGACGTTTACGGCCCCAACGTGCCGCTGATGATGGGTATCAACCAGACGCCGCTGGCTTTTGGCGAACGCATCCAGCCGCTCGATCAATACGGAGTCAAGCTCATGTCGATGGGCTTCCTCAACCCGGGTGACAAACCGCTGGTGTGGCGTGGGCCAATGCTGCATTCGGTGATCCAGCAGTTCCTGCGCGGCGTGGATTGGGGCGATCTGGATTACCTGGTGATCGACCTGCCGCCGGGCACGGGCGATGTGCAGCTCTCCCTGATTCAGACCGCGCCAATCACCGGCGCCATCGTGGTCACCACGCCCTCCGACGTATCGCTCGAAGATGCGCGAAAAGCCGTTTCGATGTTTCGCCAGGTGAAAGTGCCGCTTCTGGGCATCATAGAGAACATGAGCTACCTGACGTGCCCGCACTGCAAGGAGCGGATCGACGTATTCAGCCACGGCGGCGGCCGGCGAACGGCGGAGCAAATGCAGGTGCATTTTCTGGCCGAATTGCCGCTCGACCCGCGGGTGCGCATCGGCGGCGACACAGGAAAACCGGTGGCCCTCGAAGCGGGCGAGCAGGATCCTTTCCTCGCGCTGGCGCGCAACACGGTAGCGCGCGTCCAGGAAGTGCAGCGCGAGACCGGCCCTAAAATCGAAATCGGCGAGTAGGTAGGGCATGCTTTAGCTGCCCGTCGTTTTCAAGGAACAATCCGTTTCTACGTCGCGTACACGCTCCTTAGGCCGCACCACGAAGACAGTGCGGCCGCCGGGTTACACTGACAGATCGGAGGCTGACATCGAAACGTCAACTCAATCCAAGCTTGCTGCGCCGCGGGTGATCGCGGTTCTGCTGCTGGTGCTGCTGGCGGGACTGGCGGGCAGCGCGGCGTTCCGCGAATCCGTGGCGATCGACGAACTGGCGCACATCGGGGCCGGCGTCAGTTACTGGAAGCTCGATTTGCGGATGAACCCCGAGCACCCGCCGCTGGTGAAGCTGCTGGCGGCGGCTCCGCTGGTGGCGCGCGGCGTGCACGTCGATTATCGCGGCCATATCTGGACCTGGAGCGGCCAGGGGTTCTTTAACCCTATGCTGGCCGAATTCCCGTTCGGCGCCTGGATCATCACCCGTTGGAATGACCATGACTGGACCCTGCGTTGGGCTCGCCTGCCCATGCTGCTGCTGCTGCTGGCCACCGGCCTGGTGATCTACCTCTATGGCGAGCGGCTCGCCGGCGGTTGGGGCGGCGCATTCGCGCTGTGCTGGTTCGCGACCATGCCTACGTTTCTGACCTTCGGGCCGCTGGTGCTCACCGATACCGCCGTGGCGCTGTTCTCCATGGTCGCGCTCTGGAGCTTCGCCACTCTGTGGCGCGATCAGTCGCGGAGCGCCATGCGCCGCTTCGCGCTCGCGCTCACCCTGGCGTTGCTTTCGAAATTCTCCGCCGGGTTGCTGTTATTCGTTTTCGTGGCGTTTCCGTTTGTGTTGCGCTGGTTGCCACTGGCCGGCCAGCCCGCCGCGCCCGAGTTCCGCGCCTGGTGGCGCCGCGGCTGGCGCCTCACCGGCAAAGGCATACTGATGTCTGCGCTGCTGGTCTACGCCGTGGAGTTCGTGCTCTCGTGGAACCAACCCACCGATCTGCTGAAAATCATCGGGAGTGGATGGGCCGCGCTGTTGCTGCGCCGCCTCCTGCTGCCGCTGGTGACCTACCTGGGCGGAGTCGTCATGTTCGCGATGGGCTCCGTCCGTCCGGCGTATCTCTTCGGCCACGCGTATCCGCACGGCGTCTGGTTCTTTTTCCCGGTGATGACGCTGCTCAAATCCACGCTGGCGTTTGTGGCCGCGCTGGCGCTCAGCTTGGCGGTGGCGCTGGCCGGCCGCTTTGGGCGTGCGCGAATCACGGGCATACGCGCTGGCAGGGAGTTCCACTGGCGCGCGCTGTGGCTGGGGATGGCGATCGTCACATTCGTCTGCTTGATCAGCCCGATGACCATTTCCATCCGCCACTTTACGGTTCCGCTGGCGCTACTCTCGCTGCTGCTGGCTCCGGTGCCGCGGCTGCTCGAGAATCTGCGAGATGCCGGCCGGCCGTGGGCGCGCCCCGCCGTCTGGGTTGCGGCCGCGCTGGCCGCCGCGTCGGTGGTTACGGTAGTTCGCGCGTGGCCCTATTACATGCCCTTCCTGAATTCGCTCGCCGGCAGCCGTCCCGCCTACGAACTGGTGAGCGATTCCAATCTGGATTGGGATATCGAGCTCCCCGACGTCGAACGCTTCGTCCAGGCGCGCGGTCTGGACCATGTGCTGATCGATTCGTACAACATCGCCGATCCATCGATTTATGTGCCGCAGGGCAGTTTGTGGGATTGCCAGGCCGCCACCGCCGCCGACGCTGGCCGGTGGGCATTCGTTTCCGCCAACATGTTCGCCGACGGCGCAAACTGCACCTGGATGCTGGCGACTCCACACGAGGCTCTGGCCGGCGGCAGCATGTATGCGTTCCACCTTCCCGCCGCGATTCCCGCGCCAGGCTCGCCCGGCGGCCCGCCTCTGCTCGCCAACTACCGGTACATCGGCGGCGCGCCGTTCGACTGGCGAGGGATATTCTATCAAGCGATTCGCGACCCCCAGCAAATGCAGGCCATCATGGACGACATGATGAAGACCTTTAAGGAGATGCAGAAGAAGCAGGGGAAGAAGTAGGGCTGGGCGGGATCGCGATCACTGCCCGTGCCTATAGATCTCGCCACGAGGGCCGATCTCCGCAACGATGATATCGAGGTTCTGAACCTGAAAAAGGATGCGGAGACCTCCGACTCTCGCCGATCTCTGGTCGTTCCGGCCCTTCAGCGGCTTCGAATTCTGTGGATCGAAGGGATCGGCCTTCAGTTGTTCGAGCTTCTGTCGCAACCGGTCACGTGTCGGCGCGTCGCAACGCTTAAAGTATTTCGCGGCTGGCGCGGATATGGAAACGCGGTAGCCGTTCACTCAGAGGATCGAGTCCAGTGGCACGGTCTCGCCCCGCTGGTGCTCCTCCATCGCGGCGGCCATAAGGTCGTCAACCTTCGGGTCCAGCATAGCCTCGAGCGCAACCATGCAGTCCTTCACCTGCTCGTCACAGGTCTCGAGCCAACGAAGCGGCTCGCCTGCATCCGGATCGTCGAAGTAACCCCGCTGCCGGGCGGCAGCAAGCACATCGTCAACCATGCGCTCAAGC
>Ga0302202_10007479_pt1 | contig 10557 bp, 14 predicted proteins | sample II_Bog_N3_3_FD_194579 | JGI IMG/M metagenome (GOLD analysis project Ga0302202, IMG submission 194579) | Peat permafrost microbial communities from Stordalen Mire near Abisko, Sweden - II_Bog_N3_3 | ecosystem: Environmental > Terrestrial > Soil > Wetlands > Peat | place: Sweden: Abisko... | reverse complement strand
CCACAGACCTACTCTTCGGTGGACCTTGCCCGTGACAAGAGCACCATTTGGGACGGAGTGACGAATGCGCAGGCTGTCCAGGCCATCCGGGCCATGCGGCCTGACGACCGGGTTTTTATCTACCACAGCCAGGGCGAATCGGCCATCGTCGCCCTCGCCGAGGTGACGGACGCGCCGCGCCCCGACCCCTCGAACGCAAAGTCCTGGGTCGTCGGGATGCAGTTCGTACGCAAGATCGAGCCGCCGGCGACGCTCGCTGAAATCAAGGCTTCGGGGTTATTCGACGCTTGGGCGCTCGTCCGGCAGAGCCGGCTTTCGACCATGGCCGCTCCCGAATCCTTCGTGACCTGGATGCGGGAGCGTTACCCGGCATTGAAGTTGTAGCCGGCTTGCTTGCACAGGCGATAGACGACAGAGATGGGCAGCCCGACCACGTTGAAGTAGCAGCCTTCGACGCGTTCTATGAATTTGGATGCGAGCCCCTGGATGGCGTAGGCGCCGGCCTTGTCCATCGGCTCGCCGCTGGCACAGTACTCGCGCACCTCATCCTCGGTCAATGTTGAGAAAACGACGCGGGTCGATTCCACCTCGGACCACTCCTGTCCGCCGTGCAGCAGGCACACCCCCGTGAGAACCACGTGCGCCCGCCCGCTCAAGCGTCGCAGCATCTCGCCAGCCTCATGCTTGGATACGGGCTTCTCCAGCACCGACCCATCCACCACGACGACCGTATCGGCGGCAAGGACGAACTCCTGCGGCGAAGAGGCAGCCGCGCGCGCTTTCTCCAGAGCCAGCCGGCGGACGTAGTCCTCGGGCGATTCCGAACTGAGGCGAACTTCCTCGATGCCCGGTACGCGAACTGTGAAGGAGAAGCCGGACTGCGCGAGGATTTCGCGGCGGCGCGGCGATTGCGAAGCAAGCACCAACATAGCGAGCCATCAGGTTATCACGCGCTCGTCGGGCGCCGGAAAGCAGTGAAGATGCAGATCTCTCGCTGACGTTGAACCGCGGGTCTCGGAGGCAGACGACGCACTCCGTTTCGCGCATGGACGCCAGCCAGGGCTTTGTAACGAATCTCAAGTCAGTCGGGCGGCGCGCACATGCTAAAATGACGGTTCCGATCTGGCCCCCGCAATGGAACGAGCAGGACGCATCTTGAGCCGTCTTCGATCGGCGAGCGGCACGCTGACGAGCAGCCAACTGGCCGCCTCCGCGTGGCCCGCCGCCGTCGGTTACAGGATTGCCTCCAGGACGCGCGTGACTTCGTTCGAGAACGGGCGGATGGTGGTGGAGGCCGAAGACGCTCTCTGGCAGAAGAACCTGGCAAGCCTGAGCACGCAGATTCTGGCCAACCTCCGGACGCATCTCCTGGAATCGGCTCCGGTGCACATCGAATTCAGAGTGGGCGCGCGGCGGCGTCCGCCGCAACGCGAGGAGCCCGCCGGAGGCACTGGTCTGTTCGCCACCGACCCTTCGGGTATCGCGGATCCCTCGCTCGATTACGTCTACCGTCTGTCCCGCAGAAAGGCTGGCGCGTGAAACTGACCGAACCCAAGGTGCGCGCGATCGCCGATCTCGCCAACCTCCATCTGAACGACCAGGAAATCGCCCGCATGGCCCGCGATCTCGACGAGATCCTCACACACATCGACAAGCTGAACGAACTCGACACCAGCAACGTGGAACCGATGGCGCAGGTGCTGTTCGAGGCCGGAGAGACGGCAACGCTGCGGCCCGACGTGGTGAGCGCCACCCTCGACAACGCGACGGCCCTGGCCAATGCGCCCCAGTCGGGCGCGGGCCAGTTCAAAGTGCCGAAAGTGATCGAGCGGTAGCGCCGGCGGCTCCTGAAAGCGGGCAGCGGAGAATCCATGGACGTTCGAAATCTGACTATTTCCACCATTCGCGAGGGGCTTGCAGCCAGGCGGTTTAGCGCCAGAGAGCTGGCGCAGGACGCCCTGAGTTTCGCCGCGGCTGAGAATCCGAAAACGAACGCCTTCCTGACCTTCAGCCCGGAGCGTGCCCTCGCCGCCGCCGGGCGCGTGGACGAGAAGTTGGCACGTGGCGAAGACCCTGGCGCGCTGGCCGGAGTTCCCGTAGCCGTCAAAGACGTGATCGTCACCCAGGGGCTAAAGACGACCTGCGGCTCGAAGATGCTGGAGACCTTCGTTCCGCCCTACGACGCCACGGCCGTGGCGCGGCTGGAAGCGGCGGGCGGAGTGATCCTGGGCAAGACGAACTGCGACGAATTCGCGATGGGCTCGTCGAACGAGAACTCGGCCTACGGGCCGGTGCGCAACCCGGTGGCGCTCGACCGCGTTCCGGGCGGCTCCAGCGGCGGTTCGGCGGCCACGGTGGCCCAAGGCACCGCCGTTGTCGCGCTCGGTTCCGATACGGGCGGGTCCATTCGCCAGCCCGCCAGCTTTTGTGGCGTAGTGGGCGTTACGCCGACCTACGGACGGGTCTCGCGCTATGGCCTGGTCGCCTTCGCGAGTTCACTCGACCACATCGGGCCTTTCGGGCGGACCGTCGAAGATGCCGCAACGCTGCTCCAGGCGATTGCCGGCCGGGACCCCATGGACTCGACCAGCGCCTTCGCACCCGTGCCCGACTATACTCCGGCGATGCGGCAGGACGTCAAGGGCTTCAAGCTCGGGCTGCCGAAGGAATACTTCGCGGGTCTCGCCAACGAGACGCGGGACCAGGTCGAAAAAGGCATCGATCTGTTGAGAAAAAGCGGCTGCGAGACCGTGGAAATCAGCCTTCCACACACCGAATACGCCATCGCCTGCTACTACATCGTCTGCACGGCCGAGGCGAGCGCCAACCTGGCCCGCTACGACGGCGTGCGCTACACCATGCGCTCAAAGCACGCCAAGACGCTTTCCGAGATGTACCAGCTCACCCGCGGCGAGGGCTTTGGCGCGGAGGTGAAGCGGCGCATCATGCTCGGCACCTACGTGCTGAGCGCGGGCTATTACGACGCCTACTACCTGAAGGCGCAGAAAGTCCGGGCGTTGATCGCGCGCGACTTCGCGCAGGCCTTTGAGCAAGTGGACGCGCTGATCGCGCCCGTCTCGCCTTTCCCGGCTTTCCGGCTCGGCGAGAAAGTCGATGACCCGCTGCAAATGTACCTCAGCGACATCTATACGATCACCGGCTCTCTGGCCGGGATTCCCTGCATGAGCGTGCCCTGCGGGACGACCGGCGCCGGTTTGCCGGTGGGAATGCAGATTCTCGCCAGGCACTTCGACGAGCCCGGCATGTTCCGCCTGGCGGCTGCTTTCGAGCGCGCCGGCGGCTTCCAGGTCTAGACAGTAAGTGGGGCGGCTCTCCAGAGCCGAGCGGGGCCTCCAGGCCCCGCAAGTCTGTCCGGAGCGGGCACTGGAGAGCCCGCGCGGCGCTGGAGCGCCGCCCCACAACGCATTCAGGCCGGACGCCGCGAGCGTTGCTGCTCGGATACGGACTTGATCACCAGCCGACCGGCCCGGGTGGGATCGATGGGCACTGCCGCGCTCAGCAGAGCCTGCTCGATCAGCACTTGGACTGAGGGCTCGTCCAACGTGGACGGACTCTTCAGGATCATATGGCGCGCGCTGGTGCCTGTGCCCTGCAAGACCCTATCTGGGTCCGGGAGATCCGCGCCATGCAGGAAGAACAGACTGACCCAGCGCGGATAGAGGGCGATGGAGAAAATCGCCTCGGAAGCGCGGTCCGATGGGCCGAATCCAATGGCCAACGCATTGTAATTGTCGTAGACCAGTTCAGTCGCGCCGGGCAGGTAGGACCGCATCTTGGCGAGAGCGCCTTCCGCAAGGGAGGCAATCTCAGGAGTGTACTTGGCAAGGAATCCGGCAAGCTGAGCTTCGGGAGAAATGGGCGAAGTGGGATTCTGCTCCGGATCCGGGACATTTATCGGAGGCACAGCAGGACTTTAGCACGATTGCGGGAATTTGAATCCCCATGAGTTGAGCCAATCGTGCTACGTTCCCCGGCAATCAGGCTTGCGCGCCAGGTCGGCGCCGCCTGAAGAAGGCCGAAATCTCCGCGCCGATGCGCTGAATCTTTGTAGGAACCCGGCTCATCAACTATGAGCGTAGGAGGGTTTTGAATGGCATTTACTCTTTCTCCGCTTCCGTATGCGTTTGACGCCTTGGAGCCGCATATCGATGCGCGGACGATGGAAATCCACCACGACAAGCACCACGCAACATACGTGGCGAATCTGAATAAAGCGCTGGAAGGCGCGCCCGAACTGGCCGGTAAGAGTCTGGAAGCACTGCTCGCCCACAATCTGGCAGCTGTTCCGGATGCGCTCAAGACGGCGGTCCGCAACAATGGCGGCGGCGTCTGGAATCACGACCTGTTCTGGCAGGTCATGGGCAAGAACGCAGGCGGAGCACCCGCAGGAAACGTAGCCAAGGCCATCGCGGCCGCTTACGGCAGCTTTGATGAATTCAAGGCCAAGTTCGCCGCCGCTGGTCTCGGCCGGTTCGGCTCCGGCTGGGCCTGGCTGGTGAAGACGACCGCGGGCGGCGTTGACATCGTCAGCACGGCCAACCAGGACACCCCGCTGTCGGAAGGCAAGAGCCCGGTGCTCGCCCTCGACGTCTGGGAGCACGCCTACTATTTGCACTATCAGAACCGCCGCGCCGACTACATCTCGTCATGGTGGAACGTGGTGAATTGGGGCACGGTCGAAGACCTGTTCAATTCAGCCAAGTAAACTCACTTTCGTTGAGCTTCATGGAAACCGCTTGCCGGCGAATCATCGCCCGGCAGGCGGTTTTCTCTGTCCAATTCCCGGTCCTTCCGGCCTCGTCCGCCGCCCACACTTCTCAACCAGGAAAAGCAAACGCGATGATTCAAGTGAGCGTCCAATACCCGAATCGGGAAGGCAGTCGCTTCGACGCCGATTACTATTTCAACCAGCACATGCCGCTTGCCATCCGCCTGTTGAGCCCGGCGCTGCGCGGCGTAACGGCCGAGCAGGGCATCGGCGGCGCAGTGCCCGGCCAGCCGCCGGCGTATGTAGCGGCATGCTATTTCCTCTTCGATTCCCCGGAGTCGTTTTACGAGGCGTTCCTGCCGCACGCCGCGGCGCTGCAGGGAGACATCCCGGTCTACACGGACATCGAGCCAGTCATCCAACTCAGTGAGGTGCGAATATCGCGCTGATGAGCTGATCGCATCGAGTAATTCGAAAGGCGACTTGCGTGCGGCGGGAGAGCCCGATAATGGAGAGTGGTGTCCAACGAAACTCACATCCGCCAGCTTCGCCGCGCGCTGAAACTCGCCTCTGACAATGCCCGATCCGGCACGGGTGGCCCGTTTGGCGCGGTGATCGCGGCATGCGATGAGATCGTCGCCGAGGGCGTGAACCGCGTGACCTCGGAACTGGATCCGACTGCGCACGCCGAGGTCTGCGCGATCCGCGAGGCGTGCCGGAAGCTGGGGCGGTTCTCGCTGCAGGGCTGCATTCTGTACTCAAGTTGCGAGCCTTGCCCGATGTGCCTCAGCGCGATCTACTGGGCGCGCCTTGACGCTCTGTACTTTGCGGCAGGCCGCGAGGATGCCGGTCGCGCAGGCTTCGACGATTCCTTTCTCTACCAGCAGATCCCGCTCGCCTTACACGAGCGCAAACTCCCGACGCTGCAACTGCTGGCGGACGAAGGTGGAGAGGCGTTTGCGGAATGGTTGCGACAGCCCGGCCGAATTCTCTATTGAGACCCGCCTGAACGCCGCAGGGTTGCGCCGAATATAATCCGCTGCCACCCCTGGGACCGCCGATCTCCAGATCGGCTCCGTTCGGCTCACACTTCTGCCGCCGCCAATTGCTGGCACGCTTCCGGGCGCGCAACTGTGCATTTGAGTTGCCGTTCACGCGGGCATCGGGAGCCGATCTGGAGATCGGCGATCCCAGGAGCGGAGAAGGAGTCGGGATGGCCCCGCGCCGGGGGTCTAAGATGGAGCCGATGACGCAATTCTCCTCGCAGGTCTTCCGGCTCTGGCTCCTGCTCGCTTTACCGCCGGCTTTGATGGCCCAGTTCACGACCGAGCTTTCGCCTCAAACCAACCGGGAATTCGACGAATACGTGAAAGGCGCCGAAGCCCGCATGGACTGGCAGGCGCGTCTGTCGCCTGGTCCCGGCGAGGTGGCGATCGCCGCGGGAGAAGATAAATCGCTGATCGAAGTGACCGGCGGGTTGATCCACGACTGGAAAGCGGCCACGTTCGCTCCGGGCGGGACCGTGGAGCAAGCGTTGGCTGTCTTGCACGACTACGCCAGCTACAAGTCCATTTATGCCCCGGAAGTCATCGATTCCCGCGTTCTGGGCCACGACGGAGAGCACTGGCGCGTCGCCCTTCGAATGGTCAAGAAGAAGATACTCACCGTCACGCTCGACAGCGAGTACGAGACCGAGTACCGCCCGCTGGGCAACGGCCGTTGGGCTGAGCTGTCGCACTCGATCCGGCTGACTGAGGTGAGCGGCGGCAAGGAACTGCCCGTGGGTACCGGCCATGGGTTCCTGTGGCGGATGAACTCTTACTGGCTGATGGAGCCGCGAGCGAACGGCGTGTACCTGGAGTGCCGCTCCATCTCGCTGTCGCGCGGCATTCCCGCCGCGCTCGATTTCATCATCCGGCCAATGATCACCAGCGTGCCGCGCGAATCCTTGCGCTCTACCATGGATGCGACGGTGCGCGCGATGGGGAAGCCACACCCCGCGGTTCAGAGCCCGGGCGCGCCCGCGGACAAGTGAATGCCAGCGACGGAATGCCCCGCGACCGGCAGGCGAACGATTGCAGCCCGTTTCCGCCTTCTGTCACACTGATTGGAGATGACTTTGAGCAAGGCGCGCGTGGCGGCGCTGGTATTCATGGCGTGTGCCGCGGGCGGCGCGGATCGCGCGGACGCTCAGTCGATGTCTCCATCGAATAATGAGGTCCTGCACTACAGCGCGGAGTGGCGCTTTGTCCGCGCCGGCGACATCGAAGTCTACAACCTGAGCGGTCGCCAGACCGTCATGAAGCTCTTCAGCTCGGGTCTGGTTTCGCGCCTTTTTCACGTGGAAGACAACTACACTCTCACGCGCGACGAACAGGGCTGCAACAAGAGCCTGATCTTCAAACTTCAGGAAGGGCGCCGGAGCCGGGAGATCCAAGCCAACTTCGACAAGCAGCGGCGCAAGGCGACTTTCGTGGAGCGGGACCTCACGCGACGTCACAACGACTCAAAAAGAGAGCGATATCCCCGGTTGCGTCTACGACCTGACCGGCGCGCTCAGACAACTGCGGGAGAGCTATCCGAAGCCGGGCAGTTCCTGGACGATTCCCATCTCCGACGGTAAGAAATCGGCCAATATTCGAGTGGAAGCGCAAGAAAAAGAGCTGATTCGCACCCCCCTGGGCCAGTTTCCGTCCACGCGCTACGAAGCCTTCGTCTTCGGCGGCGCATTCTACGGACGCAAAGGGCGGCTTTTCGTCTGGATGACCGACGACGAGCGCCATTTGCCGATCCAACTCCGCATTCAACTGCCGTTCTACGTGGGTACGATCACGCTGCAATTGGAAAAAGTCGAAAGGAATTGATGTGAGGAGTTCAGCTTTAGCGCGATTCCTGACGGCCACGCTTTCGGTGGCCCTTTCTGTGGGAGGCCTGGCCGGACAGACGCCTCCGCAGGCGCCCGCGAATGACGGTCGATTGAGTGACGCGCAGGCACTCAAGCTCTATGAGCGCACCCTGCAACTCATGGAGGCCGGCGGCATCTTCATGCCCGACCTCACACGGGCGGCTCAGCCTCTGGTTGAGAACTCGCGGCAGACTCTGGAGAGCCTGAAGTTTCTCGGATTCCGCAATCCGCAACTGCACTACCGCTGGCTCGCGTCGGTGCGCGCCTACCTGCTGCTCGCCGACACTCTGCCCAAGCCGGTTCCCTTCCCCGAAGAGTCCCGCCGCCAGTTCGCCGAGTTACGCGACGTCGTGATCCAGACCGAGGTCTATTTTCAGTCGCAGCTCCAGCAATTGCAGGTCGATCTGCGCGACCCCGACCGCGACAACGTCAGGCGCTATGCCGACGACAATCTGAAACTGGCACCTCCGCAAGCCGGCAACCCGCGAGTCGTCTTTCTCGGCGATTCCATCACTGACGGTTGGCGGCTGAACGAGTATTTCCCGAACAAGGACTTTCTGAACCGCGGCATCAGCGGACAGATCACGGGGCAGATGCTGGGACGTTTTCTGAACGACGTGGTATCGGTTCGTCCTGCCGCGGTGGTCATCCTGGCGGGGACCAACGACATCGGCCGCAGCGTCGATATTGTGACGATCGAGAGCAACCTGACCGCGATTTGCGACCTGGCGGACCATTACAAGATCAAGGTAATTCTCTCGTCGGTCCTGCCCGTGCACGACTACAATCTGGCGATTAGTCCTGCCTACGAGCAGTCGAAGAAGCGCTCGCCGCAGGTGATCCGGGCGCTGAACGACTGGCTTCTGAGCTTCAGCCAGAAGCGCGGCTACACCTACCTGAACTACTTCCAGCCGCTGATGGACGTCCGGACGATGCTCACCAAGGAATACTCCGACGACGGCCTGCATCCGAACCCGGCGGGCTATCGGATTATGGCCCCACTGGCCCTCGCCGCCATTGAAAAGACACTCGGCCCAAGCCAGGCACAACCACAGAAGCGCCGGATGCGTCTATTCTGATGCCATGAGAGTTCTTCTTCTCGTCTTCGCCGCAGTTTCGCTCGCGATTGCGCAAAGCTCGATCGACGTAGCGCATCTGAAGCAGTTCATCCATTCAGCGGTCGAAAAGAAGCAACCCGACAAGTTGGTGGTCAAGTACCTGAAATTGTACAAGCTGACCGAGCGGCTGACCGACCGCGACCTACTGATGATGATCGCCGAAGGCCCGGGTCCGGAGACCACTGAGCAACTCAAGGAGATGCAGGAGGCCACGAAGAGCCTGCCGGTGCCAGCGGACATGGTCAAAGCGGACACGCCGCCTCCGGCGCCGATGCCCCCGCCTCCTGTCGCCGACCAGGACCGGATCCTGTCTGAAGCGCGTGAAATCGCGCTCGACTACAGCACGCATCTGCCCGACTTCATCTGTCTGCAATACACCCGCCGCTACGTCGACCCGCAGGGTACTGATTACTTCCAGCAGGTGGATACGGTCGCCACGCGGTTGAGCTACTTCGACCAGCGGGAAGACTACAAGGTGATCTCGGTCGGGGACAAGCTGAGCACCAAGGACTACTCGAAACTCGGCGGCGCGATTTCCAGCGGCGAATTCGGGACCATGCTCAAGCAGATCTTCGAGCCGGGGACCGCCGCAGAGTTCGGCTTTGAACGTTGGGCCAAGCTGGACGGGCGGATCTGCCTCGTTTATCACTACCATGTGACCCGCGCGCGCTCGAAGTGGTCGATCGATTGGAATAACGGCGAGCAGGTTTACAGCCCGGCATACTCTGGCAGCATCTTCATCGACCGCGAAGTGCCCGTGGTGATGCGCGTGACGCTGATCGCCGAGGGGATTCCCGTGGCGTTCCCGATCCAGGAAGCCAAGAGCACGCTGAACTACGGCTACCAGGACATTTCCGGCAAGCAGTTCCTGTTGCCGCTGAATTCGGAGATGCGGATGCGGGAAGGCCGACTGCTCGTGAAGAACGAGACCGAGTTCCGCAACTATCGCAAGTACAGCGCCGACGCCGTGATCACCTTTGACGCCGAGGCCGGTGGGACGAGCGACACGGAGAAGAAGCCGAAGTAGGCCGGACCTCACGTCCGGCAGTGGACCGGGCTTTCCTCACGCTTGCGTCATACGCCCGCGGCGGACCGTTCCTCAAGTCCGGCCTCCTCCACCGGCTTCCCCTCAGACTCGTCAGGCTCGGTCCAGGCGAGGCAAACGGCAGGGAGCGAAGCGAGCAGGATTGTCAGATGAACGAGGATGACAGGTAGGAGGTTCGCCTCGGAAAGCCGCCGCAGATGCCCCGGCAATTCATCTTGCCAGATGTAAGCCAGAGTCCCCGCGATGATGGAGCCGAAGAAGACGATCAGATAGGCCCGCCGGAACGAACGGTCCCGCACCGCCTGCTGCCGCTCATCGACCGGGGGCCGGGGCCAGGAGGGCGGCATCATGATGGTTGGCAGCGACCAGCAGGACAACCGAAGCGAGATGGTAATGGACAGCAAGACCATCAGGAAAGCGGCGAGAACCAAATACAGGGAAATGCTGTAACCGGCTGACGTCTTGAACGGAAGGATGAGGCCGTCTCCGCCCAGCAGGCACACGTACATCGCAACAATCCAGATTCTGCGCTCGCGGCGGGTAGGCAAATTGCGCATCCACTTCGCATTTACTTCCGAGACTGAGCTGATCGTACGCCAGTTCACCTTGACGCCTCCTTGACCGATCGTTCGCCGTACAGTTCCTCGCTCATTCGCCGGAAGGGAGCGCGCGCGAAGATCGCCTCGACCGGCAAACCGAAGAACTCCGAAACCCGGAAGGCAAGCTCCAGGCTGGGATTGTATTCGCCGCGCTCCATGTA
>Ga0302202_10007478_pt1 | contig 10557 bp, 7 predicted proteins | sample II_Bog_N3_3_FD_194579 | JGI IMG/M metagenome (GOLD analysis project Ga0302202, IMG submission 194579) | Peat permafrost microbial communities from Stordalen Mire near Abisko, Sweden - II_Bog_N3_3 | ecosystem: Environmental > Terrestrial > Soil > Wetlands > Peat | place: Sweden: Abisko, Stordalen... | reverse complement strand
TTGGTGACAACACGGCCGCGCGCGTCGGTTTCAACGCCGACCGCCGCCAGCCCGAGCCCCTCGGTGTAGGCGCGCCAGCCAATCGCCAGCAGCACCACATCGGCGGTCACGGCTTCGGCGGCACCGCCCTTGGCGGGCTCGACCGTCAGCACAACGCCATCAGCGGTCTTGGTGGCGCCGGTGACCTTCGAGCCGAGCTTGAACTTGAAGCCCTGCTTGGTCAGCACCCGCTCGAACGCCTTGGCGACCTCGTTGTCGGTGCCCGGCACGATGCGGTCGAGATACTCAATCACCGTCACCTTGGCGCCAAGACGGCTCCAGACGCTGCCAAGCTCCAGCCCGATCACCCCGCCGCCGATCACCACGAGATGACCAGGGACCTTGTCCAGTTCCAACGCACCGGTGGAGGACACGATGGTCTTCTCATCGACCTCAACTCCCGCCAGCGGCATGCTCTCGCTGCCGGTGGCGATGATGATGTTCTTCGTCTCGTATTCGGTGCCGTCGACCGACACCTTGCCCGGTGCCGTGATGCTGCCGGAGCCCTTCAGCCAGGTGATCTTGTTCTTCTTGAACAGGAACTCGACGCCCTTGGTGTTGGCGCCGACCACTTCGGACTTGCGCGCCTGCATGCGGGCGAGATCGAGCTTCACCTCGCCGACGATCACACCATGATCCCCGAGATGATGCAGCGCGTCCTCGTAATTTTCCGAAGACACCAGCAGCGCCTTGGAGGGAATGCAGCCGATGTTGAGGCAGGTGCCGCCCAGCGTGGCACGTTTCTCCACGCAGGCAACCTTCATCCCCAACTGGGAGGCCCGAATGGCGGCCACATAGCCGCCCGGGCCAGAGCCGATGACGATAACGTCAAAGTTCTCGCTCATGCCAAATGCTCCTTACAGGTCGAGCAACAAGCGACGCGGATCCTCGATCATTTCCTTCACCCGAACCAGGAACGTCACCGCTTCCTTGCCGTCGATGATGCGGTGATCGTAGGACAGCGCCAGGTACATCATTGGCCGGATCTCAACCTTGCCGGCGATGGCCACCGGGCGTTCCTGGATCTTGTGCATGCCGAGAATGGCCGACTGTGGCGCATTCAGGATCGGCGTGGACATCAGCGAGCCATAGACGCCACCGTTGGTGATGGTGAAGGTGCCGCCCGACAGCTCGTCGATCTTCAACTGGCCGTCACGTGCACGGCGGCCGAAATCGCCGATGGTCTTTTCGATCTGGGCGAAGCTCATGCCGTCGGCATGACGCACCACCGGCACCACCAGCCCGTTCGCGCCACCGACCGCGATGCCCATATGGACATGGTTCTTGTAGACGATGTCATCGCCATCGATCTCGGCGTTGACAGCCGGCAGTTCCTTCAGGGCGGCGACGCAGGCGCGCACGAAGAAGCTCATGAAGCCCAGGCGCACGCCCTTGTGCTTCTTCTCGAAGGCTTCCTTGTATTCAGCCCGCAGCGACATCGCGGCCGACATATCCACCTCGTTGAAGGTGGTCAGCATGGCCGCGTTGTTCTGCGCTTCCTTCAGGCGAAGGGCGATGGTGCGGCGCAGACGGGTCATCTTCACCCGCTCCTCGCCTTCTTCAGGGGCGCGCGGCGGCTTCGGAGCGGCGGCAACGGCAGGAGCAGCAGCCGGGCGGGCGAGGAAATCGATCACGTCACCCTTGGTGATGCGGCCGTCCTTGCCGGTGCCAGCGCCCACGGCGGCTGATGTAACGGACTGCTCGGTCATCATCTTGGCAGCAGCCGGCAGCGGCGCATGGGCCACGTCAGACGGCGGCGTCGCCGGGCGGGCAACCGGGCCAGAGGCGGTCGGCGGCGGGTTCACGCCAGGCGACGGGTTGGCGGCGGGGTGTGCGACCAGGCGACCGGCCTCGCCGATGGTGCCGAGCAAGGCGCCGACCTCAACCTCAGCGCCTTCGGGCGCCACGATCTCAACCAGCGTGCCGGCCACCGCCGCGTTGACTTCAACGGTGACCTTGTCGGTCTCCAACTCCACCAAGGGCTCGTCAGCGGCGACGGCGTCGCCCACTTTTTTCATCCAGCGCGCGATGGTGGCGGTGGTGACGCTCTCGCCCAGGGTGGGCACCTTGATGTCGGTCGCCATAACGGTAGGTCCAGTCCTCGTTTGAGTCAGGTGGATGCGGAAGCGGTCGGCGAAGACCACTCTGGCCGCGGCATGAAATCGCGGCTCAGCCCAGTGTCAGCGCCTGAGACACCAGCGCAGCCTGCTCCGCCAGATGGGTGCGGGCAAGGCCGGTGGCCGGGCTGGCGGCGGCGACGCGACCGACGAAACGCGGCCGCTTCGGGGTGCCCATGGCGGTGCAGGCATCCTCGATCTTGCGATCGACGAAGGTCCAGGCCCCCATGTTCTCCGGCTCTTCCTGGCACCAGACGATCTCGGCGTTCGGATATTGCGACAGGATTCTCGGCAGCGAGATGTTCGGGAACGGATAGATCTGTTCCATGCGAACGATCGCCACGTCCTTGATGCCCTTCTCGCGGCGCTCGGCCAGCAGGTCGTAGAACACCTTGCCGCTGCACAGCACCACGCGCTTCACCTCGGCGCCCGGTGCGATCGTGTCGATCTCGCCGATCATCGTCTGGAATTTGCTGCCCGGCCCGAAATCGGCCAGCGGCGACACCGCCAGCTTGTGGCGCAGCAGCGACTTCGGCGTCATTATGACCAGCGGCTTGCGGAAGTTCCGCTTCAGCTGGCGACGCAGCGCATGGAAGTAGTTGGCAGGCGTGGTGATGTTGCACACCTGCATGTTCTTCTCGGCGCACAGCTGCAGATAGCGCTCCAGCCGGGCCGAGGAATGCTCGGGGCCCTGGCCCTCGTAGCCATGCGGCAGCAGCAGCACCAGGCCGGACATCCGCAGCCACTTGGTCTCACCAGACGCCAGGAACTGATCGATGATCACCTGGGCGCCGTTGGCGAAATCGCCGAACTGCGCTTCCCACAGCACCAGCGTGCGCGGATCGGCCAGCGAGTAGCCGTATTCGAAGCCGAGCACGCCGACTTCGGACAGCAGCGAGTTGTAGATCTCGATCTTCGCCTGCTCGGCGTTGATGTTGTTCAGCGGGGTGTATTCGTCCTGCGTCATCTGGTCGATCAGCACGGCATGGCGTTGGCTGAAGGTGCCGCGCTGGCAATCCTCGCCGGAGAGCCGGATGCGATTGCCGTCGATCAGCAGCGAGCCGAACGCCAGCGCCTCGCCGGTGGCCCAGTCGATCCCTTCGCCGGTTTCCACCACCGCCATCCGCTTGGCCTCAAGCTGGCGGGCGATCTTGGAGTTGACGTTGAATTCGGCCGGCACCTGGCTGATGACGCGGCCGATATGGCGCAGCTCTTCCAGCGTGACAGCGGTCGGACCATCGGTCCATTCGGTCTTGTCTTCCGGCTGCTGCAGGCCAGACCAGTGGCCTTCCAGCCAATCCGCCTTGTTTGGCTTGTAGTCCTTGGCCGCGGAGTAGCTTTCCTCAAGCTTCGCCGAGAAGTCGTCCCACATCTTGGTGGCATCGGCGGCGGTCAGCACGCCCTCGGCCACCAGCTTCTCCGCATACAGCGTGCGGGTGGTCTTCAGGTCGCGGATCGCCTTGTACATGATCGGCTGGGTGAACGCCGGCTCGTCCGTCTCGTTGTGGCCATGACGGCGATAGCAGACGATATCCAGCACCACGTCGCAGGAGAATTCCTGGCGGTATTCGGCGGCAAACTGCGAGCACCACACCACGGCCTCGGGGTTGTCGCCATTCACGTGCAGGATCGGCGCCTGGATCGATTTGGCGATGTCGGTGCAATACAGCCCCGAATAGGCATGCGCCGGCACCGTGGTGAAGCCGATCTGGTTGTTGGTCACCACGTGTACGGTGCCCCCGGTGCGGTAGCCGATCAGCTGGCTCATCGCCAACGTCTCGTACACCAGGCCCTGGCCGGCGAACGCGGCGTCGCCATGCATCACGATGCCCATCACCGAATGGCGGCGATGGGTGTCGCCGGACATATCCTGGCGCGCCCGCACCTTGCCCACCACGACGGGATCGACGGCTTCCAGATGCGAGGGGTTCGGCTGCAGCGACAGATGCACCATGCGGCCTTCGATCTCGATGTCCGTCGAGGTGCCCAGATGGTATTTCACGTCGCCCGAGCCCTGCACGTCGTCGGGCTTGAAGGAGTTGCCGCCGAACTCGCTGAACAGCTGGGTGTAGGGCTTCTTGACCACATTCACCAAGGTGTTGAGCCGGCCGCGATGGGACATGCCGATGGCGATCTCGGTCACGCCGGCTTTCACAGCGGTGGAAATGATGGTCTGCACGGCGGGAATGGTGACTTCGCCGCCTTCCAGGCCGAAGCGCTTGGTGCCGACGAAGCGCTTCTGGCAGAACGCCTCCAGCCCTTCGGCTTCGGTCAACTGCTGCAGGATGGTCTTCTTGGTCTCGGCGTCGAACACGGTGGCCCAGGGAGCCCCCTCAACGCGGCGCTGGATCCAGGATTTCTGGTCGGGGTCCTGGATGTGCATGAATTCCACGCCGACCGGCCCGCAATAGGTCTGGCGCAGCGTCTGCAATATCTGCCGCGGCGTTGCGGTCTCGAAACCCAGCACGTGATCGAGGAACACCGGCCGATCCATGTCGGCGGCGGTGAAGCCATAGGTGGCGGGGTCCAACTCCGGGTGCGGCTTCGGCACCTGCAGGCCCAGCGGATCGAGATGCGCTTCCAGATGGCCGCGCACGCGATAGGTGCGCACCATCATCAGGGCGCGCAGGCTGTCCTTGGTGGCGGCGCGGATGTCGGCGGCCGAGGGGCCGGCCGGCACTGCGACGGGCGCTGCCGCCTGGCCCTTGCCCGGCTTGGCCGCGACCTTGGCCGGCTCCGGCTCACCAATGTCGAATGTGCGCGGCGCCCAGGAGGCGCCGGTGCTGTCGGTCAGGACCGAGCGGGTGTCTTCGCCGAGGGTCTCGAACAACTCGGCAAAGCTCGCGTCAACGCTTGCGGGGTTGGCCACCCAGCGGGCGTAGAGGTCGGCGAGATAGGCGAGGTTTGCGCCGTTGAAGGCGGTTGCGAGAATGTCGACGCCAGCCATCCGATGTATCCCTTTTTGTCCGTTGCGAGGCTGCGGGCAGCTTCCGCTCGTCCGGTCATATAGTCCGAAATTCTGAATGCACTCTGCGTCGTGCTGCGCCGCAGCAATGCTCCCGCCGCATGGTGATGCGGCGGGAGCATTTTAGCAGAATATTAGCCGCGGATGGCTTTAATCATCGTCGAGCCCAGCGCCGCCGGGCTTTCGGCCACGAAGATGCCAGCCAGGCGCATCGCCTCGAACTTCGCCTCGGCGGTGCGGTGGCGCCGGCGATGAAGCCGACCACCGGCTTGAGGGTCTTGGACGCCTTGATGAACTCGGCGGCGTCGATCTCCGACTGCCCGCCGATTTCGCCGATCATGATGATCATCTCGGTCTCGGCGTCGGCCAGGAACATCTCCAGCACTTCGATGAAGTCAGTGCCCTTCACCGGATCGCCGCCGATGCCGACGCAGGTGCTCTGGCCGAGGCCAGCAGCCGTGGTCTGCGCCACCGCTTCATACGTGAGTGTGCCCGAACGTGAGACGATGCCAACCTTGCCACGCTTGTGAATGTGGCCCGGCATGATGCCGATCTTGCACTCATCCGGCGTGATCACGCCCGGGCAGTTCGGCCCGATCAGGCGTGACTTGGTGCCCGACAGCGCCCGCTTCACGCGCACCATGTCGAGAACAGGAATGCCCTCGGTGATGCAGACGATCAGCGGCAGTTCAGCGTCGATCGCTTCCAGAATGGCGTCGGCGGCGAACGGAGGCGGCACGTAGATGACCGATGCGTTGGCCTTGGTCTGCGTCACGCAATCGTAGACGGTGTCGAACACCGGCAGGTTGAGATGCGTGGTGCCGCCCTTGCCGGGGGTGACGCCACCGACATAGTTCGAGCCATAGGCGATGCCCTGCTCAGCGTGGAAGGTACCCTGGGCGCCGGTAAAGCCCTGGGTCATGACGCGGGTGTTGCGATTGACGAGGACGGACATTATGCGGCTTCCTTCACGGCGCGGACGATCTTCTCGGCAGCGTCGGCCAGATTGTCGGCGGAGATGATCGGCAGGCCGGAATTGGCCATGATCTCTTTGCCCAGGGCGACGTTGGTGCCTTCGAGACGCACCACCAGCGGCACGTCCAGCGACACTTCGCGGGCCGCGGCAACCACGCCCTCGGCGATCACGTCGCAGCGCATGATGCCACCGAAGATGTTGACCAGAATGCCCTCGACGTGCGGATCGGACAGGATGATCTTGAACGCCGCGGTCACCCGCTCCTTGGTGGCTCCGCCGCCGACATCGAGGAAGTTGGCCGGGCTCGACCCGTACAGCTTGATGATGTCCATCGTCGCCATCGCCAGGCCCGCGCCGTTGACCATGCAGCCGATGACGCCGTCGAGCGCCACGTAGTTCAGCAGGTACTTGGCGGCTTCGAGTTCCTTCGGATCTTCTTCCGACTCGTCGCGCAGCGCCTCGATCTTCGGGTGGCGATACAGCGCGTTGTCATCGAAGCTCACCTTGGCATCCAGCGCCACGATCTCGCCGGCGCCGGTCACCACCAGCGGGTTGATCTCGACGATGGCGCAATCGAGCGCCAGGAAGGCTTTGTACATCGCATCGACGAACTTGCAGAACGTGCCGACCTGCTTGCCCTCAAGCCCGAGCGAGAACGCCAGGCGGCGGCCGTGGAAGCCCGAGATCCCCGAAGCCGGATCGATGGACACCCGCAGGATCTTCTCCGGATGGGTCTCGGCAACGTGCTCGATCTCCATGCCGCCCTCGGTGGACGCCATGATGGTGACGCGCGAGGTCTCACGGTCGATCAGCAGCGACAAGTACAGCTCGCGCTTGATGTCGCAGCCGGCTTCCACGTAAACGCGGCTGACCACCTTGCCGGCCGGGCCGGTCTGCTTGGTCACCAGCGTCTGGCCGATCATCGCCTCGGCGGCGGCGCGAACCTCCTCCACCGATTTGGCGATGCGCACGCCGCCCTTGCCTGAGGGATCATGGGCGAAATGCCCAGCGCCACGTCCACCGGCATGGATCTGGGACTTCACCACATAAACCGGGCCCGGCAGCTTCTTCGCCGCTTCCGCCGCTTCATCGGCGGTCCAGGCGATATAGCCGTCGAGCACGGTGACGCCGAACTGCTTGAGCAGCTCTTTACCTTGGTATTCGTGAATGTTCATGCTTCAGACACCCAACTTCTTGAAGGCCGCGATCAGTTCCTTCACGGCGTCACAGGACTTGTCGAACATGGCCTTCTCCGCGGGGAGGAATTCCACTTCGACGATCTTCTCAACGCCGTTCTTGCCGATCACCGCGGGCACACCGACGTACATGTCGTGCAGCCCGTATTCACCGTTCAACTGCACAGCGCAGGGCAGCACGCGGCGCTTGTCGAGCAGATAGGCTTCGGCCATGGCGATGGCGGAGGCGGCCGGGGCGTAGAACGCGCTGCCACGCTCCAGCAGCTTCACGATCTCGCCGCCGCCGTTGGCGGTGCGGGCACAGATCGCGTCGATCTTCTCCTGGGTGGTCCAGCCCATCTTGATCAGATCGGGCACCGGAATGCCGGCAACCGTCGAATAACGGGTCAGCGGCACCATGGTGTCGCCGTGGCCGCCGAGCACGAAGGCGGTAACGTCTTCAACGGAGACGTTGAATTCCTGGGCCAGGAACAGCTGGAAGCGGCTGCTGTCGAGCACGCCGGCCATGCCGACCACCTTGTTCGCCGGCAGGCCGGAGCGCTGCTGCATCACCCACACCATCACGTCGAGCGGGTTGGTGATGACGATGACGAAGGCATCCGGGCAATGGGCCTTGATGCCCTCGGCGACCTGGGCGATCACGCCGGCGTTCTTGGTCAGCAGATCGTCGCGGCTCATGCCGGGCATACGCGGGAAGCCGGCGGTGACGATCACCACGTCGGCGCCTGCGATATCGGCGTAATCGCCGGTGCCCTTCATGGCGCTGTCGAAGCCGTCAACCGGGCCCGACTGCATGATGTCGAGCGCCTTGCCCGCGGCAACGCCGGGGAACACGTCAAACATAACGACGTCGCCGAGCTGCTTGAGCCCAATCAGGTGCGCGAGCGTGCCACCGATGTTGCCGGCGCCGATGAGGGCAATCTTGTTGCGAGCCATGGGGAGTGTCCTTCGCGGGTGACGGATAATCGCTCACACAAGGCGCCAGACGCGCGCGTGTTCGATGCCCGCCAAGCACCCGGGCCGCCCGGAAGGCGACGTGTAGCTAGCCTATCATCGCACGTGCAGCAAGACACACGTGACCTGCCTTTAACGATCAGGCAACCCAGCCACCGCCCAGACGAATTCATAGCCATTCCACTCCCACGCGCTCGGCTGCCAGGCATACCCACCGCTACGCGGGGCGCGCGGCACCGGCTCGACGCGCGGGGCCGGCACCGACGGTGGCGCCTTGATAAGCCTGGGTTTTTCGGTGGGGTCGCCGAACACCTTATCAACGGCGACCTCCAGCACGCCCTTCGGCCGCTGCGGTTCCAGCGGCATGCTGCCGGGAATGCCGAACTTGGCGTTGAATTCCGCGTCCTCGGCCGACTGCGCCGGCGTCGGCTTGGGCGGCAGGCCGCACTGGGTCAACGCCACACAGAGCGCCAGGCCACAGACAAAACGCCGGATCGGGATGATCGTCATGCGATTGAGTAATAGGCGAGACGCGCGGTCATGTCAGGTGGGCCAACGCCAGATAGTCCTGGCTCTGCATCTCTTCCAGCCGCGACGCCGTGCGCTCGAAAGCTTTGGCCCCCTCGCCGCGCTGATACAGTTGGTCCGGCCACGCATCCGCCGAGGCGACCAGCTTCACCCGGTGGTCGTACAGCGCGTCGATCAGCACGATGAACCGGCGGGCACGGTCATAATTATCGGGCGACAGCCGGGGGATGCCGTCCAGCACCAGCGCATGGAAATGCGTGGCCAGCGCCAAGTAATCGCCCGCCCCCAGCGCCTCGCCGCACAGCGCCTCGAAATCGAACCGCGCCACGCCGTTGGCCGAGATCGGCACCACGAATCGGCGACCGGTGACGATCAAGGTTTCCGGCTTCGGCTGAGCCCGGCCGGTGAGGTCGGAAAACGCCGAATCCAGCGCCCGCTCGGCCCGTCCGTCCGCCGGCACATGCCAGGTGGCCATGCCGCGCAGCCGAGATCGTCTGAAATCACGGCCGGATTCCATCACCAGCACATCGAGATTGCGCTTGATCAGCCCGATGAACGGCAAGAACGCATCGCGCCCCGGCTGCCCGCGGAACAGATCGTCCGGCAAGGTGTTCGATGTGGTCACCACCACGACAGCGCGTTCGAACAGCGCCTGGAACAGCCGGCCCAGGATCATCGCGTCGGCGATGTCGTTCACCTGAAACTCGTCAAAGCACAGCAACGCCGCTTCGGCGGCGATGGTGTCAGCCAGCGGCGGAATTGGGTCCGACTCGTTCGGATTGGCCTTCCGCCACGCGTGAATGCGCTTGTGGCACTCCTGCATGAACTGGTGAAAATGCAGCCGGCGCTTTCGCTTCACGTCTGCGGCGGCAAAGAACAGATCCATCAGCATGGATTTGCCGCGCCCAACCTCTCCGATCAGATACAGCCCATCCGGATGCTGATCATCCGCCCCTTCGGTCGGCTTGCGGCGCAAAAACCGCTTCAGCAAGCCGGCGCGCGGTGCTGCCGAAAGCGGCTGGGGATCGTAGCCGCGCAGCTTGGACCACAGATCCTGCAATCGCTCGATCGCCAGCGCCTGCGACGGATCAGATACCAATTCGCCCCGCGCGACACGGCCACGATACGCCGGCAGCGGGCCGGCACTGTAGTCTTCAGGAGGATGGTGCTTGTGCATGTTGCGCTGCGCCATAGCGCGAAATTGCCAGCGTTGGAACCATGCCGCGGTCTCGCGGTGCACGGCGGGGTCAATTCGCCGCCCCTTGAACAGTCATTACGCAAAATTGAGATGAAGGGCCTGCGGTGGAACCATAAAGTGTGTGCGGTATGGCATGTAAAAAATAGGCACCGGATCATGCTGCTGGACCTTGAACGCTTCCGTTCCACCGAAGCCTCCAACGATCCGTTCTCACACGTGTTGGTGGAGCGCTTTCTAAAGCCGGAAGCCTTCGCTTCCGTGCACGCTGATCTGCCGGACCTTGCGAAAGGTGGCTCGTTCCCGATCGGTTCGATCCGGCTTGGCCCGAAAGCCAAGGAAGTCATTGCTGAACTGGAAGGCCCGGCATTCCGCGCCGCGGTGGCCGAAAAATTCGGCATCGACCTCAGCAATGCGCCAACAATGACCACACTACGCGGCCGATCACGCGAGAAAGACGGCCGCATCCACAGCGACTCGAAAGCCAAGCACGTCACCATTCTGCTCTATCTCAATCCAGCGTCCGACTCCTGGACCGACCACCAGGGCTGCCTGCGCCTGCTGCGCCAGCCAGATATGCTCGATGA
>Ga0302202_10007466_pt1 | contig 10568 bp, 8 predicted proteins | sample II_Bog_N3_3_FD_194579 | JGI IMG/M metagenome (GOLD analysis project Ga0302202, IMG submission 194579) | Peat permafrost microbial communities from Stordalen Mire near Abisko, Sweden - II_Bog_N3_3 | ecosystem: Environmental > Terrestrial > Soil > Wetlands > Peat | place: Sweden: Abisko, Stordalen... | reverse complement strand
ATTCACCGAGAAGACCGTGTCGTCCGCCTTGACACGCGTGACGAGACCACGGCGCAGCACGTATTCCGCACCGATTTCACCAACAGCCGTATTGCGCACCTCTACCTCGACGCCAGGCAGCGAACCATCATCAATGCTATGATAATAGGTGACACTGGCAAAGACGGCAGCGCGAGCGGCGAGGCGATAGCGAATATCGAATTCTCCGCCATACACCCACGCTGCATTGGCGGTGTAGCTGTCGACCAGTGTCGAGAACGCCTTGATGCCGACATGGCTTCCTGGCTCCCAATCCCAGCGCATGCCGAGATTGCCGTATGGTCCATAGACGTTCTCGTCGTCGTATGTGGCGATCCCCTCGAAGTTGTTTGAGTAATGACGCTCGACCACACCCACTTCAAGTATCCCGGTGGTCTTGGCGGCTAGTTTCACCTGGGCGCCGATACCGGCGATATAGCCGGTTGAATTATTGAATTCGGCATTGTTGGCGTACTGCGTGGTCTGAATCTCCGCGAGAGCGTAGTAGAAGGCATCTTTGCCTCTGGCCCATCCAATACGCAGGTCGGCCTCATACACATCGTTGGTGCGATCATCAGCGATGAAGTAGGGCGAGTTCTCCAAGTAGTCAGTTCTGACAAACGACCCACCAATGACCAAACGCGCATTGGACCCATTGTAGGTTCCATAGAGGGACGCATCTGCCGTTTGGCGCAGGAGCGGTTCGCCGATATCGACCAGAGGATCGCGGTATTTGGCATACTCGCCTTCCGCATGGATCTCATCGTTGCGCTGGTCCGTCCAGTAATAGTCGGCACGCGCATTGCCGCCGGTCAGATCGGCTGCTTTGTAATTGGCATTGAAATAGCGATCGACCTCAAAATTACCGTCGACAACGACGCGATTATGCTCATTCAGCCGATCCCTCAGGGTCACCCCCACGAGACCGAGGTAATAGCCGTCATTCACGTTCTCTCCGCTAGGCTGTGCGAAGATGTTGGTGTCATACCCGATCCCGGCCAGGACCTTGGGGTCGATCGTCAACGTATCCCCAAAGAAGGTCAGATTCGCCGCCGGCTTGACGTAGAAATCCTTGATCTGCACCGGCGCCACGTCCGTGGCATTGGTCTTCGCTGGCGCGTCGGTCACCAAGTCCTCTGCACCCAGGGGCACGAAGCATGCAATGGCGGTCAAAAGCGAGACAGGGCGAGTCCAACGCATATGCGTTCTCCACACGTGAAAGTCCGGAACTCCGGGCTTGAAAACTCTCTAGCTCCGCATGCCCCTGTCAAATGGGGAGTCGAATGCCAGACGGCCCTTGAGTGGGTGTCCCATTCTGTCCTGCCAGGACGAATGTGCAGGCAGTCATCCAGCACGTGCAACTGATGGTCACGCAAGTACATCTGTTGATCCGGATGATTCGATTGGAACATAATGGTGCGCATGCGACTGCACTCAGCGGTGAGCGTACACTCCCCATCTGATTCCCGCCACCGGAGCTCATAGACGTGGTCCGCGTCATGGAACTATGACTGCCGCACCCCTGGCCACACGAGGCGCTGGCCGATCCGCCATCCCCTCAGCGTCCCCAGTCCTCGGCCGCCACTAGAGTGGCCGGCACCAATGACTGCCACACTGCTGGGAGTCGGTTCCAGAGCGGCGCACGCGCTACCAGATTATGGCTATCGCTCGCGATCAGGCAGGCGGTCGGGTAGCGCTTGAGCAGCCCCCGGCTGTGCCAGCGCATCGACCACCCCTGGGCACCGATGAGGCTGCCCAGGGTCAGCTGCAACAGCCCCCCCGCCTCCACATAGGCCCCGAGCTGCTCACGCTGGCTGCGCAGCCCCTTGCTGCGCTCGGGATGGGCGATGAGCGGGCGCTTGCCGGCGCGGATGGCGGCGAAAAGCGACGCCCAGGTGCGGGCCGGGAGGTGGTCGTCCGGCAGCTCGATCAGCACCAGACGGCTGTCGCCCAGGGGGCGCAGGGAGGCGACGAAGGCCTGCTCATCCTCCAGCCCGGAGCAGTGGTGCTCCGCCCCCAGCAGCAGGGTCAGTCCCGGGACCTCGCGGGCAACCGCGCTGGTCAGCGCCGTCCAGGCCGCGCTGATCCCCGGCTCGATGACATCGAAGCGCGGCGAGCGCCAATGCGGCGTCGCCATCACCGTATCGACCCCCTGCTCACGGAGGAGACGGCACAACCCGATGCTGGTCGCGAGATCGACCGCCCCATCATCGATGCCGGGCAGCACGTGGGTGTGCAGGTCGATCATCACACCGCCCCATGCAGGTGATCGAGGGCATCCCCGGTGATCAGGTAGGCGATCACCGCCGCCACATAGCAGCCCAGCCCCACAATGATCAACGTCAGATAGATCAGGTAGAGCCGGGTCTTCCGGTTGCGGTAGGCGATGATGGCGGTGAGCACCCGGTGGGCGTCCGAATCGATGAACTGGGTCAGCCAGCGGATGCGCATGCTGCTGAGCAGGATCACCACCGCCAGGAGCACGAACACCAGGCCCATCGCCATGCTGGTGCGCGCGAAGAGCCCGCTCGAGGCGATGCGCGGGCCGGAGAAGCCGGTGATGGTCAGGACGATGGTGGCCAGGGTCAGCAGCAGGTGCGCCCGGGTCTGCATGACCACGAACTGCGTCGACAGCAGCCGGGTGCAGTCGGCGAGATGGCCCACACCCCCCTGCTGCTGCAGGAGCTGGGTCGCTTCCTCCTCAGGGCTTGGGATCGGGTCCACGGGGTGGAGAGCCTACCAGGCCGTGCCTCCCATGCAGCAGGGATGCCCTGGACCCGGCTCCGCACCCAGGCGGCTGGCCAGCCGAGACCGCCGCCGCCCCGGTCCAGCCGGGCCGCATGGCCCTTTCATCCGCAGACCGGCAGGTCCAACCGGCCGCGGCCAGGACTGCCCCCTCCGATCCCCGTTCCGGGCCCTAGGGGCTGACTGGCGGACGGATTGGGGCTTCTCAGAGCCCGCGCCAGCCGTCCAGCGCGTGCACAGCCCATGTCAAGTGAGTGCTGCGCCAGCCAACGATAAATCCGGCTTGCGGGTTCCGCGAAACCAGCAACCTTGTCGGCGGATATCGCCATGCCCACTGAAACCACCATCGATTTTGCCTTCGACAAGATCGACCTCGACCTCGGCTTCGTGATGAGCTGCTTCCGCGAGGTGCTCGAGGAGCTCGGCGAGCCGGGCCTCGCCAAGCGCCTGCCCTGGATCCCGGGCACGGGAAAGACTGCTGACAGCGCCCACGCTCCCGGCGCACCGTCCGGGACACCGCCGACCCCACCCGGTGGCTCCGCCACGACCTCCGGCGCCTCCGGTTCCGCTGGCTCGGTCGAGCTCGGCGAGCGCGACGTCCAGGTGCTCTCGATCGCCTTCCAGCTGCTCAACATGGTGGAGGAGAACGCCGCCGCGCAGTCGCGCCGCCGGCGCGAATCGACCGAAGGCATGCTGCGCGAGCCGGGCCTGTGGGGCCAGAACCTGCGCCAGCTGCTCGAGGCCGGCTTCTCCGATCAGCAGATCGCCGCCGCCCTGCCACGGGTGCGCGTCGAGCCGGTGCTCACCGCCCACCCCACCGAGGCCAAGCGCTCGACCGTGCTCGAGCAGCACCGCACGCTCTACCTGCTGCTGGTCAAGCGCGAGAACCAGATGTGGACGCCGGCCGAGCAGCAGTCCATCCGCGACGAGGTGAAGCTCGCGCTTGAGCGCCTGTGGCGCACCGGCGAGCTGCGGCTGCAGAAGCCGGATATCGCCAGCGAGCGCCGCGGCGCCATCCACTACCTGCGCGAAGTCTTCCCCGAGGCCATCCCGCGCCTGGATGAGCGCCTGCGGCAGGCCTGGAAGGAGGCCGGCTGCAATCCCGCCCTGCTCACGGGACCGCATGCGCTGCCCAAGCTGACCTTCGGCACCTGGGTCGGCGGCGACCGCGACGGCCATCCCCTGGTCACCGCCCAGGTGACCGATGAGAGCCTGTGGGAGCTGCGCCGCACCGCCATCCTGGTGCACCGCACCCACCTCCGGCGCCTGGCCCAGCACCTCAGCCTGTCCGACCGTCTGCAGGCCCCGCCTGCGGCCCTGCGCGAGGCGACGCACCAGATGGCCGAGCTGCTCGGCGAGACCGGCAAGCATGCGATCCAACGCAACCGGGGTGAGCCGTGGCGGCAGTTCGTCGGCCTGATGCTCGCCCGCCTGCCCGATGTCGCCGCCAGCCACCATGACGCCCATCGCTATACCCGCCCGAGCGAACTGGCTGCCGACCTCGAGCTGCTGCGCACCTCGCTGGTGAGCGTGCATGCCGAGCGCCTGGCGATCGGCGACATCGAGCCGGTGGAGCGCGCGGTCGAGCTCTTCGGCTTCCACCTCGGGGTGCTCGACATCCGCCAGAACAGCGCGGTGCACGAGAAGGCGATCAGCCAGCTGGTGCGTGCCGCCGGCATCGATGCCCAGGAGATCGCCGAGTGGACCGAGAAGGACCGCCTGGTACTCCTCGATCATGAGCTGCGCAGCCCGCGCCCGCTCGCCCATGCCCAGGCCGAGCTCGGTCCCGAGGCGCGCGGCGTGCTCGACTGCTACCGCGTGGTCGCCAAGCACATCGAGGCCTTCGGCAGCCAGGGGATCGGCGCCCTGATCGTCAGCATGACCCGCCGGCTCTCCGACCTCTTGAGCGTCTACGTGCTGGCGCGCGAGGCGGGCCTGGTGCGCCCGGTCGCCGCCGCCGCCGAGCACGGCGGTGCGGGCCTGGCCTGCATCCTGCCGGTGGTGCCGCTGTTCGAGACCATCGCCGACCTCGAGGGTGCCAGCGCGATGGTGCGCGACTTCCTCGCCCATCCGGTCACCAAGCGCAGCCTGGCCCTGCAGGCCGCCGCCCAGGGCCTCATCCGGCCGGTGATGCAGATCATGCTCGGCTACAGCGATTCCTGCAAGGATGGCGGCATCCTCGCCAGCCAATGGGGGCTGCACCGCGCCCAGGACCTTCTGACCCGCACCGCGGCCGAGGCCGGTGTCGATGTGCGCTTCTTCCATGGCCGCGGCGGCACCGTCAGCCGCGGCGCCGGCCCGACGCACCGCTTCCTCGAGGCGCTGCCGCACGGCTCGTTGACCGGCGATCTGCGCGTCACCGAGCAGGGCGAGACGATCGCGCAGAAGTACGCCAACATCATCACCGCCACCTACAACCTCGAACTGCTGCTGGCCGGCACCACCGCCACCACGCTCAAGCACCGCCAGGCCAAGACCGGCCATGAGGATGTCCATCCGCTGGTCGACCAGCTCAGCAAGCGCAGCCAGGAGGTCTACGAAGAGCTGCTGCACGACCAGCAGTTCATCATCTACTTCAGCGAAGCCACCCCCATCGATGCGCTCGAGAATGCCACGATCGGATCCCGCCCCTCGCGCCGCACCGGCATGCGCACGCTCGCCGACCTGCGCGCCATCCCCTGGGTGTTCAGCTGGAACCAGTCGCGCCACTACCTGCCCGGCTGGTTCGGCCTCGGCACCGCGCTCGAGGAGCTGCATGAGAAGAACCCGAAGGGCTTCGCCACCCTGGCCGAGCGCGCCAACGCCTGGCCCTTCCTGCGCTACGTGCTGACCAACGTCGAGACCAACCTCGCCTCGGCCAACCTGCCGCTGATGTCCCTCTACGCCGCGTTGGTCCAGGATGCGGACGTGCGCACCCACATCTACGACCAGATCGCCAGCGAGTACCGCCGCACCAGCCGCATGCTCGACCTGATCTTCGGCGGCAAGCCCCTGGCCCAGCGCCGGCCGCGCATGCAGCGCACCTTGGAGCTGCGCGATGCGGGTCTGCGCGCCCTGCACCACCACCAGGTGCACCTGCTGGCGCGCTGGCGCGCGCTGCGCGCCAAGGACGACAAGCCCGGCGCGGATGCGCTGCTGCCGACCCTGCTCCTGACCATCAATGCCATTGCGAGCGGACTGCGTACGACCGGGTGAGCGCTCCCAGTTGGAACCCGACCGCTCTCGCCTCCGGACGTGAGCGAGGAGGCCAGGTGGTGGTCCGCTGACTAGGCAAAACCGCACGACGATGCTCGGTGAGCGGTGAGGAGGACAGCCTGGAACGCGGGCATCGCCCACCGGGCGCACGGGTGGGGTCGACACCGTCCTCGTTCTCGGTGGGGCGGTCCTCCCAGGTGATCCAGCACAGCGTTGGGGCGTCACGCCGCGTCGTGAATAGGACATCGCGGTCCATCCGTCTCGGCCTGACCCTCCTGGATGCGGCGCCTTGCCCCTGTAAACACCGCTCGCGACACCAATGTGGCCCCCCGGGCCGATGCTCAGTTGTCAGCGGGTACACACGGAGCCGCGACTCACACCCAACGCTCTCGTCGATAAGCACATACGGTGGGTGCGGATGACCCGGAACCGAGGCGTCTCGGGAACGGCGGGGGATACGATGGGCGGCCATGATTCCTGCGTTGCTGGCACGCAGTGCATCCCGTGACACGCCCGGCTCATGCTCCGGCTCCATCGCACGAGTCCCATGCGCCTGGACCTGGACGATGGCGGAGAGCCGTTGACAGCATCGTCCTCGTATCAGATGGGAAACAGCTCGGCCGTCATCGGCATCGATCCAACAGGCAGCAGGACGCTGATTCTGTAGGCATGTACGTATCGGAATATGGGCTTACGACACCGCGCGACCGTGCTCACTGGCGGAGTCATCCAACTCTCCAGAGATCCGCAAGGCCGTCTGCACGGTGCTGGCATAGTCGGACCCCAGGGGTGCCAGGGTACCATCGCTCTCGCGGGAATATCCCGCTGCCATGTTCCAGGAAATTGGGTATCATGGCATCCCGGCATGCCTGGTCGATGATGGCATCGCGTTCGCCAGCTTCGTGCCGAGAGAGCACCCCCCCCTCCTGCCCGATCCTGGCACGGGTTACCAGCGTGTCCGATCTGCCCAAGAATTCATGATCAATGACATGGGCCCATCATCGGTCATAATTTCGGACAATTCGATCGGCGATCGTGCATCAGCCACAAATGCTGTCGTGCGCGCTCCATAAAGGATCTTCATGCGCTCTGAACCAATCATGCGCGTCAATTCATTCCCCCACAACGGCGGCAGGGATTCATAGCCAACATCCATGAACGTGCCTCTCCCACAGGAGGGATTGAGGTGGGTGATGGTGACGCTCGACACACGATGACTCGTGTACCAGGTCCAGAAATCCCCTTGGAGAAGTCGCCAACGGGCTGCGCCATGATAGTAACAATACGTGAGCACATCAAATTGCGCGCCCTGGGCTATTGCTGGAAGAGCCGCCATGAGGGCAAGAACAAGTCGATCTTCATATCCCGACCGCCTCGACACACTCATAATGAGTGATGATGCCATGGCATTCCAGGTCTTGGTGAGCAATCCTCCCAGCACAATTCCTCCGCTATCAGGTATCGCTCCAGGGAGGACGTAGAGCAGTTCGACAATCCGATGCAATAGCGGCTGAACGATGGCGGTCGACATATCGGCGGGGGCCGCGATGACCTCCGCTATGTCTGCCATCGGTCCCCGATGCTCCTCAATGAGGGTGTCCATCACCGGAAGGTCGTCTATCGTCAGATATGCGTTGGGATGGCGCTCCGAACGGCCAAGGAGCGTGTAATGAAGGGTCACGAGAGTGTTCCTATGCTGGTTGCAGGCGCGAGTGGACGCCCAGATGAGGAAGACGGCGCACGATGCAGATGAACGAACGGGGACACGGTGAATGCATGCATCGGCGCATCGGCGCATCGGTGGGCGAGGCCGACGCAGGGCGACGCCGCCTCCTGGAGTGAACGCTGCGCACCGACATCGCCACTGGACGTTGGCGATGGCGAGCAGCGCGCCATGGAGCACGGCACCATCGCGCAGCGCGCCGCTCAGTCTGGACAACGAGATCCCCGATCCAGTCACGCCCTGAACACCGACTGAGTCCTCCGGGCACCGTGCGGGGACCATCGAGCGACTCCCGCCGGGTATCTCCGACGCTGCCGCAGGTGATAGGCGTTGGTGATCGATCGCATGCGAATGGGGTGATGGAGGTGCACTGGGCACAGGCTGAACCTCGTGACAGGACTGAGAACCTGGGGATGGTGATCGATCATGGCCAGGCGACCACGATCCGCAGCACACCCGGTGCCCCGCCTAGGGCGGCGGCAGCGTGTAGGAGGGCTCTGCGAGCACACGTGCCGCAAATCCCAGGAGTCGATGGGTGCGGTGGGAGTGGTTGAGACCCTCAGCCAACCGCGATTGGCTCAGTGTCGCCATGGCATCGCGAAGCCGCCCCTCCGCCTGCAGCAGGCGATGCTCCGTGATGTGGATGTCGTCCCGAAGATCAGCCTGCCGCTGCTCCCAATAGGACCCCCGCTCGTAAAACGGAACCGCGCGAATCACGTGTCACTCCCGCACAGATAGCCAAGAAGACGGACGACATCATCATAGTCTCTATATCCATTTTTTGGTATCCAGAGTCCTGTCACATCGCCCGGAATCGGCGGTCCGTCGAGCGCTACCCGATCCCTATGCTCCGCTCCCTGGAGTGCGACGGTTTCGGCAGCGCGCACATTGGCAGGATCACGGTATTGCGCCCGTAAACGTCCACGAGTCAGCGTCTCGATCCCCAGATACATGGCGCCGTTGTAGCTGATCGAGACGCCCATCCTCTCCGGATCCATGCCCGCATAATTATCGTAGCGCCCCTGGGCGACGCGTGCCGCGACCCACGGAAAGCGGATATCATGCACCATGCCATCATGTCGCGCTCGGCACCAGAGCAAATGAACGGCCTCTTCGTTCTTGACCTGCCCATTCGCCCGACGCGTGGCATCCGAGTGCAAAAAGACCGCGGCATCGTGACACCCCCTTGTCAGACCAATCCCAGAAAAGAAATAGTCCGCTTGCCGCTTGATCGCATCGAATTCGAATGGCACCACCGGCCCATCCACGCCCTTGGGCTTGCTCAGGATCGCGTGACCCACATGCAGGAATTTTGCCCCACGCTTGCGGGACATGATCCGCTGCGCATCAAGAATCCCGGCCATTTGAGCTGTCATTTGCGGGCAGTGGGGATCGATATGGCGAGCGAAGTCGCCATAGAGAGCAACGATCCCATGATATGGCCCTGACCGCTCGCCGAAAGCCCACTGAGTCCCGTGAGACATCGGCAGGGTGCCACCGGACGCGGACATGGCTGGGAACGTCAGCGGCAGTGCCGCTTCCGCGAACACCGCCGCCGTGCGTTTGTCATAGACGCCCTGCAGCATGCGTGTGCGTTCCGGCGTACGCTGCGATGCGATCTGCGCATCGACCCGCGACGCGAGTGCGGTACCAAGTGATGACCGCTCTGTATCGATGTCGATATCACCCCAGAGACTGGACAACGCCTGATGGAGGTCATCGCGACGGGTCCGCAGCTCGTGCACCTCCTGGATAGCCGCCTCGACGACGTCCATGCATTGCCGCTCAGTGGCATCCGACTGCATGCCCAGGTGCATCCACAGCTGGTGATCCACTGCCACGCGGCGATTCCGATTACGATCCCCGCGAACAGCAGGTCGCTCCTGCACGATGGGGATCTCTGAGAGCGCCAGGGATTCGGACACTCGATGCGCCAGACCCGGGGCAGGACCCGGCGACGTGTAGACTGGCAGTGAGGAGATGGATGAGGAATTGCTGTTCATGGCCTGGGTCCTTCTCAGGGTCGTCACGTGCCGTGATGACCCGGGTGATGGAGGGCTGATCAGGGAGCGCCGTCAGAGGGTGCATATCGTGCCGAGTGCCACGGTGCACCGATCGGTCTCCTGTCGGAGCCACGCCATATTCTGCGGCGCGACCACGCTCCCAGGAATGCAGACGGTCGTCACCGCCATCCATGCCTGAACGAGCGGCTCGACCAGCGCGCTCACGGTGATCAGGGTGCGTGCTCTGGGGTCAACGACTTGCGGAGGCTCCACCACCACGCGTGCGGGACTCGCCTCGGCAGTATGACCCAGGACGCGCAGTCGCACCAGATCTGAGAGCGACAACTGGAGCGCCGACGCGGTCGCCTCCAGGCGGCGGTGGAGATCCTGACTGACATCAAAGGCGAGCATTTTCGACTTCCCGGGTCTGCGAGCGCATTTCTCCTGCCCTGATGCCGAGGTCTGCACGCGTGTCTGGAAGGCATTCGCATCCACTCGCTGGGCCTTGCGGCGCTCGCGACGCTTGACCACCGATGGTGCATCGAGGCATCGGGGCAGGGGCTGGTGATCGCCGTCCAACGCGAGCCCCTGCAGTCTTGTGATTGGCGATCCGGATGTCGCTGCCTGCGTGGTGATGTCGCCACGCAACGGCAGGCGACAGCCAGACAGACGCTCGCCCGTGGCCCTCAGGCAACCGTCCATGAGGCTCAGCGCACCGACAAGTGCGTGGCATCGATCGCCATCAGCCGTATCGACGGTATTTCCCGCCCAGACGCCCGGAGGCAGTGCTGTCAACCACTGCGACATCCGCCTGGCGTGATCGCACAGGACCAGACATGCCCGGCGACAGGCAACATCGTGTGCCGACGGAACCATGACCTGAC
>Ga0302202_10007464_pt1 | contig 10569 bp, 7 predicted proteins | sample II_Bog_N3_3_FD_194579 | JGI IMG/M metagenome (GOLD analysis project Ga0302202, IMG submission 194579) | Peat permafrost microbial communities from Stordalen Mire near Abisko, Sweden - II_Bog_N3_3 | ecosystem: Environmental > Terrestrial > Soil > Wetlands > Peat | place: Sweden: Abisko, Stordalen... | reverse complement strand
GCGGTTGGACAGGAGACGCAGCCCTAGAGCGCCGATCAGTTTGAAGCCCGCGTAAACAAAGGACTTCCCGGCCAGACGCGAGCGAATACCCTCGCGCGGGTCCGCGTCGAATGACGCTATGTGATCATATGTGATCATACGCGAATCGCCTTGGTTTCTCGGTTCCCGTCGTGCTTGCGTCGCAAGCGGAGGCTGGCGATGGCATCGATGCGGTGGCACCCGAGGACGACGTTCACGCGGCAGGAGCAGTTCCTGATGAAGCGGCTGGTACGGACGCGGAAGCTGTTCGGCTTCCTGCGCACGCACCGCGGCGAATTGTTCGACGACGCGTTCCAGGCGGAGCTGGGGTCGATGTACCGGGACACCGGCGCCGGCAAGGACCCGGTGGCGCCGGCCCTGCTCGCCATGGTCGTGTTGCTTCAGGGTTACCATGGGATCTCGGACGCGGAGGCCGTCGAGATGAGCGTCGTCGATCTGCGGTGGCAGCTCGTGCTCGACGTGCTCGGCGCCACGAAGCCAGCCTTCTCGCAGGGTGCGCTGAGCGGCTTTCGTGCGCGGCTCATCGGGCACGACATGGATCGCCGACTCTTGGAACGCACCGTCGAGCTGGCACGCCGCACCAAAGAGTTCGACTGGAAGCGGCTACCGAAGGACCTCCGTGTCGCGGTGGACTCGATGCCTCTTGAAGGCGCGGGCCGTGTCGAAGACACCATCAACCTTCTGGCGCACGCCGCGCGCAAAGCGATCGATTGCGTGGGGGTGCTCCTCGACCGCTCGCCCGGCTTCGTTGCGTACTCGGGCAGAGCGCCACTGCTCGCGGCCGACCAAAGCATCAAGCGTACTCTCGATGCCGAGTGGAGCGACCCGGAGGCGAAGGCTCAGGCCCTGCGCGACCTCGTCGAGCAGGTGGACTCGCTCGAACGTTGGATGCGCAAGCACTTGCCGGATCAGATCGAGCAACCGCCCCTCTCCGAGCACCTCGCAACGCTCCGCCAGATCCGCGAGCAAGACCTCGAACCGGACCCTTCCGGCGGAGGCTTGCGCATCCGCAGGGGCGTCGCCGCAGAGCGACGTGTCTCGGTCGAGGACGGTGACATGCGCCACGGGCGAAAGAGCAAGAGCAAGCGGTTCAACGGCTACAAGCGCCACATCGCTGCCGACCTCGACAGCGATCTCATCCTCGCCTGCGCCGTCACCCCAGCGAATCGTCCCGAAGAGGAAGCTGCCCCGGTACTCCGCGATGATATTGCCCATCTGCCCACACGCAACGTCATCGCCGAGCTGCACATCGACCGTGGCTACATCGGCAGCTCCCTCGTCCAGGACGTCCTCGAAGCCCGCCGAGAGGTGCTCTGCAAGCCGTGGGTTGCTCGGAACGGCAAACTCTTCTCCAAGTCCGACTTCCTCATCGATATGCGCGCACGAACGATTCGTTGCCCAGCCGGCGAGGTCGAACGCTTCGAGCCAGGGTCCGTGGTCGAGTTCGACCCCGAAGTGTGCGCGCGCTGCCCGCTGCGTTCCGCCTGCACGATGGCTTCCCCGGCGGCAGGGCGCACCGTGCGCATCGCCCACGACGAGCGGTTGCAACACCGACTCCGCAAGCTCATCGCGACCCCGAAGGGTCGTGAACGACTCCGTGAGCGAGTTGCCGTTGAACATCGACTCGCCCATCTCGGCCGCAAGCAGGGCCGTCGCGCTCGCTACCTCGGTGTACGGAAAAACCTGTTCGACGTCCGACGCGCCGCTGCCGTCGTGAATCTCGAAACCATCCACCGCGTCGTGGCCAGAGCAGCGTGAATCACGCTGGATTCAAACCGTTTGTCGCTCTAGCCGGTCTGCGGGAGGCGCCCGCTTCCGTCGCTTGGGGTAAGGGCGGGGAGAGGGCGCTCTCGCCGGTGAGGGGGAGTGGGAGTGGTTTGACGACGTCGAGCCTCTTGCACAGCGTCTCGAGGCGAAGTGGCAGACGCTCTCGCTGCTTGGACTGCCGCTGTCGGGCTTCCTGGGGACTGGCGGCCCACGCGGGGACGTGTTCGGCTGGTGTGGCCTGCGCCCCGCGCCGTCCGGCCGGCCCGTCGTGGTAACGTGGGCAGATGGACCTCGAGCCTTCGCCGACGCCCACGATGCTGGGGCGATACGCTCTGTACGAGAAGATCGCGTCGGGGGGGATGGCGAGCGTTCACATCGGTCGACTCGTCGGGCCGGTCGGCTTCTCGCGCACCGTGGCCATCAAGCGGATGCACCCTCAGTTCGCCTCGGACCCCGAGTTCGTCTCGATGTTCCTCGACGAAGCTCGCCTGGCCGCGCGCATCCGGCATCCCAATGTCGTGCAGACGATCGACGTGGTCGCAGCCGACGGGGAGCTTTTTCTCGTGATGGACCTCGTGATCGGCGAATCCCTCGCTCGGCTCGTGCGCGGGGCCCGGCAGGCCGGGGAGCCCATCCCGCCCGCCCTCGTCGCGACGATCGTCGCCGGGGCGCTTCACGGGCTCCACGCCGCGCACGAAGCCAAGAGCGAGCTCGGCGAGCCGCTCGGGATCGTCCACCGCGACGTGAGCCCGCAGAACGTGCTCGTCGGTACCGACGGCGTCCCGCGGATCATCGACTTCGGGGTGGCCAAGGCCGTCGGCCGGCTGCAGACCACGCGCGATGGCCAGCTCAAAGGGAAGCTGTCCTACATGGCCCCCGAGCATATCCGCGGGCACGTCACTCGCTTGACCGACGTCTACGCCGCTTCGGTCGTCCTCTGGGAAGCCCTCACTGGGAAGCGGCTATTCCAGGGCGACACCGAGGGGGAGATCTTCCACAAGGTGCTCGCGGGGTGCACAGAGCCGCCGAGCACCTACGCGCCCGACGTTCCCGCACGCCTCGACGAGGTCACGATGCGTGGCCTCCAGGTCGATCCCGCCAACCGGTTCGAGTCGGCCCGCGCGATGGCGCTCGCCATCGAAGAGGCCACTCCGCTCGTGAGCACGTCCAAGCTCGGCGATTGGGTGGAGACGGTCGCGAAGGACTCCCTCGGGAGTCGAAGCGCTCGCGTCGCGACGATCGAGAGCGACTCGGCGGCCCGCGCGGGCAAGCGCGTCGAAGACGTCCCGGTCATCGTGGAAGACATCCCGGTCATCGACGAAGGCAGCCGGTCGCCCTCGACGAGCACGCTCGTGTCGCCAGCCGGCCCCGCGAAGCGTCCGTCACGCCACACCTCGTGGCTCGTCGGTGTCTCGGGCGTTGCCCTGCTCGCGGGCGCCCTCGCGCTCGGCGGTGTTCTCGGGCGCGGCTCGAGCGCCGCTTCGGCCCAGACGAGCGCCCCCTCGGCCGCCCCCTCGCTCGGGGCCACGGCGCCGATCCCTCCCGCAGTGACGGCGGCCCCCTCGCCCACCGAGCCCGCCGCAACGCCGGCGCCAAGCGCGGTCACCCCGCCCACGCCGCCTGCGACCACCGCGCGGGCGCGGCCGGACCCTCTGCCACGCACCGTCGCGCCGCGAGCCGCGTCGGTCGTGGCTCCGGGCGCAGCGCCGGCCTCGCAGAAGCCGAACTGCGACCCGCCCTACTTTATCGATTCCGACGGGCACAAGCAGTACAAGCGAGAGTGTTTTTGAGGAGACTCCGATGAAGGAACGATGGCTAATCGCGTGCCTCTCGGGCGTCGCGCTCTTCTCCAGCGCCCCGGCCCGTGCGGACGGGAAGTCGGCGTGCTTCGACGCCGCGTCGCAGGCCCAGGTGATGCGCGATGAGCACAGGCTCGTGGAGGCGCGCGCGCAGCTCCGCGTCTGTTCCAGCGCGGCGTGCCCGGCCGCCGTCCAGAAGGACTGCGCTTCCTGGCTGGACGGGGTGGAGCAGGGGCTGCCGACGGTGGTCGTCTCGGCCAAGGATGGGGGCGGCAAGGATCTGGTCGACGTGGCGCTGAGCATCGACGGGCAGCCCGTCGCGTCGAAGCTGACGGGCCAGGCCATCCCGGTGAACCCGGGTCTGCGTGCGTTTCATCTCGCCCTACCCGACGGCACGAGCGTGGACAGGCAGGTCATGGTGCGGGAAGGGAAGAAGAACGAGAGCGTCGACGTCGTCATCGGCGCGCAGGTCGCTCCGCCCACCACACCCCCAGCGACTCCGTCGAGCGAGCGATCGTCCAGCGCGTCGTGGCGGACGGTCGGGTGGGTGACGGGTGGGGTCGGGGTCGCCGGGCTCGCTCTGGGATCGATCTTCGGAGGGCTCGCCATTTCGGACAAGAGCGCGGCGCAATGCAATGCGAGCGGCAGGTGCCAGCCAGGGCCACTGAGCGACGCGCGGAGCGCCGCGACCGTCTCGACGATCGGGCTCGCGGCGGGAGGGGTTCTCGCGGCCGGGGGGCTCGCGCTCGTGCTCTTCGCTCCACGGGGGAGCCATCGCGAGACAGCGAGCGTGGCGCTCTCGCCCCTGCTCGGCCCGGGCCAGGCGGGCGTCAGCGTCGGGGGAGGGTTTCAGTGATGCGTGCTCGTACAATCGTGTGGACGGCCGCGACGACTCTCTTCGGCGCAGGATGCGCGAACGTCCTCGGGCTCGGGGGCCTTCAGGACCTGGAGCCGACCGCCGATGGAGCGCTGGACGGCGCGGGCTCCAAGCTCGGAGACGGTGGCCGCGACGGCACGGCTACGCGTGACAGCGGCGGCTCCGACGCCACGGTTCTGCGTGACAGCGGGGCCTCCGACGCCGCGACGGCACGCGATGGCGGGGGGCACGACGCCCTGGCTCCACGGGACAGTGGCCGCCCCGACGTCCTGGCTGACGCCCGCGTCGACGCAGGGCATCCGTGCGCGGACGCGGCCCCGCAGTCCTGGACGTCGATCAACCCAGGGCCATTGCCCGGGCGCGACCAGGCCGCGATGTTCTGGACCGGCACCGACTACCTGATCTTCGGCGGCACGGAGTGGGGCAGCGGGAGCCAGTCGGAGCTCGGGCTCGACGGAGGCCCGATTCACGCCGCGGACGGCGGGTGGGCTCCGGGGTGCGGGATCTGGTCGTCCGACGGCGGCCGGGTGGTCGCCAACCCGGGCGCGACCTGCTCGGACGGCGCGCGCTACAACCCGAAGACGAACACGTGGAAGACCATCTCCAACGTGGGCTCCCCCAGGCCCAGTCGCTGGGACATGTCGTGGGCGTTCGGGAACGGTCAGCTCTTCACGTTCGGCGGGCACGGCGGCAGCTACGGAGGGTGGCTCTACGACCTCGCGACGGACACCTGGAAGCAGACCTCGTCGGTCGGCGTGCCGTCGCCCCGCGCCTACCATGTGAGCTACTACATCGGCACGCTCTTCTTCGTCTGGGGAGGGGAGCTGACGGAAGCGACCGACGCCGCCGCCTACGACTCGGCCCTCGTCACCGGAGGGTTCTACGATCCGTTGAACGACACGTGGTCCCCCACGAGCATCGTGAACGCACCGCCCGGCGGCGCGTACTACTCTGCGGCGTCGTCGGACACCGACTTCTTCGTCTGGGGGGGCACGCAGGACCCGGCGCCGTGGAACGAGGTGACGGTGAACGTCACGAACACCGGCTACCTCTTCAACTACGCGTCGAACAGCTGGAAGGCGATCTCGACGGTCAACGCGCCGTCGGCGAGGCGGTACGCCGCCGCGGTGTGGACGGGCTCGAAGTTCGTCATCTATGGAGGCTCGGGCGCGGTCGGCACGTTCGCCTACAACGACGGGGGCATCTACGACCCCGTGACCGACACCTGGGAGGCGATGGCCGCCGGTGGGCCGAACATCTTCCCGCACACGATCGTCTGGTCAGGCAAGCGCGTCGTGCTCTGGGGGAATGTGCTCGGCGAGGAGGCGGGCGCACCCACGGTCTTGGCAGGTGCGCTGTTCGACCCGGTCGCGAACGCCTGGGACCCCGTCAGCACAGTCAACGCTCCCGACTTCTCGGTCAACGTCTACACGGGCTACACGAACTTCTGGAGTGGGACGCAGATGCTCCAGTGGGGGGGGCTTGGGCGCGATGGCGGAGTGGCGTTCCCGAACGCAGGAGAGCTGTACACGCCCCCCTGCGCTCCCTGAGCTCGTCGCGAACGTCGACGACCTCGGCGCCGTCGATCCTCTCGCCGCGACCGCGACGAGTCTCACGGCGTCGCGAGCGGGAGCCGTCGCAACACGCTCGACGTGCGAGGAGCCATGCCGTCGAGCTCCCTCTTCAGCTCCGGACCGAACATGTGCCCGAGCTCGTCGCGCACGGCCTCGTAGAACGTCGGGCCCAGACCCTTGCACACGAGCTCGTCGTACGAGGCCATCGCCCGGTTCGTCGTGAGGAGCCCGTCGCGCGTCAGGAGGGGGAAGAGCCAGCAAGAGAGCGGCTTCACCTCGTGGTAGTCGAGCCCGCGCTCGAGGGCGAACGTGTGGATCCGGCACCCCCTGCCGGTCTTCGAGAGGAAGACGCACCGGTCGTTCACGACGCGCGTCGCGATGTAGCTCCCCCCGGGCGAGTCCGGATCGGGCTCTCGGGCGCCGACGAACCACTCGGTGCGCGGGATGCCGAGCCACGCCTCGAGCTCGGTCGCGCGAGAGAGGAGCGCCTTCTCGCGCTGCTCGTCGATGTCGCAGCCGTGCGCGCAGCACACGTCGTGGCAGAACGTGCACTCCATGCAGCGAGCGAAGTAGGTCTGGGTGAAGATCGACGGGTCGACCCTGTCGATGCGCGGCGTGCCGTCCGCCGCGACGTAGGCGCGCGAGAGGGGGATGGAGTCGGGTTCGGTCACGCGCCGAGCATACATCCAACCTTCGCGAGATCCGGGAGAGGAGTTACTCGTCGTCCGTCTCGTTCGTCCGCAGCCCGAGGCGCGCGATGAGACGCTGGAGGAAGCGGCGGCTCACGCCTGCGAGCTCGGCGGCGTGCGTCACGTTTCCGTTTGCCCGGGCGAGGACGTGCCTCACGTAGACGCTCTCGAAGCCGAGCGTCCACGCCTGACGCGCGTCCTTGAGCGGGCGGTCGAGCGGGATGGCGTCGCGCGTCGCGACCTCGCCCGGAGGCGGGGGGACGCTCGCCCCTCCCGAGGTCGCTCCGTCGACGAAGCCGAGCGCGACGCTCCGCTCGATGAAGTTCTTCAGCGCTCGCACGTTGCCCGGCCACTCGCGTCCCGTGAGCCCGCGCACGAACGCCTCCGGAAGCTGGGCATTGGCCCCGCGAAGCTTCTGGTAGAAGTGGCGCGCGAGCGGCCCCACGTCCTCGGGGCGAGCGCGCAGCGGCGGGAGAGAGACGTCGACGACGGCGAGCCGATAGTAGAGGTCCTCGTTCACCGCCTGCGCGAGCGGCCTGTTGGTGGCGGCGATGACGCGGATGTCGACCGGCTTCGCGCGGTTCCCGCCGACCGCGCGCACGGTCTTCGTCTCGAGCGCGCGCAGCAGCTTCGGCTGAAGCTCGAGGGGCACCTCGCCGATCTCGTCGAGGAAGAGAGTGCCGCCGTGGGCCTCTTCGAAGACCCCCTGTCTGTCGGACGTCGCTCCGCTGAACGCTCCGCGCACGTGGCCGAAGAGCTCGCTCTCGAACAGGTTCGCCGGAATCGCGCCGCAGTCGAGCGGCACGAACGGGCCCGTCCTCCGTCGCGAGAGCTCGTGGATGGTCTGAGCGGCGACATCCTTACCGGTGCCCGTCTCGCCCTGGATGAGGACCGTCGAGTCGGTCGGGGCGACCCGCTCGAGCAGCGCGTAGACACGGCGCATCTCGACGCTCCCGCCGACGAGCATGCCGAGCTCGACGCGATCGCTGAGCGGCACGAAGGCGGGCTCGTCCCCCACCTCGACGCGGAACGCGCTCGCTCCGAGCCGCACGATCGCGCCGGCAGGGAGGTCGGCGTCGCGGACGCGCACCCCTTCGACGAACGTCCCGTTCGTGCTCCCGGGATCGCGGAGCGTGATGCCGAAGGGGCGCACGCGCACCTCGCAATGCACGCGCGAGACGGACTTGTCGTCGAGCACGAGCGTGCTGTTCGCGCCGCTGCCGACGCTCGCGAGACCCAGCGTGAGCGTGACGCGCTTTCCTCGAGACGCGCCTTCGACGACCGCGAGCGTCACGCTCGGGATCCGTATGCGCTGGCCACGGTCGGAACCTGCGACGCGGGTCGTACTGTCTTCGACGAATTCGGGGGGCATCGGAGGTCTCGCTAGCCTACAGGATTGCGCGTAGACTGCCTTCATGACCACGCCGTCGGGCAGCGACGAGGACGAGTCAATCACCCCGTCCGAGCGTCGTCTCGGCGGCCGTCAACTCGCGTGCTTCCCCGCCTATCTGGAGCGCGATGACGGGACGACCCGCGTCGCCATGATTCGTGATCTCTCGGCCTCCGGCGCGCGGCTCGTCGTCCGCGCGAACGTGAAGGTCGGCGACCCCGTCGTGCTCAAGCTGTTCATCCACGGCGACACGGAGAAGTCGCGCGACGCCAGAGCGCGGGTCGTTCGAACCGAAACGATCGAAGACCCGGGGCTGTGGTCGCTGAGAATCGCGGTGCAGTTCGACGACGAGCTCACCGACGTGCTGCCGGAGATTGCCAGCCTCGCCGATCACCAGGCAGGGCGGTGACGTCCCGGCCACTGGCGTCCACTCCCCCGTCACTCATCGGCAACCAGCTCTCGTAGCTCACCGATCCACGGCTCGTACCTCCTCCAGCGATCGACCGAGCTGCGATAGATCGGCTGACGCGCCTGCCACTTGCTCGCGGTCTTCACGGCGGTGGCGTTCCGCTCGGGCACGAGGCAGGCCGCGTCCCACTCGAGCCCGGCGAACTCGAGCATGCGCCTCGCGCTCGCCTCGGGCGCGGCGGTCACTTCTTCGTAGTCCACGTCCAGCAAGCGATCGACCGGAAGCACCGCGCGCCAGTGGGCCATCAGCCTCCGGTACTGGCGATAGTACGACGCGAGATCGCCGAGATCGCTCGCGAACCCCCAGCTCTGCGCAAAGAGCGTCGTGTACATCGAGAGGCACGTGTCGACCGCGTGGCGACGGCAGTGGATGATCCGCGCTCTCGGGAACAGCAGGTGGACGAGACCGACCCAGAGGAAGTTGAACGGCATCTTGTCCGTCACGCGAAGCGCGTCGGGCGCCACCTCGCGCAGCACCTCGAGATAGTCCGCGCGGAGCCCGACGGACATCTCGCTGGCCTTCTCGGGCGTGGCATCCATCCACGCGGGAGCGCGCTCGTTCCAGAACACGAGCTCGCCTCCCCCCGCGACCCTCGGATGACTCGACACGATGCGTTCGACGAGCGTCGTGCCCGAGCGCGGCAGACCCAGGACGAGCAGAGGGGTCTCCTCGACCTCCGTCGCGGCGAGGCTCGAGAGCCGCTCGCCCGTGAAGCGCGAGATCAACCCGCTGATCAGCTGCTCGAACTGGTCGCGATCGAACGGGCGCGCGAGCCGGCGGCGGATCTCGTTGGCGCGCGCGAAGTGCAGCATCGCACCCTCGTAGTCCCCGAGGTCGTCCTTGGCCTTCCCTCCCGCGAACTGGAGCGTCATCTGGTGACGGTCACTGGCGGGGCTCGCATCGATGCACTCGACCAGCCTCGCGACGAGCGGGCGATCGGCGGGCGTGATCCGCTTCGACGAGACCAGGCCGTGGTACGCGGTGGCCTGCCAGGGGCCGGGCGCGAGGCACTGCTCGAACGTGGCGGTCGCCCCATCGAAGTCACCCTCCTCCGCGAGGAGGATGCCGAGCATCGTTCGCGCTTCGGAGCACGACGGCTCGCGAGCAAGAAGCAGACGGAGCCGCTGCTGCGCCTCCGCCGGCCGGTTCCTCACCATCAGCGCTTTCGCAGCTGCGAGGAGACCGAGCGTCTTGCCCGGCGCCGCGCTCGACGCACGGTCGAAGGCGGCCGCCGCGTCGCGAGGGAGCCCTCTCTGCAGGAGCAACTCGGCGAGTCGTCCGTGCGCTTCGGCGAGCTGGGGCGCGAGCTCGATCGCGCGGCGGTGCGCCGAGACCGCGCCGTCGCGGTCCCCCGCCTGCTCGAGCGCGAGGCCGAGGTTGTAGTGGGTGTCCCCGGACGTCGGTCGTAGCTCGATCGCGCGCCGCAACGAGCGAATCGCGTCGGGGAGACGTCCGGTGATCAGGAACGCCATCCCGAGATCGTTCAGTATCCCCGCGTTGCCGGGCGCGAGCCGTGCGGCTTGCAGCAGCGGCTCGATGGCGCTCGCGTGCTGGTTCGCGCGGAGGAACCGCTCTGCGATGCGCATGACATTCGCGACGTTCGCGAGGAGCGCGGCGTCACCCCTGGACGCGGTCGGAGAGGCCGCTGCTCCAGCGCCGCAGCAGACCTTGAACTTGCGTCCGCTGCCGCAGGAGCAGCGCTCGTTCCGCCCCGGCTTCTTGCTGTCAGCCATGCTCTTCCCTATCACGGGCTCGCTCAGCGAGCGGGGTGCCGCTCGTACGGGTTCGGCGGAAGCGAAGGAGTGCGTGAGCGTTGCGAGCCCGCGGGAGTGGAATGCGGAGTCGAGGTCGCGGTCGCAGTCGGGGTCGGGGTCGAGGTCGGGGTCGAGGTCGGGGTCGGGGTCGAGGTCGGGGTCGGGGTCGGGGTCGGGGTCGAGGTCGGGGTCGGGGTCGGGGTCGGGGTCG
>Ga0302202_10007463_pt1 | contig 10571 bp, 12 predicted proteins | sample II_Bog_N3_3_FD_194579 | JGI IMG/M metagenome (GOLD analysis project Ga0302202, IMG submission 194579) | Peat permafrost microbial communities from Stordalen Mire near Abisko, Sweden - II_Bog_N3_3 | ecosystem: Environmental > Terrestrial > Soil > Wetlands > Peat | place: Sweden: Abisko... | reverse complement strand
ATAGCTGGCCACCGTGTCCCTGGAAAGGCCCAGGGCGGTCCCCAGCTCGGTATTCGATACTTCGGAGCCGACCTGATAGGCCAGCATACGCACCAGATCCACCAGCTTCCGCGGGTGGCGAAGCCCCCCCATTTCGAGGAGATCCTTGAAAAGGTAGGCTGCATGCAATTCCCGCAGGTAGGCTGCCCGGTCAGCATCACCCTCGTAGGCCTGGACTTCAGGGTACATTCCGAAGACCAGGTCCCGCTCGAGGCGCCGGTCCTGTTCGAAGGCATTCCTCGAGGCCAGGCACTCCCGGTAGGAAAAGGGCTGCAGGTGGAAGGACCAGGTGCGCCCGGTGAGGGCTTCACGGGTCCTGGAGGCCAGGTCCAGGGCTGACGACCCGGTCACCAGCATGCGCAGGTCCGGATGACGGTCGTGGATGAGCTTCAAGGCCAGACCGATATCGGGAATGCGCTGGGCTTCATCCAGGAACAGCAGCTCGTAGCCCGCCACCAGGCCATCCAGGCGCGCGGTGTCCCGGGAGGCCAGCAGCCCGGAGAGGACCGGGTCATCCCCGGTGGCTTCCAGGGCCTTGAAGGGCAGTTCACCCAGCAGGCGCCTGGCCAGGGTGGTCTTCCCCACTCGGCGTGCCCCGAACAACAGCACGATCTTCCCGCCTTCCTCCAGGAGGCGGCGCAGGGCTGGATGGATTTCACGCTCCAGGAACATGGGGGTCCCTTCCTTTCGGCGAAGTTGATCGCTGAATGAAGGCGATTATGGCGATCGTGATCGCCGAATTCAAGGATACTGCAAGGCGGTGCCCCGTGCGGGACAGGACCGATCGCTGCGGTCGGGCCATGGAAAGCCCCTCACCCCGAAATCCCTTGACGCCCTTTTAACCCATTGACGACCGATCCTGTCAACTTCCTGATCCCGACGGAACGATCCTGGGGGCGAGGACAAGCAGGTCTTGTCCCCTCCCCAGACAGGAGATGGCCATGGACTTCACACGCTGGCTGCCCGTGCTGTTCGCCCTCGGGATCGTGGCCATGGCCGGGTTCATGGCGGTCCTGGCTGCGGTGGATCGCCATGGCCCCTCTCTGCTCCGCCGGATCAGGTCCAGGGAACGCATCCGCGGAGGTTCACGGTCCCGCTGCCACGCCTGTGCCAGGCCCCATGGGGTCGAGCGCTGACCGGAACCGGCACGGCATGGGCCGGAATCCTTGGGGATTCCGGCCCATGCGCTACCGCTCGATGCTCCGTACGGCCTCAGAACGGGATGTCGTCCTCGTAGCCGCCGCCGCCCGCCGCCGGGGGAGGGGTGGGGCCGGTGGACTCGTACTCGTCCCCGCCACGGCCTTCGGAGGCCCCGTAGGAGCGCCCGCCGCCGCCGCCGGCGCCGTCTTCCATGCGGCCCAGCATCACGAAGTTGTCGCAGCGGATCTCGCAGGCGGTCTTCTTGACGCCGGCCTGGTCGGTGTACTCCCGGTACTGGATCCGCCCTTCGATGAGGACCTGCCGGCCCTTGCGCAGGTACTTTTCGGCGGTCTCCGCCTGCTTGCCCCACACCACGATGTTGTGCCACTCGGTCTTGGACTTGCGCTCACCGGTGGGGTTCTGGGGGTCCTTCCAGGTCTCGGTGGTGGCCACGGAGAACCGGGCCAGGGCCTGCCCGGAGGGGGTGGCCTTCAGTTCGGGGTCCCGCCCCAGGTTGCCGATCAACATAACTTTATTGAGAGAGCCAGCCATGAATTGCCTCCTGTATCGTCGACGGAGCACTCCGCCTCACCCATTCTCAGTCCATCCGAGGTGGTAGGGTGTTCATCATGCGCCCGGGAGATACGGTGTCAAGGCTTCTCATCACCTGCAACAACAAGTCAGCTATCGATAGATCCTATACCCCTGCGGTCCGCTTGGGCGGCTGGACCGGTCCCATCCAGGTGGCGACCCCCGAGGATCCGGTCCCGTCCCTGGACGGGGTCGCCGGCCTGCTGCTGGCGGGCGGACCGGACATCCACCCGCGCTGGTGGGACCCGGAGGAGGCCCTGGACCCCACGGCCGAGGTGGACGAGGCCCGGGACCACCTGGAGATCCCCCTGGCCCGCGAGGCCTGGCGGCTCGGCCTGCCGATCCTGGGCATCTGCCGGGGCGAGCAGCTGCTCAATGTGGCCCTGGGCGGCAGCCTGATCCAGGATATCCCGTCCCGCTGCGGCCTGGCCCCGGCCCTGCACAACCGCGGCACCTCCCAGGTCCCGGAGGAAGCGCACCCGGTGGACCTGGCCCCCGGTTCCCGGCTGGCGGCCTGGGCGGGGACCCTGGTGCCGGTGGTGAACAGCCGCCATCACCAGGCTGTGCTGCGGGTGGCGCCGGGGCTGCGGGCCGTGGCCTGGTGGCGGGGAGACGATCCGGCGCAGGCACTGGTGGAAGGCGTCGAGGCCCGGGAGGACCGCCCGGTGCTGGGCGTGCAGTGGCACCCGGAGAACCTGGCCGGACTGGACACCCCCGCCGGCCGCGCGGCCCTGGGCGTGTTCCTGGGCTTCGTCCGGAGCCTGACATGAATGAGGGGGGACCGCCCGCTCGCGATGCTCGCTCTGCGTCCCCCCTCATGCTCCCCCACGGGTTACCCAGGCAAAGCCCGGGCACCCCGTCAGGCATGAACCTGGGGATGTCCAGCAGGCGTGGGATCCTCGTTCCATGCCGTTGACTCCCCTGCCCATCGATCCCCACCTGCCCCGCATCCTGGAGGCCCTGCGCGACACCGGCCGGCTGGTACTGGCCGCCGAGCCGGGCGCCGGCAAGACCACCCGGGTGCCCCGGGCCCTGCTGGACAGTGGATTGCTGGGCGACGGCGCCTGCTGGGTGCTGGAACCCCGACGGCTGGCCGCACGTCTGGCGGCGGCCCGGGTCGCCGCCGAACGGGACGAGCCGCTGGGCCAGAGCGTCGGCTATGCGGTCCGGTTCGAGCAGAAAGTCTCCCGGGCCACCCGGATCTGCTTCGTCACCGAAGGCCTGCTGCTGCGCCGGCTGCAGGCCGACCCCCAGCTGCGGGGCATCTCCGCGGTGCTGCTGGACGAGTTCCATGAGCGGCACCTGCAGACCGATCTGGCCATCACCCTGCTGGCCCGGCTGCAGGCCGGAGCCCGGCCCGACCTGAAGCTGGGGGTCATGAGCGCCACCCTGGACGCCGAGCCGGTGGCGGCCTTCCTGGACACCGGGGTGATCCGCTGCACCGGCCGGCCCTTTCCGGTGACGGTGGAGCACCTGGCCCGGCCCGACGACCGGCCCCTGGGCCTGCAGGTGGCCGAGGCGGTGGAGCGGCTCTACGCCGGCGGCCAGAAGGGGCACACCCTGGTGTTCCTGCCCGGCGCGGCCGAGATCCGGCAATGCCAGGCCGCCTGCGCCCAGACCGCCGCCCGGCACGGGCTCCGGCTGCTGCCCCTGCACGGCAGCCTGAGCTTCGAGGCCCAGCAGGCGGCGGTCGCCCCGTCGGCCGAGCCCAAGGTCATCCTCAGCACCAACGTGGCGGAAAGCTCCGTGACCCTGGAAGGGGTGGCGGCGGTGGTGGATTCGGGCCTGGGCCGGGAGGCGGTGCACTCCCCCTGGTCGGGACTGCCCGGACTGCGCACCGTCCGCATCAGCCAGGCCCGGTGCGTCCAGCGGGCCGGTCGGGCTGGACGCACCGGCCCGGGCCGCTGCCTGCGGCTGTTCGCCCAGAACGATTTCCAGGCGCGGCCGGCCTTCGATCCCCCGGAACTGCTCCGGACCGATCTGGCGGAACCGGTCCTGGCCCTGGCCGATCTGGGCCTGGCCCCGGAAGCCCTGCGCTGGTTCGAGCCGCCCCCGGCCGAGGCCCTGGCGGCCGCCACCCGGCTGCTGCAAGGCCTCGGCGCCCTGGACCCGGACCGGACCATCAGCGCCATGGGCCGGCGCCTGGCCCGGCTGCCCCTGCATCCACGCCTGGCCCGGCTGGTGACCGCCGGCGAGGATCTGGGCATCCCCAGGCTGGCCAGGCTGGGCGCTGCCCTGCTGGAGGCCGGGGATCTGGCGGCCCGGACCAGCCTGGACCGCCGGGCCGCCCCGGCCGCACACGCCCTGGATTCGGATCTGTTCCTGCGCCTGGACCAGTTCCGGGAAGTGGCCGCCGCCGGGTTCCACCCGGGGGCCTGCCGCTCGGCCGGACTGGACGCCGGCACCGTGCGCCAGGCGCACCTGGTCTACCAGGCCCTGCTGCCGGACCGGCGCCGGGGGGCCGACGCGGCGGCGCAGGAGGCGGACGGCGAGGAAGGGCTGCTGCTCCAGGCCCTGCTCCGGGCCTACCCGGACCGGGTGGCCAAGGTCGGCGGCAACGGCACCTGCACCCTGGTGGGCGGGGGCGGCGCCCGGCTGGACCCGGCCTGCCGGGTGCGCCGCAGCACGTGGCTGCTGGCCCTGGAGGCGGACGTGCAGGCCCAGGGCACGGGCCGCCAGGTGCTGGTGCGCACCGCCTCCCGGGTGGAGCCGGACTGGCTGCTGGATGCCTTCCCGGAGCGCCTGCGGGACAGCGAAACCCTGGCCTACAACCCCGCCACCGGCCGGGTGGATCTGCACGCCAGCATCTGGTTCGAGGACCTGTGCCTGGACGAAAGCCGCCGGCCTGCCCCGGCCGGCCATCCGGGCGCCTCCGCCTGCCTGGCCCAGGCGGCCCTGGCCCGGGGCCTGGGCGCCGCCCAGGACACGGTGGACCGGCTCCTGGCCCGTTCTGCCTTCCTGGCCGGCCTCCGCGCGGACCTGGCCATCGCCGGAGTCGAGGATCTGCTGGCCGCCCTGGTCACCGCCGCCTGCGAAGGCCTGACCACCCTGAAGGAACTGGAGCACGTGGACTGGGCCAACGCCCTGCGCCGGGCCCTGGGCCCCGCCGCGGCCGGCCTGCTGGAGACCTGGGCCCCGGACTGGGTGCTGCTGCGCAAGAAGAAAGTCCGGGTCAACTACGACGCCGAGACCCCCTGGATCGCCTCCCGGCTCCAGGATTTCCTGGGGCTGAAGCAGGGCCCCAGCATCGGCGGCGGCGCGGTGCCCCTGGTGCTGCACCTGCTGGCCCCCAACCAGCGGGCCCTGCAGGTGACCACCGACCTCCAGGGCTTCTGGCAGCGCACCTACCGCGATCTGCGGCCGGGCCTGTCCCGGCGCTACCCCAAGCACCTGTGGCCGGAGCAGCCGGTCTGAACGAACGGCCAGCCCAAACCGTATGGCCGTTCGCTATGTTCAGGCCTGCTCCTGCCCCAGGATCTCCCGCTCCAGGCTCTGCAGCTGGCGGATCCGGGCGAAGTGGCCCGGCTCGGCCGCCAGCTCCTGGGGGGTGCCGCGCTGCACCACCTGGCCGTCCTCCATGACCAGCACCTGATCGCACAGTTCCGCCACGAACACCCGGTGGGTGGCCAGCACCAGGGTCACCCCGCCCAGGAAGCCCCGCAGGTTCTCCAGGATCCGGGACTCGGTCTCCGCGTCCACCGCCGACAGGGAATCGTCCAGCAGCAGCAGACGGGGCCGGCGCACCAGGGCCCGGGCCAGGGCGGTGCGCTGGCGCTCGCCGCCGGACAGCACCACCCCGCGCTCCCCCACCACCGTGTCCAGGCCCATGGGCAGCCGGCGGATGAGATCGTCCAGGCACACCACCCGGGCCACCTCCCACAAGTCCGCCTCGGTGGCCTCGGGCCGGCCCATGGCCAGGTTCTCCCGCAGGGTCACCGAGAACAGGAAGGCCTCCTGGGGCACCCAGCCGATGCCGGCCCAGAGGGCCCGGCAGCGCCCCGTCCAGGGTCAGGCTGCCCCCGTGCAGTTCCCGCAGCCCGGCCAGCACCTGCAGCAGCACGGTCTTGCCCGAACCGATCCCGCCCACCACCGCCAGCCGGGCGCCGGCGGCCAGATCCAGATCGATGGGTCCCAGGCCGCGCCCGGAATCGAAGCGGTGCGCCATGGCCCGGCCGACCAGGGCCGCCCCGCCGGGCGGCAGGGGCGCCGGCACCAGCACCGGCAGCGGGTCCTGGGCCGTGCCCAGCACGAAATCGATGCGCTCCTGGCCGGCCTTGCCGCGCTCGAACAGATTGGCCGACCAGCCCAGCGACATCATCGGCCAGGCCAGGGCGGTCAGGTAGCCGGTGAAGGCGGTGAGATCGCCCAGGGTCAGCACGTGCCGGATCACCAGGCCGCCGCCGTAGGCCACCAGCACGAGGGCGGCCAGGCCGGCAGTGAAGGCCGACAGGGGCATGTACATGCCGAACAGGACCGTCTGCTGGATGTTCATGCGGGCCTGGTCCCGGCTCAGCTGCCCGAAGGCTTCCACCCGCAGCTCCTCCAGCCCGAAGGCCTGCACCACTCGCTCGCCGGAGATGGTCTCGTGGCTGTAGGTGTTGAGCTTGGAGTTGACCACCTGGATCCGCTGCTGCAGCTTGTGGCTCACCCGGCCGATGAAGTAGTAGCTCACCGCCAGCAGGGAGAACGGCGTCAGCACCGCCCCGGTCAGGCGCGGACTGGCGTGCAGCATGAGCGCGAGGGTCATGGGCAGCAGGGTGGCGGTCTGCAGCAGGCTCATGAGGCCCGGGCCGGTGGCCATGCGCACGGTGTTCACATCGTCGCCGATCCGGCTCATGAGATCGCCGATGAGGTTCCGCTCGTAGAAGGCGTACGGCATGCTCAGGAGGAAGTCGTAGATCTCCTCCCGCTGCCGCTTCTCCACCGCCCGGCTCAGGCCGATGAGGGTGTTGCGCATGAGGTAGCGCCCCACCCCGGCCACCAGGGTGAAGCCGAGCATCCACACCAGGTCGTCGCGGCTCACGGTCCAGCGCCGCAGTTCCAGGGCGTGCACCGCCCGGCCCGACCAGTACGGCACCCATGCCGCCGCCAGGCTGCACAGCACCGTGGCCGCCAGCCCTGCCGCCAGGATCCTCCGGTGCGGCGCCACCAGCTTCCACCACCAGGGCGCAAGATCCGCCTGGGTTGCCTGGGTTGCTTGCACAGCTCCTCCGTCTCTCACTGATAGAGCCTACCTTGGATCCGGGGTAGGGGTGCTAGGCTTTGGCGTGGCCCCCGTAGGGGCGCCCAGGAGGTTCCATGAGCGTGGATCTGATCGGCAAGCCCATCCCCCCCTTCGCCCTGAGCGACGACCAGGGCGCCACCGTCACCCCGGCCACCCTGGCCGGGGCCTGGGTCGTCCTGTACGCCTACCCCAAGGACGCCACCCCGGGCTGCACCACCGAAGCCTGCGATTTCCGCGACGCCTGGGCCCGGGTCCAGGCGGCCGGCGCCAAGGTCTACGGCATCTCCCGGGATTCCATGGCCTCCCACCAGACCTTCCGGGCCAAGCAGGAGCTGCCCTTCCCGCTGCTGTCCGACCCCGACAAGACCCTGCTGGCGCCGCTGGGGGCCTTCGGCCGGAAGGTCCTGTATGGCAAGGAGAGCGAAGGCATCATCCGCTCCACCTTCCTGCTGGATCCCGCCGGGGTGGTCCGGCACGTGTGGCCCAAGGTCAGCGTGAAGGGGCACGTACAGGAGGTGCTGGACGCGCTGGACGCGCTGCGCAAGGGCTGAGGCCGAGGGGGGGTCACCATGCGCACGAACCCTGTCATCGAGATTCGCGGTGAGCGATTCGCTCTCATCCCCGAACAGGAGTACCTGGAGCTGCTGGGCCACGTGCCCCCGGACGCATCGACGGAGCCCGACCCCTTCGATCTGACCGATCTGGTGGATGCGGATGAGTTCATGGGCAAGGCGATCGGGCGGACCCTCAAGGCCGCGAGGGCCGCGGCCGGCCTCACCCAGGCGCAGCTCGCCAAGCAGCTCAGGAAGAGCCAAGCGATGGTGAGTTCCGCCGAGCGTGGGACCATCGAGGTTGGAGTGGACTATCTGCGATCTGTAATGGAAGGTTGCGGCCTCCCCATGGACTGGACCCCACTGAAGCCGGTATCCGACCGTTGAGGCTTGCGACGGCAGGCGTCTCCGCCTGCTCGGTGTCCCACCAGGCCCCATCGCCCAGATAGGTCAGTTCGGGTTAGGCGCTCCGCGGGGCGGCAACTCCGCCCAATCATCCAGAGCCACCCTTCGATGCGGAGGATTTCGAGGAGGTAATTCACAGCTCCTCCAGGAGCAGAACCCGGAGGTCGGAGGTCGGAACCGGGCAAAGGCTCCGGCCGCTCGAAGTCCTCGGGCAGGTCCGCGAAGCTCGCGGCATACCCGACCGGCCAGCCTCGTCGGAGGGCCGGTTCCAGAACCAGTGCATCCCCCACCTTGCGGATCGTCACCTCGTCCGTGGTGAACCGGAACGCCTTGGGAAGCCTCACCGCCTGGCTCGGCCCACTCCAGAAGACCTTGGCCCTGATTGGCAACATGGCGCCCTCTCAAAACGATGCATATATCATATTAATGATCTAGCCAGCCAACCTGCGCTCGGTCCTGAAAAGTTGTGGACTGTCCAGGAACTGGACCCCACGTCACGACAGGATTTGAGGTGATTCCTCTCCGGGTTTATCGACCTTTGCGCCATTCAGCCAGGCAAGCCGAAGGTGCTTTTGCGAAGCCGCGCATTCGCGGAGGTAAAGGTTGATCAAAGTCTGGTAGGGGATCGCGGTCTCCTCGGCCAAGGATTTGAAATACAGAAGCGTTTGTTCATCCAGCCGAATGGTGACCTGCCGTTTCAGCCTCTTGGCATAGGGATTGGGTTGCCCAATGGAGAAATCATAGTGTTTCCTCATGCCTTGAACCTCCCGAAATAGACCTTCCGTTCCTGGCCATCCGCTTTTCGTGCCGAAATGATTCGAATCGATTTCCCTTCCGCCCCTGGCAGGTCAGTTCGGGCCGGGCGCTCTTCAGGACGGCAGTTCCGCCCAATCCTCCAGAGCCAGCCCTTCGACGCGGGAGAATTCCCGCGTGTTGTGCGTCACCAGGGTGAGCCCATGGGCCACGGCAACGGCGGCGGTGACCAGGTCCCGCTCGCCGATGGGACGGCTGCGGATGGCCCAGCGGATCTCGGCATGTTTCCAGGCCGCTTCGCGATCAAAGGGCAGCACCATCACCGGCTCCAGGAAGGCCGTGACCTTGGGCCTGGCCCGCTCCAGGGCGGCGCTCCTGATGGCGCCAAAGGTGAGCTCAGCCTCGGTCATGGCGCTCACCGCGATATCGTCCGGACTCTCCTGGAGGAGCCGTTGCAGGACCCCCATGCGCCGCCTCAGCGCGAAGATGCAGGTATCCGTATCGAGGAGGTATTTCACAGCTCCTCCAGGAGCCGATCCCGGTGGTCGGAACCGGGCAAAGGCTCCGGCCGCTCGAAGTCCTCGGGCAGGTCCGCGAAGCTCGCGGCATATCCGACCGGCCAACCTCGCCGGGGGATCGGTTCCAGGATCAAGGCATCCCCCACCTTGCGGATCGTCACCTCGTCCGTGGTGAACCGGAACGCCTTGGGAAGCCGCACCGCCTGGCTCGGCCCGCTCCAGAAGACCTTGGCCCTGATTGGCAACATGGCACCCTCTCGGAACGAAGTATATATCATATCGATTATCGGGCCAGCCTACCTGCGCCCGGTCCTGAAAGGTTGCGGACTGTCCACGGATTGGATCCTGCCCAGGCCGGTGCCCCCGGGATCCTTTCCTGGCCGGAAGGCCAACGGCATGGGGTCCCAGTTGATAGCCATTGAAGATGGCACAACACATGCGTTGGTTGAGTGCGTGCCCCAACCCTTTTCCCCTTAGAGGGTCTTATTCCCAGGAAGCCGCGTGCCGACAGGTTCTCACAGGCAGGTTCCGCAATCTGACCACGACAAGCACATAACCAACAGGGCCATCAATGAACCTCTGTTTTTTCCGAACACCCTGGTTCCCCGAGGGGGAATCGGACCGGCTGCTGATTGCCCCCGTCAAGGATCGTGATGCCTTGAAAGCCTGTTTCGATCTGATATTAATCCCGGATATCGCGCTGGGGATGGAATTCCCACCTCAGTTAACCTGGAGGCAATTCGAGGACAAATATTTTCGGAGTCCAAGAAAGGACGTATTTTTATTGATGGACAAGGCATCGAGGAAACTGGCTGGTTTCGTGATCCTATGGCCGGTCCAGGGAAAGAAAAACTGGCATCAGATTCTTTATGGAATCAGACCGGAATACCGAGGCCGAGGCCTGGCCCTGGAAGGATGCCAGCAGATCCTGACGCTCATGGCCAGGCATCGAATCTCCGAAGGCGTCACCGCCATCGTGAATACCTCTAATCAGGCGAGCGAGGGGGTCGTACGCGGGCTTGGCATGGTGCGTATGAGTATGTCGACCAGGTGCTGGTGGGAGCGCCCCCTGTCGCCCCCCTGACCCGGGCAGCCAGGCATCACCCAGGGGCCCAGTGAACCCGTTCAAGCCGCCTCGAACCCCAACTGATTTGGAGGTCACGGCGGAATTCCGGGCCTTCACCCCGTGCAACCCGATGCCGATGGCCTGGCCGCCTTCGAAGCCTCACGAAGGTGGAACGCATTCGATGCATCGACTCACTTCCTCCCGCTCACGGCAGTCGCGCATGCGACTGACCGGGAGCGAACAGGGCGCAGCATCGGGACACGGCGAGGCTAGTCGCCCATGAT
>Ga0302202_10007459_pt1 | contig 10573 bp, 6 predicted proteins | sample II_Bog_N3_3_FD_194579 | JGI IMG/M metagenome (GOLD analysis project Ga0302202, IMG submission 194579) | Peat permafrost microbial communities from Stordalen Mire near Abisko, Sweden - II_Bog_N3_3 | ecosystem: Environmental > Terrestrial > Soil > Wetlands > Peat | place: Sweden: Abisko, Stordalen... | reverse complement strand
CGAGGAGGCATAACCATGTTCAATCGCAAACGCAGTGCAAAGGATTTTGCCGAAGAGATCAAGGCGCATCTCGAGCTTGAAGCACAGGAGCTGCGCAGCGAAGGCCTCAGCGACGAAGACGCGCGCTGGAAGGCTCGCCGTGAATTCGGCAGCGTGCGCGCCGCTGAAGAACGCTTCTACCTGAAGGGCCGCTGGCTGCTGCTCGACAAGCTGTTGCGCGATCTGCGCTTCGGCCTGCGCTCGCTCGCGCAGAGCCCCGGCTTCGCGCTCACCGCCATCCTCACGCTGGCACTCGGAGTCGGCGCCAACACCGCGGTCTTCAGCGTCATGAACGCGGTGCTGCTCAAGTCGCTGCCCGTCACTGATCCCGATCGCCTCGTCTACCTGCGCACCGACCACCCCCCGCGTCGCACCGGCACCATTAACACGCAGCAGACCTTCGCTTATCCCGTCTACGACGCGCTCCGCAATGAGACCAAGGGACTCGCCCCGGTCATCGCCTACGTGCCGCTCTCCAACAGCAAGGTCGCCGTCCGCGTCGGCACAATTCCGGAAGAGGCTGAAGGTGACATGGTCAGCGGCGCCTTCTTTTCCGGTCTCGGCGTCAGTCTGCCGCTCGGCCGCGGCTTCACCGCGCAGGACGAAGCCGATCACGCGCCCCTCGCCGTCATCAGTTACAACTACTGGACCCGCCGCTTTGCACGCGACCCCGCGGTGCTCGGCAAGACCCTCTACGTCTACGCTGTGCCGATGACCATCATCGGCGTGTCTGCGCAGGGCTTTGAAGGCCTTGAGCCAGGCGGTTCCACCGACTTCTGGATTCCGCTGCAAAGCCGGCCCGAGCTCAACGCCTGGGGCAATCCTCTTGAGGACGGCAAGAACTACATCGCCAACCCCACCTGGTGGTGCCTGCGCCTCATCGCGCGTCTCGCTCCCGGTGTCAGCCGTGCGCAGGCCATCGCGCAGCTGCAGCCAATCTTTCAACACGCCGCCTACATCGGCCTCGGCAAGCCCGCGCAAGATGAACCGCTTCCCCAGCTGAGCGTCACCGATGCCAAGAGTTTCCCCGGCTATGACGATGAATACGGCAAGCCGCTGCGCATCCTCATGGCCATGGTCGTCATGGTCCTGCTCATCGCAATGGCTAATGTGGTCATGCTGCTCATGGCCCGCAACGCTTCGCGGCAGCGCGAGTTCTCTCTGCGGCAGGCTCTTGGCGCGGGCCGCGGCGAACTGCTGCGCCAGCTGCTCACCGAGAGCCTGCTTCTCGTCACCGCCGGCGGCGCGCTGGCCTGGGGCTTCGCGCTCATCGCCACGCGGCTGCTGGGCCGATGGGCGGAGATCGAGTCAAGCCTCGCGCCCGATAGGACCGTGATGCTCTTCACGCTCGCCGTGCTGGTCGTCGCCGCCTTGCTCTTTGGCCTCGCGCCGTTGCGCACCGCCCTCGCCGGCAAGGCCGAGCTCGCCCTCAAAACCTCCGCGCCCACTTCCAACACCGACCGCGGAAAATCGCGCACCGGTAAAATCGTGGTCGTGCTGCAAATGGCTCTCTGCGTGGTGCTGCTGGTCGGCGCAGGCCTGCTCGTCCGCACCCAGCGCAACCTGGAAAACACCCCCCTCGGCATGAAGGTCGATGGCCTGGTCGTCTTCGGCGTCAAGCCCGACCTCCCCTCTGTCCCCGCAGGCATCCTCTTGTACCAGAACCTGATGCGCAATCTCCGCGCCTTGCCTGGCGTTGAATCCGTTACCATCATGGAAGAGCGCCTCGGCTCCTGGTGGTCTGACAACAGCGCCATGATGGTTGACGGCAAGCTGCCGGACGTGGCCAATGGTGCATCGCGAACCGTCCGCAGCAACGTCGCCGGGCCTGACTTCTTCCGCACCCTCGGCGTGCCCATCCTCGCCGGCCGCGACTTTGCCGACTCCGACACCGCCACCTCGCCTCACGTCGGCATCATCAACGAGCAGTTCGCTCAACGCTTCCTGCCCAATCAGAATCCACTCGGCCACACCATCGGCACCGACAACGGCATGTACACCATGACCATCGTCGGCGTGGTGAAAGATCACAAATATCGCAGCATCGATGAAGAGCCCATCCCCATGGCCTGGTACATGTACGCCCAGATTCCCATGGTCGGCCCCATGCATGTCGAAATGCGCGTCCACGGCGATCCGCTCGCCATCCTGCCCGCTGCCCGCAAGGTAGTGCAGCAGTTGGATCCCAACCTGCCGCTCATCCGCCCCATGACCCAGCGCGCGCAATTCGACACCACCATCTCGCGCCAGCTCCTGTTCGCGCGCCTCGCCGGCTTCTTCGGCTTTCTCGCCGTGGTGCTGGTCGCCACCGGCCTCTACGGCGCGCTCGCCTATCGCGTCAGCATGCGCACCGCGGAGATCGGCGTGCGCATGGCCGTGGGCGCGCGTCGCGGACAAGTTCTCTGGATGATCCTCAAAGACAGCCTGCTGCTCACCGTCGTCGGCGTCGTCGTGGGAGTTCCCCTCGCCACGCTCGTCAGCCGCGCGCTCTCGGCCTCGCTCTACGGCGTCAAGCCGCTCGACGCACCCACCTATCTGCTCGCTGTTGCCGGCGTGGCCATCGTCGCGCTCGCATCGAGCGCCCTGCCCGCAGCCCGCGCCGCCAGCATCGACCCCATGCGTGCCCTGCGCACCGACTAGCGGATCGCGGTGAGAAGTTTGCGCTTCATTGCACTGACACTGGGTGCCCCATCCATTGTGCGTTCTTTGCACAATGGGTGGGAGGCGGCGAATGCTCACACCACGCGTAATCACGCAGTTATAGCAGTTTCGGAATTACTGTAGACCGGAAGCACGAGCTTAAGTGGCTTTTTTCTCAAGAAAAAGCCACCCCGCACACCGTCAATTAGGACCACACAAATTCCGAAACTGCTCTAGAAAGAAGCTCAATCCGGCGGCGGATAAAACGGCAGCTTGTCGTTCTTCTCATTCGCCCGCTTGATCGTCGCATCGTCCATCAGCAGCGCCGGCGCTATCACCGTCGTCGGCACATCGCCAAACGAGTTGGCCACAAACAGGTCCTTGCCCGCCGCTTCCACGCTCGAGCGCAGCGCCCGCTGGTCCAGGTCGTCCAGCTCCGCGCCGCGCACCAGCTCGCGCTTGCCGTCCACGCCGATGCGATACAGCAGCCGCGGCGCATCGCCGCCCATCGTCTCCACGTAATACACGCTCTTCAGCTCGCGATCGTGGCCCAGGTCCAGCAGCTTCTTGTTCAGCGCCTCATCCGTCAGACCATCCGTCGCCGTCACCTTCATCACGCCGATCGACGGCCGCGCAGCCCCCGTGATCCCCGCGCGCCCGTGGCCGTTCGACTGCGGAAAATCCTTCACCGGCTCGCGCCCGACCAGATAGTTCTCCAGCTTGCCTGCCGCGATCAGCTTCACCGCCTGCGCCGGCACGCCGTCATCGTCCACGGCATACGCGCCCAACAGCCCCTTGCCGTCAAACGTCTTCAGGCTCGGGTCATCCACTACGTCGAGAAAATCCGGCAACACCCGCGCATGAAAGCTCGATGCAAACGGCCCATTGGTGCGCGCCTCCGTGCCCAGCTTGGGCCGCGTCGCCGTCACGCCGCTGGCCACCAGCGAGCGCATCATGTCCGCGCTCGCGTCCGCGCTCAGCAGCACCGGCCCGTGATACTCCTCTTCCACCACCGGCGCCTTGCGCAAATCCGTCAGCGATGCAATCAACCCCACCGCATGCTTGTCAAAAGCCGCTGCCTCATCCAGATCCTTCAGCGAACTCCCCGTCGACCCGTACGACCGGTCCAGCCGCATTCCATCCGCTGCCTGCGTGCCCACGCCGATCCCCTCCTGGTACTCGGCCGCCGACTTGCGCACAATCGTCCCTTCGCTGTTCACCAGCCACGTCGTCGTCACGCGCGCATGGAAAGCCGCCGACGAATACTCCACATCGTGCTCGCCCGCCTTCACGCTCGCATCCGTACGATACAGTCCGCTGGTCCGCGCCACGCGCTCGGTCCACGCCGCCTCGTCCACCTTCAGCGCCTCCGGCTCGGCCAGTGAAATCAGCGGCGTCTCCTTGCTGAAGTCGTCCTGCTGCGGCGGCGTCTGCACCTGTTTCAGCTCCGACTGCTTGGCCGCATACGCCGCCAGCGCGCTCTTGTAGGCCTGGTCGGTGGCCGACCAAAGCGCACTCCGCAGCGCCACCGGATCGTCGTCGAGCGCAGCCAGCTGCAGCGCTCCATCGCCCCGTCCGCCCGAGCTGTCCGTCTTCGCGTCGCCCACCCGCACCGTGATACGCGCCACGCGCTGGTGGCTGTGCTGCCGCCCTCGCTGGCGCCAAACTCCGCCTTGGTCTCGTAGTCGTCCACATCCTCAATCCTGTATTGGATGAAGAACGGCTTCGCAAACCCCGGCAGTTGCAGCTGCGTCATGCTCCGGTCCAGTTCCACGAGCATCGCCTTCAGCAGCGGATCTTTTTCCGCATCCGCGCGGCCCGCCGTGGCGGGCTGCGCCGCGCTCAAGCCCGGCGCAAGCATCAAGCAACCAAGTATCCCCACACCAGCAATCGTTCTAAAAGGAAGAATAAAACTCACCATGCCTCCATCTGCCCTGGTCCCTCAGTCCCTTGGTCCCTCGTCCCTCAGTCCCTGTCAGTCACTTCGGTATCGCCAAGATCGGCGGCCTTGCTGTCCCCTGCGCCTGCTTCTGCGTCTCCATCTCGCTCACAAGCATGGCCGGAGCCACCGCGCTCACCGGCACCGTGCCACTCTCCGCGCCGCACTCGCCGTTGAACACCTCGTCCTTGTCGCCCGTCGCCACGATCCGCTTCAGCGCCGCCTGCGGCGTGCCCACAATGCTCACTCCGCGCACCAGCTCGTCCGGCCGCCCATCCACATACACGCGATAGACGACCAATGGGATGACTTGAAACGCCTGCGGCGAGCTGCGCTGCGTCACCGCAAACCCTGAAGAAATGTCCTCGAAGTAGAGCCCGTATGCCTTGCCCTGCTTCTTCGCTTCTTCAATCAGCTGCTTCTTCAGCTCGCTCTCCGGCTCCGTCTTCGTCGAAGTCACAATCAGGTTGCCCTGACGCCCGGTGGGCATGCGCCCGGTCTGCGCGCGTCCGTGGCCGTTGGAGTTGGCAAAGCTCGCAATCGGCAGCCGCGACATCAGAAACGTCTTCAGCACGCCGTCGTCGATCAGGTCCACCTTGCGCGCCTTCTCGCCCTCATCGTCGTAAAGATAACTCCCGCTCAGCCACGTCGAGCCAAACTTCGTCCTTGTCGGGTCATCGGCCACGGAAAGAAACGTCGGTAGTACCTCTTTGCCAATGTCCTTCGTGAACGTCTGCCCTTCTTCATCGCCGCGCTGGCGCTGGCCCTCGAGCCTGTGCCCCAGCACCTCGTGGAAGAACACCGCCGCCGCGCGTCCGCTCAAGATCGCCGGCCCATCGAACGGCTCCGTCACCGGCGCCTTGCGCAGCGCCTCCAGGCTCGTGCCCAGCTCGCGAATGCCCGCTTCCATCGCCGCCTGCGCAGGCAAACCATCCGCCGTCTCCGCCTCAAACGTCTGCGCGCGGAACAGGTCCATCCCATCGTCGGCGCGCGTCACCGCAAACACCACCAGCCGCGCCGCCAGGTGCGGCGTCACCACCTTCGCGCCCTCTGACGATGCAAAATAATCCGTCTCGTTCTGCACCGTAAACATCACCGCGTTCGAATACACGTCAGGAAACTCGCGGAAGATCTTCGACAGCTCCGCCACCCGCCGCTCCCATGCCGCCTTGTCCACCACCGCCACCGGCGCGGGCTTGCCGATATACGCCTCCGGCGTCTCTTTGCTGAAGTCCGGCGACGAGTCTTCTTCTTTCGCCCGCACCTCGGCCTCGGTCTTCACCCGAAGGTAGCTGTCGATCGCGTTCCCGTAGCCGGTGTTCGTCGCCAGCCACAGCGTGCGCTCCAGCGCCACCCGGTCGTCTGTCAATGGCATCTCCATGCTATTGACGGCCGAGGCGCGATGCGTTCCATGCGTGTTGTCGAGCTCGGGGCTGCCCAGCCGCACCTGCACGTCGGCCACGCGAACCCGGTTTTGCGAGCTGTCCACCACCGCCCCGTACTGCGCGCGAATCGACACAAAGCTCGCATCGCTCACCGCGTAGCTTAAAAAGTACGGCGGCAGTTGCTTGTCGTCGCCGCCTTTGCCCAGCGTGGTAAACGCGCGGTGCAATTCCGTCGTCATCGCGTCCAGCAGAACCGGCGTCGAAGCCTGTTGAGCGTGTGCTGCGGGCAAGGCGACGACTGCGGCAAGCAGGACAAGTGAAGCGAGCTTCCACGCAAGCCGCCCACCGGTGGACAATGTTTCTTGTGGCATAGGTTGGGAATTCTCAGGTAAAAGCATCTGTAGCGAGAATTGTCGCAGAGTCACCCGCCTCAGAGGAAAATCACATGACGTTCGCACCCCGCTGGCCGGCCGCTCTCTGCCTCCTGTTCCTGCTCGCCTGCCTGCTTCCCAGCCCCGGTCGCGCCCAGCAGCCGCCCGCGTCCACCCAGGCCGCGTCTGCCCAGCCCGCGCAGGCCTATACCCTCCCGCCCGCAAAACTCGCCCAGGCCATCGCCCTCAACCGCATTCGCAACATCCTGGACATCGTGTACGGCCTCTGGGGCGTGCTTTTCCTCTGGCTCGCATTGGCCACCCGCGCCGCCGCCGCGCTCGACGCCTGGACGCAGCGCCTCTTCGCCCGCCGCTGGGCCCAGGGCCTGCTCTTCTTTGCCGTGGGCATCTGCATCGCGACGCTTGCCACGCTGCCCCTCGACCTCTACGCCCACCACGTCAGCCGCGCCTACGGCATCTCGATTCAGGCCTGGTCAGGCTGGCTGGGCGACCAGGGCAAGTCTCTCGGCCTCACCCTCCTCATCGGCGCGCCGCTGCTCCTGCTCTTCAACTGGATTGTCCGCCGCTGGCCGCGCCGCTACTGGTTCGGCGCCTGGCTGGTCACGCTGCCGCTCATGGTGCTGTCGTTCTACGTCGCGCCGCTCATCGAGCCCCTCTTCGACCACTTCGAGCCGTTATCGCAGAACCACGCCACGCTCGTGGCCAGGCTTGAAACCGTCGTTGCCCGCACCGGCACCCACATCCCGCCCGATCGCATGTTCCTCATGAAGGCCAGCGAAAAAACCAACGGCCTCAACGCCTACGTCATCGGCATCGGCGCAACCAAGCGCATCGTGGTGTGGGATACCACCGCCGGCCGCATCCCCGACGACGAAGTCCTGTTCATCTTCGGCCACGAAAGCGGCCACTACGTGCTCAACCATCTGCCCAAAATGCTCGCCGGCATGGCCGCCGGCTTCTTCTTCCTCTACTGGATCTGCTCCGCATTCGCCGCCCGCCTGGCGGATCGCTTTGGCGTCCGATGGGGGCTTTTCAGGCCGGAAATGTTTGCGGAGCCGCAGCCCCCGCTCTGCACCCGCGCCGGTTTCGTCGTGCTCCTCTTCGCCATCACCCTGGCCAGCTTCATCCTGGAGCCGGTCAGCAACTCCATCAGCCGCCACTTCGAGCACCAGGCCGACGTCTACGGACAGGAGGCCATCCACTCGCTCGTCCCCGACCCGCAGAAGACCGCGACGGCCAGCTTTCAGGCCCTCGGCGAAGCCTGGCTCGAAGATCCCAACCCCAGTCCCCTCGTCGAGTTCTGGGAGTACAACCACCCCAGCGTGAAGACCCGCGCCAACTTCGCCGCCCACTACAACCCCTGGGCCAACGGCGGCCACGGCGAGTTTTTTGACAAGTAGCGTCCTGCGCAAGAGCCGTTACCAAAATTGAAGCTGTCATCCTGAGCGAAGTGAAGGATCTGCGGTTGCCCTTCGGGGTCCGTGTTCGCCTACAACCGCTCCGTGCCCCACCCATTCGGTCGCCGCGGCGACCGAATGGGTGGGAAAGCACAAGCCCCAGGCCCATCCCTCACTGCCCCACATCCCCATACGTCGGATACGGCGTCGGCTCCGCGCTGGTCGGCATCCCCTTCAGCGTCTCCAGGTCCGCCAGCACATCCGCCCACGCCTGCGCGTCCTTCTTGGTCGCGAACGCCACATCCAGGTCCACGTAATACGCCTCGATATCCTCCTTGATCCCCGGAGGAATCGGCAGCGCCGGCTGCCGCGTCAGCATGTGCAGCAGGCGCGCATAGGTCTGGTCGGTCAGCGAGTAGCCGCCGGGCCGCACCGGACTCCCCGTATCCAGATCGCGATTGGTCAGCGGATGCCGCGGATCACGCGATTGCCTCGGCCCCTCGGCAGTCGGCTGCAACGGCGCTGAAGCAGGATGCTCGGGCGGAGTTGCCGCCGGCCGCTCCGCCGTCGCAGCATCAACCTCCCCTGCCGGTGCGCGCGGCCCGCCCGGCTGCGTGAATCCGGCCAGCACCCTGCGCAGCGCCGCCGTCGACAGCACCACGCTGTGCATGTACTCAGCCTCCGTCGCCTCCGTCGGCCCCTTCACCGCGGCCAGCTTCAGCGGCCCTATCTTGGGCAGCACGAACAACAGGCCCGCCAATGTCCATGTGCCAATGCCGGCCTTGCGCCGGTAGGCCTGCCAGTTGTTCTCCGTTGCCACCCGCAGCGCCTCCTGCTGCATCGTGATCGCATCCGGCGTCGCCGGGTCCGCCGGTTCGTGCTTGCGGTGCAGCAGCGTCACCGCATACGCAATGCGCGGAATAAACGCGCGCACCGCGAACCGATACGCCCGCACATTGATCCGCCGTCCCCGCTTCCCCGTAAAGTCCTCGCGCATCCCATAGGTCTGGTAAAACGCCAGCGCCAGTTGCGCCACCGGCACCCCCAGCCCGATATGCCGCAGATAACGCGCCGGCGCCATGCGGTGGTGCGCAATTTCATTAATGTCGAACGCAAACTCGGTCTGCACATGCTGGTGCTCGCCCTCGGCATAGTTCACCACCGGCCCATACTGCGCCCCCAGCTTGGGAAACTCCACCGGCACCGCAATGTTCACCGCCGCAGGGTGCCCCACCGTATCGCCGATATAGTGCGACAACGCCCCCACCGCAAACGCCAGCTCATCCGCATTCGTCGCATTGCGAAACAGGTTCACAACAAAATCGCCGGACCGCACGTAGTGCGTCAGGTTGGAATAGGTCTCATCGCCAAACGGGTAATAGCCAATGTCCTGGATCACGCACCCGCCATACGCATAGGCCCGCGCCTCATCCAGCTGCGCCGCCGTCAGCGTCGGATAGCGGCTCAGCAGCAGCGGAACAATCGAGTCCTTCCACGTCAGGTCGATCAGCTGCTCATGCGTCAGCAGCGAATAGGCATGCGCGTCGCCGCCCCACGGCAACAGGGCCACCAGCACCAGCAACAGAAGCGCGCGAACTCCCCTCATGCCGGAAATCCGCCCCTGCAAATCCGGAGACATCGAGTTGTTCATCGTACCGTCCATCTCTTCACCGTCGCAGACTCGTCCCGCACCCGTCTGCGCTCAACCGCACAGCCCGCATGCCTGAAAGTAAGATGTACAGTTCGCGAACTTTGCCGTATCCGCGCCCCGTCGTCGCGGCCCACCCCATAAGATGAAGATGTGAACGCCACAAGATTTGAATTCCGTTTCCGCGTCGTCCTCATCACCGTCCTCGTCACGCTCGGCTTCTGGGCGCCTTGGATTGAATGGTTCGGAATCGGCCGCCGCATCTCCCTGCTCGAGTGGCTGGCGCTTGAGCTCAGCCGCACCGGCCTGGTCACCTTCACCATGGCCACGCCGCTGGTCATCGTGCTCGCCTCGCTCATCGCCGCCAAAGGCGCCCTGCTGCGCATCTGCGGCACAGCCTGGCTCGGCCCGGCCACCGTCAACCACGCAGACATGCAGGGCGGCGCGGTCATGGCCGCCGGGCCCTATCGCTACGTGCGCAATCCCCTCTATCTCGGCAACTGGTGCATGATTGCCGCCATGGCCTTCATCATGCCGCCCACCGGCGCGCTTTTCGCCTTGGTATTGCTCACCATCTTTCAGCTGCGTCTCATCTTTGCGGAAGAAGCCTTCCTCTCCGCGCAGCTCGGCGAGCCCTATCGCGCCTACCTCGCCGCCGTGCCGCGCCTTGTCCCGCGCCTGCGCACAACGCTGGCGGCAAGCAGTGCACAGCCTCACTGGCTCCGCGCCGTCCTCGCCGAGCTCAACCCCATCGGCGTCTTCCTCACCCTCGCCGTTTTTTCCTGGAGCTACAACCACTGGCTCATGATTCAGGCCATCCTGGTCAGCTTCGGCCTCTCCATCGTCGTGCGCGCGCTCATGCCCGCCGCTGCCAGTCACGCCGCCTGAACTGTCTCCGCGCGCCGTCCCTTCAAGCGCCCCAGGTGCGTCCACTGGAACCCGGCCGGATACTTCAGTCCGTAGCCCAGCAGCCGATCCACGCCAATGTGGTTCATCCAGATCAGCGCGTACGGCAGTAGCGCCGGACTGTGCAACAGCAGCGCCGTCACCGCCAGCGTCGCCGGCGTCACGTAGCTGTGAATCGCGTTATACATCCGCGCTCCCAGCTCGGAGCCGCCCAGGTAGCCCAGCAT
>Ga0302202_10007454_pt1 | contig 10577 bp, 9 predicted proteins | sample II_Bog_N3_3_FD_194579 | JGI IMG/M metagenome (GOLD analysis project Ga0302202, IMG submission 194579) | Peat permafrost microbial communities from Stordalen Mire near Abisko, Sweden - II_Bog_N3_3 | ecosystem: Environmental > Terrestrial > Soil > Wetlands > Peat | place: Sweden: Abisko, Stordalen... | reverse complement strand
GTGGTAATTCTGCTGGTTTTGGAACACCACGCCGCAGATCGACGTCGGATAATGGCCGGACGTCATGCGGTTGAGGATAACTTGCGCCACTGCGGCCCGTCCCGCTTCCGGCTCGCTGCGCGCCTCGAAATAGATCGCCTGTGCGAGACAGAGTTTTTCAGACTCCATTTTTTCGGGCGGGATCAGCGCCAGATAGTCGCGCTTTTCGCCGTCGCGCGTGACCGAGGTAACGTTTAAAACCTTTTGTCGTGGCGCGACGGCCGAGGCCAGAACTCGGACCGGCGTCTGGTCGGCGGCGTAGGGCGTGCTGGAGCCAAGCGCGACGGCGCGGGCAACACGCGGCGTGGCGCCTTGACCGGCGCGCGAGGCCGGGGCGGGGCGCAATGCGCCGCCCTCATTTTCAAGGCTTGGCGCAAAACTTGAGGAAAGGCCAATTTCATCCTGCCCGAAAGTCAGGAAATTGGCGCGTATCTGAGCCAGGCTGGCCTTTTGTCCGCCTTCGCGACGTAGACCGCCGTCAATGGTCGGTCGCAGGCCGACCAGCGGATCGCCCTTGTGGCGACGATCGATTTCCGGGAAAATTTTGGCGTTTTTCTTCAAATCGGCGCGCGGCTCGATTTCGTCGGGCAGGGCGGCGATTTGTTCGGCCGCGCCGAGAATGAGGCGGGCTTCGTGGAGCATGCCGCGTCCGAAGGCGCCGCCGAAAGACGATGTCATGGCATGGGGCGATGGCACGAGGTCTTTCGGCATGACGGCGGCGATTGTCGATTTGGGCGCGCGCGAGGCGCCCGAGGGAACTTCCTGTCCGGCGTCGGCGGTGAAGGAGACGAGTGCGCCTCCAGCCAGACACCAGGGCGCGACCACGCTTGCCGCCCAAGCAGTTCTTGCCGCCCAAGAAAAATGCGCTCGACGCCGCGCCATCCGCATTCGCTGTTCCATGCACCCGAACGAAGCGACACGCGCCGCCACCAACAGCCGCGTCCGCGCAAGAGCGAAATGGACCGGTTTATGGTTTATCGCTTGTTAAGCTTGAGAGCAGGTTACCGGGGGGCAAGCTGGCGACGTCCCGGAATGGGACGGCGCGGGCGCGCAAACCTGTGGCGTTAGCGCCCCCTCGCCCCGCTGGCGGGAAGAGGGCAGGGGTGGGGGCGGGGGCTTTGGCTACAACGTCGTCGAAAGCCGGAATTACGGCACTGAATCCGAACCGCTTGCGATAAGAGGAGATAGAGCGAGGCTCGCCCTACGCGCCGCCGACCTTGGAAAAATCCGCGACCAGATGCATGGCGCGACGGAGTTGCGCCAGCAATCGCAGGCGATTTTTGCGTAGGTCGGCGTTGTCCGCATTGACCGTCACATGGTCGAAGAAGGCGTCCACCGGCGCACGGAGTTTCGCCAGCGCGTGCAGGGCGCCGTCGAAATCTTCCGATCTGAGCTTTTCCTGCGCCTCGCGTTCGGCGCGGTCGAGCGCCGCGGCGAGGGCATGTTCCTGAGGTTCGATGCGCAGATTGGCTTCCGGATGTTTTTCAAACGCGCCGGCGCCGTCTTTTTTCTCTTCGGCCCTGAGGATGTTGGCGGCGCGCTTGTAGCCGGCGAGCAGGCTCGCGCCATCCTCCGTGGCGAGGAATTTTTCCAGAGCATTGATGCGCGATACGATCATGACCAGGTCGTCCTCTCCGAGCGCGAAAACCGCGTCGAGCAGATCGTGGCGCGCGCCGCGATCGCGCAGATGGGTTTTCAAACGGTCAGCAAGAAAGTTCAGAAGGTCGCGGCTTCGAACCAGCAGGTCTTCGCCATGTTCCCGTCCCATGTCATGGTGAGCGGTCATCGCTTCCGTGATGAATGTGTCTTCCGTTTGCTTCGAAGCGAAGCTGGCTGTTGTTGAGCTTAATGTATCTGCAATCATGCCAAGGGCTGCGCGTCTTTCGTTTTCACGGAATATCTTGGCGATCTGGCTGGAAGTGATCGTCTGAAGATGTAAGCGAATATTATTTTCCAAAATGATCCTGATTACGCCCAGCGCCCCGCGGCGAAGCGCAAACGGATCCTTGCTGCCGGTCGGCTTTTCATCAATCGCCCAGAACCCGACCAGCGTATCGAGCTTGTCGGCGAGTGCCACAGCGATGGAGACTGGCGCATTGGGGATGCGGTCGCTGGGGCCTTGCGGCTTGTAGTGATCCTCGATGGCGGCGGCGACTTCCGGGTCCTCGCCCTGCAACTCCGCATAGCGGCGCCCCATCAGGCCTTGCGTCTCGGGGAATTCGCCGACGACTTCGGTGACCAGATCCGCTTTGGCCAGTTCGGCCGCCCGCGAGGCCTGATCCGGATCGGCGCCAACCTTGGTCGCCAATTCGCGCGCCAGGGCGATGATGCGGTCCACACGCTCGCCCTGCGTGCCCAGCTTCTGGTGGAACACGATGTTGAGCGCCCGCAGCTTGGCGAGGCGCTGGTCGAGCGGCTTGCCCTGATCGGCGTAATCGGGCAGCGGCCCCTGATCGGTCTTCCAGAAATAAAGCGCATCTGACAGGCGCGCCCGCACCACGCGGCCATTGCCGGCGGCGATGGCTTTGCCGCCGTCGCTGGCGACAATATTCGACACCAGCAAAAACTTGTTGGCGAGCGCCCCGGTCGCCGGATCGCGCAAGACAAAACATTTCTGGTTGGCGCGGATGGTGGCGCGGATCACCTCGCCGGGAATGTCCAAAAAGCTCGCGTCGAATTCGCCCATCAGCACTACCGGCCATTCGACCAATCCGGCGACCTCATTGAGCAGGCCCTCGTCCTCGACCAACTCCAGTCCCTGCGCGAAAGCGAGATCCTTGCAGTCATGCAGGATGATGTCGCAACGCCGCGCCGGATCGAGCACGACCTTGGCTTTTTCCAGCGCCGGCAGGTAATCGTCGAACCGCCGCGCCTTGATCGGCCCCGGCGCCATGAAGCGATGGCCATAAGTGACATTGCCAGCGGAAATGCCGCCAATTTCGAAGGGCACGATATCCGGGTCTTCGGTCTCCGGCCCGAAGGTGGCGAGAATGGAATGCAGCGGGCGAACCCAGCGCAGCGCGCTAGGTTCGGCTGAAGCAACGCCCCAGCGCATCGCCTTGGGCCAGGGGAAAGTCTTGATGATGTTGGGCAGGATTTCCGCCAGCACGTCGAGCGTCGCCGCGCCCTTGCGCTCGATCACCGCGACATAGAATTGTCCGCCCTTCTTGTCCGTCTCGATCTTCGCCGCATCGAGCGACGCCAGCCCGGCGCTTTTCAAAAACCCTTGGACGGCAGCCTCGGGCGCGCCAACACGCGGGCCTTTCTTTTCCTCGCGCTGGTCGGGCTGTCGGGTCGGAAGCCCGACAATGTTGAGGGCGAGACGGCGTGGCGTCGCAAAACTGGTCGCCGCCTCATAGGTCAGGCCGCGCTCGACCAGCGCGTCGGTGACGAGCTTTTTGAGATCGGCCGAGGCCTGCGCCTGCATGCGGGCCGGGATTTCCTCGGAGAAGAGTTCGAGCAGAAGATCGGACATTTACGCGCTTTTCAAAAAAGAGAACGGGCTGGCGGGTTTTTGGACGTTATGCGCCGCCGCCCTCGGTTTTGAGCCAGGCCGCGCCGCAAGCCTTGGCGAGCTCACGTACGCGTAAAATATAGCTTTGGCGCTCGGTTACCGAAATGACGCCGCGCGCGTCGAGCAGATTAAAGGCATGGCTGGCCTTGATGCACTGGTCATAGGCCGGCAACACCATTTTGTGATGTTGATCGTCGCCCTGTTCTCCAAAAGCCAGCAGCGACTGGCATTCAGCCTCGGCGTCTTTAAAGTGCTGGAACAGGGTCGTGACGTTGGCGGCTTCAAAATTGTGGCGCGAATATTCCTGTTCAGCTTGCAGGAAGACGTCGCTGTAGGAAATGCGCTCCGCACCGTCGAGACCGTTGAAGTTCAGGTCATAGACATTTTCGACGCCCTGCACATACATGGCGAGGCGCTCAAGGCCATAAGTGAGTTCGCCGGAGACGGGGGCGCATTCGATGCCCGCAACCTGCTGGAAATAGGTGAATTGCGACACTTCCATGCCGTCGCACCAGCATTCCCAGCCAAGGCCCCAGGCGCCGAGGGTCGGGCTTTCCCAGTCGTCCTCGACGAAGCGGATGTCGTGCAGGGCGGCGTCGACGCCAATCGCCGCCAGCGATTGCAGGTAGAGATCCTGCAGATTGTCGGGGCTCGGCTTCAGAATCACCTGAAACTGGTAATAATGCTGGAGACGGTTGGGATTTTCGCCATAGCGGCCATCCTTGGGCCGGCGCGAAGGCTGGACATACGCGGCCTTCCACGGCTTTTTGCCGAGAGAGCGCAAGGTGGTGGCGGGATGGAATGTGCCGGCGCCGACTTCCATGTCATAGGGCTGAAGGATCACCGCGCCCTGCTGCGCCCAGAATTGCTGCAAGGTCAAGATCAGGCCCTGGAACGACTTTTTGGGGTCGAGGGCGGCGTTTCGGGTGGTCGCTAAGCTTTGAGTCATTTGGCCATTCACGGGTCGGAGCTGCGGCGCGCAACCTAGAGCGCCGGAAAATGCCGGTCAACCAAAGCGCCAGCCCAACAAGCGATCCCCCGGCGCTTCTTAAATATTTTTCAAGTCTGGAACGAAGGCCAACGCCTCGCGTTCGGCTCCCACATGGGCGAAAGCTTTCAGCTTAGCCATTGATCTAACAGGGAGAAGTCGCAATGGCGCTTTCATCCGGATTTCTCAAGACAGCGGCCGTGGCGGCGCTGGTTGCGGCGGGAAGCCTGACCCTCGCGCCTGAAGCGATGGCCCGTGGCGGCTTCGGCGGCGGTGGTTTCCATGGCGGCGGTTTTGGTGGCGGCGGTTTCCACGGCGGCGGCTGGGGCGGCGGCGGTTGGCGCGGCGCTGGCTGGCGTGGCGGCGGTTGGGGCGGCGGATGGGGTCCCGGTTGGGGCTGGGGCGCGGCAGGGCTGGGCCTCGGTCTGGCGGCGGCGTCGACGTGGCCCTACTATGACGACGGTTACTACGGCGGATGGGGCGGTGGATACGGATACGGCTATCCGTCTTGCTCGATCAGGCGTGTTGCTGTTCGCACCTCGTGGGGCGTCCGCTGGCGCACGGTTCAATTCTGCTGACGCAAGCACTCGACAGACCTTTCGAGACGGCTTCCTGACCGGGGAGCCGTCTCACTTTTTTACCACAATCCACATAAGCGCCGTCTCGGTCTCGATATTCAGATAAGGTTCAGGAGCGGAGGCGTAACGATGCCTCATCCTTAATCGATTGGAGTCATCGCTATGGCGCTTTCATCCGGATTTTTCAAAAGCGCGAAACTGGTGGCGGGCGCTGCGGCGGTCGTGCTCACGCTTGCATCGCCGGCATTGGCGTTCCACGGCGGTGGGGGCGGCGGCGGCTTCCACGGGGGTGGCGGCGGCGGCTTTCACGGCGGCGGCTTCGGCGGCGGCGGTTTCCGTGGCGGCGGTTATCGTGGCGGCGGCTGGAACGGCGGCGGCTGGAATGGCGGCGGTTGGGGCGGCGGCTGGGGTCCTGGCTGGGGCTGGGGCGGCGGATGGGGCGTGCCGGTTTACGGTGGTTACGACCCTTATTACGACGACGGCTATTATGGCGCTCCCATCGTCATTCGCCGCGCCCGCCCGGTGGTCGTGGTTCAACACTTCCACGATTGCATCTGGCGGCGTGTGCATGTGCATTCGCGCTATGGCTGGCATTGGGCGAGAATCCGCTACTGCGCCCACTGAGGCAAAGCCTGTCCGGCAAAACCGGCCCTCGCGGGCCGGTTTTTCAATTTCAATCGCCGAAAAGCCTGCCTCCGCGCCGGTGCAACTCTTCTGCTTGCGGCGTAAAGCCTCGGCCCTCGCCATGCAGAACCAAACCGGGCAGCAGCGCCAGAGGCGTCTTCGCGCCCTTGCGTCCGCGCAGGATCAGCCGAACAGCTTTTTCGCCCTGTTTGGGAAAGATAGGCAAAATTTCCACGCCGCCAAGGCGGCCAGACAGCGCCGTGAGCACGGCGTCGAGCGCGTCGGCGCGGTGGATCAGCGCGAAAACGCCGCCGGGCCGCAACAGGGCCAGACTGGCGCGCAGCCATTTTCCGATGCCGCCTTCGTCCAGCACATGCGCCATGGCGCGGTCGGAATCCGGCGAGGCGCGCGATTCGCCGGCGTTCAGGAAGGGCGGGTTGGTGACGACGATATCGGCCGCTCCGACCAGTCCTTGCGCCTTGCGTGAAAAAACGTCGAAGAGATCGGCCTCGACCACGCGCGTCCGCGTGGCCAGCCCATTAGCGACGATATTCTGGCGGGCAAAAGCCGCCGCCCGATGATTTTTTTCCAGCAGTACGGCCAAGGCGCCGGGATTGACCTGGGCCAGGGCGAGGCCGACGGCGCCAGCCCCCGCGCCGACATCGACGATCAGGCCCTGCGCCAACCGCGGCGCGGCGGCGGCGAGCAGGACCGCGTCGGTGCCGATGCGATGGCCGTTCGCCGGCTGATGCAGGATCAGGCGACCGTCGAACAGGCGATCCGCCGCGGTTTGAGCATCTTCAGGTGTTTGGCAGTTCGCGGCCAAAGCCGGCCTCCACCAGAAGGGAGCGCGCCAGTTCCACCTGATCCTCCGCCACGCAGAGGCGGCGCGGCAGAAATCCGGCCGATCCTTCCAGCACGCTCATGTTCTGGTCGGCGACGAAGAGGAAGACGCCCGCGTCGCGCAACAGCGCTTCGACGGCCGAAATCAAAACGATATCATTGGTACGCAGCAATTCGATCATCCGCGTCATTGTAGAGGCGCGGCGACGCCCTGACAATCGTGTGCGGCCGCCACTTGCCGCTTGAAAAACCGGCTTTCCCTTTTGCGCCAGCCGCACTATGGTCGCGCGTAAAATAGCAGAAAGGTTCTCGCATTGGGTCTGGTCATTCCTTTCGACGAAAAAGCCAGCGACGCCGGTCTGGAGTCGCTCGTCGCGCTGGTGGCGGGGGATATGAACCGGGTCAACCAGACCATTCTGGCCCGCACGGGCTCGGAAGTGGCCATGATTCCGGAAGTCGCCAACCACCTGATCTCGTCGGGCGGCAAAAGATTGCGGCCCATGCTGGTGCTGGCCGCGGCCGGCCTCGCCGACTACAAGGGCGATGGCCATATCAAATTGGCGGCGGCGGTGGAGTTCATGCACACCGCGACGCTGCTGCACGACGACGTGGTCGACCAGAGCGATTTGCGCCGAGGCAAACTGGCCGCGCGAAAGCTGTGGGGCAATGAGGCCAGCGTGCTGGTCGGCGATTTCCTGCTTGGCCAGGCCTTCCGCATGATGGTGGAAGTCGGCTCGCTGCCCTGCCTCGACGTGCTCTCGGTCGCTGCGACGGTGATCGCCGAAGGCGAGGTCATGCAACTCTCCGCAGCCAAGGACACAGAAACGACGGAAGACGCCTATCTCGCGGTGATCCGCGCCAAGACGGCGGCGCTGTTCGCCTCCGCAGCCGAGGTCGGGCCGACTGTCGCCCAGCGGCCGAAAGCGGAAATTGCCGCTTGCCGCGCCTATGGCATGAATCTCGGCGTGGCTTTCCAGCTCATCGACGACGCGCTGGATTACGGCGGCCAGGCGGCCAAGCTCGGCAAGAATGTCGGCGACGATTTCCGCGAGGGCAAGATCACCCTGCCGGTGGTGCTGTCCTTCCGGCGCGGCAATGAGGCCGAGCGCGCCTTCTGGAAGCGCGTGCTGGAAAAGGGCGACATCGTTGACGGCGATCTCGAAACCGCGCTGGCGACGATGAAAAAACATCGCGCGCTCGAAGATACGGTCGAGCGCGCCCGCCATTATGGCGCGATGGCGCGCGACGCGCTGGAGCTTTTCTCCGATTCGCCCTGGCGCCGCGCGCTGCTCGAAACGGTGGATTTCTGCATCGGCCGGGCGCATTGAGGACGCTATTCCGACGCCGTTTCGCGCCGGAATAGCATTGTTCGAGCATCCCTCGGCTTAGTTCGCGCCGATGCTGCATGCGGTTTCAGCGCCTTCGTCCCAGCCGTCCCAAAGAAAGTCTTCGTGACGGCCATCGGCGATCAGGCGCAGCGCATATCGCACCTGTTCTTCATAAAAGGCGCAGAACGCGCCCTTCTGCGTCATGCCGCCATTCATTTCATGCGCTTCCGCCGGGCAGGGGGAACCGCAAAAATGACGGATGACGCAGGTGTCGCACCCGGCGATGTCCTCTACTTTGCGGCCGATCACCCGTTGAAACGGCGCGCTGTCGATGATGTCCTCGATCGGCTGGTGGAATATATTGCCGCCATTGAAGGCGGGGACGCCGATAAATTCGCTGCAAGGGAATAAATCGCCGCCGGGAGCGAGGGCGAAAAAGCTTCGACCGCCGCCGCAGGGCGAAATGTCGCACATCAGCCGTCGCGCCGTCGGCGCCAGGATGGCGATCAGGATATTGGCGAAATTGGCGACAACCAGCTTTCGTCCTGTCTCCAGATACAGCTCATGCGTTCGCTCCAGGGCGGCGATGTAGGCTGTCGCCACATCGTCGTCGCCACCGCGCACCGCGCGGGCGCCCGGCAGCGTGCAGCGCGTGACATTGAGCATGCAGGCGGGCGCTTTCCGTCCATGGAGAAACTCCACCATCCCGGTGAGATGCGGCAGATTTTCGGTTGTCATGGTGCAGATGACATTATAGCCCGGATAGCCGTCGAGCATATCTATGGCTCGAACAACGTGATCGAAAACGCCGACGCCGCTCCACTTTCGCCGCGTGCGATCCGCGATTTCGGCAACCGGCCCGTCGAGCGACAGGCCGACGCCAACGCCCCTCGACGTCAGGAACGAAACCGCCTCTTCGTCGAGCAGCGTGGCGTTGGTCTGAACCCCGAAGCGGAACCGGTCGCCATAGGCTTCAATGCCCGCGAAGATCGCTTCCCGCGCCAAAAGGGGTTCGGCGCCATGGAAGATCACTTGTGGCAATCGGTCCTCCGGCATGTGGCCGCGAAAATACAGGTGAAGCCGCTCCAGCGCCGCCAAAACCTCGCTCGTCTCCATCTGCTTGCCGCGGCGGCGCATGTCGCCCGGAATGTAGCAATAGGAGCAGTTCAGGTTGCAGCGTTCGGTGGGGTTGAAATAGACCGCCGAAGGTTTCAGGTGGAACCGCAGCAGGTCCATTTCGCGTGCGAAGGCTGCGCCCTTGGCGCGCAGCGTGTCGTGCAAGGGGCCGCCGGCCAAAGTCTCGGCGAGGCGATCCTTTTGCACGAGACCCCAGAACGCCGTGTCCGGTTCGACCACGGCGATGTGAGTGGGATGCGCGATGTCGAAGGGGTGGAGCGAAAAAGAGCTCCTTTCGGAGCTCTCCAACGCAGTGCGGGCGGAAAGCCCGTTCACCGTTTCACCTGCTTGTCCATCAGGACGTAATGCGACAGGCCCGTGCCTTCGGCGTCGCAGGTCTTGCGGATGGCGATCAAGTCTGGCCGGGGCTGCGGACGAGGTTTTTTTGCGACTTCGGCGGGGGTGGGGATAGATGATTTCTTCACGATCTTCTCCGATGCACATGGAGGACGTCGGCAGGCGCAAGGCCTCGCCGAAATCCTTTCCATCGGATTTCGTCCTCGTGAATCAGATCCAGCAGGTCTTCTGGCTCTCGGATCGTCCGTCGCAGACGCCTTCCCAGCGGGGTTGTCCCCACCAGTGGCTGGCTCGTCGCCTTGTCTGCGCCGCGCCTTGTCTCCGACGTCCCCGATTACAGCGGCGGGACCGCCGCGGAATTTCACCGCGTTCCGGGATACTGGATAGCCCATGATTAAAACTGAGCCTTGACGCTGTCAAGATTGCAAGCGGAGGGGCTACGCCTGACAGGCTCTCAAATTTCCGACGCGCGCAAAATGTCGCCCTCGCGCTCGCGGTCCTGCTTTTCCTGCTCCAGGTCGGCGAGAAGCGCGTCCTCGTCCTGATCGGGCGAGACGTCTTCCGGCTCGTCGCGTTGCTGGCGACGCCACAGCGCCGCATAGGCGCCGTTTTGCGCCAGCAGGGTCTCGTGGTTGCCGCGCTCGACGACAAGGCCCTTGTCCAGCACCAGAATTTCGTCGGCGTTGATCACGGTCGAAAGGCGATGGGCGATGACGATGGTGGTGCGGCCGCGCGACATCGCTTCCAGCGCCCCCTGGATTTCGCGTTCGGTCGCCGTGTCGAGGGCGCTGGTCGCCTCGTCCAGCACCAGCAGCGGCGGCGCCTTCAACAGGGTGCGGGCGATTGCGACGCGCTGCTTTTCGCCGCCGGACAATTTCAGGCCGCGCTCGCCCACTTGCGCGTCATAGCCGCCGGGGGCGCTTTCGATGAAACGGTCGATCTGCGCCTGGGCCGCCGCCGCCCGCATCTCGGCCTCGCTCGCCTCTGGGCGGCCATAGAGGATGTTGTAGCGGATGGAGTCGTTGAACAGCACATTGTCCTGCGGCACCATGCCGAGCTTTCCTCGCAACGAGGCCAGCGAGACCCTGGAAATATCCTGGCCGTCGATGGTGATGCGGCCCTGCTGCGGCTCGAAAAAGCGGAAGATGAGTCGTGAAATCGTCGATTTGCCGGCGCCGGAAGGACCGACA
>Ga0302202_10007453_pt1 | contig 10577 bp, 10 predicted proteins | sample II_Bog_N3_3_FD_194579 | JGI IMG/M metagenome (GOLD analysis project Ga0302202, IMG submission 194579) | Peat permafrost microbial communities from Stordalen Mire near Abisko, Sweden - II_Bog_N3_3 | ecosystem: Environmental > Terrestrial > Soil > Wetlands > Peat | place: Sweden: Abisko... | reverse complement strand
GCGTCGTGTAGGTGACCGTCTCCCATGCGGACCTGCCGATGGCGAGCGGGTTGGCGACCGTCGGCCTCGCTGACGGCATCACGCTCGTACCTGACCGGTACGGGAACGGTACGAACGTGATCGCCCTCCCGAGTGACGCCGGCTTCCGGTTCTCCTACGGACCGGGCTCCTTCGCCCGGCACCGCGCCGAGGCCGAGCGGCTCGGGCTGCCCGTGCACGTCCTCGACCTTCCCGACCTGGCCTGGGACGTCGATGAGCCGGCCGACATGGTCCCCGTCCCCGTGGCCGTCCCGGGCACGTCGACGTCGTGACGGACGGTGTGGCGGGCCACGCGCCACCGGCCCGGCACACGTCGGGTCTGCCCACCGGCGACCTGCTCGACATGGTGACGGTCACGGTGGACCTGCCGACACCGGCGGTCGCACTGGCCGTCGGCGCCCATCCCGACGACATCGAGTTCGGCGCCGGGGCCACCCTGGCCCGCTGGGCGGCGGAGGGCTGTCTCGTCCATCACCTGGTCCTCACCGACGGTTCCAAGGGCAGCTGGGACCCCGGTGCCGACCTCGCGGCACTGGTGGCCGCCCGCAGCGACGAATGCCGCGACGCCGCGGTGCGCCTCGCCCGGGGTGACCCCGCGGCTGCCGGGCGGGTGCAGTTCCTCGGTGAGGTGGACGGCGAGTTGGCCAACGGCACCGGCCAACGACGCGAGGTGGCCCGGGCAATCCGCACGGTCCGTCCCGACGTGCTGCTCGGCCACGACCCCTGGCGCCGCTACCGCCTCCACCCCGACCATCGGGCGGCCGGGTTCCTCACCCTCGATGCACTGGTGGCGGCGCGCGACCCGCACTTCCTTCCGGAACTGGCGCTCCCACCCCACCGGCCGGCCGCACTGCTGCTGTGGGAAGCCGACCTCGTCAACCACGTCGAGCCCTGTCCCGCCGACGCGGCAGCGGCAAAGGTCGCCGCGTTGCTGTGCCATCACAGCCAGCACGAGAGCACGATGGGCGTGTCGGACAGGTCCTCGGGGTCCGAGTCGGGACCCGAGGTCTTCGCAGCACGCATCGCCTGGCAGCTCGCACAGCACGGTGCGGTGGCCGACCTCGACGCAGGCGAGGCATTTCACCTGCTCGACCAACTCTGACGGGGCCCCACCTGGCCGAACGAACCGTCGGGTCAGGCCCGGACGCGACGACGGAGGCCCGCAGGCCCCCGTCGAACGCCGGTCGACGACATCGTCGCCGAGTCGTGGAATTACCGCTTGCGGGCTGCCGTCTTGCGCGCGGTGGTCTTCCTGGCGACCGTCTTGCGAGCCGGAGCCTTCTTGGCGACCGTCTTGCGAGCGGGGGCCTTCTTGGCCGCGGTCTTGCGAGCCGGAGCCTTCTTCGCCGCGGTCTTGCGTGCCGGAGCCTTCTTGGCAGTGGTCTTGCGAGCCGTGGTCTTCTTCGCCGCGGTCTTGCGTGCCGGAGCCTTCTTGGCAGTGGTCTTGCGAGCCGTGGTCTTCTTCGCCGCGGTCTTGCGTGCCGGAGCCTTGCGAGCCGGCGCCTTCTTCACCGCCTTCTTCGCAGCCGTCTTCTTGGCCGCGGTCTTCTTCGCGGTGGTCTTCTTGGCTGCCGTCTTGCGTGCCGGGGCCTTGCGGGCCGGGGCCTTCTTGGCTGCTGCCTTCTTTACTGCCATGGACACTCCCTCCTTAGGGGTCAACGCCGATTTGAACGCCGAACCGGTGGCGAACCGGACACCTCTCGACGCTGGGACACGCACCGCTGCACCTGTCCGGGGGTTCCTACCCGTGCGGGCCGCCCGCCGGGTCGGGGTGAATGTCCCGAATCCGACGACCGTCACTTTCCGCCCGGATCGAACCTCCGTGATGATCGTCCCGAACAGATGCTCCACCACGTCTTCCACGGTGCGCCGCGTCGATTGTGTCGACTCGGTCACCGCATGGACGAGCTGAGACCTGTTCACGTTGATCTCCTCAGCGATACGTAACCAACTACTAGCCAAATGGCTTTTTCGGTGCAGGTCAAGCACTGCGACACGAGCGCGGGCGCGTTCGCGTCAGTGCGCGCGGGTGCCCGATGCAGGTGCGCGTGGCGGCCCGCGGTGCCACGCACCGACGGGCGCGCCGAACGATGTCAAATTTCCCTGTATTCGCAACGGTTTTTCGGCCTACTCTCGGGCACACCTCCTTCGCGGACGTCCGGGTCCGCCACTACTCACGTGCCGCGCGAGCGACGCCGATGCGAAGGACGACCGTGAAAAGTTTTTTCTCAAACGTGCACCGATCGCGCACGATCGACGCGTCGCGCGTCGTCCACGACGCGCACGCGCACGCGCACCATGGTCTCTATCTCGGTCATGACGCACGCGGTTGGCACTACGCGGACGGCCAGCACTCGGTGCTCGTGCTCGGTCCACCGCGCTCGGGCAAGACGTCCGCGTTGCTCATTCCCAACGTGTTGTCCGCGGCCGGCGCGGTGGTCACCACCTCGACGAAACCCGACGTGCTCGACGCCACCATGGACACGCGCTCGACGATCGGAGCCTGCCACCTCTTCGATCCGTCGGGATCGGTCGCCGACCGCCCGGGTGTTCACCGGTTGCGGTGGTCGCCGTTGCCCGCATGCACGTCGTGGCGCACGGCACTGACAACGGCGCGGTCGCTCGTCGTGGTGGGCTCGACCGGGCCCGGGGCCGGACAGTCCGACGCGTCCCACTGGACCGAGCGGGCCCAGGCGCTGCTCGCCCCCCTGCTCCATGCAGCGGCTCTGCAGGGCGCCGACATGCGCACCGTCCTCACCTGGGTCGACCGCCGTCAGGCGCTGCCCGCCCAACAGGCACTGACCGCAGGCGCCGGAGGGGACGCGGGCATCGCCCGTGACCTGCTCGACGGCATCGTCACCACCGACGAACGTGAGTTGAGTGGCATCTGGTCGACGGCGTCGGGCGCGTTGGGCGGCTTCCGCTCGGAGCAGGCGCTGGCGGCCACGTGCGACCCCGATTTCGACCCGGCGGCCTTCGTCGCCTCGGGCGACACCGTGTACATCGCCGCGCCGGCGCACCATCAGGCACTGGTCGCCCCGCTGGTCGTGGGTCTGCTCGACGACGTCCGGCGGGCCACCTACGAGCGTGCGGCGGGCGGGCGGGCCGGCTCCGCCCCGCCGGTACTCCTGGCACTCGACGAGTTGGCCAACATCGCCCCGCTTCCCGAGCTGCCCTCGATGGTGAGTGAGGGCGGCGGACAGGGACTGGTGACGCTGGCCTGCTTCCAGGACCTCTCCCAGGCACGTCACCGTTGGCCGGGCCAGGCCGACGGGTTCCCTTCGCTGTTCGGCACCACCGTCGTGCTCCCCGGCATCGGCGACGTGCGCACCCTCGAGGCGCTGTCGGTGCTCTCCGGCGACCACGAGCTCCTGGTGCGGTCGGTGTCGCGCGGGCGGGCGCCGTCCGACCGGCCACTCACCGACCTGCTGACCCTCGGTCGGACGCAGTCGGGCGAACAGCTCGGGTCGCAGTGGCGCCGCCGGCTCGCCCCCGACGACATCACCCGCGGACGGCCCGGCCACGCACTGGCATTCGGCGCGCGCAACCAGCCGGCATGGTTCCCTCTGGCCCCCGCCCACGTGGCCGAGCCGTGGCGCAGTCTGCGGTCGGTCGAGCGGGCCGTCGACGGGCCCACCCTCGCTACCCGCCAGCGCATCCACGAGGGGCGGGACGGCAGGGGGCGCTGAGCTCCGGCCCACCCGGAAGGTGGTCGCGGCGACGAGAGGACGTCTCACCGTCCGAGCCCGGTCCACAGGCCGCTGCCGGCCACGGACCCGTCTCGGACCTCCCGGCCCGATCGGCGCAGGGTGTCGACGGATGGTCCCTCCCGCGACGCCGGATGCATCGACCGGCCCGCCAACGCCCGCTCCACGAGCGTCGGGTCGTCCCGCAGGGCGCGATCGAAGGCAGCGGGCGTCCCGCCCACCTCGTGTCGTCCCCGGCCGCGCCCGTCACCTCTGGCAGCTGCCTCCAAGCTGCCGGCCACACCCATCACCTCCCCACCGACGAGTCCATGGGGTGCCGCATCCGCCACCACCGTCACCAGGTCACGGGTGGTCAGAGTCGTCCGGGTGGCGGCCAACCGGTCGAGCCCATCGACCACGTCCTGACCGCTGATCCGATCCGCGGGCCCGCGTGGCGGGGCCCGACCAACCACACGCACCAGCTCCGCGGTGTCGATGCCCATCGATGCAGCCCGGCGTGCCCATCCGGTCCGCAATTCGTCGACGGTGACCTGGCGGTCCTTGGCGGGCCGGTCGGCGAAGTAGGCCACCCGCCGCACGCCTGGCGAGCCCACTCCCCCGGCGGTCCGGAAGGTCGCTTCGTCGATGGAGGCCGCCCGCTGCGAGAACAGCCGACAGAGCACGGGGTCCACGCCCACCGCATCCCACGTACCTGACGGCGTGCGCTCGAACGCCACCCCGGCCGACCGGCCGAGTGCGTGGCGGAGGGAGGCGCCGTAGACGGCCTGGGTGGCACGACGGTGGAGGAAGAGGCGCCGGCTGTCGAGTGCCGACCATCGCCCGTCGACGCCCTGGGCCACGTTGGCCACCACGAGGTGCGTGTGGAGGTGGGGGTCGAGGGTGCGACTCGTCCGGTGGACGAAGCCGGCGGCGACACCGCCGGTCGTCGCCAGACGGGCCACGTCACCGTCCCGGGTCCGGCGGACACCGAGTCCGGCGGACTCCAGGTAGCCGACCGCATCGGCCACGGCCGCACCGTGGGCCGAGCCGGCAGCCGCGGCCAGCTCACGGGGTGCCAGCAGGTGGAGCAGGCTGACCGCCTTCGGAGCCGCGAACACGAGATCGAATCCGCTCACCGGTCGGGCCCCACGCGCCTGGCGCAGCGCAGGCCCACCGGTGGGGTCCCGACCGTCCAGGACCCCGGCCAGGTCCGGTGCCCGTACGGCTCCACGCAGACCGAGCGCCGCACTCCCCCGACCGGACCACTCCCCCGGTGACTCGCCGGCGACCCCGGACCCCTCGGCCCGTCCGGGCACGAGGTCGGTGAGGTAGTACCCGACGCCCTCCGCCCGGACGACGTGCAGCCTCAACACGGTGCGACGTGTGCGTCCCCTCTTCCGTCATCCTGCGATGGTCGGGAACGAACGGGGTCACGGGTGGTCGTCACCGTGGAGTCATCCCATGGGGAGTTGCCACCGACCTTGCCGGAGTTCTACCCGCTGATCGCGCAAGGCCAGTGTCGCGGCGGACCGGTGGCAACCGGACCACACCGGCGCGGACGGTCGTTGCCGGGCCGGGACCAGGGGCGAAATCCCCGATCCCTCGACACCGGGGCGGCCGGCCCTTTGGTGGTCAGGCTCCGGAGGCGCTCCCGTACCGGGCCAGGATCCGACGGGCTGCGTCGGGTGCCAGGTCCCGGTCCTCCACCGGCTCGAGTACCTGGGTGTCCGGACCGAGCCGAAGCAGCAGGCGTTCGAGCCAGGCGTCGCCACCTACGAAGACCTCCCACACCGGGCGACCATCCTCGTCACCCTCGATGACGGACGGAAGGGCGTCGAACAGCCAGGCCTTGGCCGGGTCGGCGACGATCCGCACCCGCCGGCTGTCGGGACCGGGCACGAACGCCCCGAGTGCGACGGTCGGCCCCGACGCCTCGTCGCGTGCGGTCATGTCGACGAGCGCGTCCGCCAGCACCTCCTCGGACGCCGGACCGGCCGGTGCCGCGGTCGCGATCCGGTCCACCCGGAACCGGCGCACGCCGTCAGCTACCTCGCACCAGGCGTCCACGTACCAATGGCCCTCCGAGGCGAACAGGCGCCGGGGCGTGATGGTCCGCTCGGCGGTCTGGTCGGTGGAAGCCGAGTAATAGGTGATGGTCAACCGCTCGTGTCCCGCGAGGGCGGTCCGCACGGTCTCGAGCAGGTCCGGGGAGTCGAGTTCGACCTCGATGCCTGTCTGTCCGAGCGCCCGGTCGAGCTTGGCCAGCGCCCGCGACAGGGCACCGTCCTCGTCGCTCCCGGGAACGGCGAGCAGCGCCCGGGCCGACGCGGCAAGGGCCAGACCCTCGCGCGGGCTGAGGCGTCGCGGCCGGGCCAGGACGGTGCCCACCCGGGTCGACACGGTGTCCTCGGTGACCACGATCTCCAGCAGCTGGTCCGGGGTGTAGGGCGGGACGCCGCAACACGCCGCCATCTCGAGCTCCGCGACCAGGGCGGTCGGAGTGAGGTCGAATCGGGCGGCGACCTCGTCGATGGCAGCTTCCCCTTCCTGGGCCAGCCAGGTCAGGATCGCCAGCAGGCGCCGCAGGCGGGTGGCGGTGTCGGCAGCCGGGCTCATCGGGCCACCTCGGCTCCGGAGCCGACGAACGACTCGAGGCGTGCTACCACGGCGGCACGCACGTCGGCGGGACGGAGGACCTCGGCGTGATCGAGCAGGTCGAGCGCCCAGGACACCAGGGCCTCGACGTCGGTCACCACCAGGCGCACCACCACGCCACCGTCATCGGTGCGCTCGACCACCGAGTCCGGCCCGAGCTCGGTCACCACCCGGCCCGCCTCGGCGGGGTCGACCGCCACATCGACCTCGACCGACTCGCCCGGACTGAAGTGCCACGGGTCGCGGGCGAACTCCCCGTCGGCGTCGAAGTCGTCGGGCAGTTCCGCCGACCCCGGCGCGCCGACGTCCGGCAGTCCGTCGATACGGTCGACCCGGAACGTCCGGGCCTCCCCCTTGTCGCGATCACGACCGATGACGTACCAGTGGCCCCCGCGGAAGCGGATCCCGGCCACGTCCACCGACCGGGTCCCACCCCGGTAGGAGAAGGTCACGACGGCACCGAGGCGCACGGCGTCGAACAGCAGGGGAAGCGCCGGCAGCCCGTCGGTCAGGGGGAGGTCGACCAGAGGCAACGGCGCCGTGCGGCGGGGCCAGCTGCCGCCCATCCCCAGCTTGGAGAGCGCCTCCCGCCCGATAGGCTCACCGAGGTGGACGCCGGCCACTGCGAGGTTGAGAGCAGCCTGCTCGTCGGGCTCCAGGTCGAGATCGGGCAGATAGTACGCGTCGGGGTCCACCCGGTAGCCGATCTGCTCGTCGGCCTCGATGGATTCGGCCAGGACCGGCACCCCCTCGTCGCGCAGGAGTCGCTTGTCGCGCTCGAACGCCTGGCGGCGGGCATCGTGGCCGGTCGGGTAGCCGGGCACGCGGTCGGCGATCTCCCGCAGGCTGAGCGGGTGGTTGGCGTCCAGCAGGACGAGGAGCAGGTCGGTGACGCGTTCGAGGCGATCGGGTTGGGCCATTCCCGCCAATCTACGGCCCACCGACCGGAGCCCGCACCGTGACCGGCGCGTGGGACTGGCATCCCCACCTCCTGCTCTGGGGTGTCCTCGTGGCCGTCGGCGTGGCGACGGTGCTCGCCGACCGACGCCTGGTGCGCACGTCACCCCACCCCGTCACCTGGCCGAGGTCGCGTGCGCTCCGGTTCGCCGCCGGCCTCGTCCTCATCGGCGTGTGCATGGGGTGGCCACTCGGTGACCTGGCCGCCCACTGGGCGGCCACCGCGCTCGTGTTCCAACGCTCCCTGCTCGTGCTCGCCGTCGCCCCGCTCCTGCTGGCCGGCCTGTCGGACGAACTGATCCGTCGGCTGACCCGGCCCGCGGGGGTGGACGCGGTGCTGGTCAGGGTGCTGCGTCCACCCGTCGCGGTCGTCACGGTGACGGTGCTGCTCGTGGGGAGCATGGCGCCGTCCCTGGTCGCGGCCCAGGCGTCATCGGCCGCCGCACGGGCGGGGCTCGCCCTGGTGGTCCTGGTCGCCGGCATCATCCTGTGGCTACCGATCATGGGGCGGATCCCGGGCATCGCCCGGCCCCGGCCCATGATCCGGGCCGTCTACCTGGTCGCCCAGGCGATCGTCCCGGTCTTCCTCTCGTTCGTCTTCATCCTGGACCCCGAGCCCCTGTACCCGGCCTTCGCCCACTCCGTCGACGTGATCCGGCTCCGGCCGCTCAACGACCAGCAGGTGGCCGGCTTCGTGTCGAAGCTCTCCTTCCTCTTCGTGCTGCTGTCGGTGGCCGGGGTGCAGCTGGCCAACGCACCCGACTCCGATGACGACCTGGGTCCGGAGGACCCGTTGGTGTGGGCGGACGTCGAGCGGCACTTCGAGCGCATCGACCGCCGCGGCCCGGCGATCACCGAGCCCGTTCCCCCGGTACACGGCTCGGACGGACCCGGGCAGTCCCCCGCCACCGGGCAACAGGGCATCCCCCCGGGGGACGCCGACCAGGACCACGACGCCGGACCGGGGCCGGGCTGACCCCCTGTCCGCTCCCCACGGCGTCGGTGTGGCCCGCACGGGTGCTCAGGTGCGCCTGCACCGGGCATCGGGTCCCTACCATGGGCGGGTGACTCTGGACGCCCCAACCGCACCGACCCTGCGGCGGCTCGTGGCCGGCAACATCGCCGCCGGGATCGAGGATCTCGGCGGCCGCCCGGCCATGCTGGTCCGATCGGTGTCCGATGTGCGCAGGGGGGCCCTGTCCCCCGACGACGGCGAGACGATGACCCAGGCCGCGTCGGTGGCGTCGGCGTTGCGGATCCCATTCGTGCTCGTGCTGTCCTCCAGTGGCGCCGACGTGTCCGGCGGGGTGGCCTCCCTCCACGGCTGGGGTCGCGCCGCACGGGCCGTGTCGGCCTGCTCCGGCGTCGTGCCCGTCGTCGTCGTGGTCACCGGGCCGGCCCTGTCCGGTCCGGCGCTCCTGTTGGGTCTGGCCGACATCGTGGTCATGACCGGTGACTCCTACGCGTTCGTGTCCGGGCCCGCCATGGTCGCCGACTTCACGGGCGTCACCATCGGCGTGCGCCAGTTGGGCGGCAGTGCCATCCACGCCCGGTCCAGTGGGCTGTGCGCCATCGAGGCCGCGTCCACCGACCAGGCCATGGAGCACGTCGCCCACCTGCTGAGCCTGTTGCCCGCACACACCGACGAGCTCCCACCCCGGGCACCGTCCGGTGCGTCGGTGCCGGGCCAGGTACTGCGCTCGGTCATCCCGGACCGGGCGACCAGCTCGTACGACGTCCGCAAGGTGGCGGCCGCCCTGGCCGACGATGGCGACGTGACGGAGCTGTGGCCCCGGTGGTCGCCGCAGCTCGTCACCGGGCTGGCCCGGATCGACGGCCGGACGGTCGGCTTCGTGGCCAACCAGTCACAGGCACTGGCCGGCACGCTCGACATCGCCGCCAGCCAGAAGGGGGCCCGATTCGTCCGGTTCTGCGATGCGTTCAACGTGCCACTGGTCACCCTGGTCGACACACCGGGCTTCCTGCCCGGCAAGGACCTCGAGTGGCGGGGCATGATCCGCCACGGCGCCGAACTGGCCTTCGCCTACGCGGAGGCCACCGTGCCCCGGATCTGCGTCATCCTCCGCAAGTCGTTCGGCGGGGCCTACATCGTCATGGACTCGAAGGGTCTGGGCAACGACCTGTGCTTCGCCTGGCCCGGGGCCGAGATCGCCGTGATGGGGGCCGAGGGCGCCGTCCAGATCCTCTACCGCCGGGCCGACCCGGAGGAGCGGGCCGGACTGCAGGCGGACTACTCCGACCGGTTCCTCACCCCCTACCAGGCCGCCGAACGGGGTTTCGTCGATGCCGTCATCGACCCGGCGGACACCCGTGTCGTCGTGTCGGAGGCACTCGACGTCCTGTCGACCCGTCGCGAGGCGCTGCCCGGGAGGAAGCACACCGTCGGCCCCATGTAGGCGGGACGCCCACCAATGGCGGGGCGGGCGCAGGTCGAACCGACCCTCGACACCCCGGGGCACTCCGGACGCGGGAGTGCCCCCTCCACGAGGGAGGGGGCACTCCGTTACGGCTGCGGGTTCAGACCGTCAGACAGAGGCCTGTTCCCGTTGTCCCACTACGGATGGGCTCAGGACGGGAAGCCGTTGGCCCAGGTCACACCGGTGAGAGGGGCGTTGGCGGTGCAGGCCGTCTTGGCCACGCCGGTTGCGCCCTTGCCGTACTGGGTGCCGGGCGTCAGGGCCGGAGGTGTGTTCGTGGAACCGACCGTGTACGGACCACCCGTGTCGCCCACGTTGCCGACGTTGTCCGAGGCGTACCAGCAGGTACCGGAGTTGGCCGGCGACCACGAAGCCAGGACGACGCCGTTCTGGCTCGTAGCGTCCACGTAGACCGACACCTGGCCGGTAGCGGTCACAGCGCCGGTCACGAAGTCGATGCTCGGCTCGGCCAGGTGCAGCGTTCCGGCGGTGACACCCGTGTAGGTCTGGTTCGCGTTCTGCGACTCAGCGGCCTTGGCGGTGGTCAGGGCGGTGTTCAGGTTGCTCTGGGCAGCGCGGTCGTTGGCACCACCGGTCACACCAAGGAAGGTGGGAATGGCGATGGCGAGCAGGATGGCCAGGATGAGCAGCACGACCATGAGCTCGATGAGGGTGAAACCCGCATCCTCGCCCAGGTCAGCCGCTCCGTCACGCCTGTCATTCAGGCGCTGCATAACGGATGAAAGCATTGTGTTCTCCTCTTTCGATATGTGCTGCATCTATGATCGGACGCCATGATTGG
>Ga0302202_10007451_pt1 | contig 10580 bp, 8 predicted proteins | sample II_Bog_N3_3_FD_194579 | JGI IMG/M metagenome (GOLD analysis project Ga0302202, IMG submission 194579) | Peat permafrost microbial communities from Stordalen Mire near Abisko, Sweden - II_Bog_N3_3 | ecosystem: Environmental > Terrestrial > Soil > Wetlands > Peat | place: Sweden: Abisko, Stordalen... | reverse complement strand
CGGCGAGAGCACCGCTGACCTCCGTTGACCCGAGGCCCTCGGTTGGGCCCGAAATCTGGACGGTCCCGACCAACTCGGCGTTTTTCTCTTCCAGATTGAGCACGCTGATTTTTGCGCCGAGCGCGGTTAGCACGTCAAGAAGCGTGGCTCGCGTGGGGTTGAGCCCGAGTGAATCGAGTAGCAGGCTGGAACCGGGAAAGATGGAGGCGGCGCAGAGGAAGAAGGCGGCGGAAGAGATGTCGCCGGGGATTTGCGCATCGATGGCACGAAGGCTCTGCGGGCCGGTGATTGAAACAGAATCGATAGTGCGGGTGAGCGTGGCACCGAAGGCGCGGAGCGCAAGTTCGCTGTGGTCGCGGGTGCGGAGTGCTTCTCGCACTTTGGTGGTGCCTGGAGTTTGAAGGCCGGCCAACAGGATGCAGGTTTTGATCTGGGCGCTGGGAACAGGGGTGGTGTAGTCGATGGGCTTTAGCGGGCCGCCCTGAATAGTGATGGGGGCATGGCCTTCGGTGAGCGTGAGACTGGCGCCCATGGCGGTAAGAGGCTTTCGGATGCGCTCCATGGGGCGCCGGGACAGGGATGCGTCGCCGATGAGCGTGAAGCTTCCCTGCTGGGGTGCGAGAAGGCCCGAGATAAAGCGCATGGTGCTGCCGGAGTTACCGCAATCGAGCGGGTGGCTGGCTGGGACGACGTGGCCCGCGATGCCGGTGACCTCAACCGAATTGGCGCTGGATTTGTTGACTTTCGCGCCGAGGGCTTCCATGCAGGCAAGGGTCGAGGCACAGTCGGCGCCGGTCGAAAAGTTCGTGAAGCTGGAAGTGCCTTCTGCGAATGCGGCCAGCATGCCGTAGCGATGGCTGATTGACTTGTCGCCAGGCAGGCGCAGGCTTCCATAGATGTTGCGGGCGGGTCGGATGAGTCGTTCTTCAGTGGCGGTGTGCAAAGGAGGCTCCGGGCATCAGGTTGTCCCCTCAAGTTTATCGGAACGAGCTTGGGAGTTTAGAGACTGATGGGGGATGTACGAAATTATCCTCTGATGATATTGTCCGTCTAAATCAATGATGGCTGGGTTGCATCGGGATTGTAAGTACATAGAAGCTACTAACGTGCAGGACTGAGGGCGGGACCGATCAGGCGCAAAATCAAACTATACGGCGGGCGGTTTAGCTCGGAGGGTCCCGGTCTGAGAACAGGCCTGTTGCTGATTTTCCTGGCTATTTCCGGATGGTCAACCGGGATCTGGGCGCAGCAGGGATTGTTGCCGATTGCACCTCAGGCTGCCGCATCCCTTCCGGACAGTCCCGAACCGCAGGCACCTGTGGGGATGAGCCAGCCAGTAACGCAGTCCATCCCTGAGGAGCACTCGACGGGAACCATTCGGGGAGTTGTGGTGGACAAGGATGGGAGCGTCTGCGAAGGTGCGAAGGTGTCGCTGGCCCAGTCGGACCCCGGCGATCAGGGGTTGAGATCCACGACATCCGACAACAATGGAAGGTTCAGTTTCTCCAATGTTCCCGCGGGAAACTTCACGCTGACGATCACTTCCACTGGATTTGCCACCCAGGTTGTGACCGGAATTATGCATGCGGGCGAGGAGTTTACCGCGCAGTCGATCGTGTTGCCGGTGACGAGCAGCAGCGAAGTGAAAGTGACGGCGTCGCAGGTGGAGATTGCCACGGAGCAGGTGAAGGCGGAGGAACAACAGCGTGTGCTGGGAGTGATTCCAAATTTTTACGTGAGCTATTCGCCGAATCCGGCGCCACTGACGAGCAGGCAGAAATATGGTCTTGCGTGGAAGACTTCGATTGACCCGGTGACGCTGGTGGTGACCGGGATTTTTGCCGGCGTGGAGCAGGAAGAGAACACCTTCAGCGGCTATGGGCAAGGGACTGAGGGTTACGCGAAGCGCTACGGCGCTGCGTATGCCACCAACTTCATCGGTACGATGCTTGGCGGCGCCATTCTGCCGGCGTGGTGGAAGCAGGACCCGCGGTACTTTTACAAAGGGACGGGGTCAACGCGATCGCGGGCCTTGTATGCCATCGCCAACTCGGTGATCTGCAAGGGCGACAACGGAAAGTGGCAGCCGAACTACTCGAGTATTGTTGGCGGATTGGCGGCTGGCGGGATCGCAAACCTTTACTATCCGGCGAGCGACCGTGACGGCTGGCGACTCACGTTTGAGGATGCAGCAATCGGCACGGCCGAGACCGCAGTTCAAAACCTGATTCAGGAATTTGTTGTGAAGAAGCTCACGCCAAGAATTCCGAATTACGGATCGGGGAAGCCGTAAGCTCTGAGTCTAAGGTTCCTTAAAAATACCCGAAATGAAGAAGCAGATCCTTCGACTCACCACCCCCAAACTGAAGTACGTTTGGTGCCCCTTTCGCTCAAGGATGACAGCGCAGGCTTATTGGACGCGCAGGACGATGATGGTTTCGTCGTCGAAGCGGTCGTGATCGCCCTGAAAGCGGGAGACGTCCGAGAGGATCGCATCGGCGATCTCCTGGGCGGGACGATCACGATGGGCGCACAGCATGGTGGATAGCCGATCTTCGCCGTAGGACTCGCCCTCCGCATTATCGGCATCCAGAATTCCATCCGACACAAAAACGATTGCATCCCCTGGCTGAGTGGCAACGCTGAATTCCTCATAGGTGACGTTGGGGAACATGCCGAGGGGAAAGCCTTCCGCCTTGACGGTGACAGATTGACCTGCACGACAAAAGACGGGCTGAATGGCGCCGGAATTGGCTACCTGCAAGGTTTGGTTTTCATCGTTCCAGAGAGCGAAGAGGAGCGTGACGTATTGCGACTCGAGCTTGCGCTCCTGCAGGGCGTCATTGAGGATGACGAGCATTTCAGCGGGGGCGGGCTGGTGAACTGCGGCGGTGCGCATAATGCCGCTGACGAGAGCGGCGAACAGGGCGGCTGGGGCAGCCTTTCCGCTGACATCGCCGAGGACGATGGCGGTGCGCCCGGGGCCGTAATCGATGAAGTCGTAGAGGTCTCCGCCGATGGTGCGGGCAGGTAGAAATCGGACTGCCATCTCGGCATGGGGATGGGATGGGGCCTCCGGGGGAAGCAGGCGGAGCTGGACCTCGCGGGCCATGGCTATGTCGCGCTCCAGTTGAGCTTCCTGGCGGCGGACGCGCTGATAGAGACGGGCGTTCTCAATCGAAATGGCGACCTGGGCGGCAAGCGTTGTAAGCATGCGCTCGTGCTCTTCATTGAAGAAGCCGGTGCGCGTGTGCTCGAGGTCGAGGACGCCGATGATGCGGCCCTTGTAAAACAGCGGGACGATCAGCTCCGAGCGGGTCTCGGGGTTCATGGCGAGGTAGCGGGGATCTTTGCGCACGTCGGGCACATTGATGGGACGCCACTCGCGGACCGCTGCGCCAACCAGTCCGCTGTTGACGGCGATGCGGCGCATGGGGGCATGGATTGTGCCGAATCGCCAGCCATAGCGGGTGATGAGGGTTTCACCGCTGTCGTCGAGGAGCATGACGGTGAACATCTGGTAATCGATAAGGCGGCGGAGGAGTTGACCGACACGGACGAGGAGGGGGTCGAGATCGAGGATGGAGGTGAGCTCGACGGCGATTTCGTTCAGGACCTCAAGGGTTTGCGCCTGGCGGGAGACGCGTGTGTAGAGGCGGGCGTTCTCGATGGCCTGTGCGATTCGGGAGGCGGTAAGGGTGAGGACGTGGAGGTGCTCGGGGCGGAAGTAGTCGGCGAATTCGCTCTCGAGGTCCATGACGCCGATGAGGCGATTTTTTGCGATGAGGGGGACGGTGAGCTCGGAGCGGACATCGGGGTTGGCGGCGATGTAGTGTTCGTAAGCGGAAACGTCATTGAGAAGGATGGGTTGGCGAGTGAGGGCGACCTGGCCGACTACGCCTTTGCCGATGGGGACTCGGGTGCGCTCAGTTTGGGGGGTGTGGCCGATTTGAAAGCGCATGCGGAGGTCGTGGGTGCGATCGTTGAGTAGAAATATGGCGAAGATGCGGTAGTTGATCACCGTGCGGACAAGCTCGGCCGTGCGGTTGAGGAGAGTCTGCAGGTCGAGGGTTGTGTTCAGGGCGTCGGCAAGGTTGACGAGGTAGGTGAGGTCTGCCGGCTCGATGCGTACATTGATGGGATCCAGATGAGCTAGGGGATTAGCCTTGGCTGCGGGGCGGTAGTCGCCTTCGAACTCGTGGTGTTCATCCGGGGATGGGGGATTTGAGCGCATGGGTGTCGAAGGGAATGATAACGGATTGGGAGGCACGGCTGCGGATCCGCAGCACCCAAAGAACACAGCCATCGAGACTCGCGCCGTCCCTGCCCCAATGAATAGGGCCAGCACCCATCCTGCGATGCTGGCCCCTGTTGGTCCCGCGCTCTAACCTACGGGCAGCTCAAATTACCCGCCGGCTGCTGATACACAAACGTGTGATACACAGTGTCTTCGTAGACCGCAACTTCCTGGTAGCAGCCCAGCGTCGACGACAACAGGGTCGCGTTCATCGTGTTGCTGATGCCATTCAGCGTCCCCGAGCTCTCGCTGTCAGACCACGTCCATGTCTGCGAATTGGCCAGGCTCGGTCCGACTCCCAGACCCACCTTGACGCTGTAGCCGACCGTCGTCGAAGTCGTTCCCGTATAGGTCGTGCTCGCCTGCGTGGAGTCCGTCACTGTGTACGTGTTGGAAGACTGATTGCACGACGGGCACTCGTACCCCGCCAGCGTCAGGAACAGCTGCGAGGTCGACTTGTTGGCCAACGGCACCGGCACATACCGGCAGTCGTCGTTGGTAGGAAGCGTGGCCAGGTCGCTGCATGCCGCCTCCCCGCTGACATCTGCTAAGAGCGGGCTCTCCGTTGAGGTGTAATTCAGCAGCGGATCCTGCGCCAGAATCTGCGAAAAGTCACTCGGAACGCATCCGCACTGGTTCGCCAGCGTGCACTGGGCCACCGGCAACGGATGCGCGCAAATGTGCGACAACCCCGGCAGTGTCGTGCTTCCATAAGCAATCGGTTCCAGAATCGCCAGCGGAACCGTGGTCACTCCCTGCGCATTCGGCTCCAGCGTCGCCGCCGTCACCTCGACCGTATCCATCTCGCCATTCGACGAGCTCGGCAGACCGAAGCTGTATCCCACCACCGACGAACTCGACTGTTGCAGCGTCAGTTCCGGGTTCAGCCACAGTACGAACATATCCTCGTTATGATTCAGAGCATTCGGATTCGATTTATTCGAGACGTTGGTCACCGCAGCCGCGTTTGCAATACTCGTCGTCGATGCATTCGTGCTTCCGTTCGTGTCGCCTTCACCGAAGGTGGCGCTCAATGACGCCCCGATAAACCCAAAGCTCAGCGTTGAACTCGCCGCCTGGGTAAAATTCTTCGTTTCCGAGGTCGTCGACCCATTCGTCTTGGTGTTGCTGTATCCCGAGCTGCTGCTGTTGCCCGGCGCCATGTACACCACCGAGAGCACCTTGTAGTTCGGGTCAATGACCAGCGGCTGCGCATTGAACACCGTCATGGGCATGTTCTCAGTCTGCACGTATTGATAGTTCTGACCCTGCGCCGACACGCTGCAGCCGGCTGCCGTGGCACCGAGATACGAAGGCGTCCACGTGAAGGTCAAATACGCACTCCCCGACACGTTTTGTGAAAAAATCTCGCCGTAATTGGTCACATAGCACATGATCTGCCCATTGCCGCTGAGCCCGCTGACCTGCACGTTCCCACTCATGGGCTGATTCTGAATGGCGTTGGTTGGCGATTCATAGCTGTACTGGTTCGAGTAGCCGTTACCGAGGTGCATGGTGATGCTTAGCTGTCCCAATGCCGCCCGGCTGCTGCAGAGCATGCACAGCACGGAGAGGCAGAGGAGGGGGATCCTCTTTGAAAGACAATTCATTGCACATATCTCCTTGATGGTTTTCACGCAATTTCTCTTGCGCGCAGCGGGGAGTAGCTGCACGACGGAGGGGAGGATTGGATGTCGCGCCGATTGCCCGCGTTCCAGTCAACGGGCATGGGTTATTGCCAGTCGTGCCTTTCTACGCAAGGCAGTCGAGGACTGTCAACAAAAAAGAGCGGGTATTCATTTGATTCACAGTAAATTTTTGGTAATGCTGAAAGTAATTTAATAGATAAGCATGGAAGGTTACTCAACGCCACCAAATGGAACGCATCTGTTCACCGGAGACAACTTCAGTCGGAATGCCGGGGGTTGGAGACCAGATAGGGAGGTCTTGGACTGCGAAGATAGTCTCGATCGGCTCGGTCCAGGGGTGGAGAGCGAGGTCGAAGAGTCCCCAATGGATGGGCATGAACAGGCCGTGGCTGCCCATTGCGCAAAAGGTGCGCACAGCTCCATGAGGGCCCATATGGATTTCGCGCCAGAGGGGGTCAAATGCGCCGATTTCAAGCATGGTGAGATCGAAGGAGCCAAACTGCTTGCCGATCTCAGTGAAGCCATCCCATTCTCCGGAGTCGGCGCCGTAGTAAACGCTGTGCGCAGGGCCATTGATGGCGAAGGATGCCCACAGAGTCTCAAACCGGTTGAAGAGGCTGCGGCCGGAGAAATGGCGCGCGGGTAAAGCGGTGATGGTTACGGAGCCAACAGTGACGTTGCCGGTCCAGTCGAGTGCAGTGCAGCGGGCAGCGGGCACGCCGAGGCCCTGGAGAATGCCGTCGACGCCGAGAGGCGTAATGAAGCGGGCTGCTTGAAGCTGGGGCATCGTTGCCAGGGTGCGAACTGTGTGTGCGCCAAGATGATCGTAGTGGTCATGGGAGATGATGACGGCGTCGATGGGCGGCAAGTCTGCGAGGGCAAGTGGCGCGGGAAAAAAACGTTTGGGGCCAGCCCATTGCGTGGGGGCGGCGCGCTGCTCCCAGACGGGATCGATGAGTATGCGCATTCCATCGATCTCAACCAGCGAGGTGGAGTGGCCGAACCATGTAATTCTGAGGCCGGAGCGGGGGCTGGTGGCGAAGATTCGGGGATCCGTGTGGAATGGGCCTGGCGGAGTCTTGGGCGACCGGGCTGCCGCATCAAGGAAGAAGCGGGGACCGATTTTGAACATTATCGAGAGTCCGCCCATCTCGGTCGGTACAGGGTTCAAGAACTTCTTCCCTAGCCGAATGGCGGGATTGATTGACATGTTGATTAGATGGAAGAACTTGCCCGGGGATTCTCCAATTGACTTGGGCGCTGAGCGGGGAGAGACTTAGGTCATCTAAAACGTGGAGTTGATGGTGGATACCGAACAGCTTGAACTGACCGCACGATTCACGAGCGCGGTTGACTATGCGCGAACCGTCCATATTGAGCGGCGCAAGGGGACCGGGATTCCTTACATGGCGCACCTTCTGGGCGTCGCGGCGATTGTGATGGGCGAGGCCGGGCATGTCAATTTCCCGGTGACGGAGGACATGGTGATTGCCGCGCTGCTGCATGACGCGGTGGAGGATCATGGTGGGCTTCCGCGCCTGGCGCATATTCGGGCGAACTTTGGCGCGGAGGTGGCACGCAAGGTGGAAGGGCTTTCGGACAGTTTTTCAGTTGACTCGGACGCCAAACAATCGTGGCTTGAGCGCAAGCAGGGCTACATTGAGCGCCTCAAGAACGAACCAGCGGATACACGCCTGATTTCAGCGGCCGACAAGCTGTATAACGCAAGGACGATCCTGGAGGATTATCGGGACGTCGGGCCCGAAGTTTGGAAACGCTTCCATCGGGGGCGAAACGATCAGATCTGGTATTTTGACGCGCTGGTGGCGGTTTTCAATGCGACGGGGACCAACCGGATTGTGCGGGAGCTGGAGCGTGTGGTGGAGGAGCTTCGGCAGATTTCCAGCGCAGAATCGACCTAAGACACATGTTAAAGACAAGGGCTCGAGGGGAACTGCCTGGAGCTCTCATTATACTATTGACAAACTAAACTAAACCGTTCAGTATTGACACTTGGATCAGGAGGCCGGCACATGATTCAGGTGCGAAACCTGGTGAAGACTTTTGGGACGTTCACCGCTGTCAACGACATTTCATTCGACGTGGCGCGAGGGGAGATTTTTGCGTTTCTGGGACCCAACGGGGCGGGTAAGACGACCACCATCAAAATGCTGACAACGATGCTGAAGCCGACCAGTGGCGCGATTGAACTGGATGGGTTGAATCCGCAGACTAAGCAGAACGAAGCGCGTCAGCGATTCGGGATTGTGTTTCAGGACCCGAGTTTGGATGGAGACCTGACGGCTGCGGAGAACATGGAGATTCATGGCGTGCTGTATCACGTACCGCGCAAGATTCGCCAGCAGCGGACAGAGGAGTTGCTGAAGCTGTTTGAGCTTTGGGACAGGCGCGGGGAGCAGGTAAAGAAGTTCTCCGGAGGGATGAAGCGGCGGCTTGAGATTGCGCGTGGATTTCTGCACACGCCTAAGATTCTCTTCCTTGACGAGCCGACGCTGGGGCTTGATCCGCAGAGCCGGAACCAGTTGTGGGGGCACGTGAAGAACGTGAATGAAAAAGAAGGCGTGACCGTGTTTTTAACGACGCATTACATGGACGAAGCGGATCGCGTGGCGCACCGGATCGGCGTGATTGACCACGGCAAACTGGTGGCGCAGGGTACGCCCAAGGCAATCAAGGAACAGACGGGCACAGAGAGCCTGGAGGATGCGTTCCTGAAGCTGACGGGATCGACCATTCGCGACGAGAGTGCGGGGTCGGCAGACCAGATGCGGCAATTCGCCAAAATGTGGGGTGGGAGCAAACGATGAGCGCAATTTACATTTTGTGGTTGAGGGAGTTGAAGCGCTATACACGGTCGCGAGCGCAGATTATCGCGTCGCTGGGGCAGCCTATGCTGTACCTGCTGGTGCTGGGTTTCGGATTGAGTCCGGTGTTCAAGCGAGCGGGCTATGGGAGCTACTTTCAGTTTATTGCTCCGGGCGTGATTGGAATGTCGGTATTGTTTTCGTCGATTTTTTCAGGTTTAGGGCTACTTTGGGATCGCCAGTTCGGGTTTCTGAAAGAGACGCTGGTGGCTCCGGTTCCGCGCATTCAGATCATGATTGGGCGGACGCTTGGCGGATCGACTACTGCGATCATTCAGGGACTGCTGGTGACGGTGATCTGCATGATTGCGGGGTTTCGGCCGGTAAGCATTTACGCATTGCCGCTTGCGATGGGATTCATGGTTCTGATCGCGGTTCTGTTCTCTGCGCTGGGCGTGGCGATTGGCTCGAGCCTGCAGGACATGCAGGGATTTCAACTCATCATGAATTTTCTTGTGATGCCGATTTACTTTTTGTCCGGGGCGATGTTTCCGCTAAGCAACCAGGGGAAGGTGCTGACATTTGTGACGGCGCTCGATCCGCTTTCATACGGGATCGACGGCATGCGCTCGGTGCTGATGAGCCGCGAGACGTTTCAGCCGGCGTTTGGCACGGCTACAGATTTAGCGGTGCTGATTGGGGTGGGTGCGGTGCTGCTGGTTTTTGGGGCGTACCGGTTTTCGAAGATCGAGATATAGCGATGGTGAGACCACGGAGCCAGGAAGCGCACGAGCGGGTTCTGCGGACCGCGTTGGATCTGTTTGGCGAGCGCGGAATAGACGCGACCAGCATGGACGCGATTGCGCAGAGTTCCGGCGTGAGTAAAGCGACGATCTATAACCACTGGGCGAACAAAGAAGCGCTGCTTATCGACGTGATGCTGATGGTGAACGGGCTGGATCGTGATCCGGAAGACGTGGATACGGGCGACGTGTGCATGGACCTGACAACAGTGCTTACGCGCCGCCCACCGGACCAATTCGACGGGGCGCGCGAGCGGATGATGCCGGCGATGATTGCGTATTCGGCAGTACACAGCGAATTTGGCGAGGCGTGGCGGCACCGGGTGATGGAGCCTTCGCGCGTGGCCCTGAAGAAGATTTTGCGCCGCGGGATGAAACGGTCGCAACTGCCGGCAACGTTGGAAATGGATACTGCAATGGCACTCCTGCTGGGCCCTCTGCTATATGGGCACATCTTTCACAAGGAGTCTCATCCCGAGCCTTTCGATTTTGGAGGCGAGGCGGCAAAGTCATTTTGGCGGGCGTATGGCATTGAGAGTGCGGAGGGGTCTGCCGGTACAACGCGCGCATTGCGGGTTGTGAATGCGAAGCGGAGCATGGAGAAGGAAGATGCAAACGAAAGCCACAAGGGATGATGAGAACCGTCACGTCCGCAGATGGAACGAAGATTGCTTTCTGGCGGGATGGGGCTGGGCCGCCGCTGCTTCTTGTGCACGGCGGTATCTGCGATCACCTTGCCTGGTACTTTGCTGTGCCGCTGCTGGCGCGGCATTTTACTGTGTACACGTTTGACCGCCGCGGACGGGGCGGGAGCGGCGATTCCCTTCCCTATTCAGTGGAGCGAGAGGTTGAAGATATTCTCGCAATACTTCATGACATAGGTGAACCGGCTCATCTTGTAGGTCACTCAGCGGGCGGGATACTGGCGTTGAAGGTAGCAACGCGTGCTGAAAATCTGCTGAGCCTGACGTTGTATGAACCGGCGTATGTGGTTGACGGAGCGCGC
>Ga0302202_10007450_pt1 | contig 10583 bp, 12 predicted proteins | sample II_Bog_N3_3_FD_194579 | JGI IMG/M metagenome (GOLD analysis project Ga0302202, IMG submission 194579) | Peat permafrost microbial communities from Stordalen Mire near Abisko, Sweden - II_Bog_N3_3 | ecosystem: Environmental > Terrestrial > Soil > Wetlands > Peat | place: Sweden: Abisko... | reverse complement strand
GGACAGCGGCGTTGCGTGCGGGCCCGGCTTCAGGAGTATACTCAGCCTTGTTCGGGTCGCATCCTGAGTTTGCGGAGCGGCACTGGAGACAAGCATGAGCGTTACCAACTTTCCCGGAGGCAGCAACTCGCCCTCCACCGGCCTTCCCACCACAAAAGTTACTATGCCCGCACTGGCCGAGATGAAGCGCCAAGGCAAGCCCATATGCGCGCTGACCGCATACGACTACGCAACTTCGCGCCTGGCCGACGAGGCCGGCATCGACCTGTTGCTGGTGGGCGACTCGCTGGCCATGGTGGTGCTGGGGCACGAAAACACCCTCTCGGTGACTGTGGACGAGATGCTGCACCACACGCGGGCCGTGCGGCGGGCCGTGCGCCGCGCCCTGGTGGTTGCCGACATGCCGTTCGGGAGCTACCACGGGGCTGTGGCGGAGGGAGTGGCCAACGCTGTTCGCTTCATCAAGGAGGCAGGCGCGGAAGCGGTCAAGATCGAGGGTGCGCGCGTCGAGATGGTTTGCGCGCTCACCGAAGCCGAGATTCCCGTCATCGGCCACCTGGGACTTACGCCGCAATCTGTAAACCGCATGGGCGGATATCGCGTGCAGGCCCGCACCGCCGAAACCGTGCTGCGGCTCAAGGCCGACGCGCTGGCCCTGGCCCGTGCCGGAGCCGGGGCGCTGGTGCTGGAAGGCGTTCCGAGGGAGGCAGCCGCGGCCATCACCGCCGAGTTGCCCATCCCCACCATTGGAATTGGCGCGGGACCCGACTGCGACGGCCAGATACTGGTCTTCCATGACCTGGTGAATCTGACGTTCTCGCCTGCGGCCAAGTTTGTGCGCCGTTATGCCGACGCCGGCGCGCTGATCAAAGGAGCCATCGAACACTACCGCGAAGACGTGGAGCACCGCGCATTCCCATTGGATGAGGAGAGCTATCACCTGACGGATGCGGCGCGGCAAGCACTGGACGCGGCTCAGCATCGGGGAGCGCTGCGCGAAGCCTGATGGAGATACTGCGCACGGTTGCCGAGTTGCGCCAATGGTCGCGTGAAGAGCGTAACGACGGGGGAAACACCATTGGACTGGTACCCACCATGGGTGCGCTGCATGCCGGGCACGCGTCGCTCATCCGTGCCGCGGCGAACTCCGTGGGCTTTGTCGCCGTAAGCATCTTCGTGAACCCTACCCAATTTGGCCCCAATGAGGACTACGCGCGCTATCCGCGCACCTTTGCGGCCGACTGCGCGCTGGCAAAGGCTGAAGGCGCGGATGTGGTCTTCGCGCCATCCGTGGAGGAGCTTTATCCGCTGGGCGCGGCTACGTTCGTTGAGGTTGCGGGGCTTAGCGATCGGCTCGATGGAGCTTCGAGGCCGGGGCATTTTCGTGGTGTGGCCACGGTGGTTGCCAAGCTGCTGATAGCCGCTGAGCCTGACCGGGCTTTTTTCGGCCAGAAGGATGCGGCGCAGGTTGCCGTGCTGCGGCGAATGGTGGCCGATTTGCGGATCGCGACGGAGATCGTCGTCTTCCCCATTGTGCGCGAGGCGGACGGGCTGGCGCTTAGCTCGCGGAATATTTATCTCAGCTCTGAAGAGCGCGCGCAGGCACTGGTGCTCAGCCGGGCCGTGCGCCAGGTGGAAGGCTTGGTGGCCGGAGGTGAGCGACGCGCCAGCGTCCTGATCGAGGCCGCACGCCAGCTCTTTGCCACCGAACCAACAATCAGGATCGACTATATTGAGCTCGTCGATTGGGCTACGCTGCTGCCGGTTGAGGTTGCGACTCCTGGAACCCTTTTCGCTGTTGCCGCCTGGGTCGGCGCTACGCGGCTGATCGACAACGCCATCCTCGACTGATATCCAGCCCCGCGTTTGCAAAGTGAAGATTGACCGGACAGACGAGACAGGTCGAGAATGGCGAGATGCTCTTCGTTTTGTTTGCCTTGATCGTCTTTGCTTGCCTTGTCATGGGATCGATTGCATTTCTGGTGCGCGTAATGTTTCCACCAATGCGCAGGTATGCGTTGAGCACGGCATTATGGTTTGCGGTTTGGGGGCCAAGTTCAGTTGCGCAGATGGTTGTTGCCGGCCTTGGGCTCGTAGCCGGAGGGCTGGTTATGAAGCACGGAAATATGCAATGGACAGATATGCCTAAGCTATTAGAAGCGTTCGGTTGGAGTTACGTGATCGCTGGGGCGCTGATGACGGCTGTCGTGGCTTCGCGTGCGGCATCGATTCACCAGTTCTTTATACATCGGTTCACCTTCGCACTTTTCCGCTTGTACGCAACAGCAATCACGGCTGGTATCGGCAGCGTTCTTGGTTGGTCTCTCGGTTGGTGGATGATGGCGAATGGATTCGACCATCTCGGCTTGTTGGTGTGGGCCTCGGCGATGCTTATTCTCATTGCGGGGTTTGGAGCGGCGGCTTACAAGTGTGCGCCTGAGCTACGAGGAAAGGCACCAACAAGATTCACCTGGATATCGGCTGAAGAGTTTGAGGGCTCCAACAATCCGTAGAACTCTCGCTCCTTGGCCTCGCAGAAAGAACCCATTGCAAAACCAGTCGCCACCGCTGCAATCTGTTATCGATGCCCGAACTGCCCGACATCGCCGCATACATCACTGCGCTCGAAGCGCGCATGCTCGCGCAGCCGCTGGAGCGCGTTCGGCTGGCTAGTGCTTTTCTGTTGCGCACTGTCGATCCGCCGCTTGCAGCCGTCGAAGGCCGCACTGTGCTGGCCATTCGCCGCGTCGGCAAACGCATTGCTATTGGCGTGGAGGGCGATGTTTGGCTTGTGCTTCACCTTATGATCGCGGGGCGGCTGCACTGGAAGCCGCAAAACGCAAAGCTGGCCGGCCGCAACGCACTTGCCGCCTTCGACTTTCCTTCCGGGTCTCTGACGCTTACCGAGGCGGGGAGCAAGCGCCGTGCTTCGCTTTTTGTTCTGCGCGGCGAGGAGGGCCTGCGCTCCATCGACCCCGGCGGTGTGGAAATCTTTGCGACAGACATTGACGGGTTTCGTGCCGCGCTCACGGTCGAGAACCGCACGCTTAAGCGCGCGCTCACCGATCCTCGGCTGATCAGCGGCGTCGGCAATGCGTATTCGGACGAGATTTTGCACGCCGCCCAACTTTCGCCCATTACGCTGACGCACAAGCTGAAGCCGGAGGAATGGGAGCGCCTGTTCGCCACTACTCGCTCCACGCTTACTGTCTGGATCGACCGTCTTCGCGCCGAGGCCATCAAGTCATTCCCGGAAAAGGTCACAGCCTTCCGCCCCGAGTTCGCCGTTCATGGCAAGTTCGATCAGCCATGCCCCCGCTGCGGGCAGAAGGTGCAGCGCATCCGCTACGCCGACAACGAAACCAACTACTGCGCGCATTGCCAGACCGGCGGCAAGGTGCTGGCCGACCGCAGCCTTTCCCGCCTTCTGGGCTCGGACTGGCCGCGCACGCTCGATGAGTTGGAAGCACTGAAGCGGCGCTGATCTTCGTGGAAGCGACTCTCGGCAATTTGGCTTGACATGGAGTTGCCATCTGCCGCACAGTCAACTGCATATCTCCCTTCAGGCCGGGCGAGCGACTCCAACTCCATACCCCTGACTTTCCGGTCTCAAGAAGATGCAATCCCGTCCCTGATGGAGGCTTCTCGATGCATCATCTCCACTTCAATCACTATGCCATCCTGGTTGCCGCGCTGTTCCAGTGGTTTCTGGGCGCGCTGTGGTACTCGCTGCTGTTCAACAAGCCGTGGATGGCCTTGACCGGACACACCAAGGCCGAAAAGCCCAAGGGCATGGTCCTCTCTATGGTCACGTCTTTCATTGGCGGCCTGATTCTCGCATTCGTGCTGGCGCATGTAATTATCTGGTCGGGCGTCACCACCTGTTGCTGGGGCGCTTTCATCGGCTTTATCTGCTGGCTGGGCTTTGTGGCCGCTCCGCTGTTCTCAGAGAAGATGTACGAGCAGCGGCCGATGCAGCTGTTCGCCATCAACTCCGGCTACTGGCTGGTTTGTCTCGTTGGCTCCGGCGTTCTGCTGGCCGTTTGGCAATGACTTGCGGCTCTACTGGTCTGATGGCCCGCGGCTTCGGAGAGGCCGACGATCCCGGTACAATCGACTCACGGGCGAAGCAGCGCCCCGGAGACGGGCTTTTGTCCGCCAATGAGGCTTCTGAATGAGATCGATACTGGTTCACCTGGCCAACATCCTTCAGGCGGCTCACCAGCCCTTACTGGCGTCGGCTCTGGGCCAGTGGTTTCTGGCCGTCCTCTGGTATTCGCCGGTTGTCTTCCGCAAGCCGTGGCTGAAGTCCCTGGGCGAACGCGCTCCCAAGAAGGAATGGATCATGATCCTGGGGACGATTCTCTCCTTCTTTGGCAGTATGGCAGTGTCGTTTGTTTTGCGGCACGTGGTGTGGTGGACGGGCTCGGCTGGACTCCGGCATGGAGCAATCGTGGGCTTAGTGGCGTGGAGCGGCTTTGTTGCGGCGCCGCTGGCCGGCCAGTACATCCTGGAAGGCCGGCCCATCAAGCTCTATTTCATCAACACGGGCTACTGGCTGATTGCGCTGGTACTGAGCGGCGCGTTCCTGGCTCGATTCCAGTGAGCGACTGCGCGCGTTTGGCCGTTACAGGCGTCTGACCGTTACAATCGACCCATGAGCAAAGCAGCCGTCTCAACCGATAAAGCCCCCGCGGCAATCGGGCCCTATTCGCAGGGGATCCGCGCGGGAAACCTTGTTTTCACCGCTGGGCAGATTGCCTTGGACCCGGCTACGCAGCAGGTGGTCGCGGCAGGGATTTCGGAACAGACCACGCAGGTTCTTGAGAACCTGAAGGCCATTCTCGAACAAGCGGGATCGAGCCTCGACCGTGTGGTCAAGGCCACCGTGTTCCTGAAGGACTTCAACGACTTTGCAACCATGAACGCGGTTTACGGCGCGTATTTGGCCGGGGACGGCGTGACGCCGCCGGCGCGAACCACCGTCGAGGTGTCCCGGCTACCCAAGGATGTTCTGGTGGAAATCGATTTGATCGCGGAAGTGTGAGGCGCAAGTCCGCGATCAAACCGCAGCCCCAAGCATCCAAAGCGCCGCGAGGGGGTGTGGGATTGCAATCCGAGGAGGGTACCATGAGCGAAACGAGCGAAAAAGTGGTGCGCACCGAAGCGGAGTGGCGAGCGATGCTAACCCCCGAACAGTATCGGATACTGCGGGAAAAATCCACCGAGCGGCCTTACACTGGAGCGCTAACCGAGAACCACGAGACTGGCAACTACCACTGCGCCGGCTGCGGTGCGCTGCTGTTTTTGAGCGGCGCCAAGTTCGACTCCGGATGCGGATGGCCCAGCTTCATGATTCCCGCCGAATCGAAGGCTATTGTGGAACACGAGGATAGGACCTTTGGAATGCGCCGCGTGGAAGTGACCTGCGCCCGTTGCGGCGGTCACCTTGGCCACGTATTCCCCGACGGCCCTGCCCCTACCGGCCTGCGCTACTGCATCAACTCCGCATCTCTGACGTTCACTCGCGAAGGGGCATGAAAATAGGCCTGGAGCAGCAAGGAGAAACTCCGCCGATCCGGGCCTTTGGTCTTCTGATACTCCTGTCTTATTGCGCCTTGGGGATCACAATGGCCGTGATGCCGTTGGAAGGCACATCGACCGTGAAGGTTGCGCCTAAACCGTCGATCGGCGTTTCGGAAATCCCTTTGTTTGAGTCCAGCGCAGCCAGGTTCCAGTCGTAGCGTGTTCCTTTGGTGGCGTAGTTGTAGCCGTTCACCGTCACGGTGATTTTGGCAGTTTGGTCCATTTGCTTATCGACGAAGAGAAGGCCCAGCCCGCCATCTCTGCGCCTTACGGCATGCACACCCACTGCGGGAACCGACGACGTGGCCGAGACAAAGACATCGCCCGGCCCCGCCATCTCGTGAATCATCTTGATGCCGTAGTAAACAGGCTTGGGGTGATTGCTGTCATCCAGAAACCATTGACTGTGCTCCGGTGACCACATCACGGCAAATGCTCCCGACTCGAGCAGCGAGGTCATGGATTCGGCGGCAAACAAGCCCAGGGTAACTGGATGTTTTACCGGCCCCCAGGCATTCGCGCCAAAGCTGGTAATAGCCAAGTGGGGAACGTGCCCGGCGGGGCAGTATTGCTTGAACTCCGCGCCCAAATCCGCCGCAATCATTCCGTAGCCGCGCCCCAGCGCGGACGTCATCAGATCGTCCTCGTCCAGGGTCTTGTAATCGATGCTTAAGGCCTGGCCGACCTGAAGCGTAACGGCGCCGAAGTCCATGCTTCCGCAGGCCGCCTTCAAAACTTCTGGATTCCAGTTTTTCCCTACGTGATCGCCGTCGCCAGGATCAAGCGTCTTCAGCGAAGCGCCCACCAGAATGGAAGGATCGACAGCCTTCATCGCTTTGATGTAGTCGACCACAGCGGCCGCATACACAGTGGGACCATTCCGCTTGTCTCCCGAGTGACGGCGCCACTCCTTCTTCGACGGCACTTTGCCAGCGTGCAGGTCGGGTTCGCCTGGGCTGTCATTGGGATAGAAACCGTTATTCCATGGCTCGTTGCCAATGGCCCACACTTGAATTCCAAACGGGGATGCGTGACCGATGCGGAGGGCGTTGAAGCCATCGTCCGCCGGCAGCGGATCGGCCGCCCGGAGGCTTGCCCAATAACCCACCGTCTTCCAGTCATTGCCCTTGGAGTCCTTGCCGATTGGCTGGGTGCTGTCCGCCTTCCCATTGGTATAAGCAACCCATGCTGCCGCTTCGGCCGGCTCACCGCCGCCGCTTCCGTCCAGGTTGCTTCCGTAGTTCACCGTGATCAGCGCCGTTCCCAACTGCAACATCAACGGCAGCACCTTTGAGATTGCCTTGTCAGCGGCAAAATCAGGGGCTTTGTCGTTGGTGTAGGGATTGGTGACCGCTCCGGTGGAGAAGTGGTAAAGCGCATCGATGCTGTTGCCGGGATAGCCGATATTGGTGATTCCAGCATCCTGGAGCATCTGGATGGTCGCCGGTGTAAATGCGTTGCCGTCCCAGGCCGCTGGCGCCGTGCCGATCGAAGTGACGTAAAACCCTGCTCTGGGCTTGGAGGGATCCACCTGCGCCTTCACCTTGTACTGCGCGTGGAGCGGCGTCGCAATCGACAGCAGCAATCCAAGAAACAGCGCAACGGCCGTAGCGCCCAAAAAGCAGAGCATTGATTTGTTTCGGAGCGGACTGTGAAATGAGGGAGCGCCAATCAACGCGCGTGAGTCGTTTTGCAAATGCATTTGAAACTCTCCAATCGAAACGATAGTTCGGAAACCCTCAACTATACGCCCCGCATCGAGGGTTGAAAAGAGGCGGTTGGAAACGTTGCCAACAGCGGCCTGGGGGACACGCATACACACGGCGACGCCGCTTGGGAAGCGGCGTCGCGGGGGTTCCATCCATCGATTGTCGCGAGGGGGGTTAAAGGGCGGTTACGCCTTGGCGATTTTGCCGTTCTTGATGCAACTTGTGCAAACGCGAATCCGCTTGGATGCGCCGTTTACCAGCGCCTTTACCGCTTGCAGATTCACGTTCCAGCGCCGCCGCGTAACGTTGTGCGCGTGCGAGATGTTATTGCCGAACTGCGGGCCTTTCCCGCAAATATCGCATACCTGTGCCATGATGACTTCACTCCAGCTTCTTTTTCTCGATTTGGTGTCGCCGCGATACGCCTACGTAAGCGGGATTGAGACTCCGCTCAAAACAGACCTATCAGCCGCGTTGGCCAACGGGGCGCACAAAGACACACCGCCTCCAGCTTGCCGAATCTTCAGTATACCCGGAACCGGCCCCAGAGCCAAGCCGCATTCACGGATTTGTGCCAGCGAATGCCAATCCGATACCAGGAAAACGCGGTGCTATTCGTACCGCAACGCCACCACCGGCTCCACCTTCATTGCCGCCCGCGCGGGGATCAGGGTCGCCGCCAGCGCCACGAGCGCCAGCAGCAGCGCTACCGCAGTATAGGAAAACGGATCGCGCGGACCGACGTTGTAGAGCAGGCTCTTGAGCAGTTGCGCCGTGGCCAGTGCCGCCGCCAAACCAACCAAACCTCCCAGCACAATCAGCCGCACGCCTTCCCCGGCGATCAAGCGCAGAATGTCCAGCCGCGTCGCACCCAGGGCCATGCGCACGCCAATCTCCTGGGTTCGCTGGGTTGCGACGAAGGCAATCACGCCGTAGAGGCCGATGACCGCCATCAGCAGCCCGCAAAATGCGAAGAAGCCCAGTAACGCCGTTTCGAAGCGCGGGCGGTCCGCCAACTTGCTTACCGTCTGCTTCATGGCCTCGATCTCAACCGGAGCCGTTGGGTCCAGTTGCGCCACCCGGGCCCGAATCCAAGGTGCAATCACCGACGCAGGCAGACTCGATTCCAGAAGAAAGAAGTGGTGGTTATCCCAATACTCCGGATGCACACTCGTTCTCAGCTCATAGAACTCCGGCTCGTCGTCGCCGGTGAGGCCGCCGTTTTTCACATTCCCCGCCACTCCCACAACCGTGAACACCGGCCCAGGCTGCCGATAGGGATTGAACTCCGGGTGCTCTATATGCTGCCCAATCGCATCCGCTGCCGGAAACAGCGTCGCAGCAAGCTGCTTGCTCAAGATCGCCAGATGCACGTCCGTTCCGCGCTCCAACTCGGTAAAACTCCTCCCCTCTACAATTGGAATTTGGAGTGCGCGAAAGTAGTCCGGCGTTACAGTTCGCCACACTACCTCTTCGCGAATGCGAGCGGGCGACGGCGGCCTGCCCACCACCTCAAGCTCCGGCAGCCCGGTAGCGCCGTGCCACCCACCCGGCGGCAGCGAATTGCTCATCCCCACTGCCGTCACTCCCGGCAACTGCCGGAAAGCTGTCTCCGCACGCAGATAGAAGTCTGCAGTTCCGTTTGGGTAGCGCTCCCAATTCAGCGGCACATGCGCCGTGATCACGTTGCCAGTCTGCATACCCAGGCTCTGCTGCTCTAGATTCCAAAAACTTCTAACCAGCAAGCTCGCCCCGGACAGCAGCACCACGCTCAGCCCAATCTGCGCTGCCACAAGCACCCGCCGCAGCCGCGCCTGCGCACCCGATTTGGTTTGCCGCGCCGCCAGCGCCGCAGCTCGCGGCCTCGTCAAAGCCGGCATGATCCCGAACAATCCTGCGCACACCAGCGCCAACACCACCGTGAACAGAACAATCCGCAAATCCAGGCGCGCCGCCGCCAGAAACGGAACGCCTGTGGGCGCAATCGCGATAAACACGCGCAGCAAGATCTCCGCCAGCGCGCATCCCGTCACAGCCCCTGCAATGGCCAGCAGAAACGCCTCGGTCAGCGTTTGCCGAATCAACCTTCCGCGGCTCGCACCCAGGGCCGATCGCACCGCGAGTTCCCGCTCCCGCGCCGCACCGCGCGCGGAAAACAAACTCGCCACATTGGCGCACGCAATCAGCAGCACCGCGAACACCGCCCCCAGCAGCACCCAGGCCGCGCGGTAAGCATCCTGCATTTGCAGGTCGCGAATCGACCGCACCTGCAAACTAAAACCATTCCGAATCTCCGCCGGAATCCATTGCTGCGTGTGCAGAAACAGCGGCTCCATCTGGGCTTTCGCCTCCGCCACGCTCACCTGCGGCTTAAGCCGCGCAAATGCCCACATGGGATACCCGATGCCGCTATTCACCGTGTGCTGCTCAGCCACATTCATCTGCGCCGGCCGCAAAATATCCGTCTCCTGCAGCCGCGGCATCTCAAATCCCTTCGGCAGCACGCCGACAATGCGAGTTGCGTGACCGTCAATATCCACCGTCCTGTTCACCGCTCCAGGGTCGCGATTGAACCGGCTTAGCCATAGCCCGTCGGAGATCATTGCCACCTGTGGCCCGTTGGGCACATCCTCATCCGGGGTAAAATTCCGCCCCGCCACCGGCGCAACCCCCAGCGTCGGCAAAAAATTCTGCGCAACGTGAATGCAGTGCAGGTGAACCGGGTTCGCCTCAGTCAGGTTGCAATCGCCATAACCCGTTTCGAACGTCACCGCTTCAAACGGCTTTTGATTGTCCCGCCACTCAAAGAAGAATCCGCCCAGCGTGAACTCCTGCTTCTGGAGCGGTTGCACCAGCCCAACCGACGCCAGCCGGTCGTCGTGCGCATAAGGCAGGCTGCGGAACAGAATTCGGTCCACCACACTGAACACCGCGGTGGTTGCTCCAATCCCCAGCGCCAGGGTCGCAATCACAGTGATGGTGAAAACCGGATTCCGGCGAAACCCGCGCAGCGCATAGCGCACATCCTGCCTTATCGTCCCCAGCCACCAACCCGGCCGCTGCTCATGGCATTGCTCCCGCGTCCGCTGCACACCGCCAAACTCGACAAGCGCCTCGCGCCGCGCTTCTTCGGGCGCCAATCCGGCGGCTATGCGCGCGTCGATTGCCTGCGCCAAATGGAACTGGAGCTCGTCGTCGAGATCGTTCTGCTTCTTGCGGGTTAGAAAAAAGCGCAGCCGGGTCAGGAATTCTCTCATCATGCTTGCACCTCCCCAACCCGCCCCAGCA
>Ga0302202_10007439_pt1 | contig 10591 bp, 10 predicted proteins | sample II_Bog_N3_3_FD_194579 | JGI IMG/M metagenome (GOLD analysis project Ga0302202, IMG submission 194579) | Peat permafrost microbial communities from Stordalen Mire near Abisko, Sweden - II_Bog_N3_3 | ecosystem: Environmental > Terrestrial > Soil > Wetlands > Peat | place: Sweden: Abisko... | reverse complement strand
GCGGGGGAATTCGGATGGATTGCCAGCTCGCCGAACAGCCGGCCGAATGCCTTGTGCTGATCCAGGGTCAGCGCCTGGTCGCGAAAAAACAGGACCTGGTGCGCCATCAGCGCATCGTGCACCTCCTGGAACTGCTGGTTGCCCAGCGGTCGCCCCAGATCGATGCCGGACACCTCGGCCCCGATCAGCACGGTGGATGGTTTCACCTCGATGGTCTCGTATCGCATCGCACTGCCTCCCGGGTTTTTGCTCTGGCCACGATGGCCTGTCTGGTCGTCGCTGGCAAATCGGCGGCCGAACGGTTCACGCCCGGCCATTCGGCCCCATATCCGCGTATGCGACCCAACAGCGAGAGGAGCACACGCATGGCCACCATCAAGCGCCACGCCGCAGCCGCCTGGCATGGCAGCGGCAAAGACGGCACCGGCAGCCTGACGACGCAAAGCGGCACGTTGAAGGACACGCCCTACGGCTTCAACGCCCGCTTCGGTGACGGCAAGGGCACCAACCCCGAGGAACTGATCGCCGCCGCGCATGCCGGCTGCTTCAGCATGGCGACCGCCTTCCAACTCAGCGGTGCCGGCCATCCCCCCGAAAGCCTGCATTGCGACGCCACCCTGAGCCTGGAGCAGGTGCCCGGCGGCTGGAAAATCGCCGCGGTGCACCTGGTGCTGCGCGCCAAGGTGCCGGGGATCGATCCCGCGGCCTTCAAGGAACTCGTCGAGGGTGCGAAGGCGAACTGCCCGGTCTCCAAGGTATTGAACGCCGAGATCACCCTGGACGCCACACTGGAATAGCCCCCGTAGCGTCCGCCGGTCCAGGCGTGGCACAGTCGGCGCAACTGCCACGAGGGGAGGCAACGACATGCCGGCCAAGCCATTTGTCATCGCCCTGGAGGAACACTTCCAGGCACCCGAACTGGGGGAACGTTACGGCCCCCTTGACGCCAACGCCGCGGCCCATGTCCGCGAACGGCTGGAGAGTTTGGGCGAACTCCGCCTGAAAGACATGGACGCGGCCGGCGTCGATTTTCAGGTGATTTCGCACTCGGCGCCATCGGTCCAGAAGATGGACGCCGAGAGCGCAATCCGCCTGGCCCGCGTCGCCAACGACCGGCTGCACGCGGCGGTGGCAGCGCACCCCGACCGCTTCGCCGGCTTCGCGACGATCCCGACCCCCGACCCGAAAGCCGCCGCCGACGAGTTGGAGCGGGCGGTGACCGAACTGGGCTTCAAGGGCGCGATGATCCATGGCCTGACCAACGGCCGCTTCCACGATGAGCCGGATTTCTGGCCGATCTATGAACGGGCGCAGGCGCTGGACGTGCCGATCTATTTCCATCCCGCGGTGCCCAGCCCCGCCGTGATCGATGCCTATTACAAGGAGTATGTCGAGAAATACCCGATCATCCTGCGTGCCGCCTGGGGTTTCACGGTCGAGACCGCGACCCAGGGGCTGCGGCTCGTCTTGTCGGGGGTGTTCGACAAATACCCCGGCCTGAAGGTGATTTTCGGCCATCTGGGCGAGGGCCTGCCGTTTCTGCAATGGCGCATCAACATGACGATGGAGCGCGACAACAAGGGTGGCCGCGGGTTCCGCGATGTGTTCAGCGAGCACTTCTACGTCACGACCAGCGGCTTCTGGTCCGATCCGGCGCTGCTGCTGTGCGTGCAGGAGCTGGGGGTGGACCACATCATGTTCTCGGTGGACTGGCCCTTCGCGCCGAACCTGCCGGCGACGGACTGGCTGCACCGGATTCCGCTGTCGGCGGCGGACCGGGTGAAAATCGCGAGCGGGACCGCGAAACGGCTGTTGAAGCTGTAGCCGGCCTCGCATGAAAAACGCCAACCACGACCCGTCACCGCCCGTGGTTCGGCTTGCCGCTGACGTTTTCAGTCATGACCGGGCCATGCCGTTCCGTATTTCCTGGCACCCCCGGTCGACACTGCGATCGCCTGCCTGCCGACGTGCCGGGGATCGGACGATCCGCCACGGTGGCCGGACATTACGTATGAAAACTGCATCACGACGAATTCCGATCCGTAGCGGCAGCAGGACGCCGTGGCGTAGCAGCCCTGTCCGCAATCACGGGTCGCCAGTGATGTCCCGGACCCTCGCTTCCAGCGTCTTGATCTGGCGCCACATGATGTTGACCTGCTCGTTGAGGGTGCGCAGATCGGCACGCGTGTTGTCGTTGGCGCGCCGCACGGTATCCGCGGCACCGATATTGACGCTGATATCGTCACGGATCGCGGTGATCTGGTCCTGCAACCGGTCGATCCGCTCCATCACCGCGACACGCAGCGCGGTCAGGTCCTCCCGCGTGGCCAGGTCCCGCCGCATCAGGGCGAGGTCATCCCGGGTCACCATTTCGTGGTGTATCGCCGCCTGGCCAACCTCAAGGCGTTCGACCCGGGCTGTCAGCGCGGCGACCTGAGCGGTCACGTCCTCCCGCAAGCTTGCCATCCCGGCGCGCAGGTCGGTCATCTCAGCGCGCAGCTCCGCCTGGCCAGCCTCAAGCCGAACCAGCGCCGCCAGAATAATGCGACTCGTCTCATCCGTCATGGTCGGGCTGTCCTCCAAACCGCCGCGGCTTCCTGTCGCCCCTTTGATCCGGCCATCGCTGTCCGTCACGCCTGTGACCCGGGCAACACTATCACAGAGCCACCGTGAAGGCGAAAGCAAACCCCCGGACATCTCAGACCTCCAGCGCCTGCGCGGCCGCCTCCACATCCAGTGCTGCCGCGCAGGATGGGTGGCGGGTCAGCAACAAGGCCTGGCGGCGGATCGCATCGCGCACGCGGTCGTCGCGCCGGATCACGCCCGCCAGCCGGGGATCGCGTTGCAGGAACGTCGTGCACGCACGCCGCAAATTCGCATAGGTTCGCTCCCCCGTCGCGTGTGTCGCGGCCTGGTTGATCACCACGCGCGCGTCGCCGCCGGTCCGGTCGGAATTGTGCAGCTTCAGCACCGCGTAGGCGTCGGTCAGGCTGGTCGGTTCGTCGGTGGCCAGCACCAGAAGTGTATCGGCCGACGCGGCCATCTGCCGCACCGCGCGTTCCACCCCCGCGCCAAGATCCAGCAGCACCAGGTCATAGCGCATCGTCTCCCGCCGCAGCGCGGCCAGTGCCCGGTCCAGATGCGCCGGATCCAGCGCCGACAGCGCCCCGGACCCCGAACAGCCGGCCAGGATATCGAAGCCACCGGGGGCGAAGCGCTGGACGGCCTCGGTCAGGGTCGTCCGTCCGGCGATCACCGAACCCAGATCATGCACCGGCGTCAGCCCGAGTTGCACATCGACATTGGCGAGGCCAATATCGGCATCGAACAGCAGCACCCGCCGCCCCGCGCGCGCCAAAGCATGCGCCAGGGTGATTGCGAACCAAGTCTTGCCGACGCCCCCCTTGCCGGAGGCAATGGCAATCTGGCGCGGGTTAGCCGGCGGCACGATCATAACTGGGGCGTCCATCAGAGGCGCGGGCATGGGTTGGCTTCCGGATCTGCATCAGGCGGGTCGCCAGGATGGCGGGGGTCAGCCGTACCAGCCCGTCGGCGGCGCCAGGCCCGATCCCGGCTTCGGTCAAGGGCAGCCGAGCAGAGGCGGCCGCGGCCACGACCCCACCCAGACGGTGGGCCAGGTCGAGCCGGGTTACGATCAGCAGGCTCGCACCCGCCTCGGCGTAGGCAACGGCCAGGTCGGCGGCCTCGGCTGGATCGAGACCCGCGGGCAGCACCACCGCGACGTGCGCCGCGGCGGTGGTGGTCAGCGCACGCAGTTCCTCGACCTGGGCGGCATCGAAGGGATCGCAGCCCGAGGCGTCGATCAGCACGGGTGCGCCGTCGGTACGCCGTGTCAACGCTCTGCCGAGGGTCACCGGGTGGCTGGCCACCGTCAGGTTGATCCCCAGCAACCGCGTGAAAGCCGCCAACTGTTCGGTGGCGCCGGCGCGCCGGCCGTCGGCGGTCAGCACCATCGGCCTGGTGCCCGCCATCACCAGCCGGGTTGCCAACCGCGCGGTCGTCAGGGTCTTGCCGGCGCCGGGGGGACCGGTCAGCAGCAGTGGTTTGTCCCCGGTTGCGAGCGGCAGGGCGCTGAAGGGCAGGGCCTTGGCGAGCGCTTCGTCCAGCGCGCCGGTGTCAAGGAGCGGCCGCAAATCCGCCGGTACTGCGTGGAAACCCAGGGCGGCGACGCGGTCGGGATCGGGGCGGGGCGGGGGCGGCGGTTCGGCCGTGGCGGGCTCCAGCGCCGCGGTGACTTCGATGCCGCCGGCGACACGCCGTGTGCCCAGGATCAGCGCCTCCGCGCCGAGCTCGGCCCGTACCCGCGCCATCGCCTCGGCCATGTTCGGCGCCTGGTAGAGCTTCAGGCGCATCGGACGGACCGACCCCCTCTCATATTGTCCCCACGGTGCGGATCCGGGCACGCGGGAAGATCTCCGCCTGTGCCAGCACGGGGGTGGATGGCCGGATCCGCTCCACGATTGCACGGACATGGAAACGGATGCCGCTGCTGGTCAGCAGCACCGGCGTCTCGCCGGTCTGGGCGGCGTTGTCGAAGACGGACCGCAGCTTCTGCATGAACTCCTGCAATCGGCCCGGCGCCATCGCGAGCTGGCGGTCCTCCGGCGGGCCGGTCAGGGCCTCGGCGAAGGCATTTTCCCAGTCCGGCGACAGGGTCACCAGCGGGATGTAGCCGTTGGGTCCGGTGTAGGAATCGCTGATCTGCCGCGCCAGGCGGCCCCGCACATGACCGACGATCACCGGAATCGCCCGCGTGGCACTGCCGCAGGCCTCCTGAATGCCCTCCAGGATCGTGCCCAGGTCGCGGATCGAGACCCGTTCGGCCAGCAGCGCCTGCAGCACCCGTTGCACCGCGCCCGCGGTGATCTGCGACGGGATCAGGTCACCCACCAACTTCTGTTGCTCGCGTGGCAGTTCATCGAGCAGTTTCTGAGTCTCGGGATACGACAGAAGTTCCGCCATGTTTTCCCGCACCAGTTCCGTCAGATGCGTGGTCAGCACGCTGGGCGGATCGACCACGGTGCAGCCGATGAACATCGCCTCATCCTTGGCGGTCTGTTCAATCCACATGGCCGGCAGGCCGAAGGCGGGCTCGCGGGTCTGTTCGCCGGGCAGCGGCGGATAGCCGCCTTTCGGGTTCATCGCCATCAGCATGTTGGGGCGCAGTTCGCCCTTGCCGGCCTCGATCTCCTTGATGCGGATCACATAGGCATCGGCCGCCAGTTGCATGTTGTCCTGAATGCGGACCGGCGGCAGCACGAACCCCATCTCCGACGCGATCGACCGTCGCAGCCCCTTGATCTGCTCCGTCAGCCGCGGGGTATCACCGCCGGCCAGGGCCAGCAGCCCAAACCCGAGTTCCAGCCGGATCATGTCGATCCGCAAGGAATCACTGATCGGCGGTTCCGTCGGCACGGGTGCCGCCGCGGGCGGCGGCTCGCCGATCAAATACGGATTCTTGTGCCGCACCCAGGCCGCACCGCCCGCCAGTCCGGCCAACGCCAGAAACGGCAGCGCCGGCAGGCCCGGCAGCAGCGCCAGCACGCTCGCGGCCCCCGCCGCCATCGCCAGCGGCTTGGGACTGCCGCCGAGTTGGCGCATCAGCGCGGCGTCCGCGGTGCCCTCCATGCCGCCTTTGGTCACCACGATGCCGGCGGCGGTGGAAACCAGCAGCGCCGGGATCTGCGACACCAGCCCGTCGCCGGCGGTCAGGGTGGTGAAAGTGTTCGCGGCATCGGAAAAGGCCATGCCATGGCGGATGACGCCGATCGCCAGCCCGCCGACGATATTGATCACGGTGATGATCAGCGCCGCCACCGCATCGCCGCGGACGAATTTCGCCGCACCGTCCATCGCGCCGTAGAAGCCGCTTTCCTCCTCCAGTTCCTTGCGGCGGCGGCGGGCGGTCTTTTCGTCGATCATGCCCGCCGACATCTCGGCGTCGATCGCCATCTGCTTGCCGGGCATCGAATCCAGGCTGAACCGGGCCGCGACCTCGGCGATGCGGCCGGAGCCTTTGGTGATGACCATGAAGTTCACCACCAGCAGGATGGAGAAGATGATCAGCCCGATCACCACGTCCCCGCCCATCAGGAACCCGCCGAAGGCCGCCACCACATGACCGGCGGCGAGATTGCCTTCGTTCCCGTGCGACAGGATCAGCCGCGTGGTCGCCACGTTCAGCGACAGGCGCAGCAAGGTGGTCAGCAGCAGCAAGGTCGGAAAACTGGTAAAATCCAGCGGACGCGTCAGGAACAGCGCCACCATCAGCACCAGCACCGCCGATGTCAGCGACAGCGCCAGCCCCAGGTCCAGCAACAGGGTCGGCAGCGGCAGCACCAGCACGGACAGCAGCGCAACCACGCCCAGCGCCAGCCCCACGTCGCTGCCGGGCGAGAAGCGCCGCACGCGCGCGGTGAGGGTCGGCAGCAGAGCGGTGAAACTGTCGGCGCCAGCCATGATGGATCAGGCCGCGTAGCCGGCGTCGCGCGCCGCGGCCCAGGTTTCCGGCTGCATGCCCAGTGCGGGGGGTGGCACCGCCACCCCTTGCGAGGCATAATCGCGCAGCTTGTTGCGCAGGGCCCGGATCGAAATCCCCAGGATCGTGGCCGCGTGCGTCCGGTTGCCCAGGGTGTGGCCCAAGGTCTCGATGATCAGGTCGCGTTCCACCTCCTCCATCCGGCGTCCGACCAATCCGGCGACGCCTTGTCCCATCGCGGCCCGCGGCTCCGCCGAGGCGCCCTGCGGGCCGAGTTCGATCGCGGGCAGATCGATCGCCGCGCCATCGGCCAGCAACACGGCGCGGTGGATGGTGTTCTCCAGTTCGCGCACATTGCCGGGCCAGGCGTGCGAAGTCAGGCGCAGCACCGCCGCCTGCGACAGCGCCCGATAGGGCAGCCCGTTCACGTCGGCATATTTGCGCGCGAAATGCTCCGCCAGGGCGGCGACGTCGCCGGGCCGCTCGCGCAGGCTCGGCAGGCGTAACGAGACGACGTTCAACCGGTAATACAGGTCTTCCCGAAATGTGCCGCGGCGCACCTCGGCTGGCAGGTCGCGGTTGCTGGTGGCGAGGATGCGGACGTCGACCTTGACCGGGCCGGAGCCGCCCAGCCGGTCGATTTCTCTCTCCTGCAAGGCACGCAGCAGTTTGGCTTGCAGGCGTGCGTCCATCTCGCTGATTTCGTCCAGCAGCAGGGTGCCGTGGTCGGCGGCCTCGAATTTTCCGACCCGGCGCGCCATGGCGCCGGAGAATGCGCCTTTTTCGTGGCCGAACAATTCCGATTCCAGCAGGTTCTCCGGCAACGCCGCGCAGTTCAGCGCCACGAAAGGCCCGCCGGCTCGGCGCGACCGGCGATGGATGTGCTGGGCCAGGACCTCCTTGCCGGTACCGGACTCGCCCGATATCAGCACGGACGCATCCGATTTCGCCACCTGCTCCGCGCGCCGCACCGTCGCGGCCATGGCCGGGTCGCGCACGATCAGTGTGTGGGATTCGCCCGACGCCGCTTGCAGGATGGCCGCGATCAGATCGGGATCGGGGGGCAGCGGCAGGAACTCGCGCGCGCCGGCCTGGATGGCGCGCACCGCCGCGTCGGGATCGTTGCCGGTGCCGCAGGCGACCACCGGGACGGATATTCGTTCCGCCGCCATCGCACGGACCAGCCCGCCGACATCATGTGCCAGGTCGCACAGCACCAGGTCCACCTTGGCATCGGCTCGCAGCCGGACCAACGCCGCATCGGCGTTGTCCGCCTGGTCGAGTTTGGCCCCCCGGGCGATGGCAATCCGAGCTGCCTGCCCGAGCTCCCCGCCCAACGAGCCGACGATCAGGACTTTCACTGTTGGGCCCGATCGGCCTTGACGATTTCGGTCATCGTCACGCCAAGGCGGGTGTCATCGACCATCACCACCTCACCGCGCGCGACCAGGCGGTTGTTGACGTAGATGTCGATCGCTTCGCCCAGTTTGCGGTCCAGTTCGACCACCGCGCCGCGGCCGAGTTTCAGCAACTGGCTGACCTGCATTGTCGCCTTGCCCAATACGGCGCTGACGGTGACGGGGATGTCGTACACCGCCTCCAGTTCGCGCGGGGAGCGTGAGCTGTTGCTTTCGCCGGGTTCGGTCAGTTCCGCCAGTTCCATTTCATTCGACACGTTCGGTCTCCTTCAGGACGGGGTGGGATGGCAGCAATCCGGCCGGGGCCAGAATGTCGGCGACCTGCTGCCACAGGGCGCCGGTGTCGCGGACCGCGCTGCCGTTTCGCCAGGTGATGCGCAGGTCGCCGGCCTTCATGGCGTCGGTCGGGATCAGGTCGACGCGGTCCACGAGGTCAGGGTCCAGGCGCGCGATTTCATGGGCGACAGACCGGGCCGATACCGGGTCGAGACGGATGGCGATCTTCGGTTCCTGGCGCAGCGGCGGCAGCACGGTCCGGATGATGGCGCGGACCTCGTTCGTGCCATGCCGGGCGGACAGGGCAGGGAAAGCGGTCGCGAAACAGTCGAGCAGCAGATGGGCGATCGCCTCGGCGGATTGTTCCGCGATCTGGCTGGCTTCGGCACGGGCGGTGTCGAGCTGGGCGGCGATGTGGGCGAGCACCCGGCCCGCGACGGCCGTCGCCACGTTTTCCGCCTCTGCCAACGCCGCGTCGTGGCCTTCGCGCCACGCGGTTTCCCGCGCCTCGTTCAATTCGGCAATGGTGAAGACCGGTTCGATCACCTCGGGTTCTGGCGGTGGTGGCGGCGCCGGCGGACGGTCGAAATCCTCGTCGAAGAGCGAGGCGGAACCGGGACGGGTTGGGGTGAAGAGCATGTTCATGGGTGGATACCCTCTCTCCGCTTGCGGGAGGGGGAGGCTGTGGAACCTTCGCGGATCGTGCGCATCAGTAGATCAACTCCTCGTCCTTGCCGCTGCTGATCTCGATCTGCCCTTGGGCGGCCAATTCCTTCGCCAGTTGCACGATTCCGCCCTGCGCCTCGTCCACGTCGCGCAGCTTGACCGGGCCGAGGCCTTCCATGTCGTCGCGCAACATCTTGGCCGCGCGATCGGACAGGTTGCCCAGGAACAGCTCCTTGATCTTGTCCGATGCGCCCTTCAGCGCGACCGGCAGCTTGTCCTTTTCGATCGAGCGCAGCAGCGTCTGGATCGAGGTGCCCGACAGGCGTTGCAGGTCGTCGAAGGTGAACATCAGCGACTTGATGCGCTCCGCCGCCTCGCGGTTGCGTTCCTCCAGCCCGTTCAGGAACCGGGTCTCCGCCGCGCGGTCCAGGTTGTTGAAGATTTCCGCCATCAGTTCATGGGCGTCACGACGCGAGCTGCGCGCCAGGTTCGACATGAATTCCGCGCGCAACGTCTTTTCCACGCCGTCCAGCACATCCTTCTGCACCGCTTCCATGCGCAGCATCCGCATCACCACTTCCATGGCGAAGGAATCCGGCAGCAGCGACAGGACCCGCGCCGCGTGATCGGCGCGCACTTTGGACAGCACGACGGCAACGGTCTGCGGGTATTCGTTTTTCAGGTAATTCGCCAGCACGTCTTCGTTCACGTTGCCCAGCTTGTCCCACATCGTACGGCCGGCGGGGCCGCGAATCTCCTCCATGATCTGCGACACCCGGTCGCGCGGCAGCGCCTTCATCAGCAGATTCTCGGTGCTTTCGAAGCTGCCGATCAGGCTGCCGGAACTTCCCATGCTGTCCATGAAGTCGGCGCACAATCTCTCGACCGTGTCCGCTCGGACCGCGCCAAGCTGGGCCATCGCGGAGGAGATGTCCTTGATCTCGTCCTCGTGCATCATCGCGAACAGGCGGGTGCAATGATCCTCGCCCAGGGCAAGCATCAGGATCGCGGCCCGCTGCGCACCCTTGAGATTGCGCGGGTCTTCCATTTTGATGAGATCAGCCATTATCCTGGGTCATCCAACCGCGCATGATGGTCAGTGTTTCGTCCGGATGTTTATCGACGAGTTCGGAAAGCCGGCGCAGCGAGGACGCGCGCATCTGACCCTCGATCTGCGCCAGGTTCACCATGCTTTCATCGGTGATCAGGCCGGCGACAGCACCGCCCGCCAAAGCCAGCGCCGTCCCGTGGGCACCCGAAGCCGAACGGCCGGCCGGCCCGCCCAAAGCCGCGCTTCCGCCTGATGATGGCAGGCTGATGGTGCCGTCGGCGCCCACGACACCGCCGACCGGGGCCAGCATGGTAATCCGGTGTATCATCGGCCGCAGCACCATCAGCAGCGCAAGCAGGCCGATCAACCCGAACAGGGCCGTCTGTGCGAGGCGCATCAGGTCATTCTTGTCAAGCCTCACGCCCAGAAAGGTGGGCGCCTCGACACCGATTGGCTCTTCCTCGGCGAAGCGCATGCTGACGACCTCGACATGGTCGCCGCGCTTGTCGTCGAAGCCGATCGCGCTGCGCACCAGGCTGGCGATGCGGTCGAGTTCCGCCTGATCCCGCGGCTGCCACGTCCGCTTGCCGGATGCGTCCGGCGTTTCAACGCCGTCGACCATCACCGCCAGGCTGATCCGGTCGATCTGCGGTTGCTCGCGGATCAGGGTGCGGACGGTCT
>Ga0302202_10007425_pt1 | contig 10601 bp, 14 predicted proteins | sample II_Bog_N3_3_FD_194579 | JGI IMG/M metagenome (GOLD analysis project Ga0302202, IMG submission 194579) | Peat permafrost microbial communities from Stordalen Mire near Abisko, Sweden - II_Bog_N3_3 | ecosystem: Environmental > Terrestrial > Soil > Wetlands > Peat | place: Sweden: Abisko... | reverse complement strand
AGGGTGTTGAACACTGTCCGCTTTGTGCGGCCCTTTACCATGCGAGCCACAGTCTTTGGAGTGATTGCGTCGTGTGTGAAGATTCGCTCCGACTTCCCCCAGATAGTCTGACCACCGCCTGAAGGGCGACCAATCGCCCAGCGCACGTTGGTCAACCGGAGGAAGAGCTTCTTCATCTTTGCCCTGTCGTAGCTTCCAGGCGCATTGCCGTCGGCGCAGTTACCCGCGAAGATCCGGACAGCCTCAGCCCATGCAATGTTTCGAGGCTGCGGTCTTTCGCCGGGCGAAACTTGGCAAAGGTACATCAGGACGCCGAGCAGATGGAGCAGCTCCACGTCGAGAACAGGGTTCTCCAGTGCGACCGAGGCGCTCTCCAACGGTGTCCCTCCTCTAAACGGATCGAAGCCCCCAATCTCCAGACGGTAGCGACCGTAGGAGTCCTCCAGGTCGGCGGTGACGACTTTGATGACGCGAGCCCGTTTGCGTGTGACCTTCTCTTCAGGGCCGGAAGGTGTCTTCGCTCCGGCCTTCCGTACCGTCAGTCGTTCGGACGATCCGGCAACCGAAAACATGCCCGCGACCGAGGACCACTCCCGAGGCGCGTAGAACTTCCGAACTCCGTATTCCTGGGCAAACTCAAATTCCGGCTGAGCCATGGAACGGCCCACAGCGCTCGAATTGATGAGAGCCCCGATGTTCAGGAATTCGTTCACGAGCGTAACGCTCCTTCCTCAAGTGGCAGGCTTGGGTGCGCGCTTTGGTCGCTTTCAGATGGGCGGAGTCGAGCCACAGAATCTTCGTCGGCCTCGACAGTTCCCGCCTCGACCTTCGGAGCCCTGAATAGCACCCGCTGCTTCGGCCCCCGGAGACCATCCGGCTTGAACTGCACGAAGCGGCTTCTTAATGAGAGGAGCGCCTGATCTTTGACCGCTTCGACCCAGTCATCGCCCTTGCCCGTCGTTACGACTCCTCTGGAACGACCCTTTGGCCCACCAGGCACGCGGGCTAGATAGCCCTTCTTAATGAGGGGGGTGAGGTAGTTTTGGACATTCCGCACTCCTAGGTACCGCGCCATGTCGGTCTGGGACGGAGGAACTCTGAGCGTTTGATGCGTTTCCGCTACATAACGCAGGAGCTTGGCCTGTTGGAGTGGCAGGGCCTTGGGACTAAGGGTGGTTTCTATCTGCACTAAGGGTGGAACTAACGAACAAGGAACTAAGGGTGGTCGTGAAGATTATGGGCCGGGTGGAGCCCAAAACGACGAATCCTTCCTTGTTACAACTACCAACGGAGTCGAGCCAATTTCAGCACAGATCAGTGACTTGCGCCCAGTATCTCGACCTTTTCGCTTTTCAAAAAATCCAAATGGATGTAACAAACGAATCCCGCTTATCGGCATCAAACTGACGCGAAGCTCGTGGGGAGGAGACTCTTGCGCATGACCCCAAGTCCCGGGGATCGAGGGAGCTTCAGGGCCAGATTAACCTCGGGAATAGCTTCGAAACAGATCGCTCGGGTCCTCGGAGGACGAGCATTTGTGCCGACACCCCCTCGATGAGGTCGCCCTGCCCGCACGAGCCCTACGAGCGGGATCTCCGTGGCGGGGCGCCGGCACGATCCAGCGAGGAGCTGCTCGTGGCCCTTCAACGGTCGCTGAAAGGACGTAGCGACTTTTGTCTCCGCTGCATGCTGCGAGTAGTCCAAAGCCGCCTTGGAACTCCGGGCGAGGGAACAAATGACGTTCCCCAGGCTGCGGCAATTGCGCACCAGCTCAGGAACTTGCAATCGGCTGAGCTGATGGAGGCGGGGCTCAAGAAATTGGAGTCAGCGGGCCGTTACATCTGAAGGTTTTCCCTCTGAGGAGGCCCCCCGGGGGGTGGGTAAAATGAGCAAATTCGTGGGTCACCAGCTTGGTCTATGGACCAGAGCGCCCTTGTGGGCAACCAGACACCCCTCCCCTGCCGGCAGATTCACCAGGCGCCCACGCTGCCCGAGCGCTACCGCTGCGCTCTCGCAACTCTTCCTCCTATGGGTGAGTGGAGCCCGTATGAGAACTCCGATGCGTGGTTCTCGGAGTTCCACTTCAATGGCCGCGACTCATTCGCCCTGCCATTTGATCCGGACGGCTTTTTGTTCTCGCCGGTTGTGGAACTGCCACTGCCCGTGGCCATGGAGCCTGGGGAAGGCGGAGCGTATCGCCGCGGCGTCCGCAAGTACCGGAACATGCTAAGGAAGGGAGGCTCCCTCCCACCCATCACGATCCTTGCGAGCCCCTGTGGTGCGGCGACAAGCGACTGGTCCTGGCACCGTCAGGACGGAAATCACCGATGGGAGGCTGCGATTGCGGAGAGGCGGACCCATATTCCGGCAGTGTTCGGCTACCCTGAGTGGCACGTACCCGATTTGGCGGTCGGGCGCATTCACTCCCTCTCGGCCCCTGAGGCCGGCGGCACCCCATAATTATGGTGTACCCATTCGATATGAACACCCCTCTCTCAAGTATTGTAGCCCGGCGCCGGAAGCTCGCCGGGTCGATAGCGCTTGCCGCGCTTTTGCTCACTGCATGCGCCTCACCGTCCCCCTCGAACCCAACCCAGGCCGCGGTCGAGCAGCCTGTCACGTATGCGCAGCTGCACAGGCTCATGGTCAAGATCGCCGCAGAAACCCCATCTGGTGCCCGGGCTCTGCTTACGGAATCCATCCCATCTCCCGCTATTGCCATCCCTGGGGCCTCGGCATTGACAGTGAACCAGTGAGATGGCGGGCGCCTCGGTAATTCATTTCGTGATACGCTGTAACCTCACGCCATCTTGGAGCGTCATAACAAATATCCAACAAACTCCTTGAATCTCCGGAACATTTGCCGATGGTTCATATCGTAACAAGCACACACCTTTCCATGAAGCCCTCCTCACAATACCGCACGTTAGTGCCAAGCCGCCTGAGCGGTTGGCTGCGGCAGGGCTCTATCCCGACCGCAACAACCTTCGCGGGAAACCGCGGGCTCGATCTGGAACCGAGCAAGGGTGGGTTACGATTGAATCGTTGACGATCAGTTCTTCGTCCCGTTCGACCCGACCCACCCTCATCCGACGGTGGGATTTTTATTTTCCATCTTTCTTTAGCACCCCTCTTAAAAATTCTCCTTCATCATCCGTTCAGCAACTCAGACAGTCATAACACATCTTCGCAAATGACCCTCCATTCACAGCCGAAATTAGCGCCGGCCCTCGGGACAAGCCCCGAAGGACGCTCGCTGACGCTGTGCCCAATGTGGGCCGCCATCCCGAGGATAACCTCAAAGCAAGGTTATCAGTTTAATCTGGATAGCGCAGGCGTCACAGGAGGTGGGAAAGCCAGCTAGGGCGGAAAGCAACCGCACACTGAGCCGACCCACTTCCACCCCGGAAGTGGGTTTTTTGTTGGCCAGACGCCAAGCCACTTCCGGACCGGGTCCTACACCTTTCCAATTTCCAAGTGGCTTCACAGCTGAGCCCCACGAATCAGCGAAGACGCCTTCCCACACTGGGGGCGGGTCCAATCCGGCGAAAGCCGAGAGGGACGGCAGGTGGTTCTTTTCTTCAGATAGAAGCCAGCGCCGGAGCGTAAATCGGCCTAAACTCCGTGAGGCTCCAGCCACATTCGTGGCCAGGCGATGGCAAGAGCTGGGTGGTCGCGCGCTCGCGCGGTAAGGGGCATTCGTGCCCGCCACCCAGCTTTTCACTTTCATGTCGCCCTCATCGTCTAGTGGCAGGACACGCGCCTTTCACGCGCGGCGCGCCAGTCCGATTCTGGCTGGGGGCGACACTTTCACGCGAACGTAGATCAACTGGATAGATCCCCTGACTACGGATCAGGAAGTTGCAGGTTCGAACCCTGCCGTTCGCGCCATTCTCCCTGCTATCGTTGACCCGAGACAGCGGGCACTTAACTCCGTCGGGTCCCCTGGTGCTGTGGTACCCGGCAAGCACGAAGCCGAAGCGTAGCGTGCAGGAATAATCTCTCTCGCGGTAGTAGCTCAGTCGGTTAGAGCGCCACGTTGCCAACGTGGAGGCCGAGGGTTCGAGTCCCTCTTACCGCTTAATTTCCGGTGGGGCATCGAGGGCTGGGAGCGGCGTCCAAGGCGGTGGAGCCTTGCGTCACATGCGGGTGAGAACCTGAGCATCCTGGAGCGACCTGGGACCCATCGGACACTTTCAAGAATCTCCGTTCAGTCTGCGCTGCGGCTTCGCGCGGCAGGCAGGGCTAAACGCGTCGGCTTGTGCCGTCGGTTGGTATCAGAGTGCCCGCGATGCGAAGCGCGGTTGAGCCCCACGGGCCTGCATTCATGGCCGAGGCGGAGACACTTTCGTATGGGTCACTAGCTCAATGGCAGAGCTGCTGCCTTTTAAGCAGTAGGTTCTGGGTTCGAGTCCCAGGTGTCCCACAATTCTGGATACGCATGGAACTGTACCTCAGTTGGCAGAGGAGCGCCCTCATAAGGCGAATGTCGGTGGTTCAAGTCCACCCAGTTCCCCCACTTTCACGCGTCAGTGGCAGAGCGGCAAATGCAGCGCGCTGTAAACGCGCCGCCCTTCGGGGCTTCGAGGGTCCGAGTCCTTCCTGACGCACCATTTCGCAGAACCATTTTTGGTGACGTAGCTCAGTATTGGTAGAGCAGCGGTCTGAAAAGCCGCGTGTCGGTGGTTCGAACCCACCCGTTACCGCCAATCTCGCGGTTGTAGTTTAGTGGCAAAACCTCTGTTTTCCAAACAGGTGTCCCGGGTTCGATTCCCGGCTACCGCTCCATCCACTTATGGTCCCGTAGCTCAGCTGGTTAGAGCACGCGCTTGATAAGCGCGGGGTCGGTGGTTCGAACCCACCCGAGACCACCATTTCGATGGGCCGGTAGCTCAGTGGAAGAGCGCGTCGTTCGCAACGATGAGGTCAGGGGTTCGATCCCCCTTCGGTCCACGATTTTCGTTCGCGTGGTGTAGTGGCAGCACTGCGGGTTCACGTAGCCTAGCGGCCGGCGCGGCACTGACGCATGCCTAGGCAACTGCGTCGGATAATGCTGCGACGGAAAACCCCCGCAAGGGGTGGCGCGGGTTCGATTCCCGTCGCGAACATTTTCCAGAGTCGGGCGCGAGCTTTTCTCTCGCGACGACGAACACAGCTTTGTTGCAGAGTGGAGGAGCCTGCTTGTCCTCGCCACCCTCATAAGGTGGAGATCGCTGGTTGAAATCCAGTCTCTGCACCCAATTTCAGAGATAGGAACGTAGCTCAATTGGTAGAGTAGCGGTCTCCAAAACCGTTGGTTGGGGGTTCGACTCCCTCCGTTCCTGCCATTTTCCGGGGTGTAGCTTAGTCTGGTAGAGCGCCTGGTTTGGGACCAGGAGGTCGCAGGTTCGAACCCTGTCGCCCCGATTTTCGGCGGGTGGCGGAACTGGTAGACGCGCCGGGCTTAAACTCCGGTGAGCGCAAGCTCGTGCGGGTTCGACCCCCGCGCTGCCGACCAATTTTCTTGGGCCTGTAGCTCAGCTGATAGAGCGCTTCGATGGCATCGAAGAGGTTGACGGTTTAAGTCCGTCCAGGTCCACGATTTCAGGCGCGCACATCGTCGAGGCGCATGTCGATGAGGTCTTCAAGGGGAAATCGGTAGCGGCGAAGCTCCTTGGACAAGGGGTGGAACAGCCCGCCAGCCCGCTTGAAGAATAGTCGGTGGCAGCAGAACAGGCAGGCGGTAGCGTCCGCGAACAACTCGCAGGGTTGCATGCGAATCGTCCGCTGAAGGATCATCTCTCGCTCCCTTTCCAACTGTATCAATAATTGCGCTGCGGATGGGAGGGTGGCGATGAAGGCTTCCGAGAGGCGCGGTCCGCGGGTATGCAACCGCACAAGGAATTCCTTGTGCGCAAGCAGCGCGGTCTTAAGGCGCAGGGAAACAGCGCCGTACTCGAAACTGAAACTGGCGTGCTTATAGTCCGCAACATGGGCGGCCTCATGCCATAGAGCCCACTGGCGGCGTTTCCCCTTTGCGGCGGACGAGATATAGACAGTCTTTTCCTCCTTTACGTAGCCCGCTGTGCCTGCACCAAGAATGCCTTGGTACGGCGGCACTTCGATCACCGCAACCCCACGAGCCTCCAAGTATCCCTCAGGGTTTTGACACGCTCTCGGCACGTCGGGGATCAAATATACGCGATGGTCAACGGCAACCTCCGTTTCCGTGTTCCCAATCCGATTCCAGTTTCAAAATGCGCGGGTAGCTTAATGGTGAGAGCATCTCGTTTACACCGAGAGGGTTGGGGGTTCGAGTCCCTCCTCGCGCACCACTCTCATTGCTCGGTAGCTCAGTGGCAGAGCAGGTGCCTGTTAAGCACTTGGTCGCTGGTTCGACCCCAGCCCGAGCAGCCATCTTTACGGGGCGTAGCGAAGTGGCAACGCGCACGGCTGGGGGCCGCGAGATCGGCAGTTCGATCCTGCCCGCCCCGATTTTTCAGTGGCCCGCGACCGAGCCTGGTGAACGGACCTCGCAGCAAACGAGGAAGCGCGCGGTTCAACTCCGCGGCGGGTCTCCAATTTTTGGGGTGGTAGCTCAACTGGTTAGAGCATTCGCCTGTCACGCGAAAGGTTGCCGATTCGAACTCGGTCCATCCCGCCATTTTTCGGGCCTGTAGCTCATCTGGAAGAGCGCCTGCTTTGCAAGCAGGGGGCGACCGGTTCGAGTCCGGTCAGGTCCAAATTTCGGCGGGATCGTTAAGCGGTTATGACGGGACGATGACATCGTCTTATCCCAGGTTCGAATCCTGGTCCTGCCACCATCTTGGTTTGCATGAAAAAACAACCATCGCCCCTAGGGCAACTGGGGTTTCGCCGCATAAACACGGGCAATCCGCCTACATTTCCGCAGTTCGTACGGATCGAGCGTGGCTGCGTGGTCATCCATAAGGGAGGTAATCCGTCGAACGCGTACGACGTTTCGCTGTCCCGCATCCCCGATTACCATGCTCTCGCCCAGTGGGTTCTTCACCTCTGCGAGAAGGACTGGTTTGATACGGTTAAGTGCCTCCAGTTCATCGAGTGCGTGTGTGAGAGCAAGGGTTGGACGCCGCACACCCCGCAGCATTGAGCGCACGGGCAGTCTCTAGTGAATTAGCCGTTCTGGGACTTAGGTCTCACAGATCAAGCACCTCGGCTCATTGAGGTGGTTTGCAAGAAATCAGCCCTCGCCGCTTTCCATTTCTCTTACTGCGAGAGACCACCATCTTGGGATATGGAATCCAGCTCCCCCCTCCGCTCCGTCCTCACCAAGTCCATCGACAAACGCCTGGGCGATGTCCATACGGTGCTCAATGGGCTGGTCATGGCGAAAGGCCGTGCGCTCACCGCCGAAGAGATGGCCTCCGTCGAGGCAGCCGAGGAGATAATCAATGATGTCCGCAACGACATCTGGAAGCTGGCAGGGCAAGACACGCAGAACTAATTTCGCCCCTTTTCTCATCGGTAGATCCGTTGCGTTTCAGGCGACAGGTCCTCGGTTCCAAACCGAGCGAGACCGCCAATTTCCGGGGTGTAGCTTAGTCTGGCAGAGCGCTTCGTTCGGGACGAAGAGGCCGCAGGTTCGAATCCTGCCACCCCGATTTTTCGTTGCCTGGTGGTGTAATGGTAGCACGGGAGGCTTTGACCCTCTTGGTCGTGGTTCGAAACCACGCTAGGCAGCCAACGAATTCTTTCCTATGGCGTGCTAGCTCAATGGTAGAGCAGCTGACTCTTAATCAGTAGGTTCGGGGTTCGAGTCCCCGGCGCGCCACCAATCTCCCCATCTTGCTCGCGTAGCTCAGTCGGTAGAGCACGTCCTTGGTAAGGACGAGGTCACCAGTTCGATCCTGGTCACGAGCTTTCTTTCCATGGGCGTGTGGCGGAATTGGGAGACGCAGCAGGCTCAAACCCTGCCGAGGTTAACAACTCATGCCGGTTCGAATCCGGCCTAGCCCACGATTTCATCATTTGATGCCTCGGTAGCTCAGTTGGCAGAGCGACGCTTTCGTAAAGCGTAGGTCGTCGGTTCGAATCCGACCCGTGGCTCCATTTACTCGGAAGCGTGGCTGAGCGGTTTAAGGCACCTCGTTGGAAACGAGACGCGTCCACAATGGCGCCGAAAGTTCGAATCTTTCCGCTTCCGTATTTTGGTGGGTTGGCAGAGTGGCCTAATGCACCCAGCTTGAAATTGGGAGCGCTTCACCGCGCCGCGTGTTCGAATCATGCACCCACCGCCAATCACTTTACGCGCCTGTGGTGGAATTGGGATACACGCGTGTTTGAGGGACACGTGCCGCAAGGCATAGCAGTTCGACCCTGCTCAGGCGCATTCTTTTGCCCAGGTAGCTCAGTTGGATAGAGCACAAGTTTCCGAAACTTGGGGTCGCGCGTTCAAATCGCGCCTTGGGCACATTTTCATTCACGGCAACTCTTTCGCCCGGTTCGTCTAGCGGTCAGGACGGGACCCTCTCAAGGTTCAGGCAGCGGTTCGACCCCGCTATCGGGCGCCACTTCATGGAGGCCATAGCTCAATCGGCAGAGCACGAGATTGTGGATCTCGGGGTTGCGAGTTCGATCCTCGTTGGTCTCCCCATTTACGGCCGTTTAGCTTAGTGTTCAAAGCACCTGACCCATAATCGGGTAATCGCGGGTTAAAATCCGGCAGCGGCCACCACTTTCTCAGCCGGTTGCGGAGGGTTTGTGCCGGCGAGGAGATAAGCTGGCCCGGGCAACCGGAGTAGGATCACCTCCATCCCGCCAAGCACCATTTCAGGCTTCGTGCTCCGGTGGCGCAATTGGATAGCGCAGCTCGGTCCTAACGAGAAGGCTCCCTGTTCGAATCAGGGCCGGAGCGCCATTTACTGAGCGATTCCGCTGCGGTCGTCCAATTGGATAGGGCCTCGATTTTCTAAATCGAATGATGCCGGTTCAAATCCGGCCCGTAGCTCCAACTTTCCACGGTGAGGTGGCTGAGTGGTTTAAGGCACCTGTCTCGAAAACAGAAGTACCGAGAGGTACCGCGAGTCCGAATCTCGCCCTCACCGCCATTTTCTTTCGCCGGCGTGGTGGAATTGGTAGACACGCGAGTCTCAGAAGCTCGTGACCATCGAGGTCGTGCCCGTTCGAGTCGGGCCGTCGGCATTTTGGAGATGTGGGTGAGAGGTCTAAACCAGAACTTTGCTAAAGTTCCGCGCCAGGTATCCCCTGACGCCGATAGTTCGAATCTATCCATCTCCGCCATCTTCGCCATCTTCGCCGGCGTAGCTCAATGGCAGAGCACGTGTTTTGTAAACACGCGGTTGCGGGTTCGAGTCCCATCGCCGGCTCCATTCACGGAAAGATCCGCCATCTTGGCGCATGCAAATAAAAGCCTACGCGGACAAGGTGAACAGTCTCGCAGCAACGCAGGGTCGCCCTGACGGGTTCCCCGAGGAGCTAACGGGCTACGCCGCGCAGGCGGCGGTCAAGGTACTCGACGCCAATTGGCAAGCTTACCTCGGGGACCTTGAGAAACAGGGCGCGACTCACATCATCGAGAAGACGCGCGACGTTCTTCGCGGCGACATTGACGGCACCATCGCTGAACTGAACCGATTCAAGGCGCTTTTATAGCGCTAATCCTGCCCGACACGGGCGCATGACTTTGCGGGGGTGGCGAAATGGTAGACGCACCAGTTTTAGAACCTGGCGCTGAAAAGCATCCGCGTTCGAATCGCGGTCCCCGCACCACTGCCCGGTAGTGTAATGGTAGCACAGCAGACTCTGAATCTGCGTGTCTAGGTTCGAGTCCTAGCCGAGCAGCCAATTTCTGAAGAAAAGAGCCACAGGCCCTTCGCGCGTGATCGACTTTCACCATGAGCGCAGTCCTCGACCAGACCATTGTTCTCGATGTCAACCGGGTTCACCTCCCGATTGACGCAAGGACCGTTCGTGACGCGATCACTGCCATGACGGGCGAGAACCCCGCCTTGGCCTTCGACATCGAGTACGCTCTCGGTCCAGACGGCCGCCCGAACTACGATGAGCCTTTGGAGCGTCGCACAGTCACATGGGCGGAGTGGGTCTCTCTTCCCGTGCGCCCCTTCGACGTGGTGATCGAGACCGCACGTGGATGGCTGCGGGCGCCCACGGTTATCATGGCTCCTGCCTACGCTGACATGCCTCACGCACGCCCTCGCCTCTCCCCCCAGGGGGTCTACGAGCGTGACGGGTGGCGGTGCCAGTACACGGGCAAACGCCTGCGGCCGGAGGAGGCGAACATCGACCACGTCATCCCGAAGGACCGTGGCGGCGGCGATACCTGGGAAAACCTCGTAACCTGCACCAGGTCCATCAACTCGTGGAAGGGCAACCGCCTTAACAGCGAGTGCGGCCTCAAGTTGATCCGCAGGCCCCGGGCACCCCTCGGGCTTCCCCGTTGCAGCCTCATCCGGACGCCCAAGCACCCGGACTGGCTGCTGTTTCTCACCTGCCCTCAGCCATCTCGTAAGGACGCAGCCGCTTAAAAACCGGCTGCTTTCTTACCCCCTATACCCGTGACCCTCACACTCACAGAAAACATCTCCCTGCTGGATGTCATG